>Ga0256407_10002148_pt1 | contig 38446 bp, 24 predicted proteins | sample RumenRJG_04DNA_FD_193489 | JGI IMG/M metagenome (GOLD analysis project Ga0256407, IMG submission 193489) | Bovine rumen microbial communities from Lethbridge, Alberta, Canada - RJG_04 | ecosystem: Host-associated > Mammals > Digestive system > Stomach > Rumen | place: Canada: Alberta... | reverse complement strand
ACATCGCTTGGCAAAGGCATCTTGCTGTACTGCTGGAAATAAAGCAGACAGGCATCGCGCCACCAAACGGCATCGTGCGCCTGACGACGCAGTTTGCTCTGCACATGCTTGAATCGGTCGGTATCGACATATTTTTCAAGTCCGTCCCAAACAACCTGATAGTTTCTCACCTGCTTAACGCCCTTGTCGTACTTGTGGCAAAGCGCGCTCCACAAAGTCTCGCCATTCTGCATCTTGTAATCCCAAGGCAGATGATGGAACCACAACAGATACTCGTCTGGGCATGTGCTTACATTATCAAACTGAGTGCTGAGCGGTTCGTGATACTGGCTCACAGCGTTTGTACCTTTGCTGCTGCGGTCGAATCCGATACCATCTTCAGACGCCTTGTGATAGTAACTTGGCAGCCAGTCGGCTCTCGCTCCCGGAATCTCGCACCAAGGCTCAGGTCCGTAGTGATGCGTCCACGCAAACAGATGGTGCAAACCGAGTGGCATCATGTAGTTAACCACGGCTTCGCGGCTGTCCATCATTATCGATTCTACTTTCTGAACAAATTCCTTGTCGGTGCAGAATGTCTGCGCAATCCACTCCTCGGCAATGTCCTTGCTGTCGAGATTGCAGTTCCAAGCCAATCGGCCGAATGCATACCAGTTGCTCTGCGCAAAAATGTGTCCGCACCAGTTTGTGTCGCGTCCAACGTTTGCAACGCCGGCAATGGCTGTGTATTTCTGCGGATAAGTCTTGCCGTCGGTCACTCTGGCGATGGTTGTTCCCTCACCTTTCTGATAAGTGTCACTCATCAGACATTCCTGCCACATCGGAGCAAGATAGCACAATTGGAAACTGTGTCCAAGATACTCCTGAGTAATCTGGAACTCAATCATCGTCTGTGTCTTCTTCAGCGCACCGAAAAGCGGACTGAACGGCTCGCGCGGCTGAAAGTCGATTGGACCGTTCTTTATCTGAATGATAACGTTGTCGCGGAACTGTCCGTCGAGTGGCATAAACTCCTGATAAGCCTGCTTTGCTCTGTCGCTGTCGTCTGACTTGTAGACGAAGGCGCGCCACATCACAATTCCGCCGTGAGGCTTGAGCACATCGGCAAGCATGTTCGCTCCGTCGGCATGTGTACGACCGAAATCCTGCGGACCGGGCAGTCCTTCGGAATTAGCCTTCACAAGGAATCCGCCGAAATCAGGAATCAGTTTGTAGATTTCATCAGCCTTTTTCTTCCACCATTTTTTTACATCAGCATTCAGAGGGTCGGATGTAGGCAGACCTCCGAGTTCTTTTGGCGATGAAAAGTTTATCGATATGTAAACCTTCATGCCGTAAGGGCGCAAAACATCGGCAATCTTGCATACATGGTCTATGTATGGCTTGCTCAACATCTTTGGCGATGCGTTCACGTTGTTCACAACCGTTCCGTTGATTCCCACGGATGCATTTGCCCTTCCGTATTCTGCCCATAGTTTGGCATCATCGTCGGTGAATGTTGGCTCTGCCTCATTGTCGTGCCAGAAGATTGAATGTCCGGCATATCCGCGTTCAACCGTTCCGTCGAGATTATCCCAATGATTAAGAATTCTGTGCTGATAGACTGGCGATTCTGACACCTTGAACCACGACATATCGGCAGGCAACTTGCCTGTCTGCTGCAATCGCAAGAGATGGAACACACCATACAAAATGCCCGCATCGGTCTGCGAACTTATCTTGATGTGCTTTTCTTGTTTTGCCTTGTTCACCGTCTCAATAGTGAAGGCATCAGGCGAAAGTTGCTGAACCTTACCGTTCTTGCTCTTCTGCTTCTTGTTAGGTTTTGCAACAACAAGACTTACAGGCATTCCCTTCCAGCCTTTCTGCAACTCCTCTACGGCAAGATTTATGGTTCTGCTGTCGCGGTTCACCGTTATGTCTACATGGCGCACATCCTGATTATAGCGCAACCAAAGAGAATGTCCGTCCTCTGCTTTTGCACAGAGAACGGAGAATAAAAATGCTAATGTAAAAAAGGCTTTTCTCATATTTTTAATGCAATTCTGCTTATCCTTGAATAGTCTTTATCGTACCATCCTCGTTGTATTCAAGTTCAATAACCTTCAATGAGCGAAGGCTATTCACGCCGCCCGAAGGAGCTGAGTCGTGATGGAAAAGATACCACTTGCCCTTGAACTCAATTATTGAGTGGTGAGTTGTCCAGCCAGCCTTTACTGGAGTGAGGACTACTCCCTTGTAAGTGAATGGTCCGTAAGGATTATCGCCGATTGCATAGCAAATCATGTGAGTATCACCAGTTGAGTAAGAGAAATAATACTTTCCCTTGTACTTGTGCATCCATGAAGCCTCAAAGAAACGATGTGGATCGTCAGCCTTCAAAGGTTTGCCGTCCTCACCAAGAATGATAACAGGTCTTGGAGCTTCGGCAAAACCAAGCATATCGTCGGCAAGAAGGGCTACTCGCGATGGCAATGCATCAGTCTCTGACTTCTTTGCAGGTACGATAGGCTCAGAATCTCCAGGAGGTGGAGCAGCAACGCCCGACTCGTTAAATGCAATCTTATTGTCCTTATACCACTGAAGCTGACCGCCCCAGATACCACCGAAGTAGAAGTAGTACTTTCCATCCTCATCCTTGAACACAGCATAGTCAATTGAGTATGAACCATGCATAGGGTCTTTCAAAGGAATAAACGGACCTTCTGGCTTATCAGCCACAGCAATACCTGTGCGGAAAATTTCGGTCTTATCCTTTGCAGGGAAGTACATGAAATACTTGCCATTCTTCTCCTGAACATCATTGTCCCAAAGTTGGTGACTTGCCCAAGGAATGTCTTTCAAGTCGAGAATACAACCATGATCCACGAGTTCCTTCTCGCCACGGCATACAGCCTCGAGGTCATCAGTAGAGAACACATGATAATCTTTCATCTCATACTCTGCACCAGAGTCGTCATCACCTACACCAGCATCCCAGTCGTGAGATGGATATATATACACTCTTCCGTTCCAAACATGAACAGACGGGTCAGCCATATAGTCTTTTGGCCAAAGATACTTTGCTGTTTTCATATTAATTATTTTACTGTTATTACGCTTTATGTCTTTCTTCAATTTCGCGATTCATTTCGTCAAGTTTCTCATCTGTAAGAGGATACAAATAGATAAGGCATCCTACAACAATAAGAAGAATAGCAGGAATGATGCAAGTAAACCAAAGAATTGCATTCTGTGCGGTTGCAGAATACTCACTCAGCTTAGTGTAATATGCATTTACAGGTGCGCTGATGAACGATGCAAGGAATACCACAACAAAGATGCTAAGTACAAGCTGAAGGCACTTGTTTGCCTTAAACTCAGCAAACATCTCGCCGTATGAAACAGGCTTCTCCGGAGTTGTAGCAATTCTTTCCTTACATCCTACAAAGCAATAGAACAAAAGGAAGAAACCAACGATGGCAAAAACAGCCGTAACAGTAAACCAAGCATTAGGGGCTATTGGCAAAGCCGATTCCTCACTTGCCAAGTCGAAACCAATCATTCCCATAACCAGCGGAGTAATCCAACCAGCTATTGAGAATCCAGCCTTGAAAGCAACACCTGCAAGAGCATTAACAGTTGCAGCAGGTCTGTTGCCTGTACGATATTCAGCCTCTGTAATAACTTCAGGAACAAGAGCCCACATCAGAGAGCCAACAAGAAGTCCAACACCAGTCATAACCTTTGCAGCCTGAACAAGAGTATTGCAACTTGCAACATCGAAGAACTTACCAATGGTAAACAAGATGCAGAATCCTACAAAGCCGATTGCAAGAAGCAAGTAGTAAAGTCCCTTCTTACCAAGCCAGCTCTTCAACATTGGCAATGATGGCAGAATAACGAAAGCCGGGATTGTACCGATTGCCATGAATGTTGCCTGATTCCAGTCGATAACTGTATGGGCAACGATAGCAAGACCGATAGGGAAACCTGCCTGAACAACAATCTGACCGATATTTGCACATACCATTCGTGTTGATGTAAGCTTAAGCACCTCGTCGTTATCACGGGTCATACTTGCCATAATTGAGCCGTAAGGTATATTCACGACTGAATAAATCATACTAAGAACAGTATAGCTGACTGTAGCATATACAATCTTCATTGTTGATGACCATTCTGCAGCCTGTGGAAGCATCAGCAAGCAAGCTGCAACGGTAAGAGGAATACCGCCATAAAGGAGATATGCACGATACTTGCCCAGTTTAGGATTTCGGTTGTCGATATATCGTCCAACTACAGGACTCCAGAAGCAGTCAATTAGTCGAACAGAGAGGATAAGTCCGCTTACAAAGGCTGGACTGATCTTTAAAACTGTAGTAAGGTAGAGCATTAAGTAACATGCCACCGTCTGGAAAATCAGATTCTGCGCAAGGTCGCCCGAACCGTAGCCAATGCGCTGAGCCCATGAAAGCTTGTAAAAGCCATTTGTTTCGTTGTTTGCCATTTTGTATAAAGAAAAATGATTAAGAAACAAGCCGAAAAAGACATTCAACCTGCCTCGATTATATTTATTATTTAATTTATTTTTTGCATTAAAGGTTATCGCCTTACTAATCAAAGCACCACAATACTTAATGTATTTTTTATGTAAACAAATGTTTTTTATGGTTATACATCAGCCACAAAAGTAACAAAATATTTGTAATATCAACTATATATTTAAACATTTTTTCAAAACTTATTGTAAAAAATACAATAACCACCCTTAAAAACAAAAAGAGGGATGTTACAAAACACCCCTCTTACGTTACTTGAGATTTTATTTATTCTTCTTAATATGCAGAAGTTCCTGCTAATTCATCAAAGCCTCTGCATACGCCCAGATATGCGTGCTTTCTTTGATAGTCTTCGTCGAACAGACTTCTATGGCGGTTATAAGCCTTGCCACCCTGCTCAACATCAGAGTCTGTAAGCATCCACATATACACACCATACTGGTTTCTCTGGTTGATGATTGTACGATATTCTTTTATTACATGCTCATACATCTCAGCCTGAGCAGCAAGCTGTGCCACAGACGGCAAGTAATCAGATTCTATCTGAACATCAAGCTCACCAATTCTAATCAGGAACGGATCTTCAGCACCTGAACTTGTACAATATGTACTATTAAGGCTCTTGAACAACTCAGTAACCTGATTCTTCAGTTCTGCCTGAGTATGAATCTCTGTTGAACAAACCAGATGCAACTCAAGGCTCAAGCCGTCAATCAACTTCTGTCCACTATATGCCTGCAATCTGTTTACAAACTCAGCAAGACGATTCTGCTTTCTTTCATTATGAACCAAGTTTCCTTCTGAAACAAATAACTTAGCCTTGCTATTTTTTGTCTTCAAAACATTCTTTGCATATGTAAAGGCATTGAAAATGAAGTCCTCCTTCATATAGTCGCCCCAATAGAATTCACCATTACCAACAGACAAACCCTTAGAATCCAGATAGTATGCTGTTGATGTCGGATTATCAGTTACAATGTGCTGAACAACGTCCCAACCATCAACCTTGTCATATCTATTCATCATGTTCTCAATATGTGTCTTCATGATGGTTGAAAGTTTGGCGGCCTTCATCGCATCATCGTAAGAACTTACATAGTTTGGAAGACGAGTAGACTTGGCACTTGACGGTTCGTCTAATGGTGTCAGCGTTACATCATCAAGATAGAATGTTGTTGCAGTCTTTGCAAACTTAAAGTTCATAGAACCGATGTCCGAACTCAATGCAGTAAAATCCCAAACTTGTTTTTCCCATATTGTAGAAAGAACATAGCTCTGCTGGCCTTCAGCAGGAGACTGAGCACTTGCCGGGCTCTTGTCTGCCGACTTGTTTGATGTACTGAATTCAACGATTGCATTATTGACATCTGCACGCGCATAGAATGTCAGACGGTATCTCTGTCCCATAACAAGCGTCTTGTTATCAGTAAACATAGCATTTACCGTAACATCACCAGCGCTGTTATAACTTGCAGTATTAACAATCTTCAAGCAATTGCCTCCAGAGATTGAGTTGTCATTTCCATTGATTGACTTTCCAAGCTCCATTCTTGCAACAGACTCACGGTTTTCAACAAACGACCAATTATATGTCTTTTCGTTACCATCGAAATATGAGTTTGCGATATAGTTCGGACCATCAGCAGAAGTTCCTCCAGAAACTTTCAAAACCAAATTATCGAAATATACATAACTATTTGGCGCTTCTGTTATATCAAACACAATACGAACAGCAGGAACTGGTGAAGAATAATCAGAAACAGTACCATCTGGCAAAAGGTCGCGGAACGTAATCTGCTTCCAATCATTAGTCAATCTAATTTCTGAAGTATATGCAGAAGTACCACCTGACGCAGGAACAAGGCCATTAAGACCATTTTTCACACCAAGAATCCTAACTCTCATTTTTGCTGTCTGACCTGTCAGCGAATATCCTTTCACATAGAATGAAAATGACAGTTTACCTGTATTAGGTACAGGTACATAATCACTTACAACCTGCGCAACATCCGTTGCATCCCCCTGTTCCCAACCTTCTGTTGAAGCCCAAAGACATGCCTTATTTTCTGATTTCACACAGTCGTCACCATCTGTGATTTCCAAAGACTGAACACCAACATTGAAGTACGAATCGCTTACGTTTGATGAGAAAGACCATCCGTCATTGTAATGCTCACGATCCTTGCCATACAACTGGTAATCTTCCAAATTGAAACTATATGAGAAATCATACTCATTCTCGTTGCCAGATACATTGATATAGTTTGTCTCCTCACTTGGACTAACCTTGTCAGCAATGGCATTCTGAAGGAATTCAACATTTTGGAACTGATTTGAAATCAAACAATGTCCAAAAATGCTCAGACCATTATCTATCGCAGCATTATATAGTGCGTCAGGCATATCATAGTTGTAAGTACCGTTTATATCGGTAACAACATTACATAACGCAAACTCTGTGCTTGGCTGAATTGAGTTGAAATTGTCATTTACAGTCTCAGCATATTTAGTATTTTCAACATACGAAGAGCCTAAGACTGAAACACCCAAGTGGAAGTCAGACGATGCATTGGCAGCATAACTCTTCAAAGGCTGACATTGTGCTACCAACTTTTCTGTTTCCTGAGGAATTTCACTTTTAGAGATAGGGGTATATGGGTTATACCATTCCATCTTCTCATCGTAGCATGACTGCAACGCTATTGCTGCGAAAGCTGAAACGAAACCTACTTTTAAATACTTATTCATAATATGCCCTCCTCTATTTAATTATATTCATTATCGCGTCCATATACTTTAGATACAGTCAAAGGAACGACACGAATATTGTCAATATAAGGTGTTATCGTTGTCATCTTAGCCTTAAACTCAACAGAAACACCATTTAATACATTTGTCTGATCTACATTCTCGAAATAGATTCCCCAAACAGGACTTTCTATAGATGCCAATATCTTACGGATTTCACCGAATGTCTTGCCCTGGAAATCAGTAATAGTACTAAACGGCATGGTAACAGTAAACCAACTACCCTTTGCAAATCCCTTACTGAAATCATCAGTCTTACCTGACACCCAAGGGGCATAAGTCATCTTGTAGTTTCCAGAGTTAATATCGAATACAACATCAATATTTCCTGAATTCCATTCCTGCGGACACATTACATTAAACTGCAACGCAACATCTGTTGAATACAATTCATCCAATTCGCTTGGCAGATTATTGAAGGCCTCAAGCTTCTCAAATACATAAATATTTCTGCGTGAAGCTGTAGTGTCACTGATATAAGTAGAATTAGAATTCATCATATAATAATGACCGTCATTCGTACCGTCTTCATTTCCTGACACTTCATCTGTCATAGTACATTCCGAAGCATCAAACTTAGAGTTGTTGAAAGCAGAAGAACCCTCTTCGAAATTCTCCAACAAGCCCTTACGATAGTTGAAATATGCAGGTGTTTCGCATACTCCATTTCCATCATGGTCGGCATTTATAATAATAGCACCCTGATGCTTGTTATTCTCTGCAGTACGGGTATCAAAATTTGCAGGCACTTTCACCCTTACATACGTACCTTTCTCATCATCACTATACAAATTATCCCCACCATCAGCATATACGGTACTTATATCTGCACCCGGAAATTGTACATAAGCAACGTTCTGCAGATTTTCGCCATAAATAGTAATCCACTCATTTGGCTGTGGCATACTGTTTGAAATATCATGCACGACAGGGGCAGCTCGACGAATCTTCAACGCCTTTTTTGCCTTTATTGCTTCATTTTCCTTAACAAGAACAATCCAATTCTTGTTATTCACTTGGTCATTCACCTGTTCAATTGGAGTATTCTCGTCAATTGTAACAAGCATAGAGTTGTTTGTCAGATACTGCAAATTGAAATATGTATCATAACCGTTTACATATACATGCTTTACACCAACAAAACCAGTACCGGTAAGGCGAATTGTCTCACCCAAACGCGCATAATCAGTAGACACATCCGTCGTACCATCAGCAGAAGCATGCAAATAATGTATCTGGCTGATGCTTATAGTAGAATCTCCGTTCTCATACTTAAACAAATCTTTGTTACAAGATGTAAGTATAATCGACGCAGACAATGCGATCAAGAAAAACTTTGATTTCATTGTTAATATATTTAGAATATTAAACTTCATTTAGTTACCACTACCTAAAACAGTACTCTGATAAGCAGACATCAGCAGAGCCTCATAAGAAGCAATTTCCTTCTCCAATGACTTGATTTCAGGGTACGATATAGCATCACCGCTCAAGTATGGATTCTGAGTTACCTCAGACTCTGGATAAGGCAAGAGAAAGTTGAAGTTATCAGCTGTTACACCAACAACACCGATTGTCTTTGTCTTGTCAATCTCATATCTCAACTCCTGTGTACGATAGTAGTACTGATATGTACGGTTCTGATCACCCAAAATGTAGTTGATTGTATTTGAACGGTCGTAGTATGACCATGCAAGCAAATCGTACCAATATCTTCCCTCCAAAGCGAACTCAAGTCTGCGCTCTCTCAGCAAGGTTGTCATATCTACAGATGTCAGTTTCTCACCATTATGGGCACGAGAATAAACATCATTAAAGAAGTCAAGAGGAGTCTTCTTAATCTTAGTATCGCTAACGCCCTGTGTTCTACTTGTAAGAACGTCTGTTGTACTTGCAATAGATGCTTCTGCATAGTTCAGATATACCTCAGCCAAACGAAGCATATATGTGTTAAGACCAGAGTTGTTCTCGTAACTTACACCATTATCCTCGTAAGAACCTACGATACCCTTCTTTGCATTTGCACGATATATCATATCGCTCAAGTTCTGAGTTCTATCAAAAGTCAAGCCACCGTATATCTTGCATATTTCAGAATATGTATCCTTATAGTTGAACCATGTTGAATGTAAGCGAAGGTCATCATTTGAATATGACTTTATCATATCAGCTGATGCGTAAATATCACTACCCTCGGCAACCTGACCAGCAACAATAGCGGTAGAATAGCCCAACCAATTCTGATGAGTATTTGATGTTCCGTAAGCATACACACCCGGAACCCACTGCAAAGCGAACAAGCTCTCGCTATTGTTGTTATTATCTGTAGTGAACAGATCCTTGTAGTTCTGCTGAAGCGACAAACCACTAATCTTGATTACAGCAAAAGCAGCAAACTTAGCATATTCCAAATAGGTTGCATCGCGGTACTTCTGGTTATATGTTGCAGGAGTAGCATCATCATGAGCAGCCTTATATCCAGCATATACCAAGAAGAAACGTGACAACATACCAAGAGCTGAATAGCGAGTTACACGACCGGCATTATTCTGAGTTCTTGGCAAATGGCATGCCGCAAATTCCATATCAGCAAGGGCATATTTAAATACATCCTCCTGCTTAACCTTCTGAATCAAAGGAGTCATGATGATTGCAGCATTATCCTCGATAATCGGCACATCACCCCAACATGATGCAAGATACCAATATGCCAAACCACGCATAAATCTTGCTTCAGCAATATATCTTTGCTTTACTTCACTTGGAATAGTGCTTGCCGAATACTCATCTATCTTCTTAATCATCATACTTGACTGATTAACGACATTGTACAATGAGTTCCAGCCTTCGTCAATAGCACCACTACTTGAAATATCAGAAATGTTATTGAACGGAGCAAGATATTTGTCGTATGGTCCCCACAAGTTATTTGCGAAACCATCTCCGACGGCGTGATAGAAATGTCTGTTAAAATCGAACCAAGCCGTATTATACAAACCTCCGGTAAGCGCAGCCAAGTCCGCCTCGTCCTTGTAGAACTCTTCATCGACCAGACGATCAGAAGGCTCTTTCTCGAGGAAATCGCAGCTTGCAAACGAAACGGCAAACAATGCGAAAAATACAGGTATATACTTAAATTTCATACAATCAAACTATTAGAATGTTAGACTAAGACCTGCAGTGAATACACGAGCCGATGGATATCGACCGTAATCAACTCCCTGCAACAAGGCATCTGAACCGTAGCAACCTACCTCTGGATCATATCCCTTATACTTTGTGAATGTGTAAACATTCTGAAGATTGACGTAAACTCGGGCTGCCTCGGCACTGAACTTACGAGTAATCTTTCGAGGGAAAGTATAACCAAATGATATATTCTGAATACGGATATAAGAACCGTCTTCGATATATCTGTTACTCATACGATTGTTTGTATTAGCGTTTGTTGCGCTCAAACGATACATATGCTCATCACCACCAGAAAGTGTTGCCTCACTACCTGTTCCCTTAACTACAGGATAGTCGAGAGCAGACTTGAACAAATTTGTAGTCTGAGAAGGCTCCTCGCTCCAGCGACGAACATAGTTAAGCACATCGTTTCCATAAGAGCCGTTCAAATAGATTGTGAAATCCCAGTTCTTATAAGCAAACGTATTTCCGAAACCAAATGTAAATAATGGGTTTGGATCACCGATGAATGTCTGGTCGTTTGCGTTGATTACGCCATCGCCATTAACATCCTCGAAGATGTAGTCACCCAACCAAACACTATTTTCGCTGATTGCTGTACCTTCTGGACGTGGCACTTCCTTAATCTTGCCAGAAGCATCCTTATAATAGAAGTCTGTCATGTTGTTGAAACGACCGATAACCTTGTATCCATAGAACTGACCGATAGGCTGTCCGACAACAGTACGAGTTACGACTGTAGACACACCATTAGGGTCTGTCATGGTACGGTCTACAACACCGCTCTGGATATTCAACTCGCTAACCTCATTCTTGTTCATTGAGAAGACGATATTACTCTTCCAAGAGAAACCCTTCTTATCGTAGTTGATGGTATTGATAGTTGCCTCAATACCTTTATTTATAAGGGAACCTACGTTTGCCCAAGGAGCCTCCATAGAGCCACTACCTGTTGTACCCATATAAGCAGGCAAAGCCAACTCAAGCAACAGGTTCTTTGTCTTCTTATAGTAAACATCAAATACAAGTTCTACTCGGTTCTTGAACATATTCAAGTCGAAACCGGCATTGGCAGCATATGTTGTCTCCCAAGTAAGGTCTTCGTTACCCATGTTCATATAATTCAAACCACCACCCCAGTTGTTAGTAATAGCCTTCATCGTTGAAGCGAAAGCCCATTGCTCAACATTCTGGTTACCTACAGCACCATAACCAAGACGAAGTTTCAAGCTGTTGATAAACTTGAAATCCTTCATGAACTTCTCGTTAGAAACCTTCCATCCAAACGCACCTGAAGGGAACATACCCCACTGGTGACCCTTTGCAAACTGTGAAGATCCATCCTCACGAATTGTAGCAGTAAGCAAGTAACGGTCGTCGTAAGAATAGAACGCACGTCCGAAGAAAGAAAGGATAGAGTTGTCGTATGAATGGTTACTATTCAAAGCGGTTGTAGCATTACCAGCATCGAGGTCGTGTGCGATGTTTGAAAGGAATCCGCTTCGTGTACCGCCCAAATACTCGTAGTTGGTATTACTCATCTCATGACCAACCATGATGTTAATTGAGTGGACTTTATCAATAAGGTTCTGATAAGTTCCTACGTTTCTCCAGCAATAGTACTCAGAAGTTGCCTTTGAACGAGTAGATGTACGCTGGTCGTTTGTAACCGTACCAAACTCGTAAGAAGGAAGATAATAATATGTACTTGCTACAGAGTAGTCGAATGAGAACTCAGTCTTGAATGAAAGACGATCCTTTACAAGAGAAAGGTCGACATACACATCACCTCTCAAGTCAGCAATCTTCTTCTTGTTTTCAGTAAGACTTGCCAAACCAATCGGGTTGCTCTGTACATCCTTGTTACTCAATGATGTATGAGGACCATCGTAAGTACCGTCAGCCTTAAAGATTGATACGTTTGGAGTCTGACGCAAAGAAGTAAGGATTACGTCATTATCGCAACCAACCTTCTGGCGGGCATCACTTACGGCGAAGTTCATACCTACCTTAGCCCAGTCTTTGACCAAACAGTCGACATTTGAACGAAGTGAGAAACGCGTAAATGCAGAACCGCGTGCAATACCTTCCTGATCAAGGAAACCAGCACCAAGCGCGAAGTTAGAACGTTCAGTACCACCGGTAGCACCAATATTATGCGATGTTATAAGTGCATTCTGAAACAAAGCATCCTGCCAGTTTGTACCATCGCCAAGATCCTTTGCGCTTACAAAGTTATCATCGAAGCTTGTAAGACCCAACTTGGCCAAAGTATTCTGGTGAGCAGCATACTCCTGCAAGTTCAGCAAATCCAACTTCTTTGGCATCTGCTGAACACCGCCGTAACCATCGTAAGTGATATGTGCATCACCCTTTGTACCACGGCGAGTAGAGACAAGAATTACACCATTTGCAGCTCGTGAACCATAGATAGCTGTAGCAGAAGCATCCTTCAGCACGTCCATAGAGACAATATCGCTTGGGTTGATGGTTGACAGAGGGTTATCATTAACACCTTCGGTTGAGCCATCAACAACGACACCATCAATAACAAAGATTGGCTGACATGTTGCATTCAGAGAGTTGATTCCTCGGATACGAATTGCAGAACCTGCACCCGGAGAACCGCTATTCATCTGTACCTGCACACCAGCAGCTCTACCCTGAAGTACCTGATCGATAGATGTTGCCACAGATTTCTTAATAGCCTCGTTAGATACAGACACAACGGAACCGGTAAGGTCACTTCGTTTCATCTGTCCGTAACCAACGACAACGACTTCGTTCAAGACCTTAGAGTCATCACGCAACACAATGTTGATGTTATGACGGCCGGCAACAGACACGAGTCGCGGCTCGTATCCGACGAACGAAATTTTCAAACTGGCGTTAGCTGGCACCTTCAAAGTATAATTACCGTTAAAGTCGGTGATAGTACCATTTGTCGTACCAGTCTGTACGACGTTAGCACCAATAATAGCTTCACCGGCATTATCCTTAACGGTACCACGCACTGTAATAGTCTGCGCAGCTGCCCACAAAGGCAACATGCAGAGTAAAAACAATAGCCCAAAAGGCTTTAACATCATGGTGTATTTCATACCGAAATATTAATTTTAAGAACTACAGCTCATAATTTTTACGAGCATAGAACATGCTTTTGGGGACAAAAATATAAAAAACCTTTTTTAAATACAAATTTATCTCTTGGAAAAGTATATATTTGCAGTAAAATATTTTATATGCTATTTCTAAATACCTTATATTATATTTACCAAGTATTTAAGGAGTTTTCATCATAATAAATATATTAAAAATCATGAAATTCATAAGAGTTGCAGCATTTTGTTCACTACTTTTTGCCTATGGTCATTGCTTTTCGCAGGAAAAAGCCGTTTTCTCTAACTTTTTCTACCACAACGATGACAAAACAATAGAGTACGACCCAAACGAGGAATATCTGAATCCGGTAATCAGAGGATTCTATCCCGATCCGAGCGTTTGCAGAAGAGGCGAAGACTTCTATCTTGTAAACTCTTCGTTTGCATATTATCCGGGAATTCCGATATGGCACAGCACCGACCTCGTAAACTGGAAGCAACTCGGATATGTCCTGAACAGAAAGTCGCAACTCAACATCAAGGACTTGAGAATGTCGCGCGCCGTATATGCTCCCGATATTCAGTTCAACGAGCACAACAATACGTTCTACGTTGTTTATACAACCGTCGATATGGGCGGAAACTTCTATGTCAAGACCACAAATCCGAAGTACAATCATTGGAGCGACCCTATTCCGCTGCCTGAGGTTGGCGGCATCGACCCTTCGTTCTTCTTCGACATTGACGGAAAGGCGTATATCGTGAACAACGACGCACCTTCCTACCCTGCCGAGTACGACGGTCATCGCGCAATATGGATTCACGAGTTTGACGTAAAGACCGGCAAGGTTGTGAAAGGCACAAGCAAGGTAATCATAGACAAAGGAACGAATCCGGAGAAAAAGCCGATTTGGATAGAAGGTCCGCATCTTTACAGAGTAAACAACAAATACTATCTGATGGCAGCCGAAGGAGGAACAGCAGAGGCTCACTCTGAAGTTATTTTCTCGGCAGACAGCGTGATGGGACCTTACAAGCAATGCCCTATCAACCCGATATTAACCCAAAGAAATCTGCCGGCAGGAAGAAAAGATGCTGTAACATGCACAGGTCATGCCGACCTTATTCAAGACATAAACGGCAACTGGTTTTCAGTATTCCTCGGATGCCGCCCGTACAAAGACGACTTCTACAATACCGGAAGAGAGACATTCCTGCTGCCTGTAACATGGAACGACGAGCAGCCGATAATCCTGAAAGAAGGCGAAAGCGTTCCGCTGAAACTGAAAAAGGGAATGTTGCGCCCGGAAAACCGCGATCTTACCGGCAACTGCGACGACTTCATGGCAAACAAACTCTCTAATCAGTGGAACTTTATCAGAACTCCGCAAGAGCCGGCAAACAGTTGGTATCAGGTTGGCGGAGGAAAGCTGACAATAACGCCACGCCCTGTTACGCTCAACAGCTACGGAAATCCGTCGTTCATTGGCGAGCGCGTAATCAGCAAGGAATACACAGCCACCGTACACCTCGACTATCTGCCTCTGAAAGAAGGCGAATTTGCAGGAATGGCTTGCTTCTACAACGACGAGCACTTCTATACTCTCGGAAAGACAGTAAACAGCAAGGGCAAAATGGTTATCAGACTGAGCGGTCGAAACAAAGACAAGACTTTTTCGGAAGAACAACTGATTCCGAACAAGAAGAAACTGTCGGAACTTGTGCTGAAGGTAAAACAAGTTGGCGACAAGATGCAGTTCAGTTATTTCTTTCAGGAAGCAAAGGCTGAAAACAAGATAGAAATGAAATTCAGCGAGCAGGATGCAACCGTTCTGAGCACTAAAGTTGCAGGCGGATTTACGGGTGCATACATAGGTATGTACGCATCGACCACCGACAAAGACATGAACAAATGAAAAGAAAGTATTACTACTTCTTGGCTGCGGCATTCATCATTGGCGGCTGTTTCTATGCCAAAAGCCAATGGGACAAGCAGAACTCCGAATCGGAAAAAAAGATAAGATTCGAGACAACAAAAGAAGAAGACAAGACCGTAAGATTTATAAAAGACAATATTGCACGTACGACCGATTTCTGGTTGTACGTGCTTTCTGATAGTTGCCCGAAATATCGCGAGCCAAACCTTATTATATATAAAGGAGAAGTTGAATGTCGTAAATCTGCCAAAGGCGAAACGCATACAGGAATATTCTACTCAGCAACAGACAGTACAATCTACTTCGACATGGCATATCTTGAATTTCTGCACAAGCAAAGCGGCATAAGGCAAGATTTCATAACCACCTATCTTGTGGCACATTGCGTAAGCCATCACGTCCAAAACATTCTTGGAATAAGCAGTTACATAAAAGAGCTGGGCATGAAAATGGACGAGGAAAGAAAAGCACTTCTCGAAGAACGTTTTGAGTTGCAAGCCGACTGCATGGCAGAGATGTTCATGAATGGAGACAATCTGTACGGCGATGTGGACGAAAGCATCAAACTTGACAATATGCGAACCCTTCGCCATACATCACGCAAATGGGAAGAAATCAAGCCCGAAAAGTGCATTTTCGAAGACAGCCACACCATAACACAGCCTGAGATGGTTTTGTTCTGGATGAAAAAGGCAGACGAAAATCCAACTCTTCAGAACACTAACACATTTCATTCGGTAAACATAGATATCAAATCTGTTTTTTGCCGAAACTGAAGCATATTACGGCACCAAACTGCAACAATTATAGACGACAACGCAATAAAAGCATATAAAAATATTGCCATAAAATTAAAAAAGACTATCTTTGCAGTATTACATAATATAGAAAATCCACGCGCTATGAACATGAAAGTCTTTATATTAGCATTACTTTTGATGGGCAGCCTCAACGTGTTTGGACAGACAACACAGAAGAGAGTCGGAACCATCCACAAGCAAATAGAAGGAATTATCGGAGACCACTACAGATTCCCACAATTCACGGTCGAAACAGAAGCAAAAAAAAGCGTGTACTTCATCAACGACGACCTGCAATGGGAAAAGACCGACGGTCTGTTTCTCGTAGTAAACACTCAATGGTACAGCACATCGCCTTTCTACAAGAACTTCACAGAATACACATGCAAGTTCCAGAAAGGCAACATTCAAATTACCATCGATATGTCTAAGGACAGATACATGTACATTCACAACTTCTTCCATGCCGACAACGACAACGTAATTCATCGTTCGGAAAACATGGGCGGCGAATGGAAGCCAATCGGAAAGGATGACATCGGAAAGATGGTTAAGGAAATTAAAGACCTTTATACAAAGAGAAAATAAGAATGAAAAAATCTCCACAAATGCGAAATGCTTTTGTGGAGATTTTTCTTTATCTCTGTAGAGTAACACCCATCAGACCGATTACGACATCGTTTGCAAGAGTCTCGACTTCGAGATAATCAAGTTCTTTTGACATATCAAGAGGCATATCGAGCAATACCGCCGCACCGCCCTCTACGAGCAAGACCGTAGAGTTGATGTCCCGCGCCAGATGATTGGTTACATAGCCAGTCTTCAGGCAAAGGCGATAGAGTGTTGGGGCATTTCGGTCGAACGCTTTTCCGTCCTCAAAATAAGCCTGGTCAATTGAAGGCCAGTTTGTTGGATTTACCAGATACATTCTCTGCTTTGAGCCATCTTTGTAGACAACGGTTACCACTCCATTTTCGATGCGGCTCTGCATTGGATTGGTACTTCCTGCCATCATCAGATAGGCGTGTTCGGCAAAGCCTGAGAGTTGCACCCGTCCCTTATCAGGATAATTGTCGAAGAGCGTTGTGTACAAAATATTCTTTCCGCTTGATGGTGTGAGCCACTTCCAGCCTTTATCTGTTACGAACAATCCGTTTTTCGACATCGCGCGCAATCCGCTGTCGTCTACGTCGAATTTTCTGTCGGGATGTCGCCAATCGCCCAAACCACTTATCGGAATCTGAAGCGTTGTGTATGGCGGACGCGGTTTAAGATACTTGTTCTTGAAAATGTCCGTAACATTAGCGTTGAAGCAGCCAGACATATCAACAGGTTCGAGAGTTGCGACGTTCATCTCGTCGAAAGCCTCGGGCTTGACCATTCGCGTTACCTTCTGTCGGACTTCGACATCAACCGGAATCCACCAGTTTTGATAGCCTTGCTGAGCCTGAATGAAGAACGTGTGATGACCTTCGGGAACATTCTGCTCTATCTCGCCCTTAAAGGAACTTCGAGTCAATCGTTCAGAACCGCCGAAAATCTGTTCCGGGTCGTAGCATCTTAGCCAATCGACGTGCAGTTCAGAAGGATTTTTGAGCGTTGCGAACGAGCCAGGACCTTGCAATCCGAGCGAAAGCATATTGGCAAAGAGTTCCTCGCCTTCCTGTCCTCTGAGTTCAACATTACATTTCTTTCCGGGTTTCAGAACAACCTTGAAAACCATGTAAGGCTTCTGAACGCTGTTTGGGTCAACATAGCAGTCTTTCTGAACCTTTCCGTTCACCTTTATCTCGACAGCCGAATACTTCAGCGGCAGACGCCACTCTACGGTATCGACAGCCATTATGTTGTGCATTATTGAGTATCGTTCCACGCTTCCGTCGCGACGATAGTCGAACGTGATGTCGGGAGTTTTGAGGCTTGCGAATTGCCAGTCGGTTGGAATCTGCGGCTTCATGTGCAGGCATCTCTTCAACGCATCAGGCGCAATTCCATATAAGCCCTCGACCACCGTGCGAGCCGTTGTTGCCACAGCATCGCCATAATCGCGCGCAAACTCGCCGCGCGCCTGGTCGAGATAACTGATGTAACCAACGTTTCCCGGGCATCTGCCAAGATACATAATATCTATGATTGCCGACTTGAAGAGTTTGAAGCCCTCGTTTGCTCTGCCCGACTGGAAATAAGCCAGCGCAGCATTCATGCTTTCGGCTGTCATCACGTTGTTTACGCTCCACGCGTAAGGCATCCAATTTGTTGTCGACACATCGGCATAATCTCCGCGATTCACCTCGGCGTCCATCGGAGTGTTGCCAACCGATTGTACAGGAATGTGCGGAATTTCAGAATCGATATATCGTGTTGACTGATAAGACTGGAATGTTGTATTCAGTCCGCAGTCGATAGGCTGATATATGCTCCACAATCCTGCACTTTTGTGCAACATACGGTGTCCCATCAAGTCTTCGTACTCTGCCCAATGTCCGCAATCCGAAACCCAAAGGCGGTTGTGCATTGCACGCTTTATCAGTTCAGCCTCCTGACGGTATGCCGTACCATCCTTTCCGAGCATCTTTGCAAGTTCCGAAGCAAAAAGGAAAGCCTTGTAGTTGTTAGCCGATGAATATGTAACTGCTCCTCCATTGTAATAAATTCCGGGACTGGAATTCATCGTTGCGTACGAATCGTACAAGCCGTCGAAATCGGGGTCGAAATTGCTTTTTTCCCATTTCAGATGGCTTTCTATTACAGGCCACATTTTTTTCGCCATTTCCTTGTCGCCCGTCCATCTGATATGCGAGATTAGACCATCGATAAACGACTCGTTGTTGTTGTATATTCGCATGTCGTCTCTTCGGCGCGGAACGCTACAAATGTATCCGTTGCTATAAATTGGCAATCCCCACTCCATTCGGCTCGAACTCATGCCTCTTTCAGGGTCTTGCGTTGGATGGAAAAGTTTCTGTTTTACATCTACCACCTGACTCGATGCGTAGTTGCTGTAATGAATTCTTGAACGCTCGTGCCATCCAAGCATATCGCCAACATAAGCCGTTCTCATTCCTGGGTGCTGAATACACCAGTCCATCGGCGTGTGTCGCCAAACCGAGCCTGTCCACAAAGCCTCGCCTGCCGCCATCAGCACGCCGCCAAGATTGTTTATGAACACATCGGGAGTCTTTATCTCGAACTGCGAAACAAGTTTGTGCCGTTCCTCCTCGGCTTTTTCATAAGCCAAGACAGCCTCGTTGTCACGCGGAACCACAATCTGATAGTTGCGAAGAAGAAGATATACTTTTCCGCTTTGCAGATATATTTGCTGATGCTGGATTGGAGGCGATTTCAAGTCGGGTTCGAAGACATCGGGCTTCTCTCCGCCCAAATCGCCGTTGTGCTGCAATTCCTTTCCTCGAATCTCGCGAACGTAGGCATACAGAAGGATATCCGATGGTATGTTCTTGAACTCAATCTTCATTACAGCTTCTTCCGACTTGTAATTAGCAATTACATTTATGTCGATTGTTCCGCCGTTCCAGTTTCTGTCCTTCAGATGATACGAACGCTTTCCTGGAGTGAAACGCGACTCGCAGTAGTCAACCGAGTCAAGATACACCACTCCGCCGCTATGCTTGCGCAGATAGAACTGAATGTTTCGCTGTACGTTTTTAGAATATATTGCAAAAACCGGGAAATCAGAAGTCTCAAGTCGCCATGAGTCGTGCGAGCCATACAAAGGACGCGTGTATCGGTTTTTACCGTTTATGCTTACAAAGCTTTCTCCGTCGGGAAGGTAGTTCAGTTTTCGTGGTACGCTTGAAAGCCCAACCATTTGTTGAGCATTTACCCCTGCACTTACAAGGAAAGAGCAGGCAAGAAGTATCACTTTCAAAATATTCATCGGAAAATAGCTATCACAAAGCGAGTGCAAAGATAACCATAAAAAATGGAAAAACTACACCAAAAAATCAAATATCCCAACAATAAAGTCTAATAAATCAAAAATTACTACAGAACACAAAAAAGGCTACCTCTGTGCGAAGTAGCCTTTATATTAGCGGATATGTATTCTTTGATTAGAATGTGTACTTCAAACCAATCTGACCTCTCCAACGAGAGTAGTAGTCAGAGTATGAATGCATGTTGTAGTCGCCGTCGTGCAAGAACTGGAACTGACCGTTCTTAGCATAAGTAACAGGACTGTAGTATGAAGCACTACCTGCTGCTGAAGAATAGCGTCCCCACTCCTTGTTGAACATGTTACCGATGTTAAGAATATCTACAGAAAGCTCGAACTTGTGAACGTACTTGCCAGTATTGAACTTGAAGCCCTGAGCGAAGTGGAAGTCGAAGTGATGCTCGAACGGATCGTTTGCGGCATAACGCTCGAAGTACTCGCCACGGTGCTTGCTCAAATAGTCGTCGCTTGCAAGCCACTGCTTCATGTTTGTTGCCTGTTCTTCAGCTGTATAACCACTGATTTTTTTTCCGTTATTATCAAATTTTGCATTTGACTTAAACTGCATCTGGTCAATCTGAGCATCTGTTGGGATGAACATCAAGTCGTTGCCGTCAGCACCATCGCCGTTGAGATCGCCATAGTAGTAAACTGAGTATGGAGCACCAGTTGAACCAGTATAGATAAGACCTACAGTTGTGTTCCAATGCTTAGCATATTCCTTGTTGTAGAATGCAGAGATTACAATCTTGTGAGGAATGTTGTATGCGCTGTAGCCAAGCTCTGGCTCATTAGAATTTCCGTGAGTATAGTTGTAACGGAAGTTAGACTGAGCAACAGAGTTTGTACCGCTGTTTACAGACTTAGACTGAGTGTAAGTATAAGCAGCACTCAAGTCAAGACCGAATGCGAAGCTCTTTGCTGCCTTCAGAGACAAACTGTATGAATATCCCTGTGAAGTATTGCCAAGGTGATAGATGTTTGTAATGTTAGCAGCCTCAGCACCAGCAAGAGCCTTTGTTGTCTGGCGAGCAAACGTCGGACGATTGTCGAATGACAATGAAGGATAAGTCTCAGCCACTGTCTTTCCGTCCAAATCGTATGCAAGATTGCGGTAAACAACATCGTTAAGAGTCTTTGAGTAGATTCCGTCGAACGTCCAGTCGATGCCAGCAGCACGGAAATCGAAACCGAGGCTAAAACGTGCATTCTGTGAGAAACGGAAGTTCTTGTCAAATACATTAATAAGCTGTGAACCTGATGCCTTCAAAACCTCTGTGTTTGGCTTCTGAGCATTTGGATTCCAGATAAGAGTCATGCCATTAACACCAGCATTTGTGCTGTAGCTGTTAAGCTGAATACCTGTGTTAGAGATATTGTTGCTCAACCAAACGAATGGAATACGACCGGTGAAGACACCAGCACCACCACGAAGAACATATTTGCTTGCATCGTCAAGCTTCCAACGGAAACCAATACGAGGGCTCCACATAGGTGCGCTGCTCATCTTCTGGTTTGTCTTGCAATCCCAACGCTGTCTAATCTGGTCAGTCTCGTACCACTGACGGTCGTAAGTATTTGCAGTCTCGATGTCGCCTGCGTTATAAGCCTGAGCAGCCAAATTGCTGTAGTTTGCTGCAATTTCGCCGTACTTATCGTACATTGACTTTGCATAGTTGTTGAATGTTGGGTTTTCTGTTGGAGTGTCGAAGCACAATGGAACGTCAGCACGCAATCCGTAAGTAAGCTGGAAGTTGTCTGTTACATCCCACTTGTCCTGAACATAGAAACCAAGCTGACCTGCACCAAACTCAGCAGCCCAATGAGGGTCGCCAGTTACAGCCTCGTTTGCACAAGTATAGTAGTACTGCTTCAACTTAGTGTAGTCGCCGTTAGCAAATCCGTAGAAATCATCAGGACTGTTGAAGTAGTAGCATCCGTAGTAATTCTGAATAAACAGGTTCTTGAAATTGTAGAACTCGTTGTGAGTACCGAAGGTGAATGTGTGATTTCCCTTGTAAAGTGTAAAGTTATCGGTAAATGTGTAAGTATCCTGATCGAGCGCGTTAGCTGCTGATGAATACTCAGTACCTGCAGCGAAGGTTCCATTACCAACACCCGAAATCTGAATCATCGGAGCAGCTGCGATTGGGTCGCGATGGTCGCGAACGCGAACGTATGACACACGCAACTCGTTTGCCACGCTCTGGCTGAAGCGGCTCTGTAACTCGGCAGTAAACGTATTTGTGTTTGAAACGAAGTCGTACTGCTGATCGGCAGCCTTGAATGTAGAAGCGTTGCTACCGCCGTTAAGCTGCTTTGCATCGTTCAAGCGCCAGCTAACCATAGCCTTGTGCTTATCGTTGATGTTCCAGTCGAGCTTCAAGCCTGCCTTTGTTGACTTCTGATAGATATCAGGATTTGCAAGCGATGGAATATAAGTATATCCCTGTTTGCTTGATGACTCTGTAATAAAGTTAATTATCTGGTCAACCACTTCCCAACCATCAACGCCATTAGCACCTGATGGAGAAAGTTTAGATGCGCTTGAACGGTATCCGTACTTGTTTGGATAAGTCTTGTTAGCCTTCTCGAAGTTAGCGAAGAAGAACAACTTGTCCTTGATTATCGGACCGCCGATAGTAGCACCGAAATGATACTCTTGCTGTTCCTCGTACTTCTCGCTGTTCTTGCCGTTCATCATCTTGTACTTGCTGCCGATGAGGTTCTGATTATTCCAGTCGCCGTAGAGAGAGCCGTGGAACTCGTTTGTACCCGACTTAGTGATAGCGTTGATAGAACCTCCGGTGAAACCAGACTGACGAACATCGAACGGAGCAACATTAACCTGAATCTGATCGATCGTCTCAAGTGAGATTGGCTGAGAACCTGCCTGACCACCGTTCTGACCGTTTGATGTAAGACCGAACACATCGTTATTCATTGCACCGTCAACCTGAAAACTGTTGTAGCGGTTGCTTGCACCAGCAAAAGTCATGGCACCGCTCTGGCTCACGTTAATCTGAGGGTTCAGACGTGTGATGTCGGCAATACTGTGGCTGATAGAAGGCATATTCTGAATCTGCTTTGCATTGATGCTCATTGCAGCACCAGTCTTGTTAGCATCGAGTCCAGAACGACCAACAACAACAATCTCGTTAAGTTCCTTAGAGTCTTCCTTCAGGTTGACCTTCAGAGTCAAAGCCTCTCCCAACTGCAAGTAGAGTTCGTTGTACACCTTGGTTTCGTAACCAACATACGAAATCTCCACCTTGTATGGACCACCGGCACGCATACCCTGAATGTCGAAACGACCGTTCAGGTTGGTTGTCGTACCGTAATGTGTTCCAGAAGGAACGTGTACAGCCTGAATGGTTGCGCCAATAACAGCCTCTCCTTCAGTTGTAACTTTTCCGGTAATGCCCGAAGTTGTAACCTGTGCCACCGCACTTACAACGCAAAAAAGCATTACGCCAAAAAACGACAGAAATCTTTTCATTTTTACCTTAATTTGTTTACGTTACTTTTATAGTATCTTTATTCGCTACAAAGATATTACTTATATACATATCAAACAAAAAAGCGTTGGATTTTTTTTCGAATCCAACGCCTTTTTGTACGTATTACATTCCGTTCCAATCGCTCAATGTATATGCCTTTTCCACAAAATTCTCAATCCAGTCGGGAACGTTGCAGAAGAAATCGATGCCAGTACGCTCCTCGAGTTCGTCGACAGAACATGCCGAACCGCGACGCAACTCCTTCAGAAACGAACTGCTTGTGTTGGCATAGTCCTTGTGCTCCATCCAGAAGCCGATAGCCTTTGCCGTGCCGTCTGCCGATAACGACAAAACCGCTATGTAGTAATACTTTGGCACAACCATGTCGATGCGGTTTCCGTTTGTGGTGCGAAGCGATACCGAACCATTGATGCGGTCGTCGATAGTGCCACCCTTAACCACATAGAGCGTGTCGCCGGCACTACAACTGCGTCCCCAGTCGCGAACGCGGTCTTCAATCTCGCCCCAATATTCGCTGTTGAAGTTGCCGTTCATAGGCGACATATTGGTCATGTAGAACGTCTGGACGTTTGCCTCGCGCGAGTAGAGTCGCTCTGCCGAGCCAACAAGATGGCCGCGGTTGTATCCCTTGAAAGTCTGAATATCAATCTGATATTGCGGCTGGCTGTTGTAATAAGGGTCTGCGCCCCACTCGTCTGAACGACCAACCTTCTGCTTGTTGAGATAGCTGTCGTATCGATATGCCACCCACTGCGAATGGTTGGCAGACTTGTTCCACTCAAGAGCGTAGTTCAGCTCGCCGTCGCCCGTGTAATGAGTTATGTAGTCGTTGCCATTGTTGAGTGCCGGAATCTCCCATCTGCGGGCAGAGGGGTCGGCACTCTTGTTGGCATTTACATTAACATCTGACTTCTCGATGCTCGTCTTCCTCACATCGTCATCATCTCCACACGACACCATCGCCACGGCAAGGAATGCGAGCGGGAGGAGCAGATATTTAGCTTTCATAACTTATCTTTTCTGTTTTTGAGATTATCTTTTCTTTGCAGATGCTGCCTTAACAGCGTAGAGGCTTGCATCGTCGATAAGAACGCTCTTACCTGGCTTCTTTGAGTTCATTACAACAAGGCAGAGCTTTGTCTCAGTTTCGAGAGTGAATGTATTGCTTACCTCCTTCCACTCGTCAGAAGAATCCACATAGATGTTTGGGTAAACGTAATTTACCTTATTCTCTGCATCTACAGTTGCATAGCCAAGCTCGATAGAAGCGTTAACGCCAGCCTCTGCCGACTTGTAGAATACTGTGAACTTATATGTTCCAGCTGCAAGAGTCATCTCGGCAGATGCAAGACGCTTGTTTCCAGTTGCGCCCTCGACCAAGACTGAGTAATTGCCAGACTTGGCTGTTGTGCTCTGAGACAGAGTTGCGCTGCTTGCTGTTGATGCGCTCTTCCAGCCTGTTGGAAGTCCGTCAGCCCATGTCTCGAAACCGCCGTTTGAAAGCAGATTCTCGCCTACAGGGTCTGGTGTTGGCTCTGGAGTTGGGTCTGGAGTAGGCTCAACTGTTCCGCCGTTAAGAGAAACAATCTTGCTGCCCTGCACAAACTCTGGAGTAGTCTCTTTGAAAAGAGTAAGTTTACCAAGAACAACTACCTTGTCGCCAACCTTAATCTCATCGGCAGCCTTGAACTTCTCGCCGTTTACGCTGTAACCGCGGAACACCTCGAGCTGAGTTGAAGTCTTGCCATCATCAGAGATGTAGTAAGTTGAGTTTCCGTAGTTGCCTGTATCAATATCATCAATCTGAGAGATGATACCAGAAACATAAACCTCGTCTGTAGTATAAGTGCCAGCCTTGATTATTGCAAGAGCCTTAGCCACATTGTAAGGGCTTGCAAGTGTACCCTCGCCGGTTGGCTCAACTGTTGGAGTTGGGTCTGGCGTTGGAGTTGGCTCGTCGGCAACAGGAACACCTGCCTTTACAAGGAAGTTCTCGAGTTCCCAAGTTGAACATTCAGCCTGCTTTTCGCCACTCTTGTAAACGAATGCAAAGACAACTCTCTTCTTGTTTACCAAACCTTCAGGAAGAGCGATTTCCTTTGTCTTGAAAGTCCAGTCGTTTGCCTGCTCCGGAGCAAAGCCGAGGTCTGTCCAAGTAGCCTTGGTTACATCGCCAGCATAGTCGGTACTTGCAAGAATTCTGTGATTAGCCTTCAAGTCAGCCTCTTCTTTTGAACCGTAGCGTACAACATAGTCTACGCTAAGATAAGCGGCATTCTCGGTTGTAGTTGTGTTAATGGCAGGAGAAACAAGCCAAGCCTCGGTTGCTGTGTACGACTTGTCGTCGGCATTGTAGCCCGAAGCCTTTGCGTATGTTGAGCCCAGCGACCACGCAATACCATTTACCGTAATGGTATTGAAGTTATTCTGCAACGAAGCGTTTTTGTAAGGCATCGTATAAGCAGCGGTTGGATCGAAGTTCAACTCGTATGGCGCTGGAACATCGCTGCACGAAGCAACAGCAGCAGCCAAACCAACCATTGTCAGTATTTTTGAATAAAGTTTCATAAATCTTCAGTTTAATGTTATTTTATTTTCTCTATATCGTCTTCAGAAATAAGCTGGAACTGCCAACTGCTGTTGTAGCGCGAAAGGATTCCCTGCATATTGAGCCATCCTTCGGGCAGCAGATTGTTGGCAAATGTCGCGCTCGAACTTGTATAGAGCAGAATCTTTGTACTCTTGTCGCTGAACATGATATTGTTCTCGACCGAATATGTTGTTGCGCTTTCCTTGTGCGCATACATCGTGAATCCGTCAGCCTCCTTAATCTTAACGGTTTTCAGACTAACGAGCATTGGCGAGAGTTTTGAAAGGTCGCCATTCTTCACGTCATCGGCTGTAAGTTCGCGAGCCTTTACGTTTTTGGCATCAGCCTTGCCCACCTTCTGAATGTGCTTTGTCATAGAAGGCAGGCACATTGGTCCGATGCGCTGGGTAGGTGTTGCGCTGGCGGTGATGTATGGCTCGCCAATCTTTGGGCATTGGCCATATCCGCCGATGTAAAGACCTTTCAGGCTGATGCGGACAACCTGTCCCACCGGGAAGATGGTGTAGAGGTTGCTGACACCCTTTATTCCGATGTTGATACCCGGAACGTCAACATTAACTGTTCCGTCCTCGTTCATCTCCTGAATAACCATAACCTGATAGAGGTTTCCGGTGATGTCGCTACTTGTAACGATGCCCTCGATAACCAAGTCCTCGTTAATCGGGGTATGCCCCGAGTTGGATATTATGCTGCTGTACTTGCTGCGCACCTTGCTGATGGTGGTGTTCGGAGTGCCCACGTTTTCTGCCGTAAACTTGTCGACAGAAACAGGCTCATCTTCGAAATCGTTCATACAAGCCGTGCTGAGCAAACCTGCAAGCAATATTATAAAATATTTCTTCATACTCAAAAAAGATTAAAAACGAAGACCAAGGTTAAGAAATGCGTTCAACGAATTTGCATACCAGCAGTATGGGTTCTTCGAGAACACGAATGTGCTCTTGTTTGCACGGTTCTGCTCGTATCCGCCGGTCTTCAGGTTAGTGTTGTTCAGCAGATTGTTTACCTGCAAGTTTACGCTAAGACGCTTTCCGTGAGGCAAACGGAACTGATGGCCTACAGAGGCATCGAGCATGAATCCGCCCTTGCACTTAGTCTGGGCATCGGTATAGCTTGCCAGAAGCTCGCCTGTCTCGGCATCATATACGTTCTGTCCCTCCTTCTTTGCCACGTCGAAGGCATCGGTAAGCTGACCTGTATTTGTGTTTACAGATGTAGATGCGTTCAAATCGCTCATCTTTACAGTCTGATAGCCGATGTTATCCATTACGCTACCGATGCGGTTGTAGACAGAAGCATCGATATAAACGCGGTCGTAGTAGTTAAGGTTAGCACTCAGATACCAGCCCTTGATATTGTAGTCGAGTCCTACGCTGAGAGCTGTGAGCGGAGTGCTTCCGACATGAAGTCCGTCCATGAACACGCGCATCTGCTGGCTCTCGCCAGTTACAGGATTCTTCCAAGTGTTCAGGTTAGCGTATGTCTCGCCGTCTGAGCCTTCGTATGCCAGACTTGCCTCTGGGTTGTTGGCATACTTAGCCTCGCTTACTGTTCCCAACAGCTTCAGGGTAAGATTGCTCATCAGTTTAACGTCGATGGCAGCCTCAACGCCGTAGAACTGCTTCTTCAGGCCAGTCATGCTGAGGTATGTAAGATAGCCGGCATCATCGTTGTAGAACGAAATCTGCTGAGTAAGATTTCTCATCTCAGTATAGTAGCCGCTAACCTTACCGCTGAATGCTCCGATGCTGAACATATATCCGGCTTCTGCGCTGTAGTCGAGTTCGGTACGCAGGTTGTTCACGAAGTTGTTCTGAACGCGCGGAGCAACAAAGGCATTGTATGCAAGCGGAGCACGGCTCTCGACGCTTCCTCCGGCATAGACTGTTCCTGTCGGAATCTTATAAGCAAAGCGTGCCTTTCCGCCGCCGCTAAGGAAATCGGCTGTGCCGCTGCTTCCCTTTGAGTATTCGAGAGCACGGCCGTTGCGCATTTTTCCGAAGCGTTCAATCCATGTGCCCTCGATGTTTCCGCCAAACAGCGCGCTGAAGTCGCCAACAACGAACGAATACTGTCCCCAGCCGCGAGCCTTTGTTACGTTGATGTCGTAGTCGTAGCCAAATCGGCTGCCCTCTCTAACCACGCGGTTAGGGCGGTCGGCATCGTTCTGAATCTCTTTCGAGTCGCTCGCATACTTAGACAATGAGTAACTGTCAACATCAATAAGTCGGTCGGCACCCAGAAGGTCGGCAAGCGTCTTATAATGCATACCGTGGGTGTGCGAAAGATGTGCGCCCAAGGCGTAGCGTCCGAAGTTGTTCTTCAGAGTTCCGTCGATTACAGATGAAAGGTTGAAGGCCAACTGGTCGTTATGACGTTTTTCGAGATAGTAGAGTGCGCTCTTGCCTACTCCGTTGTTAGCCTGATTCTGGGCATACATCATGTCCCAGTTCATCTGACGGTCGGCCTTTGCGCCAGTCCAGCGGTCGTATAGCAGATTATACTGCTCAAGGATTCCCGGATTGTCGCCGAGGAATGTACCGTTGTTGAAGTTCTCGCGGTCGTACACATTGAACACGCTGCTTGGCATGTTCTTGTAGTAGTCGGGACGAGGATTGTATGCGTTGTTGTAACTAACCGCCGTACTTGCATACTGCACATAACTGAATGCTGCGGTTGTTACGAGCTTTGTCTTGTTGCTTATATAATAGTCCCAAGTGAGCAGAGCCGATGGCGAATACTCGGTTACTACGCGCGAGTTGCGCTTCTTGCCGTTATAGTATCCCCAATAAGGGTTGTAATAATGGCTGTTGGCAAGCCAGTAAGCCTCTTCGGTTGATGCTCCCTGCTGTCCGCGCTCGGTTGGCGCGCCCCATGTGTTGAACGAGACGTGGTGCTTGTCGTTGATGTACTTCTCAACACCGAACATATAACTGAACGAGTTGTAGAACGTACCTTCTATCGCACCCTCGTTTGCCCATCGGTATGCAGCCGAGAACATGTAAGCCCATCCGTCGCTCTTCACGCCCGAAGCGTATGTGTAGTTGCCGCGCAGAATGTAGTTTCTGTTTGTAGCGGCAAGGCCGAACTTGTGTCCAGCCGCATACTGTCCGGCACGAAGGTTTACGTTAGTACCGCCTCCGAAACTCAGGAAGCCGTAGTTGTTCACGTCGAGGAACGCCGAGCCCTCGCTGTTGCGTGTGGCATCGTTCAGGCCGCCTGTAATTCCCGAGAAACTGAATCGTCCGCTCTCTACGTTGTTCAGTTTCACGCCATTGAAGTAGTTGTCGGAATACTGGCTGTCGTAGGCTCTATACTTAAATCGCATAGGGCTGAACAGATAGCCAACATTCTGCAAGTACAAGTCTTTGGTTCCTGTAACAAGCGAGATGGACTTTGCCGCGTCGTCATCATCGCTGAGTTGGTCCTCGGAGAAGATGAACGAAGCATTGTCGATGCGGTAGATGCCAAGTGAGTCGGTATCTTTCGTCTGCTGCGCAAGGACGAGTGTTGCCGAACCAAACAGCATTGCCACCAATACCATCTTTTTGTTCATTTTTATTACTGTATTAGTTATTAATTTACAAATTCTTTGTAATATTCGCCTAACCAAAACAGATACGCCAATCTAACAACGTGTGTCTTACTTGAAAAACTCCGACTATTAGATTAGCGTACCAGATTCTGATAATACGATATTGTGTGTGTTACTTAACCTCCTTTATCAGGAAGATGCGGGTTGGCAGATGGTCGCTGTATCCATTCAGCCAGATGCCGCTTCCGTGAGTACGCTTTGGATATCCCTTGAACTTGCCCTCGTGCTCAAAGAGATAGTCGCGACTGAAGATTTCGGCCTTGTAGAACTTGAGGGTTGAACGGTCTGTGCCCAGAAGGTTTCCGGTAAAGATAATCTGGTCGAACAAGTTCCATTGGTCGCGGAACTTGAGCGTTCCGTTTCCGCCCGCCAGAATGTCCCACCAAGGATTGTAGAGGTCGGCGGCAACCTTGCATTGCTCAGGCTTGCGCTTTGCACCCATAGCCTCTTTTATGCTTACGTTCATAGGGTCGTCGTTGAGGTCACCCATAATAATCACTTTCACATCAGGATTCTCGGCAAGGAGCGAGTCTTTTATACGCTTTACCTGACGGCCTGCTATCTCGCGGCGGTCGCTCTTCGCGCCTCTCGAAGGCCAGTGGTTCACGATTACGGCAACGTCCTCGCCGGCAATCTCGCCACGGCACACCAAGAATCCGCGGGTACGGTGAACGGTGTCGCCATCCTCGTATATAAAAGGAACAAGTTTGTGGCTCTTGTACTTGAACAGTTGTGGGTTGTAGAAGGCTGCACAGTCAACGCCGCGCTTGTCCTCTCCTTCTTCGTGTATTATTTCATAGCCGAAAGGCTTCAGTTGCTCCTGATTGCGCAGATCCTCGAGCACACGGCGGTTCTCAACCTCAGACAATCCGATGAAGGCAGGACCTGCCGGAGCCATTTTGTCCTTGAAGTCGGCAAGTACCGTAGCCATGTTCTTCAGTTTGTTCTTGTACTTCAGTCCTGTCCAATGATAGCCACCATTTGGCAAGAACTCATAGTCATTTTTATGAGCGTCGTGGATTGTATCGAACAAGTTCTCCTGATTATAGAATGCCACGCAATACACGGCATACTTTTTTCCCGAGTTCTGCGCCAATGCACTAATTGGCAACACCAACTGCAACACAACAAGTGTACAGATTAGAAATACTTTCTTCATTCTTACGATTATATTATATCGGCAAAATTATAAAAATAATCGTTTTGACACATTTATTTAGAATAAAAAATGTATTTATATTTCGTCTACAAACATATTTTTATAACTTTGCGTCTTATTACACCGAATCGAAACGTAATTATAACATGAAAATAAGACTTATTATCCTGAGTTTTCTCCAGTTTGCAATCTGGGGAGCGTACCTCACATCAATGGGAGGTTATCTGGCAAGTGTCGGAATCGGCGCAAACATAGGCTGGTTTTACTCGGCACAGGGTTTTGTATCAATATTTATGCCGGCTATCATCGGTATCGCTGCAGACAGATGGGTTCAGGCACAGAAGATGCTTAGTTTCTGCCACCTTGTGTCTACGTTGTGCATGCTCACGGTTGGCTATCTGGGCATGACCTACGGAGAGAACGTAACCTTCGGGCAACTCTTCCCTGTCTATACGGTTGGAATTGCATTCTACATGCCTACCCTCGCCCTGAGCAACTCTGTTTCGTACAACGCGCTCGAAAAGTCGGGGCTCGACACGGTTGCCGAGTTTCCGAGCATCCGAATCTTTGGAACCATCGGCTTCATCGTTTCCATGTGGATTGTCGATTTCACTCACCTTTCAACATCATACTGGCAGTTTTTCATAAGCGCGGCTTGGGGATTGCTGATGGCGGTCTACTCGCTTACCATGCCTAAGTGCCCTACAAAGCCTGCCGGCGAGAACAAGAGTCTGAAGGAGGCTCTCGGACTGGATGCTTTCTTCCTGTTCAAGCAGCCACGCATGGCTATGTTCTTCATCTTCTCTATGCTGCTGGGCGTTTGCCTGCAGATTACCAACGGATACGCATCGCCGTTCATTCAGAGTTTTGCAGCCGACGCCAACTATGCCGGATGCTACTTTGTAGAACATGCCAACCTGCTTATCTCGCTTTCGCAGATGAGCGAGACGTTCTGCATCCTGCTCATTCCGTTCTTCATGAAGCGTTACGGCATCAAGACTATCATGCTCATTGCCATGCTTGCATGGGTTTGCCGCTTCGGCTTCTTTGCCGTCGGAAATCCTTCTATGTCGGGCGTTGGATTACTCATCATCTCTATGATTGTCTACGGCGTGGCGTTCGACTTCTTCAACATCAGCGGTTCGCTGTTCGTCGACCGCGAGACGGCTCACGACATCCGTTCAAGTGCTCAGGGTTTGTTCATGCTCATGACAAACGGTCTGGGTGCAGGTCTTGGAATGATTGCCGCGCAGTTGGTTGTTAATAGTTACACAACAAACGAGGGCAACTATCAGGTTGGCGAATGGTCTACCGTATGGTTCATCTTTGCTGCATACGCACTTGCCGTAAGCGTTTTGTTCGCACTTCTGTTCAAAGACAGCAAGGAGAGCAAGTAAGACATCAGTTTTTTACAGATATAGGGCTTCGCTATTTTTTCGGATAGCGAAGCCTTTTTTTGCCTTGATACGTGGAATGTTGAAAAATTAGTAATTCACAACGGACAGTCATAACTTCATAAAGAACAATTATCACACAAAACATTCTTTTAGTAAATACAAAATAGTGGGAAGGTACGTCCAAGGTACGTCCAAGGTACGTCCAAGGTACGTCCAAGGTACGTCCAAGGTACGTCCAAGGTACGTCCAAGGTACGTCCAAGGTACGTCCAAGGTACGTCCAATTGCAGAAAAGATGCAGGCATCTTTTCTGCAATTTTTGAGGGTGTAAAATAAACTGTGTCATGCTACAACAAAAAAGAAATTAACACGTTTATTTAATGATGTCAAAGGAAGAAATAGATTACAAGTTGGCAGCCGAGCAGTTACGTACAGGCAAGCCATTGTTTGGAAAGGAAGGTAGGGATTGTAAGCAGGACATATCAGTATGCCAAAACCCGAAGGCATCCCGAACGAATCCCGAACAACCGACAAGGACGGCAACAAGACCTCTCCTCTTAGGTTCGGGAACTTTGTATTATAGTCAAGTAATGAGCACAATCAGGTTCAGAATTCAGGATTAAGATATAATCAAATGATTCCCTATCGGAAAAAAAAGATAAGTTAGAAGTATGAATATCAAATTTAGCACCATAAGGTATTGGCATCTTCAAGATGGGAATGTCAATATATTATTCGATAGTACAGAAGAAACAAAGTTGTTTTTTAACGGAGGCGATTTCAGTATGTCTGGTGATGTACACAACGCTTGTTATAGCACATATAACATAAAGTCTCACGAAAAGACACATGTAATAAATAATATAAAGGAAACTGAGGATTTTGACTTTATCCTGCAAATAGACGATACGATTTATATGAAAATTTTTTATATGCCAGATGATTCATACGAAAATGGTGTTGTACAAACTTTTTGTGTATTTTGCCCAACAGATACATTTTACGATGATATTATTTGCGACTACAATGAAAGCGATGATTAAAAAACATTTGTCAGAGAATAAAATTAGCCAAGATTCTCGTTATTCAATAGAACATGTAACTTTTGGAGATGCAGGTCTTTGTACAATGTTTTTATACTCGGACAAGTCTTGCCACCTTCGGGAATTTAAGCCGAAAAAAAAGGACTATCAAACAGAACAAAAGTAAAAAATATATGAGATGCATCTTTACATTTTATTCAATTGGTGTATTCAGAAAAAAACGTATATTTACAAAAATTTTTGGCTGGCAACGTAAAGTTGCTTAATACAATACGTGAATTTTTAACGAACTATTACATAATGAAAAGAAGTATTTTTATATTAATCAGTTTGCTATGTTCCCTTCTCTTTAGAACGGAAACCTTGGCTCAATCAAAATTTAGCGATTATTGCCTATACAAAGATACTATGGACGTAGATTTGTATTGCATAAATGTCTTTTCTTTGGAAGAATATAATGTGCAAGAGCGTAATTTTGGACATATTATAGACATAATGGTTGATAACGATTATATAGGGCAGTTATACGAGTATGACTTACAACGTAACTTGGTTAATTTCCTGAAATGCCCGAATCTTAGATGTAACAATCTGCTCTTATTTCCTCCATTCGACTCTTATTGGAGCGACATTGTTCAAGGCTCTTATTCCGAAGTGCCCAATTTTCGCAAATTACCCAAAGAATATTATTACACCGACAAATCGCGCACTTACGGAGCATGGATTTATCGCATAAAGGGAAAGGCAATAAGAGTTGCTGTGATGTCTAAATTTATCCCTACATATGAAGCTTATAAGCATTTTTCTACACGTATAGAAAAACAAGCAGACGGAGATTTGCCAGCTTTCTACTTGTACATAATGTTATCGTGCAATGTCGAAATGTACACATCAGACATTATATGCGACAAGAAAAATGGTTTAAAAAGAATTAAAGTATATCCAAATTAGTTCTTGCTTGTGGGGATTTGTACTCCCCACAAATAAACGCAATTAAAGCAGAAATGAAGAAAGCAATAATAACATCAGCAACCATAGTTATGACACTCGGTTTTATGCTATTACGTGATTATCATAACTATTTTTATGGTAAAAGTTTTATAAATTACCATCTGCTTCCTTATGGATTAACTCCTGAATATTACAAGGATTACGTCTTAGAGAATGGCAAAAGTGTACCGATAGAGAGTTTCTATTTAATTACGGATCATTCAGAATTCTTTGGTCCAGGCACGCCTATCCCTATTGATTCCCCTAATTCAACATTTGATATAGACTCAATAAAAAGTTACTATTACAATAAAGATAGTATTTTTGTATATTGTGTTGACGAGGAAAACAGGCCTCATTGGATTATACCTGTCAGAGAGAAAGACGGCTGGGTGGTTTTTGATGAAATAAAAAATGTCCAAATAAATAATTTGGCTAAATACAAATGTGTTTCAGACTTTTATGATTAATAACACATAATCATTTTTATACAGAAAAACTGCGCCTTCCACCAATCAGAAAGCGCAGTTTCTGCCAACCACACATACCGTTTTAAATCTGAAAACGGACGTATGTTCTGTCGTCAAAACTATTGTTGCCCTCAACCATAGCCTTTGTAGCCATGTTTTTGTCGTAGCACAGAGGGTCTTCCTTCAGAATGGCAGCAAGGTATGCCTCGGTATCGTAGAGCGTAGGGCACAATACCGGATAACCGTCTGATGCCAGAATAACATCGCCGCTATAATCGGCAAGCGAAATAGTCTTTATGTGTTCGCCAACGATTTTAAAACCGTCAACCACCCCATAGGCAAACTCGCCGGCATCCGGGTTGTTCTGGCATACACATTGCTGTTTAAGCAGCGGCATTATAGCCTTGCGCCCCGTATCGTCGGCAAGCAACTGGCCAACCGTCTTTCCGCCAAGCATCTCGAGCCTTAGCATCGTGCTTCGCATCTTGGCAAGAGCAGCCTCGAGCGGCTTGCTGTTCTCGTAGAGCGTGCCGCCAACCTTTGCCAAGCAGTCGCCTATCTGCCAAATCTCGCGACGATAGTCCGAATAGATAACCACGCTACACGTCGGTCTGTCGGCAGGATTTTCTTTCATCCTATCCATCAATCCGTTAGTATTATAAAAGTCGGCAATTGTGTTAGTCATAAGTCTTGCAGCCTGCCCCACGGTACTACGGCGCGACATCTCGGCTATACAATCGCCCACAAGTTTGGCTGCAACAAACCCCGAACGCATCCCGCCGAATGAAAAGTTACCCTTGCTGGTAGAGCCATCGATAACCGCCACATAGTCGTCGGTAATTACAAGTCTGTCTTCGCAAGGCTGCGTATCGTTTTTTCCTTTTGAAAACTGTTCAATTATATCCATACTACGCTTTATGTCAGTATATTTGAATGATTTTTTGTAGTTTCGCGCCACAAATTTAATATTTTTTTTCTTTATGACATTTTTTTTATTTATCTTTGCACCCCGAAATAGAACTGAAAAAGTAATAAATTTTAAACTAAATAAGAAAAAATGATCGTAGTTCCAGTAAAAGAGGGCGATAGCATCGAAAAGGCTCTTAAGAAGTTCAAAAGAAAGTTCGAGAAGACAGGTGTTGTTAAAGAGTTGAGAGCACGTCAGCAGTTTGACAAGCCATCTGTTAAGAACCGTCTTAAGAGAGAGAAGGCTGTTTATGTACAGCAGCTTCGCCGTGTTGAGGAATAATATTTTATTCAGTCAAGCATAAAAAAATCCCATTCACATTTTGTGAGTGGGATTTTTTTTGTACCTTTACACCACTTATTATAAAAAGCACAAAACAAGCCATATTTAAATCGATAATTATCAGACAAATATGAAATCACGTTTAACTATATTTATAATACTCGCAATGTGTGCCGTGTTCTCGTATGCGCAGAACTATGTCTATTCCGTAACAGCCGGAACATCGTGGGCACGAGAGGAGTTCCACAAGCAAGAAAGAATGCAGCGCAACCTTAACAAACAGTTGCCGCCACTCGGAAACGGAGCACCCGACTTCAGACGCACATTCAACAATATCGTATATGCGTACCGCAAGCATAATACATACAACGACAGTATCTTCATGAACCTGAGCCACGACAAGTGGACAAGCATGTTTAAGCGTAGGGCACGAAAGTATTCGGACATCTACACTTCTACAAACATGGAGATAACAAAACTGAAGGACTACTTCGAGAGCGACAGCGTGCCCGAGGCTGCATACGACTCGCTGTACTACTGGACGCGCAACCTGTACCATCGCAACATTAACGACATATTCCTGTACGAGAACCTTATGGATATTCTGCTGCCCCACTACGAGGAGAAGCAGGATATCGAGCACCTTATATTCTGCTACATGTGCTCGGGACTTCTTAACTACCAATGTTCGCGAATGGGCGACCGCGAGGCCGAAATGCGCTCGGAACTATACTATCACAAGGTTATGAACCTGAGCGACCGCTTTCCACACTTCCGCAATCCGCTTAACCGCTTCTACTTCATAGCAGCATTCGTAAACCTGTCGCTACTGCACACACAGGCCGGCAACATATCGCTTGTAGAGAGCCGGGAGATTGCAAACAACATTCAGAAGATGTACGCAACACGCGAGGTTCGCGAGATTTTCCGCCGCGACAGTCTGCTTAACGAATTTGCAAAATGGAGTATCGACCTGTTCCACTTCCGAGGCATTGCCACCTACATAAGCCGCGGACAGAACAATCCGGAACTGCGCGACCAACTCTACGATGCCTATATTGCCACTTGCAAGAGAATTAACTATAAGTTCGAAGAACAGAAAAACAGATACTACAGTCTGTTACGCTACGACGACCTCCTGATTGAGGCGTACATGGGACACATAAGTTGGGACAAGGCTCTTGCCCAGATTAACAAACTGACGGAAAACGACCCTAACCTGCAATTCGACCCCGGCGCGCCGAAGTTGAAAATCAACTACATGAACAATCTGTTCGAGACCGAGCTTGCCGTGCTTGAGCACACAACCATGAGCGAAAAGAAACGCGGCATATACATGAAGAATCATCTTAACAACCTGCTCGACATCTTCTCGCGCTATCCTCACGGTCAGTATCCGTTCGAGAAGGGAATGATTCTGTCTAACATCGCAACACGCCCTTCAATACTTAAATATCTCTCATCTAAAGAGCGTCGCGAGCTTCTGTTCTCGCTCATCGTCGTTGAACAGCCAACAACATACGTACATGTTTCAATGGTTGCCGACCTTTCAAAAATTCTGGCAGAGGGCATGATAAAGAACCATCCTGAGTTCTTCGCTGGAATTCCGGGATATCCAACGGCATACGACGTGGTCGAGAAGAAGGATTCGCTCATAGACTTTGTGTACTATGCCGCCATCTATCACGACCTCGGAAAAATCTGTATGCCAACAATTATAAACAACTGTTACAGAAAGTTGACGAACCACGAGTTCGACATAATCCAGATGCACCCTGAAAAATCGCTTCCGTTCTTCGCCATAGACGAGTCGCTGAAGAAATATCAGGACATCGCCCTCGGGCATCACAAATGGTTCGACGGCGACGGATATCCACCAAAATTCAAGAACAGGAAATCACCGTACTTCCCTATCATCTGTCTCGTAACGGTTACAGACTGTATGGATGCCGCCACCGAGAACATCGGTCGAAACTATCACACTCCAAAGTCGTTCGAAACGGTGATGCAGGAGTTCGACGAACTTGCGGGAACGCAGTTCAACCCTAAGCTGATATCGTTCATAATGTCGAACAAAG
>Ga0256407_10002147_pt1 | contig 38465 bp, 25 predicted proteins | sample RumenRJG_04DNA_FD_193489 | JGI IMG/M metagenome (GOLD analysis project Ga0256407, IMG submission 193489) | Bovine rumen microbial communities from Lethbridge, Alberta, Canada - RJG_04 | ecosystem: Host-associated > Mammals > Digestive system > Stomach > Rumen | place: Canada: Alberta... | reverse complement strand
GCAAGACCAAAAACTCGCGGCGAAAGAAACGATTCTTGTTTGCGGCCTTGAGGCAAAAACTTTCGTTGACGCTTGCAAAGAAAACGGTTTGTTCAAAGGAAAAAAAATCATCGCGCAAAGAGGCCGCGCAATAAGTTTGGAAAGCCTTTTCGCTTTGGCGGAAGAGAAAATTTCCAAGGGCCTTTCGCCGCTCGCCGACTACGACGGTCCCCAATACTTTAGGGCCAGCGAAGCAGAGTTAAACGCCGCTGGCGCTAAATGAGTTTCCGCCGCGCGAACAGCCGACTTTTTTCCTAACCAAAACTAACGGCCGCTGAGGGACTTTTTCCAGCGGCTTACAAGCTGCAAGGCGGCCATCGGCGTAAGGTTGTCAACGTCGGCGCTCAAAATCTCGTCAAGAACAATTTCCTCGTCGCTAAAAAGTCCGGGCGCGTTGAGCGCGCCTTGGGCGGGGCTTTGAGCCGGCTCTTCTTGCGGCGCGGGAACGTTTTGAACCATCAAAGGCTTTTCGGAAGCGAGCGTCTGCAAATGTTTTAGAATCTGTCCAGCGCGGTCGATTACGCTTTGAGGAATTCCTGCAAGGCTGGCTACGTGAATGCCGTAAGAATTTTCGCTGGCGCCTTCCTTAATCTTTCGCATAAAGATGACGGAGCCGTCCGTTTCCTTTACGTCCATGCAAAGAAGGCGCATCGATGAATGCTCCAAGCGCGTAAGCTCGTGGTAATGGGTTGCAAAAAGCGAGCGGCATTTTAGGCTGTTAAGCAAATGCTCGCTTACCGCCCACGCGATGGAAAGTCCGTCTTCGGTCGAAGTTCCGCGGCCAACCTCGTCCATAATAACAAGGGAACGTTCCGTGGCGCCGCGCAAGATTCGGGCAGTCTCGGTCATCTCGACCAAGAAGGTTGACTCGCCGCGCGCAAGGTTGTCGCTGGCTCCTACGCGGCAAAATATTTTGTCGACAAAACCGATTTTGGCCGCGTTTGCGGGAACGTAGCTTCCTGTTTGGGCAAGCAAGGCGATCAAAGCGCTTTGGCGCAAGTAGGTGGATTTGCCGGCCATATTTGGGCCGGTTATAAGCAGGAACGATGGCTCTCCCCTTGCGACCATCTCTATGTCGTTTGGAACAAATTCGCCGGAAGGCAAATGCGCCTCGACAACCGGATGGCGGCCGGCCTTAATGTCAAAGTCAAGGCTGTCGTCAACAATCGGCTGAACCCAACGGCCAACGCGCGCGGCGTAAGCGAACGAGGCGGAAACGTCTGTGTAAGCGACAGCTTTTGCAAGGCTCATTAAATACGGAACGTAAGGTTCGATCTGAGAGCGGACTTCCATAAACAAAGCGCGCTCTGTTTCGATGATGTTTACGCTGGCGCTGTTCAACTCGCGCTCAAGCTCTTGAAGTTTTTCGGTCGTGTAGCGGTCGGCGTTTGTAAGAGCGCGCCTCATTATAAAATGGCTTGGAACCTTGTCCAGGCGGCCGCGCGAAACTTCCAAAAAGTAGCCGGCCAAATTGTTATGCTTTACTTTGAGGTTTTGGATTCCAGTGGCCGCGATTTCTTCGGCAAGATAGTCGTCCAAAATTTTATTAAAGTTGTCGTGAACTTCCCTGTAATGGTCCAGCTCTTTTGAGTAGCCAGCGCGGATCAAGCGGCCTTCGGTAAAGACCGTTGAAGGATCGTCGCAAATCGCGCGGCCAATCAAGTCGATTATAAAGCGGGCGCCGTTCTCGTCCATCATTCCAAAATCATAAGAAGAAAGCGCCGACTGAATCTCAAGCCAAGCCTTTAGGCTTTCGGCAAGCGCCGCCAAATCCTTTGCGTGCGCCTTTTGCATCGCAACGCGGCCTGCCAAACGCTCAATGTCCAAAATGCCGGCAAGCTTTTCGCGGCAAAAGGCGGAAAGACTTTCGTTTTCAAAAAACATTTTTACGTGGCTTTGGCGGGCGGCGATTTTTTTTATGTCAACCAGCGGAAACGAAAGCCATTGGCGGACGGCGCGGTTTCCCATCGCGGTAAGCGTGTAGTTTACGCATTCAAGCAATGTAAACTTTGAAGAGCCGTCGCGAAGGTTTTGAAGGATTTCCAAATTGCGCCTTGAAGAGTCGTCAATCAAAACGTAATCGCTGTCTTGGTAAACCTTGATTCCCGCGATGTGCGAAAGCTCGGCGTTTGTGGTCTTGTCCAAGTAGTCAAGCAAAAAGCCGGCGGGCGCGACTTCGGGGCTGGACTCGTCAAGCCCAAAGGAAGCCAAGTTCTTTGTCTTAAACTGGCGGGTAAGGCGGACAAATGATGTGTCGCTGGAAAAATGCCAGTCCGGGTAATAAGAAACAAGCAAATGCGGAACGGAGCCAAGCGCCTGCTTTATGTCGCCGTTGTCGCGCAAGGATTGGGGAAGCAAAAGCTCTTTGGGACTCGCCCGGTCCAATTCCTTGGCAAAGTTTTCGGCCATTTTTGAGGCGGGCCAAGAGGTGGCCAAAAATTCCGAAGTGCTTACGTCAACAAAGGCAAAACCCGCCCTGCCCTTGCTGACCGAGAGCGCCGCCAAAAAGTTGTTGCTTCCGCGGTCAAGGTAGTCGTCGTCCACAACCGTTCCCGGAGTGATGACTTCGACGACTTTGCGCTCGGTAAGGCCGCCGCCTGGACTGATTTCTCCAACTTGTTCCGCGATGGCAAGCTTTTTTCCAAGGCGCAACAATCTGGCAATGTAAACTTTGGCGGCGTGGTAAGGAATGCCGCACATTGGCGAGGCGCCTCTGTGCGTAAGGGTTAGATTTATAAGGCGCGAAACTTCTTTTGCGTCGTCGTCGAACATTTCATAAAAATCTCCGAGTCGGAACAAAAGAATTTCGTCTTTATGCTCGTTTTTTAGCTTATTGTATTGCTCCATTAAAGGAGTCAGTTCGGCCATTATTGCTGTTCCAAAGATTCAATTACTTTGTCCGTAATGTCAACGGCCGGGCTGTACCACAAGATAGAGTTGCTTTGCTGCAAATTGATTACCATTGAAAGGCCTTCGTTTTCGGCGACCTTCTTGATGGTGCGGTTGAGGTTTTTGTAGAACTCATTGTTGTTTGAAAGGTTGTTCTTGATGTTGTTCAACTCTGTGTTCTTTTGCTGGGTGTAAGTCTTGAGGCTTGAAGACTTTATTCTGATGGAGTCTTGATAGCTCTTTACGTCGGCGTCCATTCCCAAATCTTGGGCTTCTTGAAGCTTTGTCTGCAAAGAACGGATTTCATCGGCGCGGCGAGTGATTTCTTCTTGGAACGCGGCGCGCTTTTCTTCGTAAGCCTTTACCGCAGAAGAGTTCTTGAAAAATTGCTCGTAAACTTTTGTGGTGTCTACGACTCCAAAGTTAGTGATATGCTGCTGGGCGAACAAGGCTCCGGCCGCCAAAAGAGAAAAAGCGAACGCGATAGTTTTCTTTGTAAAAAATTTCATAGCAAGTCTCCATCTTTCCAAAAGGAAATAAATTATAACAAAAATATTATTTGTTGACAAGGTTGAACGAAAGCACGAATTTCCAAGTGTCGCCCCACTTAACCTTTCCGTCTCTTACCCTAAAGCAGTTGGCGAACATAAGGCGCAAGGGGAACTGCGGCATCAAGATGCGAATGTCCGGGCCAAAGCTAAAGTAAAAGTCGCCGATGCTTGTGTTTCTTAGCATCGAGGGCAAGTCTTCCTTAATGACGGCCGCGTCAAAGAAACCGTCTATGGCAAGCATTCTTGGAATTACAGGAAAGCGAATCTCCAAGTTTTGGCTGAACATGGCCTTTCCCTTTACAGTGTTGTAAATGTTCACCCATCCGCGGCCGTTGAACATTCCGTCGATGTAAAGTTTGTGCGTGTCGCTAACAGCGGAACCTGGCGCCGGAACTTGGAATGAAACAGTGGTCAAAGCGGCAAAGACCAACTTAAAGCTCCACTTTTCGCTTACAGGAATGTCAAACAATGTGACGTAGCCTTCAAGCTTTGTGTCGCTTCTTAAATAATAGTCAGTTTCAACGGGAAGCAAGCCGTACCAACCCAAACGTTCGCTAAAGAACCAACCCTTTGAAGGATCGTAGTTGATGTCGCGTCCGTCCATTGACCACTTGGTCCAAATGGAGTTTTGGAAGCCCCATTTGTTGGCGTAGCGGCTAATTCCAATGTCAAGCGGAGTGTACAAGCTGTCGTCATAAATAAAGTTGCTGATAGTGTTCGTCAAACCGCCGGACAAAGTAAGGATGGCCCAGTTTGGCATCCAACGGCGCGCCAAAGCATGCTCAAAAGCGACTTGCCAACGCTCAAACTCCATGTAATAGTCAGTCTTGTTGATAAGGCCGGAATCAGTCCAATACATTCGCAAGGCCTTTGACTTTGCGTGAGAGAACGAAAGGTTTTCAGACCATTCAATCGGAAGATCCCACAACCAGCGCTGCGAGTATCCAAGGCTTACAGACTGTTCGTTGGTGGAAAGCGTCGTTCCGACAGAAACTGTTTTTCCCAAACCAAAAAGGTTTGAGTTGGACCATTTTGCAAAAAGCGAGAACGGCAAATCTTCAGGATTGGTCACGCCGGAGAATGTAATTCCAAATTCAACGGAATTGGTGTGCTGCTCTTCTACCGTGATGACCAAGTCAACCAAGTTTGAATCGCTTCCCGGCTCTACGGTCGGAACAACGCTGGAGAAGTACTGCAAGTTCATCAAGTTGCGAAGGCCGTTTGAAATTTTTGCCTTTGAGAAAACGTCTCCGCTTTCGATAGGAACTTCGCGAGTGATTACAAAATCTTTTGTCTTTTCGTTTCCGCGGATAATGACTCTTTCAACGTGGCTTCGGTCGCGTTCGGTAATGTTCAACACGTACGAAACTTTGCGCTCCGTCGAGTCGCGGGTTTCCAAGGGCTGGAACGAGTTTTCGGTGTAACCGTTTTCGTAGTACAAGTCGCTGACGCCGGCGAGGGAGCTTTGGAATTTTGTTTGGTTAAAAACGTCTCCCGGCTTTATCGTTACAAGGGAATTCAAACGCTCCGTAGTAAAAACTTTGTTTCCGCTAAAAGTCAATCCGTCAAATGTGTAAATCGCGCCTTCATACAAATAGTATGTGATCGTCATCTCGTCGCGGTCTTTTTTGTCGTTGTGGGTTACGTCGCGAGTTACGTCGACAATGTGAAAGTCCAAGTAGCCGCGGTCCATGTAGTACTTTGTAATCAACTGGCGGTCGACTTCCAACTGGCTTTCTTGGAACGCTCCCTTTGACAAAAAGCTAACAGTCTTTAACTTTGTCTGCTTCTTTAATTTTTTTGAGGAGAAGGCTGTGTTTCCTTCAAAATTGACTCCGACAAGACAAATGGAATTGCCTTCGCTGATTACAAAGGTAACGGCTATACCCGCGGGAGTCTCTTCGGAAATGTGCGAAACTTTTACCGACGGAAAGCCTCTTTCTAGATACGCGTCTCTAATGGCGCGCTCGTCCAACAAGGCTTCCGATTCAGAGTAGACGTTTCCAACCTTCGACGATATCGCCTCTTTAAGCGGCGGATTTCTTACCTTTTTGTTGCCCTTAAATTTGATTGAAGAAACGACAGGTTTTTCCACGACGTTCAAAACCAAAATCATTCCGTTTCCAGAATCATGAACGGCGCCGGGAGTGATCTCGTCAAAGTAATTCAACGCTTCCAAACGGTTCAACAAATCGTAAAAACAATCGCTGAATTTTTGTCCGACATAGCTTGATGTCAATCCAGAAAGATCGGAAGGACGAACGCTTTTTAGGCCCTTGAAGGTAATCTTTGTAATCGTTTTGTCAACATACCAATCATCGCTCTCTTGAGAAAAAGAAACAGAAGAGAAAGCGCAAAATATTAATAGAAGAATAAAAAATTTTTTTAACTGAGAGCGCATAATTTTAACCCCAATTTTTTTTAAAAATTAAATTTCCATGACAAAGTAAGCGCGGTGTTCTCAACCAATTTCATGTTGAGAATGCTTTCCAAATCGGGCGACATGCTCCATCTAATCTTAGCGAAAGGAGCCGCCAATTCGAATCCCAACTCGGGCCTAAACGAAATGCCGTCATACGTATAGTAACTGCCTCTGCGGTTCTTATCGTAATCAAGCCTTAACATCGCGTCCGCAAATATTGCTTCGCCAAAGTATTTACCAATATAAACAGTTGTACCGTCCAAATAGTTACCGGCCAAATTGTCAGAACCGGAAGAATTTCTAAATACATTCTGTTTTACGGCGTTTTGGACAACCATTGTCCTTACAGAGAATATATCAAATTTGAAGAAATCACGCAATGCATTTTCCAATCTTCTTACCAAAACTGATTGAAGGGCGTAATCGCCTGTGGCAAGGGCCAAAGAGGCCGCGTTGCTTGAATTTGAGGTGATAATTCCGCCAAGAATTTCCATAATTTCACGTTCAGACCTGGCGGGGCTTGAAGTAAGGCGCGGCGACAATTTGCTAAGCCTTTGCTTTTCAACTTGCAAAGTTATGGTGACAGGCTCGCTGTTTTCGTCGCGAGTCTTGCATTCCGCCAAAACGGAAACGCTGGGGTCAAAGCTTTCGTCGCTTCCGCTAAAGTGGATTTCGCCTTCCCTGATATAGAAGCTGGAATTCAAGTAGACAATTTCGCCGCTTCTAATCGGAACCTCTCCGTCCAAAACAAGGCGCTTGTCTTCGGTGGAATACGAGACTTCTATTTCTGTTCCGGGAACGACGACCGCCCGCAAGAAGGTTGAGTATGAAATCTGGACGCGTTGGGCCGTCTTTATCCTTAAGTCGACTTCTATCGGCATTCCCTGGTCGTCATTGTCGTCGTCGTCGACGGGAGCGAGTCCAGAAATAATTTCGTTAAGCCTTGTGGCGCCAAATTCCGCGTTGGCGTTTTTGCCTGTAAGGTCGCCGGAAACGGAAATCGTGTCGTTCTCCAAAGCGATGGCAAGGTCCGCCAAGAAATCGCCCTTTACGTGCATTTCGGAAAGGTTGAGGTTGAGCGGAACAAAATTATCCTCAATCGTTTGAACCCTAACTTGCAAACTGTCCAAAGCAAGGCGGTTCATTTGAATGCCTACGGTAACGTCAATCGGTTGGTTTTGCAAATGGCATCGCGTTGGCTCGGTGTAAAAATTAGAACCTTCCAGGAACATCGAGATCATTGGCGTTGTCGCATGCTTCTTAAAGAAATTCGGGAAATTGAATTCCGCGTCAGGAATGTCAATTTGTCCATAGAAGCCTGGGCTGGTAGTCGGGCCCACCAACGTAAAGCCGCCGACAGCCACGCCCTTAAAAATTCTGGCAAACTTGATGCCAAGGGAATTCAAAAGCTCGCGGCCGTTGATTTGAATGTCCGAGACAGAAAGGTTCAAATCGTCTTTTGTGACGCTGCCCTGCACTTTCATGTTGAACGGAACGGTGTTATGAATTTGCAAATCCAAGTCGCGCAAGTCGGTGATCGTTCCCTTTAGGCCGATGTTTTGGCTGGAAGACAATATCAATTGGTTTTGAATTTTCATCAAGCCAACGTGATAATTCTTTCGTCGCTTTTTGTCAGAATTCTTTTCGACCGCGTCAAGCTCAACGCTAAGAGAATCCGGAACGCCGCTTCCAACCTCGCTAAGAGCTTGGATCTTTGCCTTTGCGTTGGCAAGAACGTTGTTTCCAAAAAGTTTTGTTTTGATGTCAAAAGTCAGTTCGCCGTCCCAAGTTTTTTGGTCAAAGTTGGCCAAGACGTTCGTGATTTTGCTGTCGCCCCATTTTGCCTCGGCCTTTTGGACAGAGAAAACCTTGTCTTCGACAATCGCCTGCGCGCTTAGATTAAGGGGCTTTCCTTGAATCGTCATCACGGCTTTTGGAATGTCGATTGTAATAAAGGGATTGCCGGCCATTCCTTGCGCAACAATGTTCGCGTTTACAGTATTGTTTTCTTCGGAGCCGGCAAAGAAACGCTCCGACCGCAAGGACTCGATGTTAAGGGTCGTCGTGATTAAAAGGTTCTTCAAGAACGCGCCGGAAAAAAGCGAGCCGACTGTAAGCGGAGTTCTTAACGAATTGACGACATTTCCGTCAAGCTTGATTCTTTCTTCGCTGATCGAATTTGACAAGTCAAAGTTAAAGTCCGCGCTGTCAAAGAGGCTTCCGTCAAAGCGATACACAAACACGCCGCTTCCGTTCAACGTAGAAACTTTGTCCGAATAAGTCAAGCTGTCAAAATACGCTCCGCCTTGGTCAATGTCGGCGGCAAAAGTGACTACAGGATCAAGCGAGCTGGTGCCTTCCAACAAGCGGCCGTCAAAGTAAGGAATCAAAGCCCTTAAGCCCTTGTCGATTGAGTAAGCGAAGCTTGATTCTGTAGTAAGCGAGAACGTATTCTTGTTGATCTTAATCGGAAAGCTTGTCGCTTCGAAAGAACCGTCCAACTGGGCCACTTGGCCGGAAGTGTCCGTCTTTAGCGTAAAGCGAAGTCCGTATTCAGAATTGATTTCGACCCAACCCTTGCTGGCCAAACCTGAGAAGGTGTACGGAATTCCGTTCAGCTCCAAGCGGCCGTTCAGCAAGCGGTCGGAAGAGCCAGCCATCTTTTCAAAGAGGCCGTCCATCAAAAGTTTTTGTCCGCCAAAAATAAACTCCAAGCGGGACAACTGGAAGGTCTGCTCGTTTCCGTCCGCTTCCAAAATCAGCATCTGGTCGTCGCGGCTTGTGTTGGCCAAGATTGCGTAAGGCACGCTGAACGAAAATTCTTTTCCAACGCCGGAAGCGAATGCGTCGCAAGAGAAAACATAAGACTTTACCGCGCCGGACGCGGCCATCAAAAGCGGCTGCATGTTCTCTTCAGCAAAGAAGGCGGCTGTTTTTATTATGCTGTCAAGATAAATCGCGCTAAACGAAAGCGAGGTTTGCGCCGCCTTTGTTTCCGAAGAATAGCTTCCAAATACGGAAACGACGCCAGGCTCGTCGCTGTGAGAATAATCAGAAACTTCAAAAGTCCAATCCCACGAATCCGCGGACGGAAGCGCCGTAAGCTGGGCGGCCGTGTAAACGTTTTGGCCAAATAAAACTTGCGGCGCAAAGCACATAAAGCCGTTTTTGTATTCTTCGATAAAGACCTCGGTAGAGATTTCGCCGCCGTTAGGAAGAACAAAGGATTCAACGCTTAACGTTCCCGAAGGACGCTTGGCCACAAAATCAAACGCTCCTTCAAAACTTAAGTTGTAGCGGTCGCCCGAAGTCTTAAAGTACGGCACCCAAATTTTCTTTTCGTCGCCGGAAAGCGAGTAAGAAACAATTGTGTCGCTTTGGAATTTTTCGGCGGGAATTACGTCCGCGGGAACAAAGATGTCGCCGTTTGAATTATAGCCAAACTCCCCGCTCCTGTAATTGTATTTTGCCGAAGCGTTAAGCGAGAAATTCATTCCGAACAAACCGCGCGTCAAATTGTCGCTCTTGCTGGTTTGAACAAAATTGCTCATGTTAAAGCCGTCCGCAAAAAGCTTTGCCGCGCAATCGGCGCTTTCAAAGTCAACGCTCGCCTCCGCGTAAATGTTCCTGGCGCTTGGAAGCATTTTAAAGCTTAGCTTTTGCGACCTATACTCGGCCAAAAATCCGACAAAGCGCGCGCGGTAGTTAAAGGCGGCCAAGTTGGAAAAGCGCAAAACGGCGGAGCTTCCGTCAACGCCGCGAGGAATTAAAGCAGAAAAATCAAGACTGCCGGAAACAGTCTCGCCTCCAAGCAAAGCGGCAAAAGAGCCGGAGAAGTTGGCGTCGATCTTGTTTTGCCCGCGAGCGCCGATTGAAGCCTTGGAAACATTGGCCTCAAAAGATTGGCCGGCCGACTTAAAGAGAAAGCGCAAACGGTAAACGCGCAAGTCAGAGCCTAACTTTATGCGGGCGTTTTGAAGGTTTAACTTGTCCAGCAACTCTTTAAAGCGCTCGCTGTAAGGCTTGGCCTCAAGGCCGGCGGTTTGGCTAGCCTTGCGCTTTTCCAAAATTTGCGAAAGCCAAAAATCGTTTTCGCCGCTAAGAATCTTTATCTCAACGTCGCGCAAAAGAAGGCATTCTATGCTGTCGCCGGCTTTTCCGCTAAAGAGGTCGCGCATAGAGTAATCCAAGAAAAGCCGGCCGATAGAAGCGACTTCCAAACCGCTCTTTGCGTCAACGATGGAAATTCCGTTGACGTTCACTCCGGACAAAATTGACGGAGAAAGAGACTTGTAGGAAATTTGAAGGCCGGCGTTTTCCTTAAAGCTTTCGCGATATGAGTCGACTGTTTTTTGGATTTGCGTTCCAATGCGCGTGTACACAGGATGCAAGAGCCTGTTTACGACCACAAGGAGAGAAAGAAAGAATAACACGCAAACGCCGATTTTTATATAACGCTGCTTGAACTTCATCTAGACACGAAGCCCCCTCGCGCGCGCTAAAAAAAACAGACGCGACATTGCAAAATTTTGCATTATGGTATACCTTATATATTATCGGCATTTTTGGTCGAAATTTTGAGGTTTTCTACTATGATACTTAAAAAGTTTGTGGTCTTTGAAGGAATAGACGGAGCGGGCACTTCAACCCAAATGCGGCTTTTGGCGGAACGGGATTCAGGCAAAAAAATCGTTTTTACGGCCGAGCCGACAGAAAGGCCCACGGGAAAATTTTTGCGCCAGATTTTGAGCGGAAAGGAATCCGTAAGCGTCCAAACCGCCGCCTATCTCTTTGCCGCCGACAGGGCGGAACACCTTTGGGGCCAGGACGGAATTGTTGACCAAACTAAAAACGGCTTAACAGTTGTATCGGATAGATATTTGTTCTCAAACCTTGCCTACCAGGGCGTCACCTGCGGAGAGGATTTGCCAAAAACGCTAAACAGCCCCTTTCCCTTGCCTGAACTTTTGTTTTTCTTTGACATTTCGGCGCAAAAATCCCTTGAACGCGTTGAAAAGCGCGGAGAGGCGAAAGAGATATACGAGAACGAAAAGTTCCTGAACGACACCGCTTCCCGCTACAGAATGATAGTCGACCAATATAAAAAACTAGCAAACAGCCAAATGAGAATCGTGGAGATCGACGCCACCCTTCCAAAAGAAAAAATTTCAGATTTAATCTGGAAGGAAATTCTTCCGATAATAAATTCGTGAAAAAGTTCGCGAAAAAAATTTTTGTCCTCGCTCTCGCGCTCGGCGCGGCGGCCTTTTTTTGCCTGCCGGCCTTTTCTTACATGTGCAAGTACAAAGAGGACTTTTACAAGCTTTACCACGTCCACTACCAGCAGTACCCCGACGACTGCATGGAAAACATTTATTGGCTGGAACAGGCCGTCCGCGCGGACTTTGCCAATCCCCTTTACGCCAGGGCCAAGATTCAGACCAAGGAAGAATGGGAAAAATACAGAAACCTTTTCCAAATGCACCTAAACCTTAAGCTTATCGAACAGCACATGCGCCTTGCCCGCGTTTACGACAAACGCGCGATTTGCTTTTACGACGCTCCCTGGAAAGACGAATATTTGGCCAACCTAAAAAAGGCCAAAAGCTGCTACGAAGCCGGCCTTTACTATTGGCGGGAAGCGCGCCTCTGGTCCGAAAAGGCTAGCGAAACAAAATTCCGCTTTTTGTTCTTGGAAGACTTGACCAATTGGGAAGACGAGAACAAGCGCATAGCAGACGCCGAGCTGGACTACAAAAAAATCCTAAGCCGCGAACTTACGCGCGTGGCCGCCGAAATCGAAAAGCTAGAGGCGATGGACCGCTCGTATTGACGGACGCTGCCGTATTACGGAGCCGGAAAGAGTTCGTTGACCGCATTTGCCAATTCCGTGTTGCTATACATTTGGTCAAGCGTAAGAGCCTTGTCGACAGGCGCTCCGTCTTCGCTGTTGCTCCAGTCCGCCTTATGCGACCCGCGCAAGCAGCCTGAATACTGGAAGGGAAAGCCGTCCGCGGTGCAGGCATAACGGACGACGCAGCTTCCTCCAACGCTTCTGATTCCCGCGATTTTTATGCCGTTGTCCCAGCAAGAGTTCGCAAAGCTGTTTCCGCACGAAAATGTCGCGTCGCTTGTAAGGACGACAAAGTTGTAATTCTTTTTTTTGTCTTTGTCGTCTATCTTTCCGTCCAAGTTTATGTCGGCTGGCCCTGTCTCAACCTTCTTTCCGCCGGTGAAAAAATCATAATAAAGGGTGGCGGCGTCCTTTGGATCAAGCAAAAAACACAAGGCGTAATGAAGCGCGGCTGTGTCTCCGCCAGGGTTGCAAGAAAGGTCTATGACAACGTTCTTGACCGAGCTATAGGCGGGCGTGTTTTCAAGCGCGTAAAAGGACTTGTAAAAGATTCCCACGGTGTCGTCAGGAAGCTCGACGCCGCCGGAAGCGGTCGGATCAGGGTTGGGGCTTCCTGATCGGGGAGAAGCGTAATAGCTTTTCCAAAAGTCTTCTTTATATTCAAATTTATCAAAGCGGATTATCGCGGTCTTGTTTGAGTCGATGACCTCAAAGGCGGGCGTCTCGGAATCGGCGGAAGAATTTCCTATGTAGCTTGCGCCGGAAGCGGCTCCGCTTTTTAAATTTTTCCTGACCCCCGGATAGCTTCTCATGCGCAATATTAGCAAAGCGTATTTTATGCTTAACAAATTTGCAAGCCCGTATTTTTCAACGATATAATCTTCATAATCCTGCTTGGCGGTAAAAGACGAGTGCGCGTCTCCGTACACCCTGTCATAAAGCATGTAAAGGCCCGCGATGTAATCAATGTAGGAGGAAGAAAGAAGAAGCGTTCGAATGTCGCTTGCGTTTTGCAAAAGCATTTGTTCAAAGTCAAGAGGGTCGGTCGCGGCGACTTTTTCCTTTACAGGACATCCGCTTCCGTCGTCGGCAAAGCCGTAATAGCCCGGCCGCCCGTAGAGGTTTTCGTGGATAAAGCGCAAAGTATTGTACGAAAGCGAAATCAGTTCCTTTGGCCGCTCTCTTAAATTGCCCGCGGAATCAGTGTACCAAGGGCTTTTGTAAAACGACGCATAGCCTGAATCCTTGTCGTAATAATCTTCGTCCGTTCCGGTAAAGTAAACGGCCTGGCCGTTGTAAAAGTAGCGCTCGTAGTTCATCATTGAAAAAACATTTGAAAGGACAAAGAGGGGAATGTAAACGTCGTCGATTCCGCCATACACGCAAAAGCCGTATTTTGCAAGGTCAAAGGTCTTGGCCTTTTCTCCGGTGTAGGTTTTTACAAGCTTAAGAAAGCCGACAACTTCGCTTGGGTCCATGCTTTGAAAGTCGCCGAAGGTCGGCATGAAAATCGTGTCTGAGTCTTTGTTGACGACGATGACATATCTTTTGCCGCTTGCTTCCGGGTCTTGTATGACGTAACGGTAGTCGCCCTTTGAGTACGACTCCGAAACAACTGAATATTTCATGCAAGACGTAAGGTAATGCCTAAGGCCCACGTAGGGAACGTAGGAATCACCCTTGTAAAAACGCGCGCTCATCGAGCCTGTAAGCCGCTCCTTTGGCGCCAAGATGGGAAGAGCCTCCGAAACAAAAGCCAAGCTTTCTTCCTGGGTGGCGGCGGAATAAATGTTTGTAACTGGATTGTCGCTGTAGGAACAGGCTGCAAAACAAAAAGCTAAAAACGCAAGGCAAAAAGCGCCCGACATCTTAAAAATCTTTTTCACGCGTCCTCCTGCATTCCATTTCATTTTAACAAAAAAAGCGCGCCTTGAATAGGGAGCGGCGCCGACAGCACAAGGCAAACTCTGCCACTAGCAAAAGCGCGAAAAATGCGGTAATATGGCTTTATGCAAGAAAACGCCTTTTCTATAAATTACCAAAAGCAATATATCGCGACGCCAAAAAGCGAAATTCATTTTATCCAGGAAAAAATCGACTTAAAAAAGCTTTTCTTTTCGCAAGCCCAAAACTGCCGCCGCCTCTTTACGCTTGACGCAAACGTGGCCGCCCTTCCCTGCCTTAAAAATTTCATCGCGCTCTTCGGCGCCGCCAAAATCAAGCCCGGAGTTTACGACGGCTCAGGCGCGGCCAAAGGAAGCGCTCTTGTCATCGTAAAATCAGGCGAAAAATACAAAACGATAAAGACAGTTTTGCAAATTGTAACGGCCGCGCTGGACCGCGCCTTTACCCGCAAAGACGTTTTCTGCGCGATCGGCGGCGGCGTTCTTACCGACATGACAGCCTTTGCCGCTTCGCTTTACAAGCGCGGCGCGGTTTGCGAATTCGTTCCGACAACTTTGCTTGCGATGGTTGACGCCGCGATGGGCGGAAAGACAGGATGCGACTTTGACGACTACAAAAACATGATCGGCGCCTTTTACCCCGCCCGAGCGCTTTACGTTTACCCGGACTTTGTCCAAAGCCTTAACGCCGCGCAATATAGGTCGGGCTTTGCCGAAGCCTTTAAGACCGCGCTCCTTTACGACAAAAAAATGTTTGCAGAAATTTCAAAAAAGCGCGAGCTAATAAAAAAGCGCGACAAGACCTTTGTCTTTAAGATGATTCAGGCCTGCGCCAAGGCCAAGGCGCGCGTCGTTCAAAAAGACATGACCGAAAAAAACATCAGAATGCAGCTTAACCTTGGCCACACATTTGGACACGCGCTTGAAACTTGCGCGGGGCTTGGAAAAATCGCGCACGGAGACGCCGTCGCTTGGGGAATAGGCCGCGCGCTTTGTCTTAGCCAAAAACTTGGCCTTTGCTCAAAAGAATACAAAGAAGAAGTTTTCGCCCTTTTGGATTATTTTGGATGGGAGACAAAAGCCGCTCCAAAATATTTTTGCCCTAAAGACGGCGGCAAAAAAATCCTTGAGGCGATGCGCCGCGACAAAAAGAATTCATCCAACAAAATCCGCGTGATATTGCAGCGCGGCCTTTGCGAAACTGTAATCACAGAAGTCAACGACAAGGATATTTTAAAATGCCTGTAAATCCAGAACTCTACTTTGACTGGGCCGCGACCGCGATTCCCGACCAAGACATTTTGCAAGAAGCGCTAAAAGAATCCCTTGACGCTTGGGCAAACCCTTCAAGCGTTCACGCCGCCGGCAAAGAAGCTCGCGCCGCCTTGGAAAAAGCGCGCGACGCTTGCGCCAAAGTTTTGGGCTGCCAGTCCAAGCAAATTTTCTTCACCTCAGGCGGAACGGAAAGCGACCACATTCCCCTTTTGGCGATTCTCAATAGGCCCGAAAAAGGAAACGTCGCGGTAAGCTCAATCGAACATCCGGCCTTGCGCGAAATGGCCGATGAACTAAAAAAATGCGGAATTGAATGCAAGCTGATCCCCGCAGACAAAAACGGATTTATCACGCCGGAAGCGGTGTTGCAAACCGTTGACGCAAAGACTTTGTTCGTGTCCGTAATGTCGGTGAACAATGAAACCGGAGCGGTACAGCCAATCCAAAAAATTGCCGCCGCGCTTGAGGAACAATACAAGGGCAAGCGAAAGCCGCGCTTTCACGTTGACTGCGTTCAAGCCCTTGGAAAAATACCGATCGATTTCTTGAACGAACCTGGAATTGACTCGGCAGCATTTAGCGCCCACAAAATTTGCGGACCGCGCGGCATCGGCATTCTTTACTTAAAAAAAGAGGAAGAAATATTTTTGCGCGGCGGCGGCCAGGAAGGAGGCGTTCGCAGCGGAACCGAAAACCTTTTTGGCGCCCTAGCCTTTGCCAAATGCCTTGAGCGCCACGCGATAAGCGTTGGCAAGCCCGAAAGCGCCGCGCGCTTTGAGGAACAAAAAGCGTGGACGGCGGATTTTATAAAGGAATTGCTCGCCATAAAAGGCTGCGAGATAATTCCCGCCGCGCGCGGCGTTCTTAGTCAGGAAAACTTTTCGCCGTGGGTCGTGCAAGCAAGCTTTCAAAAGATTCCGGGCCAGGTGATGCTCCGCGCCTTGGACGCAAAAGGCATTTGCGTTTCGACCGGCAGCGCTTGCTCGTCAAAAAAAGCCTCGCGGCCTATATTGGAAGCGATGGGAGTTCCGGCGGCGCAAAGGGAAACGTCAGTCCGCTTTAGCTTTGGACCAAAGACAACGCGCCAAGGAATGCAGGCGCTTTTGGACGCGATAAAAGAAGTTTGCGCGGCCTTTAATTAAACTTTGTACTGCCCAATTGGCCGCAGGCGCCTTTGATTCCGGCTCCGCGGCGGCGGCGAAGCGTCACGTTAAGGCCGGCGGCCTCCAACTCTTTTACAAAATCCTCGCACTCTTTTTGAGCCGGCTCTTCAAAGGGAAGGCTTTCTATTGGATTCCATGGAATAAGATTAATGTTAACGTCAATGCCGCGCGCGAATTCAATCATGCGGCGGGCGCTGTCCGGCCCGGTGTTTTGGCCGGCCAATAGCGCCGCTTCCAAAGTCACGCGGCGGCCAGATTTTTGCGCGTAGTAGTCAATCGCCTTTCGGACTTCCGGCAAGGGATTCGTTTTTGTGACCGGCATAAGGGCCGCGCGCAAGTCCGGGTCAGCGGTTGTAAGGCTTAAGGCCAGGCGAATCTTTGGTCCATTGTCGGCCAAATCGTAAATGCCTTTAACAAGTCCGCAAGTTGAAAGCGTTATTCTTTTTGTTCCAAGCGCGCGGCCTTCTTTGTTTGTCAAAACCGCGATCGCTTTTCTTATCGATTCAAGGTTGAGCATCGGCTCGCCCATTCCCATAAAGACAATGTTTTGCAGCTGGCCGCATTCCTTTTCCAAAAACAAAAACTGCTCGACGATTTCGGCCGCGGTCAAATTGCGGGCAAAGCCCAAATGGCCTGTCTGGCAAAAAGCGCAAGCCATCGCGCAACCGGCCTGGCAAGAAACGCAAGCGGTTTTTCGTCCTTCGATGTCAGTAAGCAAAACGGTTTCGATTAAAAGGCCGTCATAAGTTTTTATCTGCAGCTTCACCGTTCCGTCGGCGTCTTTAAAAACTTGGTTTACGCAAGAGGAGCGCAAGGATGCCTTTTCTTTTAGGGAGTCGCGCAAGTCTTTGGGAAGGTTTGTCATTCCATCAAAGGATTCCACGCCAAGCGAAAGCCATTTAAAGATTTGCTTTCCTCTAAAAGCGGGAGACAAGTTTAGCTGCGCGCAAATTTCTTCCGGCAAAAGGCCGGACAGGACGATTTTTTCCATCAACGCTAGGCGTTTTTCTTAAGGCGTTCCAAAGTGTCGTTAATGGCTTGGCTTCTAATGCCAAACTTTTGGAAAGACTCAAGGGTTTCGATCGCCTTTTTCTTTTGGTTCATCTTGACATAGCTGTCGGCCAAGTCGATGTAAAGGCGATAATTTTTGGGATCGTTCTTGATCAAGGCGCCAAGACGTTCCGCGCTTTCTTCATAGCGGCCCTCGCCCTTGCAAATAAGAGCCAAGCCAAGAGCGGCGTAAATGTCAAAGTCAATGTTCATCGCCTTGTTGTAATACATCTCGGCCGTCTTGTAGTCGCCGGAATTGCGATAAGCGTCGCCCGCGCGGGTAAGGATAACCTTGTTGTTTGGATCCATGTCCAAAATTTTGTTCCAGTATTCAATTGAGCGGAACTGTTGGTTCATTCCGCGGTAGCAGTCGGCCAAGCCAAAGAGCGCGTAAAAGTTTTTGGGATCAAGGGTAAGCGCTCTTTCAAAATACGGAACGCCTTTTTCAAAGCTCTTTAGCTTGCGGTGGCAGTTTCCGATGCTGGTAAGAACGCGGATGTCAACTTGGCTTTCGTTAAGCTCCAACATTCTTGTCCAATAAAAAAGCGCGTCGGTGTATTCCTTAAAGTCGTAGTGCAAGTGGCCCAAGCCGATAAGCGCGTAAGGATTGTTTTCTTCCATGTCCAAAACTTTAAGATAAAGCTGCTTGCTTTTCTTAAAGTCGCGGATTTTTCTGTAAGCGTCGGCCACGCGAGTCAACACAGTGATGTTGCGGTCGTCGTGAACCAAGTACTGTTCCCAAATGTCAATCGCCTTGTGGAATTGGTTGAGCGTCTTGTAGCAGTCGGCCAAGCCAAAAAGGGCGTAGTTGTTTCCGGGATAAAATGAAAGGCATTTTGTGTAGTAGTCAATGGCGTCGTTAAAGTGGTTAAGCTTTCGCTCGCTGTCGCCCAAACCGACAAGCGCGTAGTTGTTGTTGTTTTCGATCTCCAAAATCTTTTTAAATTCAGTCTTGGCCTTGTCTATCTCGCCTTCTTTAAGAAGCTGGTATCCGCGCTTTGAAAGTTCGGCGATTTCGTTGTTTTTTCCATCGGCTTTGATCTCTGGATATTCTTCAAAAGAATTCTGTTCGACGTCGCTCATTTTTTTAACTCCTAGTAACTACTTTTCCTTCATATTGTCATCGTCTTTTAAAAGACTTCCAATTGTCGCGGCGATTTTTTCATAAATCGGCTCAACCTTGCTGGTATTATGAGCAAGAGTGTACATTTTTAACGCTTTTAGCGTTTGTTTTTTTTTGGCGTATTCATCTCCAACTCGAATCAATCCGTCGGAATATCCAGTTGTCAAATAAATTCGCCTGGCGCTTTCTATGTCTCCGTTGTTAAAAAAAACGTTCCCACGCCTGTTGAGGATTGCCTTTTGTTCGGACGAAAGCCCTTGAATGGGTCTGTCGGTAACTTTTATAAATCCGTCGGGAATTTGCTTTTCTTCCACAACGTCTTTAAAATTTAAGGCCATAAAACTTTCCAAATGTTTTTTTAATTCAACGCATTCCAATTATAACATATTATTCTAATTTGTCAAGAAATTTTCCCTCCAAATTCTCTAGTAAAAATTGGCAAAATATGCTATGATTTTGGCATGACAAAAGAAGAAGTTTGCAAAATGATAGACCACACGCTTTTGGCCGCCACAGCGACAAAGGCTCAAATACTTAAAATTTGCCAGCAGGCGTCGGAATATTCCTTTGCGTCCGTTTGCGTCAATCCAGTTTGGGTTCCCCTCGCGGCCAAGGAACTGCAGGGAAAGACACCAGCCGTATGTACAGTAATCGGCTTTCCCTTGGGAGCGGAAAAAAGCCAAGTCAAGGCTTTTGCCGCAAAAGAGGCCGTTCTTGACGGCGCCGACGAAATCGACATGGTGATCAATATCGGAGCGGCAAAAGAAGGCGACTTTGACGCGGTTCAAGAAGACATCGCGGCCGTTGTCCAGGCCGTAAAGGAAGCCGGCGCCCAAAAGGGCAAAAAAGCGCTTGTAAAGGTTATCGTTGAAACTTGCTATTTGACCGACCAAGAAATAGAGGGCGCCTGTTTGGCCGCCAAAAAAGCCGGCGCGGACTTTGTAAAGACCTCAACCGGTTTTGGAACGCCAAAAGACGCCGCGGGCAATCCCCTTCCCAACGGAGCGCAAGTCCGACACGTTCAGCTTATGCGAAAAACTGTTGGGCCCGACATGGGCGTAAAGGCAAGCGGCGGAATCCGCGACGCGGCCGCGGCCCGCGCCTTGATAGAGGCCGGAGCAAACCGTTTGGGCTGCAGCGCCGGCGTGGCGATTGCGGAAAGCTGGAAAGAATAAGTCGCCCGTGACGCTCGCGACGCGCGGCATTATGCGGACAGTTTAGGCCTTGTCCGCCGTTCCGCCGACCGTCTGCCAGTACATTTTGTTTTTTTCAAAAAACCAGCGGACGCGGCCTTCCTTGTAAAGGTAAGTCAAATACGAGCGGATGGAGCTTCCGATAAGCATGAATTGGCTTAAGCGCAAGGTCATGTCGCTTTTATCGGCAAAAGCCTTTAAAAGCTCCTCGTGAGTTTTTGGCTGGACCAGAATCTCTTCTATCAGCCTTTCGTTACAAATCGTGGAAATCAAATTAAGTTCGGAAAGCTCGTCAACTTCGTCGTAAACGTCTCCGTGGCTTGGAACAAAAAAATCGGCCTTTATTTTGGCTATTCGCAAAAGGGATTCCTTAAAGGATTTTACGTCCACCACAAAGGGCGTCCAAAAGCGGTTTAGCATCGTTCGGCCAAAGATTCCGTCGCCGGCGTAAAAAACTTTTTTTCCGTCGGGGCCGGCGGCCAGCGCTCCAATCATGTCGTAGCTGTGGCCCGGAAGCGGAATAAATTCAAATTCAAAATCGCCGCATTTTATTTTTTGTCCGTCTTCAATCACTTGGTCAACAAAACATTGCGGAGCGTGAAAGTACGGCGTGTCCAATTCCGGCAAGGGAAAGGCCCCGTAAAAAGACGTCGCTTGTATTTGCGGAGTTTCGGCGCAAGACTTTTCGGCTTGGGTGGCCCAAATTTTGCAGCCAGTGTTTTCCTTAAACCAAGCGGCGCCGCCAATGTGGTCGGCGTGAGCGTGCGTGCAAACAATCGCCTTTACGCAAATTTTCCCAAAACAATTTTGGCAAGCCTGGTAAAGCTTTTGCGCAAAGGCGGCGTCTTCGCCGGCGTCGATAAAATAGATTTCTGTCAATTCTGGGGAAACTTTTTGGGCGGCGACGCCAATGTTCGTGGGGCCTGGAAAAACATAAAGGCCGGAGGTCAGTTCCTTTAGCGTCAATTCTTGGCATTTGATTTCAGCCAAAATCACTCTCCGCCTTCAAGCAATTTCTTTTTTATTTTTCCGATTGCCAATGTGTCCCTAAGGGCCAAGCCCGCCGCCGCCAAAAACAAAAGCGCCATGACGACGTAAAAGAGAGGGCTTCCGGGATTGGTTTTAAAATCTTTAAATGTAATGTAAACCAAGAAGACGCAGAGAGCGCCGCACAAATATCGGTTTGACTCCAAGCCTTTCTTTTGAGCTTCTAATTTTTGTCTTTCCGCGTCTTCCATAAGTTTACTTCGCTATTTCAATTTTTACGACTTTGTAGTTGTACAAAGTCTCGTTGATTCTGAAAGAGAATTCCTCTTCCGGCTTTTTGTCCAACAAAGCGTTTCCGCGCGGAGACATGTACGAAATGATTCCCTTGTCCGGATCTGACTCCCAAGGTCCCATAATTGTGTATGTCTCGTTCTGGTTTGTGTCCTTGTTAAGGAGCGTAACCTTTGTTCCAAATGAAACAACCGCGGTAGAGGCTGTTGTCGGATCGAATACAACCGCGCGGTTAAGCTCTTCCTGCAACTTGGCAAGACGCTCGTTGAGGTAGTGCTGGTGCTCTTTGGCGGCCTTGTATTCGGCGTTTTCCTTCAAGTCGCCCTGCGCGCGAGCCTCGGCGATTTCCTTGGCGTTGGCAGGAATGTCCACTTTCTGAATCTGTTCGGCAAGGGCTTCCTTTTCTTCCAACTTGGCGCGGGTGACAAGCATTCCTTTTGGAGCGGCGGCCTTTTCTTCCGTCGTGCGGAACTTGTAGTCAGGATACTTTTCCAAAATGCTGTTGCGAAGGTTTGTCTTGATTTTCGGAGCCAAGTCGTGGATGTCGTCAACCAAGGTGTACATCTTTGTGACGGTCTCTTCGTCGTTCTGGAACATGTATTTAGAAAGCGCTTCGTTCTTGAACAAAAGCTCTTCGGCCTGCTTTTCGATTTTCTTGTTCTCTGTTGTGTTGACGTGGTTGTTGATCTCGCGAAAACAAAGCTCGATGATGTTGAGCAAGGCGATAAGCTGCTTTTCGTAAGAAACGCCCGAATCCTTGTACCAGCTTTCTTCTTGGCAATTGGCAAAGAGGAACAAAAGCGCCGAGCGATAGTCCTTGAAATTCTCAAAGCAAGAAATTACAAAAGCCTTAAGCCTTTCAACTCCGCCGTTTTGGGCAACCTGGTCAAGCAATTCCTTTTTAAGAACAGTCGGGAACAACTTGAGGTACTGCTCCTGCCAATCGGGCAAAAGCTTGATGTTGGCCAAGAAGTCGGCCTTAAGGCTTGTGTTCTTTGTGTCCTTAAGCTCGTCGTATGTGGCGCGAGGATTGTCCAAGTCGCCGTAGATTTGGGCAAACGTGTACTTGCAAGGATAGGCGCGCGCCGGAATCATGCCGCTGATCTTTTGAACGGTCAAGTAAGCGGCTACAACCTGAGTCGTGGCGTGCGTTACAGTCTTGAGGAAGCCCGTAAAGTACTGGTACATGTCGCTGAACAAGTCGCTGTCCTTGTCGGTGGAATCCTCTTTTACGAATCGCATTATGATGTCAACGCGGGCAAAGAATTCCTTTTGAGCCTTGAACTCGTTGTTGAATTTTTCTTCGCTGGAAATCTCATGGTCGCGAACGATGTACTGAGTGATGTCGTTGGGATTGACTCCAAACGTTGAGTCGCTTTCCAAAATCTTTTTGGCCGCGTTGTTCCAGCTGGTCCATTCTTTGGCTTCCAAAATTGAAGGAACAAGCTCGGCCTTGATGCGCTTAAAGTCGCAGGCGTTTCCAAAGCTCTTGATGATTGTCTTAAGAGTTTCGGCCTTGTTTTCCTTGACCATCTTTACAAGCTCTTCGCGAGTCTTTGTGGCCTTAAGAACCCAAATGTGGTCGTTGCTAAGGGGCGTCAAAGCGTCGACAGCCATCTTAAGCGACATTTCGTGAACGCCGCTCTTCTTTCCAAAATTAATTGTAAGGTTGTCGTTCTTTGCCTTTACGATTTTTCCTACGCCCCAAGCGCGGTGGAATACAAAGCTCTTGACGTCAAACGCGATGTGCTTTTCAAAGTCGTTGATGGCCTCGAAAACATTGCGGAAATTCTGCGTAAGGTCGCTGGACGCGATGAACTCGTCAAGGTTGGAGCGGCCGGCGTACAAGCCCTTGTAGCATTCAACGATTTCGCGGCGGGCCCAAGAATCTTTGGGATCGATTTGCAAGATCAATTTAAGGATTCCAATCGCGGTCTCCCACTTTTGGTTGTCCTTGTACCAGCCGTAAAGTTCCTGCATCAAAAGCGCCGACTTGTCTTCGCTGATGGACTTTGAAACCTTTCTTTGAACGGAAAGGAAGAAGTCGATTTCTTGCGGAATCATTGTCACCAACTTTGACCACACTTCCTTTACGGGAGCGATGTTCTTAAGCGAAACGAATCTGTGGAGCGCCTTCTTGTAAAAGCTAACGGCATTTTCCGTCTCGCCCTTTTCTTCGTAGCGCTCGGCCAAAGCCTTGGCCATCTCCGCTTCCTCAAAGTCAATCTTTACGATTTTTTCGTAAAGCGACCACATCTCTTCGTTCTTGTCTTCGCGGTAGCGGTCTGCCAAGGCGCGCAAGGCAAACTTGTTGTTCTCGTCGCTGGCCAAAATGCTTTTGCAAATGTAAACGACAATCGGATCCTTTTTGTTCTTGTTAAAAATGTCGACAAGAGAAACCAAGGCCGAATTGTCCAACGTTCCCTGCTTGAGGGCGAGCATTCCCGAAATATAGAGCGCAGTGATGCTGTCCTTTGAGTGAGTCAAATGCTCGTCGCAAACGTCGCGAATCTCGCTGACCGCGTTTTCTTGAACCGCTTGAGCGACAATCTTCTCAAGCTCCTCGATGTTATTCTGAGTTACATTGCTAATAGCGGCGCGAGTCCACGACTCTTCCTTAAGCTGCTCCTGAACCTTCTTTACCAATTCTTCTGACATTTGATTCTCCTGTTGTCATTTGACATAAAGCTCATATATTTCCGTATCAAGAATTTTTATTCTTGTGATGATTTCGTTTATCTTGCTGACATCCTCGTTTTCAGAAACGTAGTAGTCAATAAGCCAAAAATAAAGGTTTATCAATCTCGGCGTCAAAAGCTCCGTTTGGCACGACGGATCCTTTATTTCCGTTTCCTTGGCGTAAATCTCTTGCTTTAAGCGAGTGATTTCCGTTGGCCTAAGCTTTCTTTTTACGGTGAAGACTCCGTAAATCTGGCCGTAGACCGGAATCCATTCCATCAAAGCCGCGCCGCTGTATCCTTTGTCCTGAACGTTCCTTATCAAGCAATGGATAAGCTCCGAATCCAAAAAAGCCGGGTCAATTTTTTGCGGGTCAACGTAAAACGCTTCCCTAAACAAAACTTTGGCGTGCTTTTCTTCGGCGCACAAAGCGTAGCAGTCGGCCATTTCGGCAATTATCGCCGCGTTGTCCGGCTTGACGGAGTTGGCGTCCGTCAAGCAATTGCGGGCCGTTTCGTAGGAGCCAAGCTTTTTGTAGCAAAGGCCCGTCTTTCGCAAAATCTCGGCCTTTTGGGCTGGATCCTTTTCCCCGGCAAGCTCGTTGTAGCACGCCAAAGCCAAAGAAAAAACTCCGGTCTTGACGGCAAAAAGAGTCCGGTCAAAAGTCGTTTTTTCGCGCTTTAGGAAATTTAGGAAGCCCTTCCATTCGTTGCAGTAATTTTCGCCCCGCTCAAAAGCGTCTTTAATGCTCTTGGAACGCTCCACCACATCAATCCAAAAATTGCAGCAGTCAATCGCAAAGAGAATCTCCTGGTTTTCCAGTTCGTAAACGAGCGCCCCGTTGAGCAAAGCTTTGGCGCCCGCCGGATTCCCGCTCCGAATCAAACTGTATGCCTGCAAAATATCGTCTGACATAGCGTGAATTTCATTATAATGATTGGCGGACTTTAGTCAATAAAAAGCGTGAATTTTTTTTGAAAAATGAAAAAAATATAATATGAATTTTTTATTTTTTGTCAACCCCCTTCCGGGGGCTGTTGCGTAAGTGATTTTTTATCTTGAACATTTCCGACGTTTTGACTATAATATTCGGCATAAAATCCTTAAGGAGCTTTTTTATGGTTAATTACAAAGATTTGGGCCTTGTGAACACGCGCGACATGTTCGCCAAGGCAATGAAGGGCGGATACGCCATTCCTGCGTTCAACTTCAACAACATGGAGCAGATGCAGGCTATCATCATGGCTTGCGTTGAGGCCAAGTCTCCCGTCATCTTGCAGGTTTCAAAGGGAGCCCGCGCCTACGCCAACGCCAACATTCTTCGCAACATGGCCCGCGGCGCCGTCGAGTACGCCCACGAATTGGGATGCGACATTCCGATCGTTCTCCACCTTGACCACGGTCCGAATTTTGAAGTTGCCAAAGATTGCATCGACAACGGATTCTCTTCTGTAATGATCGACGGCTCAGCCCTTCCCTACGACGAGAACGTAGCGGTTACAAAAAAGGTTGTCGAATACGCCCACAAATACGACGTCACCGTAGAAGCCGAGCTTGGCGTTCTTGGCGGCGTTGAGGACGAAGTTTCTGCCGAAGAGTCAAAGTACACAAAGCCTGAGGAAGTAATCGACTTCACTTCAAAGACTGGCTGCGACTCATTGGCCATCTCAATCGGAACAAGCCACGGCCGCTGCAAGTTCACTCCGGCCCAGTGCACACGCACTCCCGACGGAGTTTTGATTCCTCCGCCGTTGGCCTTTGACGTTTTGGCCGCCATCGAGCAAAAGCTCCCCGGCTTCCCGATCGTTTTGCACGGATCTTCTTCAGTTCCCGTTGAATACGTAAAGATCATCGAGCAGTACGGCGGAAAGATTCCGGATTCAGTCGGAATCCCCGAAGACCAGCTCCGCAAGGCCGCCAAGTCAGCCGTTTGCAAAATCAACATCGACTCTGACGGACGCTTGGCCATGACAGCCGCCATCCGCCGCCACCTTGCCGAGCACCCGGGCGACTTTGACCCCCGCCAGTACCTTACTCCGGCCCGCGAAGAGCTCAAAAAGATGTACATGCACAAGTGCGTGAACGTTCTCGGCTCAGCCGGCCACGCTTTGGACTAGGATTAGTTTCTTAGCAAAAAAACGCCCGCGGCAACAGCCGCGGGCGTTTTTTTTGCCTTGTAAATCAATTCTCCCCCTTCCCCCTAAACTCCGCGGCCAAAATTCCGACAATATATAAGAATATATATCTTTAAAACGCGGGGTGGATTTTTATGAAAAACCAAGTTTTAACCTTTATTATTGCGATTTGTTCAATCGCTTTGGCCATTTTTGTCAACGGCTGCAAAACGGCGGAAAAATCGCCTGTGACGGCCCAGGAATACATTCTGGCCGGCGAAATCGACAAGGCAAAAAGCCTTTTTACCAACCAGGCGGACATCAACACCGTTGACGAAGACGGAAACACCGCCCTTCACGCGGCGGCTAGAGTCAACGACGCCGACTTGGTCACGTTCCTTGTGATAAAAGGATCTGATTTGGAGCTTAAGAACAATTCAGGCGACACAGCCCTTCACGTGGCCGTCAAGTCGGATTGCTTTGAGTCCGCCAGAGCCTTGACCAACATGGGCTCGGACATTTTCTCGCTTGACGCGGACGGAATCAGCGCGTTAGAAACTTCGCTTTCCCGCGGCGACGTTTACTACGACATAATGATAAACGAAAAGACCGCGCAGCTTAAGGACGAAAACAACGGAAACGGCATCGTCCACTACTTTGTCAACACGCAAAACAAAAAAGCGATTGACTACTGCGTCAACAAAAAAATCAACATTGACAAAAAGAATTCCAGCGGCAAGACTCCCCTCGCGCTTGCGTTGGAAAACCCAAAGAACATCGTAACCGCGCAAATCGCCGCTGAATTGATTTTGGCCGGAGCCGCTCCTGTAAACTGCGACGCAAAGTATTTTGAAGAAGCGGTGGAGCAGCGCAACATGTCGCTTAGAATGAGCGACGGACAGACTCCGCTCCACATGGCCGCGATTTACGGACACACGGGAATCGCGCAATACCTTCTTGACAACGGAGCGGACACAAAGGCCCAGGACATTTCGGGCGCCACTCCCCTTCACGAAGCGGTCCGCTACGGAAGGACAGAAATCGTGGCCCAGCTTTTGGCAAACGGCGCCGACGTTAACGGAAAGGACAGCCTTGGAAAGACTCCGCTTTTGCTTTTGATTCCGCAGGACAAGCAAAACGAAATTTACTCAATGCTTTTGGCCAACGGCGCCAACGTAAACCAAAAGGACATGTACGGCGACACAGTTTTGCACGTCGCCTCGATGACAAAAATCAGCCCCGAAGTTTTGGGAATGTTCACAAGCGCCGGAGCGGACATCAACATCCGCAACAAAAAGGGCTTGACTCCCTTGGCCACCGCGATCGAGCACGGAGAGGCCGCGCAAGTCGCCTTCTTTGTCTCAAACGGAGCTGACATCCACGCCGAAGACGCCAAGAAGACCACGCCGCTTATCAACGTTTTGCGCCGCCCGGACGACTTGTACAAGTCTTTGGTAATCAAAGAGAACGCTTCAAGCACAGACTCGGAAGGCAACACTCCGCTTTTGGTTGCGCTTAAGCAGAACGCTCCTTATGAAAGAATCGAATACATCGCAAGCCTCGACTCAAACGTAAACGCGCGCAACCGCGACGGCGAAAGCGCTCTCTTTATCGCGGTGGCAAAGAACAACCGCAAGGCCGGCGAGCTTATGCTTTCCCGCAACGCCGACATTTTTGCCGCCAACACGCAAAACATCTCTCCGCTTAGAAAATCTTTGGAAAGCCAAAACGGAAGCGAGCAATGGCTTGTAAACTCCTCAACGATTTTGGCCCGCGACGGAAGCGGAAACTCTGTCTTGCACTACGCCGCCGAATGGCAGCTTCCAAACGACACGCTCAACTTTTTGATTCAAAAGGGAGCGGATGTAAACGCAGTCAACGGAAACGGCGAGACTCCCCTCTTTAGCGCGGCCAAGGGCGACAACACGGACGCCATCGATTTGTTGGTAAAGCGCGGAGCGTCATTGAGCGCCCGCGACCATTTGGGAAGCAGCCCCTTGCACGCGGCCGTCCGCTGGGACGCCTTGACCGCCGCCGAAAAGTTGATCAACCTTGGCTTTAACATCGACAGCCAAAACGTTGGCGGAAAGACGCCGCTTGCCGAAGCCGCCGTTGAAGGAAACACAACGATGGCCCGCCTTTTGATCAGCCACGGAGCCAACCCCAACACTTACGACCAAAACGGCCGCACGGCTTTGAGCGACGCCATCAGAGGCAGCCAGTACGAAATGACAAAACTTTTGCTTTCGGCCAAGGCCAACCCGCAAATCCAGGATATGAACGGAAGAACGCCTTTCCATGAGGCCGCAAGCGTTGGCGACAAAGACATCATCACGCTTTTGAGAAGAGCCGGCGCCAATCCGCTTTCGCGCGACAAGAGCGGCGCGACTCCCCTTTCAATCGCGTTTGCAAAAGACTCTGACACAATGTACGCGGTTTTGGGAAACGACAAAATGATAGCCGACTCTGACGGAAACACTCCGATTCACATCGCGCTGCAGGCAAAGACAAACGTAACAATCCTTAAGTCTTTGATACAGCGCGGCTATCCGTTTGACACAAGAAATTCTTCGGGCTACACGCCGCTTTCGATCGCCGCCGACACAAACCAAAAGGACGCCGCCGCCTTGCTTTTGGAAAAGGGAGCCGATCCCTTTGCGCAAACGTCAGCAAAAGGCGGCAGCGTGCTTTCAATGGCCTTTAACGAAAAGAGCGGCTACTTGCTTGGCTACATCGTAAAGAATTCCGCGACAAAGACCGACATTCGCGGAAACACAATCTTGCACTACGCCGCCCGCATGGCCGACGAAGCGACAGTCGCCCGCCTGCTTAAAAACGGCCTAAGCAAAAGGGCCAAGAACGTAAGCGGCGAGACGCCCTACGACGTTGCGGTCAGCTGGAAAAAAGAAGGCAACGCGGCCTTGCTTGATCCAAACGTAAGCATGTCGGCCGCCGCCGAGCCCGAAGCTGAAGAATAGGAACGGTATGTCGCTTCGCTAATTTTGCATTAGGAATTAATTCAACTGCGCTCTTGCGAGCGCGGGCAATCAAGGCACGCTACGCTTAAAGCCTTGACTCGTTCCTTTTGCGGCGCGGACAAAATTGTCGCGCCGCAATCGCCCCCCAAAAAAACCGCCCGGTTTCGGGCGGCTTTTTTTTGCTTGGAAACAAGCGGCTTAGACCCTAAACTGGCCAAGCTCGTTTCCGATTGTGTCGATGGACTTTTGCATTTCGGCCGCAAGGTTCTGCAACTGTTCGCTGACATTGGAAATCATGGAAGCGCCAACGCGCATTTCTTCCATTCCGCTCTTCATTCCGCCAGTCGCGCTTTCGAGCATTTCGACTTCGCGCAAGATCGCTTGGTTTCCTTGAGTCATTTCTTCGGAACTTTGCTTTACTTGGCTTGAATTGTTGTTCAAAACGCTTAGGGCTTCGTTAATCTGAGCGGAGCCTTCAAGCTGCTCGCCCATAGCTTGGCTGATTTCGCGAACCAATGTGTCTGTCTCCGCAACGCTGTCGGCCACAGACTTTAGAACATCCTGCGAGCTGCGGCTGGCCGAAACGATTTGGTCAACAGATTCCTGGATTGTCTTAAGCTGCGCGCCGATTGTCTTTGTCTGGGCGGAAGAGTTTTCGCTAAGCTTTCTGATTTCGTCGGCAACAACGCTAAAGCCTTTTCCAGCCTCGCCGGCGTGGGCGGCCTCGATGGCGGCGTTCATGGCAAGCAAGTTTGTCTGGCGCGCGATTCCGCTGATTACGCTGTTGGCTGTCTTAAGCATTTCGCTCTGCTGCTGAACGTCCAAAACCATAGTGTTGACTTCTTCTTGCTTGGCGACGCCCTCGCTGGCGCCCTTTTGCAAAACGGCAAAAGAGCCGCTCAACTTTTCGACGGAAGCGTTTACGGAGTTGATGTTTCCGATCATTTCTTCTACAGCCGAGCTGGCTTGGCTTACGCTCTGCGCCTGGTTTTCGATCATCTTGCCCATAGACTCAATGTTGCTTGAAATCTCGGTTACGGCGCCGGCGGTTTGGTCAACAGACTTTGCCTGCGACTCCAAGCCCGTTCCCATTGACTCGATGTTTCCGATAATCTCGTTTATCGAGGCGACCGTATTTTGGGTGCAGTCCCGCAAGGCCGTTCCTGTGTTGACCAAAGCCTCGTTGGAATTCTTTACGCTGCCGACGATGCCCTGCAGCTTTTCGATAAAGCGGTTAAGGCTTGCGACAAGCTCGTTCATAACCTTCAAGGCGCTGTCGTTCTTTAGCTTGACGCGCTGGGTAAGGTCGGCGTTTCCGCTAGAAAGCTCGTCAACAGCAACCTTCAATGTCTTTGCGCTTATCGCGACGTTCGACGTGTAAAAGAAAACAAAAATCAAAATAACCGCAACAAGACAAATGGCGATAGGAGTCACCGCAGAGCTCAAAAAAGCCAGCGGCGTGTAGTCACTCTTCATTACCATATACCAACCGATAAGCTTAAGAGGTCCGATCACATATTCCGCCTTGGGAGCGGAGCGGGTGGCCATGTCGGTTGGAAGAGCGTCAAACTTGGCCATGTCAGGCATTCTTTTTGTCACAGGAACGTGGTCCTTTAGAATCGACTGGTCTGTGGCGCCGGTGATCTCCAAGCTGTCGTTGTAAAGGTACATTTCGACTTCTTTTGGAATTCCTTCGTACATGCTGTTGATAAAATCCGTCAAAGGAATTCCGGTTCCGGCGATTCCGATTGGCGTCCCGTTTTCGTTTCGCACAACCGCGTTTACCCAAAGCATCGTTTTGTTCAAGTCGGGGTTGTAGTTTATGTTAAAGTTGTACTCCTGGGTTTCGTACATCGTCATCTTGTACCAATAAGTGTCGGGGTCCTCTGGGTCAAGGGTGTAGGCGTACTGCATGTCGCTCCAAAACTTGTGGTCCGCGTCGCTTACCCAGAAAATCGACTTGCTCAAAAATGCGTCTTGGAAAGACAAAAGCTCAATTTTTCCCATGCGGGAAGCGTCGGGATCGTCAGGATTCTTTAGATAATTCTTTACAAGGGGGGAACGCACCATTTGGCGCACAAGGGTCAGCTGTTCGTTTAGGCTGGACTGGAATTCCAGCGTTTTTATTTGAGCCGCATGGCTCAACTGCGTGTCCGCCTCGCCTCTAAAATCGCGTTCAGCCCAAAAAATGGTCACAACAACAGTGATTGCGACGGCAAGAACGGCCGCCAAAATTACCTTAAGCTTGAAGTTCTTCATAGATTTAACATTTTACACCCTTATATGAAAAAATCAAGCCTAAAAAAGCCCAAAAATCGTTAAAAATTGACATAAAAAAAGACGCGCGCTATTATTCTTATATGAAAAACGCATATGAAAAAGCTTTCTTAACCTTGTTTTTGGCCCTTTTTGCCCTTGCCCAAGCTTTTTGCTTGGAAACGCCTTGGCCAAACACAACAATAATCGGAGCCATGAACGGCTACAATCCCCGCCTTGAAGACGATTTTTACGCCGCCGTAAACCGAAACTGGCTCTTGACGGCAAAAATTCCGCAAGGCTACCCCGGAATCGACTCCTTTACCGAACGCAACATTCAAATAAAGGAAGAGCTCCATTCCCTAATGCAGGACAAAAGCCTAAAGGGCTTGGACGCCCAAAACGTTCAGAACCTCTACGACCTTTTTCTTGACTGGGAATCCAGAAAAAACTCAGGAATCGCGGAATTAAAGGAACTTACCCAAAAAATCAACAATTTTAGGAACCTGCAAGAACTGAACGACTGGTTTTGCAGCGACGAGTGCATTTACAAGGGAGCGTTTTTGTGCGGCTTGGACGCCGGCCCAGACATTAGCGACAGTTCAAAAAGCGCCTTGATGATTTTTTCAACCGGTTTGACTTTGCGCGATTCGGCGGAATACAAAAGACTTACCGAAAACGGAAAAAACCAAAAGGAATACTGCGACTCGATTTCTTTGCACACTCTGACAAAAATCGGCTTTACAAGCGAAGAAGCGAACAAAATCATCGCTCAAAAATACCAATTTGAAACAGCCCTCGCCTCTTCGATATTAACAGAGGACGAGAACAACTCGCCTGATTTTTTTGAAAAAATATTGAACAAAAAAACAATCGACCAACTGCAAGAGCTTTCGCCAGCCTTTCCGCTTGTCAAAACGATGGAAGCGACCGGCATGGACAGGGCCAAAAGAATTTACTTGGCCGAACCCGCTTGGCTAGAAAAAATCAACGAGCTTTACACGGAACAAAACATTGGGCTTGTAAAGGCTTGGCTTATTGACAGAATCGCGTCCGCTTCCGCCTACTACTTGGACAAGGAAAGCTACGATTTTTGCAACAAAGCGCGCGCAAAACGCTATGGAATCGTGGTCCAGCCCCAAGACTGGCAAAACGCGGTAAGCTTTGTTTCGGACTCGCTTGTAGTTCCCGTCTCAAAACTTTACGCCGCCAACTGCGTTGACAAGAACGCAAAAAAACGCGTCACAAAAATCATCAAGCTAACAATCGCAGAATACAAAAAACTAATCGAAAGCCAAGACTGGCTTTGCGCCCAAACAAAAAAGAAGGCGCTCCAAAAAGTCAGCGCCACAAAAATCAAAGTGGCCTATCCTTCCGTTTGGGATGATTGGAGCTCGATAAAAATTCTAAGCGCAAAAGAAGGAGAGACTTTCTTTAGCGCCGTTCAAAAAATCCGCGTCTTTAGGACTGACCAAGAGCTTAACTCGGTGAACAACAACCACGGAAGCGGAATGTGGATAGAAAACGTTTTCCAAGTAAACGCCTTTAACGAAATTACTTCCAACTCAATAAAGATAATCGCGGGAATAATCGGCGGAGTCTTCTACCGTCCGGACATGACGGACGAAGAGCTTTACGGTTCCCTTGGCGCCATAATCGGCCATGAAATAAGCCATTCCTTTGACGCGACCGGAAGTCAGTTTGACAAAAAGGGCGCGATGAAAAATTGGTGGACAGAAGAAGACTTGGAAGCCTTTAAGGCGCGCTCAAAGAAAATCGTGGATTACTTTAACAAGCTTACAACCTTTGGCTCGTCGCGACAAAACGGAGAAGTCGTTCAAGGCGAGGCTGCGGCCGACATCGGCGGCGTCAAAGTTATGTTGGCTTTGGCAAAGAAAAAGCCGGACTTTAACTACAAGCTTTTGTTTGAGTCGTACGCTCACGTTTGGAGGGAGCTGGAGTCCAAAGAAGCCGCCGGCGTTATGCTGAGCGACCCGCACCCTTACGCCAACTTAAGGACGAACGTAACCTTGCAACAGTTTGACGAATTTATCGAAACCTACGGAATCAAGCCCGGCGACAAAATGTACTTGGCGCCGCAAGACAGAATCTCGATTTGGTAGAGAACGGCGTCTTGCATTACAAGAAAAAACGCAGTAAAGTTAAACAAATGGCAAAGAGCGCAAAACAAACCGATTTCTCCTTTATGAGCGAGCGAAAGGCCGCGGGAATTTTTTACATGATCATTACGCCGGCAATCGCGGTCAGCGTTGCGCTCACTTTCTTTTCGGCCCGCAAAGCCTACCCCTTTCCAAGCTCCTATTTTTTGATTGTTTGCGCGGCGATTCAAATTGCAGGCTGGGTTATAGGGCTTGCGGCCACGAAAAAAATGATCCTTAAAACAAAGGAGATTTTAGCCCAAGCAAAAAAAATTCAAAAGATTCAAGACCGCTTGATCATGAGCGTCGCGGACTTGGTAGAATCAAAAGACTCTTTCACAGGCCAGCACATTCAAAGAACAGCCCTTTATGTCGAGCGCATTTGCAAAAAAATGATTGAATTAGGCTACTACCCTGACGAATTGAACGAACACACAACGCAAGTCATGAAAAAAGCCGCGCCGCTCCACGACATGGGAAAAATGAACATTCCTGAAACAATTTTGGAAAAGCAAGGCAAACTGACCGAGGACGAATTCAAAATCATCAAAATGCATCCCCTGTGGGGCGAAAAAATCATCGACAAGGCCTTTTCAGGAATTGAGGACGGCGAGTTCACGCAATACGCATTGCTTATGGCCCTTACGCATCATGAGTGGTGGAACGGAAACGGCTACCCCTTGCGCTTGGCGGAGCAAGAAATTCCTTTGTGCGGAAGAATCATGGCTGCCGCCGACGTTTTGGACGCGCTGTTAACGGTTCGCCCTTACAAACGAGCCTTTACAATCGGCGAAACAATGAACATCTTTGCCGACAACTCAGGAATCCAATTCGACCCTTTGGTCGCCGAAGCGGTCCTTGAGCTTGAGACGGAAATCGCGTACCTTCAAATCGACGCTATCAACGCCTCAACTATCGCCGAAGCCAAGAAAAAAGACTCGGGCCTTTACAAAGACGCCGAGGAAAATTAAGCTTCAATAAATTTCACTTTAAGATTTGGAATGTCCACGCTCTTAACCTTTACAGTGATTTTATCGTTAAGGTTTACTTTGTTTGACGGAGCGAAAACCGTTTGCTGCGCGAGCGACGGAATCATAAAGACGGCCTCGTTCCCCTTAAAGTCAACGCAAACCGCCTCGCCAGTCCAATCAGGATTTTGCAAAAGATAGACAAGCGTCCAGTGCAAGTCGCTTTTCCGCTCGGCCTTTTTGCAAGCGTAGGCGGCTTCGTCGCCGGCGGCAAGGCACTCAAGCATCGCGTCTTTGTCTATAAGCTCGCGGCCGTCCAAAAAAGCGCGCAGCTGCTCGTGGCACAAAAGGTCTCCGTAACGGCGGAGGGGGCTTGTGACTTGGCTGTACATTCCAAGTCCCAGGCCTGCGTGCGCGCTTGGAGTCACGCCTACGCTGCGGCGGCGCATGCACTTTACGGTCTTGAATTCGCCCGCAAGGCCGTCCGGCAAATCCTTTGGAATGTCAGGCGCTTCTTGGCTTACGTAAACAAAAGGAATCTTGTTGGCAAACGCAAAACGCGCCGCGCCTTCGCCGGCCAAAAGCATCATCTCGCGAACGACTTCCGAACTTTGCGGATGGACTTCGGGCTCGACAAAAACTTTTTTGTTTTCGTCAAGGCGAATATGGACTTCAGGCAAATCGATTTCCACGCTGCCGGCCTTTTTGCGCCGTTCCAAATTGCGCGCGGCTATGGCGAACAAATCCTTTAGCTCGCCGTCCTTAAGTTGGTCGGCGGCTTGGTAGGTCAAGCGCTTTACGCTGACCAGCGTTTTCATCACTTGGCATTCTTCTATGGTTCCGTCGTCGTTAAGCAAAAGGCGGAACGAAAGGGCGCCGCTTTTTTCCTTTAAGCCCAAGGCGTAGTCTTCCAAAGAATCCTCGCACAACATTCTTGCCGCGCCTTCCGGAATGTAAAGAGTGGCGCCCCGGCCCATCGCCGCCTTGTCTATCGGGCTTTGCGGAAGAATCGCGCTTGCGGGATCGGCGATGTGGACCCACAAGTATTTTCCGTCAAAGGCAATCGCGTCGTCGGGGTCGCTTGACCATTCGTTGTCTATTGCGTAAGAAATTCCCGGAACTTCATAGCGTTCCTCCTCTGGCGGAGAGGAAAGGGAAAGCGAGGCCGACTGCATCGAAAGGCCCCAGCGGGTTGGATGCGGATTTTTTGTGATTTGCCAAACGCCCGTGTCAAGCAAAAGCTTGTGGGCGTTTTCCGGCGTGGCGGCCAAGCCAATTTCTTGCATGACCTTTGACTTGTCGATTTTTGCAAGCGCCACGGCTTCGACTTCGCCCATATACTTTGAGTCGCCCGGTTCCAAGGCGTTGGCCTTAAGGCGCGCGATAAAGGCGGCTCGGTATTCCGCTTCGTGGGCTTTTTCGTCGGCCTTGCTTTTTAAGGCTTGGATTTCTTCGGCGGAACGGGGAACAAAAAAAAGCGCGCCGCTTTTTAGCTCGTCTTCCAAAAGAGAAAATTCAAAAGACGAGCGCAGTTTGTCAAAGTAAAAGTAAACGGCTTTAGGCGCGGCGTCTCCGTCAACCAAGCCCAACAATTCCTCAAAAGAAATTTTTTGTCCGGCAGTTGTTTCGTCGCTTTGCAAAAGCTCGTAAGCCTCGGCGATTTTTTCATCCGTTCCATCGGCGCTAAAATCCAAAAGCGCGTCAAGCTCCGCTCCTTTTGAAGGAAGCGGAACGATGTCCTTTTCGCGGACTTTCACGCTGTCGTATTTAGCGGCCTTTCCTGTATCGGTGGCCGCGGCCGTTCTATATTTTATGACGAACTTGTCGCCTTCGATTTCTGTTATTACTGCGGCGTTCTTTTTGTACAAAACCGCTTGATTTTTTTCGAACATATCTTCATTATAGTGGAAACAGGAACAATATGGAAGAGAGCGCGTTTTTTATCGGAAATTATTCTCAAAGCGGCCGCGAAGACCTAGAAGACCTTGAGCTTTACGACCAAGTGAACGGAATCGGCGTCGGCGCCTTTTACGCTTGCCCAAACCTAAGCCGCGTGGTCTTGAACAAAAACCTAAACTATGTTTCGCCGCTCGCCTTTGCCGCCTGCCCTTCCCTAAAAGAAGTCGACGCGGACTCAAACATCATCGCGCTGGCGCCCAACGCCTTTGCGCGCGGCCAAAACGATTCGCAAGACCAAGAAGCGCGCGACTTGGCGCGAAAAATCCTTTTAAAGAACGTATCCTACAAATGCGAAGACGGAATCGTATACAACGCCAAGTGGCGCTCCCTTCTTTTTGCCGAAACCCTAGACTTGCGCTCGCTTGTTTTTCCGCGCGGAACAAAGTCGATCGGCTGGTACGCCTTTGACGGCTGCGAGGCCTTGGAAGAAATCGACATTCCGCCGACAGTCGAATGGATCGGCGAGCGCGCCTTTGCAAACTGTTCCAACCTAAAAAAAATCTCGCTTACAAAAAGCGTCCAGCAAATCGGCCAGGCGGCCTTTATGAACTGCCGCTCGCTTGAAGAATTTAAAATCCCAAAAGGCGTGGAGCGAATCGAAGCCTTTACTTTTAGCGGCTGCGAAAATTTGCGCGCCGTGGAATTCCCTTCCAGCGTAAAATGCGTGGAAGAAAAAGCCTTTGAATTTTGCTCCAACTTGGAAAAAGTCACGGTCTCCAAATGGTGCCAGATTGAAGACGGCGCCTTTGACAAGGGCGTGGAAATCCACCGCATCTAGCGGCGCAACACATCCACAAGGTGGCTTCCGGCGCCCAAGAGTTCCGGCCGCTCGGAAATTTCAAGCGCGTAGTTTTTAAAAAGATCGAAAGTTTCTTCGTCCATTGCGTTAAGCTCGCGGCGCATGTAGTCGGCCGGTCCGTCCGGCGAAAATATTTTGACCCGCTCAAGGCCGCTCTTTTTTTGCAGGGCGTTTATGTCTTCCAATCTAACGTAGGAATACAAGTCGCCGTCGCGCGAAATCGTCTTAAAATTTTTGTCGATTTGCCCGGCCGCGATGTTCTCTTTGATTTTGTTTTGGCTAAAGCAGTATTGCGTGACGGCGTATTCGTTCATCGTGTAGGCGCAAAAAATCAAGCCGCCCTTTTTTGCGACGCGAGAGGCTTCGAAAAGCGCTTTTAGTTTGTCTTCTTCCGTGTGAAGGTGGTAAAGCGGCCCCAGCATCAAGACGATGTCAAAAGTCGCGTCGTCCAAAAAAGAAAGGTCGCGGGCGTCGCCTTGCCAGCACTTTACTTTTTCGTGCTTGGCGCGTAGTTTTTCAAGATTAGTTTTTACAAGCTCGACGGCGGTAACGTCAAAGCCTTGCCTGCTTAGGGGAACGGAGTAAGCGCCAGTGGCCGCGCCGACGTCAAGAATTTTTAGCGCCTTGGCGGCGCCCGCTTCTTGGGCTTGCGAACAATTTCCGCTTGCCGCAGTCTCTTGGCCTTGCAAAGCCTTTTCGTTTGCGGCGGCCAAAATGTTTTTCATTGTAACAAAAAATTCGACTTGGCCGTGCCGCGTTTTAAGGCGGTGGTCCTCGTCGAATTTTTTGTAATATGATTCTAGGTTGGTCATCAAATTAAGATCGCGCCGCGAGTTTTGATTCGCCGTTCCGGCGAATTAAAACTCGTCAGCCAAAAAGCCCGCGAGGGCTTTTTGCGCTATTACTCAGTCGGGCGCTTTTTGAAAGACTTGCTTTCCAAAATGGCCTGGCCTTCGCCGACCTTTTGCTCCATCATAGCGCGAACCTTGAGCGGCAAGCCGAACAAAGTGATAAAGCCCTGCGCGTCCTTGTGGTCGTAAAGGTCGCCTGTGGTGAAGCTCGCGATGCTTTCGTTGTACAAGCTGTACTTGCTTCCAGAACCGGCTCCGCGAATCATTCCCTTGTTAAGGTAAACTTTGGCCCAACCAGTGACGGTCTCTTCTGTCTTGTTGACAAAGGCCATCAATGAGTCGAACAAAGTCGTGAACCATTTTCCGTCGTAGATAAGCTCGGCGACCTTGATGGAAACCTGCTGCTTGTAGTGGTATGTGTCGCGGTCAAGGCAAATGTGGTCCATCATGCGGTGGGCAAAGTACAAAATCGCTCCGCCGGGAGTCTCATAAACGCCGCGGCTCTTCATTCCGACGCAGCGGTTTTCGCAAATGTCAACCAAGCCGACGCCGTGCTTTCCGCCAATCTTGTTCAATTTTTCCAAGAGAGTAAGCGCGTCCATTTTCTTTCCGTTCAAGGCGACGGGGATTCCCTTTTCAAAGTCGATCTTTACGAACTCGCCTTTTTCGGGAGCCTCTTCGGGAACGGTCGTGTTCTTTAGCATGTGCGGATAGTTGGGAGCGTTCTCGGTCTTCTCAAGCTCCAAGCCTTCGTGGCTAAGGTGCCAAATGTTTTCGTCGCGGCTGTAGGACTGGTCATGCTTCATCGGCACTTCAAGCTTTCTGTCCTGAAGGTATTTGATCTCGGCCTCGCGGCTGTCCATGTTCCATTTGGGGTCGCGCCAAGCGGCGATGACCTTAAGGTCGGGAGCGAAGGCTTTGATGGCAAGCTCAAAGCGAACTTGGTCGTTGCCCTTTCCTG
>Ga0256407_10002146_pt1 | contig 38467 bp, 26 predicted proteins | sample RumenRJG_04DNA_FD_193489 | JGI IMG/M metagenome (GOLD analysis project Ga0256407, IMG submission 193489) | Bovine rumen microbial communities from Lethbridge, Alberta, Canada - RJG_04 | ecosystem: Host-associated > Mammals > Digestive system > Stomach > Rumen | place: Canada: Alberta... | reverse complement strand
TGTCTAACCACTCAAAAACGGTCTCAGGGTAGAAGCGAGGTGACCCAAATCACCACTTTTGCAAATTGCAACTATCTTATTATCAGGCAAATGACTTTTTTAGGACAAAATCTTGCGGAAAACAGGACACCTTCCTCGCTGGCCCTATACAGTTGAAATCCAACGTCGAACTCCATCTTCAGGCCACTGCTACACTTCTTGCCAATCCCGATGAGTCTATTTACCATCTCAGCGCATTTGGCGACAACAAAGGCGAGGGAATGATGTGGATCTATGCCCAACATGCCCAGAATATCTCTATCACCGGTATGGGAACCATCAGCGGCAATGGTGTGGCTTTTATGGGCGCCGAACTCGACGACTCCTACGAACTGAAACCCGTCACCACCTTCGACCCCCGTCCGCATGTCATCACCCTCACCGATGTGAGAAATGTCGTGGTGCGCGATGTGACCATACGCGACGGAGCCTACTGGACACTTCACCTTGTGGGATGTGACGGTGCTGTCATCGATGGCATCAACCTGCTCAACAATCTCAAAATCCGCAATGGCGACGGTATCGACCTCGACCACTCCCGCAACATACGTATTGCCAACTGCCATATCACCAGTGGCGACGACTGCATCTGCCTGAAGAACAGGCGCGAGACGGCGCAGTATGGCTCCTGCCATGATATCGTAGTCACCAACTGCGTGATGACCAGTCGCTCGTGTGCCATCAAGATTGGCAGCGAGAATATGGACTCCATCTACAATGTGCTCTTCGACAACTGTATCATCAAGGCCTCCAACCGCGGATTAGGCATTCAGAACCGCGACGAAGGCACCGTCACCGATGTGGTCTTCTCCAACATCATGCTCGACTGCCGCCTGTGGTCTGATGTGTGGTGGGGGAAGGCAGAGCCCATCTATGTCACCTCGTATCCCCGTGCCAACGGCAACCACAAGGATGCCAACTGGCGTTTCCCCAAGGGACAACTCGAAGGGCGCTGCGGACAGGTGGAGCGTATCTTCTTCCAGAATATCGTTGCCACCAGCGAGAATGGCTGTTTCATCGGCGGCGACACCGATGACAAGGTGCGCGATATCCACCTCTCCCACGTCACCCTCTACCTCAAGAAATCCACCACGTATCAAGGAGGAATCTATGACAAGAGGCCATGTCGCGGCGAGGGCTTCGTCACCGACAAGGTCTATGGACTTTATGTAGAAAAAGCCGCGCAGGTTACCGCCGACAATTTCGTTGTCCGCGATATGGGCGTCGACTACGGCGGAGCCGTCAACCGGCCATTACAACAGGAATAATACTCTTTTTGCACAGAACTTAACTATTACATAGAACACTTTTTATTCACCTAACTTAATTATTATGCTGAAAGTACGAAACCATGTAAGGAAGGTACTGCTGAAGTCGTTCATCGCAGTAGCCTTCATGCTATGCGGTACCGTCGCGATGGCACAGAGCAACGTCTCTGGCGTCGTCACCGACGAAAACGGAGAACCGCTCATCGGAGTCACTGTGGTAGAGGCTGGAACACAGAATGCCACTGTCACCGATATCGACGGACGTTACACGCTCAACGTGAGACCGGGGGCAAAACTCAATCTCACGTATGTGGGTTATGAAAACCTTAGCATCAACGCCGGTCAGAACGCACAGATGAAGGAAGACCATGCACTCCTCAACGAAGTGGTGGTGGTGGGCTACGGCACCATGCGCCGCAAAGACGTCACCTCTTCCATCACCACGGTGAAGGCCGAAGACCTGAACAGGGGTGTGTTCACCGACCCTGCCTCGATGTTGCAGGGCAAGGTGGCTGGTCTTATCGTTACCAGTACCGGCGACCCCAATGGCGCCCCCAGCATCACCCTGCGTGGTGCTTCCTCGCTGCGTAGCGGAGCCATGTCGCCCTATTATGTCATCGACGGTATTCCCGGTGTGGACATCTCTATGGTGGCTCCCGATGATATCGAGAGCATTGATGTGCTGCGCGATGCTACCGCCACCGCCATTTACGGTTCGAAAGCCGCCAATGGTGTGATAATCATCACTACCAAGAGTGGTGGAAAGACAGAGCGCACCAACGTCACCTACAACGGTTATGTGGCATTCGACAACATCTCCAAGAAACTCGACATTGCCACTGCAGACGACATTCGCAATTATGTGAAGGCCAACGGCTTGGACTATGGCTACGACAATGGCGGCAACACCAACTGGCAGGACGAAGTGCTGCGCACGGCTGTCAGCCACAACCACAACGTGTCGGTCAATGGCGGGTCGGAGCGTACGAAGTATATGGCCAGCGTGAACTATGGCAGCCGTGAGGGTGTCATCCGCGGGTCGTTCAACCACCGTCTGAATTTGCGCTCTCTCATTTCCACCAAGGTGTTGAAAGACCGACTGGAACTCTCCGCAGGTATTAACGCCATGTATGGAAAACATGTTGGCGTGAAGATGGACAACGAGGGTGCTTCTGTGCTCGATGCCATGAACTATTTCTCACCGCTGAATCCTGTAAAGGATGATAATGGCAATTGGTTTAAAGGCACGGGCTCCAAGAACTACAACCCCTTGTCGCTCATCGATGAGGACAGAGCAGAGAACATCTGGAAACGTGAGCAGTTTATCACCAAGGCTTCGTTGAAGATTGTCGACGGTTTGGTGCTCAATGCCAACTACTCGTTCAACCACTACCAGCGCACTTACAGTGCCTACGACACACACCAGACACAATTGGAAGGTATCAGTGCCTATAATGGCCGTGCCGACCGCAGCACTTGGTTTGGCAATGAGCAGACCTTTGAGATTTTTGCCAATTACAACAAGACCTTCGCCGATGTACACACCCTGGCACTGATGGCAGGTTACAGTTGGGAAGAGAAGAAAAACGGCGACGGTTTCGGTGTTATTGTTCACGATTTCTATGACGACTACCTGGGATGGAACCAGTTGACCTATGCCAGCACCATCGACGGCATGAATGGGGTGGTGAGCGGAACGAAGACCACCGTTCGCAACATCTCGTTCTATGGTCGTGCCAGTTACTCGTATGCCGGTCGGTATATGCTGCAGGCTACCATCCGTCGTGACGGTTCTTCCGTATTCGGCCCCGATAACCGCTGGGGTACCTTCCCCTCTGTCTCTGCTGCTTGGAACATCACTGAAGAAGAATTCATGCGCAACCAGAATTTCTTCTCTACTCTGAAACTGCGTGCCGGTTATGGTGTTAGTGGTAATGCCATGGGCTTCGATGCCTATACCGCCTATACCACATACGGCGCATCTGGTTTCTTTGAGTACAACGGCAAGAACTGGCGCACACTGGCTGCCACCAAGAATGCCAACCCCGACCTGAAGTGGGAGAGCACCGGTATGTTCAACATCGGTATCGACTTCGGATTCCTCAAAAACCGCATCAACGGTACGTTGGAATTCTACCACAAGAAGACCAAGGACCTTATTTGGGATTACCCCGTTTCCACCAACATTTATCCTGTAGGCTGGATCTCAGCCAACGTGGGTGAGATTACCAACAAGGGTGTGGAGTTGACCGTCAACATTGATGCCATCCGCACAAGAGACTTCAACTGGATGACCACCATCAACCTCTCGCACAACAAGAACACTGTCGACAAACTGTCGAACGACCGCTTTGAGGTAGGCACCTTCACACAGGGCGACCCCATGGTTGCCGGTGTGTCGTCGAATGGTTATACACAACGTATCATCGAAGGTGAGTCGCTGGGTACGTTCTATACCTACGAATTCGCTGGATATAAGGATGGCAAGTCAACCTATTACGTGCGCGACGAGAATACGGGCGAGCGTACAGGTGAAGTGACCAACGAGCCAGGTTTCAAAGACCGTACTATCACTGGCTGTGCCCAGCCTAAACTCAACTTGGGATGGAACAACACGTTCACCTACAAGAACCTTAGCGCATCGCTCTTCTTCACCGGTGTCTTCGGCAACAAGATTTACAACGGCTCGCGTGCCAACTACTCCAGCCCCGAGATGTTCGCCAACGGAAAGAACGTGCTGAAGGAGTTTATCAACGACCGTCCTGCTACCGACAACCTGCCCAACTATCCTTCCGACCGCTATCTGGAGAACGGTTCCTATTTCAGGCTTTCTTCCATGACACTGGGCTATACCTTCGACAAGTTCGACGGATGGATTCAGACACTGCAACTCTATGCTACCTGCAACAATGTATTCACCATCACTGGCTACAAAGGTCTCGATCCTGAAGTCAACATGGGTGGTATCGATCCTGGTATCGACTATCGTTGGAGCACTTATCCACATACTCGTACGATTATGGTCGGCGCGAAGATTAATTTCTAATTTTTAATCGGAAAAAACATGAAAACAAATATAAAAGGACTGTTCCTGGCCGGCTTAGCCGCATTAGCCGCCGGCTGCACAAATCTGGATGTGGATGTGGAATCCCAATACACAGAATATCCGACAAACGAAATCGCCGTAGAAGCGAAAATGGCTGATATCTACTACCATTTCAGCGGTGTACTGGGGCGTCGTTATATGGAGGCCATGTGCCTGTCGAGCGATGAGTACAGTGCTGCTTCTTTTGGTGGCGGCTGGTATGACGGTGGTGCCTATGCTCACCCCGCATTGCACAACTATACCTTCGAAGATGCCACCATCGACTGGTTCGGTACCATCACCGAGGGAATTTCGAAAGCCAACAAGGCTATTATCGACCTTGGAGGAAATGAGAAAGGAGAGGCCATTGCTCCCGCACGTGCCATCCGTGCCTTCTTCCACTGGATTATCATGGACGGATGGGGCGACGTGCCCATCCTCGACCGTATTCCCGAGGACGGTGAGACAGTAGATCGCAAGCCACGTGCCGAAGTTGCCAGATGGCTGGAGTCGGAACTGCTTGAAATCATTCCGCAACTCACCACCGAGGTAAGTGCCAACACCTATGGCAAGCCCACCCGTTGGATGGCCGAGGCCCTGCTCGCCAAAATCTACATCAACTGGCCGGTCTATACTGCTGCTGCCGTGGAGAACTACGATGCAGCTACCGCAAAGAACGAAAAACTCGCCGACTGTATCCGCCTGTGCGACGATATCATCAACTCGGGCAAGTTCAATCTCGGTTCGATGTCATACCGTGAGAAATTCTCCTACAACAACGGTCCGCAGGTAGAAGACTTCATCTATGCCATGCCTTACGACACCAATACCCGTCAGGGTATGCAGTATGGCCGTAGCCGTTGCTGGAAGAACATCAAGAAGATGAATCCCAGTTACTTTGGCGATGTCCTCTCACAATCGGGTGGTGGTTACATCACGATGACTCCGGAGTTTGTGAAGCGAACCTTCATCTTGCCAGGCGACGAGCGCAACAAATGCGTTATCGGTCTGTCGAGCAACCCCGATGATTACCGTTATGTAGAAGGTCAGGATGAGAATACCGTTTTCGTATACAACAAGTCAAACTTGCAGATGACCAATGAGGTGGCTCGCGTGTCTGGCCCCGACAGCGACCCGCTGAAACTTTTTGTAAACGTTAAATTGGCTGTTGATAACGACGCTACTCTCGATGTGGGTGACAACATCAACGGATATAGCCAGGGCTGCCGCTCAGTGAAATGGTATGTCATCGACGATGACTTCAAGAATGGCCGTAACCAGTCGAACGATGTGCCTCTGCTGCGCTTTGCCGACGTATTGTTGATGAAGGCTGAGGCTTTGACCCGCCAGGGTGGTTCTGCAGAAGCGAGGAACCTCTTCAACCAGATTCGTAAATATGCTCATGCTCCCGAACTCGACCACAATCCTTCGTTGGAGGAGATTTATGATGAGCGTGGACGTGAGTTCTTCGACGAGAACTGGCGCCGCAACGACATGATTCGTTTCGGACATTACGAGGATGAGTATTTCCCACACTACAAGAACTTCCCGACGGCTCGCTTCGAGAAGACTTGCCGTATCTTCCCGATACACAAGGATATCCTTAACCTCAACCCGAACTGGAAGCAGAATGCGGGATATTAATGCTTTGCTTGATTGAAAATTATTCTTCATTTTCCTTCCTTGTGAAAATGGAGTATGCAAAATCAATATCTCTGGGCAGTCATGTTGGTGGCTGCCCGGATTTTTGTAATTCTTACATCATCCCTTCGTGGTTTCTGTTTTTTTTCGTAACTTTGACACTGGGTGTCGAAGTTACTCCGTCTCGGCAGAAAAAAGAATAAAATTCTTTTGTTCTGCGCTCGACTTTTCGTAACTTTGACATTTCGTGTCGAAGTTATTCCGTCTCGGCAGAAAAAAGAATAAAATTCTTTTGTTCTGCGCTCGACTTTTCGTAACTTTGCTACTGCGTAGCGAAGTTACTTCGTTTCGGGATAAAAATGAATGGAATTCATTTGATTCAATCTATGGTGAAAACACGTTTTTTTATCCTTCTTTGGTGTCTCTGTGGCTTGCTGGGCAACCTCATGGCGCAGCAGTGGCAGGATATAGATCCGCGCATAGGCAGTGTGGGGGTGGGGCGTACCTTCCCCGGACCGTCGATGCCTTTCGGCATGGTAAAGCCAGGACCCGACTGCGGCGTGAAGCCTAATGCTGGTTGGGCTCCGATGCCTGAACCTGTCAGTGGCTTCTCGCAGACCCATGTCAGTGGCACGGGTGGCGGACAGAAATATGGCAATATCCTCATCCAGCCCACTCTCGACGGCACGAAGGAACAGATTCGCACCAGGGAGGACATCTCTTTGGGCTACTATGCCACGACCTACGAAAACGGCATCACCACCGAGATAACCACATCGGAGCGCTGCGCCTTCTATCGCTTCCATTACCCAAGGAATGGCCAACTCTTGATAGATGCCTCCCACTACTTAGGCAAGAGTGAGGTGCCCGACTTGCGCGAGGCACAGCAGTTTGTGAATGGCGAGGTAGAGCGGGCGGGCGACAACCAAGTGCGGGGCTATACCACCGTCAGGGGTGGATGGAACAATGGCGATGCCTATACCGTGTTTTTCTGTCTGGAAGCCAATAAGCCCTTCAGCATGCTGTTTGGCGATAGCCGTCGACAGGCCACTCTCGTCTTCAGTGACACCTGTGTCGACGTGAAGGTAGGCATCTCGTTTGTCAGTACCATGCAGGCAGCGAGGAACATCAGCGAGAATACGTTCTCCCAACAACTTGATGCACTCCGGGCAGCATGGCAGCAGCAGATGGCACCCATCCGGCTCAACAATGCCACCGCTAAGCAGCGCAGGATGTTCTACACCGCCTTGTACCACACGATGCTCATGCCTGTGGACCGTAGCGGGGAAAACCCGAAATGGAGCGACTTGCCTTATTACGACGACTATTACGCCATCTGGGACACCTATCGCACCTCGTCGCCCCTCCTCACCCTCATTGCTCCTGAGCGGCAGCGCGACATCATTCTCTCCATGCTCAACATCTACCGCCGCGAGGGCTATCTGCCCGAGGCGAGGAGTGGCAACTGCAACGGGCGCACACAAGGTGGAAGCAATGCCGAGGTGGTGATTGCCGACGCCTGCGTGAAAGGGCTTGAGGGCATCGACTATGAATGGGCTCTCGAGGCGATGCTCAAGGATGCCACCGTACCTCCTGGTGGCAATGAGGAGAAAGAGGGTAGGGGTGGTCTTGCCGAATACAACACCCTGGGCTACATCCCCTATGGCATCGACCGTGCCGGCACGCGAACCATCGAGTATGCCTACGACGACTATTGCATTGCAGAGGTGGCTCAACGCCTGGGCTATGACGATGTCGCCACTGCTTATTTTCAGAAAGCCGCCAACTGGAAGAACCTCTGGCGCACCGACTATGAGTTTGACGGCATGAAAGGTTTCATCATGCCGAAAGACCGTGATGGGCAGTGGCTCGACAGTGTGCCATGGGGACACTCCAAGGTCTTCGTGCCCCAGATTCCCTATACGCCTACTACGAAGGTGGCACCGTGGTACCTGCCGTGGTGGTCTACCTTCTTCTATGAGGCCACCTCGGAGGAATATTCGCTGAGCATCCCCCACGACGTGCCGGGACTCATCGAGGCTTGTGGCGGAGAGGAGGCATTCCGCGAGCGACTCGACCTGTTCTTCGAGAAAGGGTATTACAATGTCGCCAATGAACCCTCGTTCCTCTCACCGTGCCTCTATCATTGGATAGGACGTCCCGACCTCAGCACTCAGCGTGTGCATCGGATTATCGATACCAGGTACACCGACCAGCCCGACGGACTGCCCGGAAATGATGACTCCGGAGCCATGTCGTCGTGGCTCGCCTTTCACATGATGGGACTCTATCCCAATGCCGGGCAGGACTATTACCTGCTCAACCTGCCTGTGCTCAGTGGGGGCTATACAATGGCCTTGCCCAATGGAAATACCCTTGAAGTCGTGGTGAAGGGCAAGGTCAACTTATACGACTACACCTACGATTATGCTACCTTCAACGGTGTTCGCCTCGATGACGCACGCATCACCCATGCCCAACTCATGCAGGGCGGCAAACTCGTGTTCCATAGCAAGAAGATGAAGCCAATCCCCTTCTGTGCACCCCTAATCACCGATTGTTCTTGGGAAAAATGGAACAATGAACCATTCTATCAATGGAATGTTTCCTATATACTTAACCGTCAGTTCCGCACATGGCCTCTCACTATGAGGTGGTGGGAGGACACGTTGGTCGTGACGTGCAAGGAGACCACATACATCATCCCCCGTGAGGTGGTGGAAAACAGCAGTTATTTCGCTTGGGAGAGTCCGCAGACCGATGATGTGACACATCGCGTGCAGGGCACGTTCTGTTTTATTTCGAAAAAGGCACTCAACGACCTCTTGCGAGATGGATGGTTCGTTTATGACGATATCACCTGGCGACGGGTCAGTCAGTCGGAGAAGGAGATAGTGGTCCGTGCCGACCTCGACCGCACACTGATGACCATTTCGCTCACTCATCCACTGCCTTTGGTGATGGAAATGAAGGGAAATCCATTGGGCATAGACTGGAAAATCATTGAAAATGAATAAATTATATCATATAGCATTCACTGTCCTCCTTTGGGGGATAGCGTTGGGAGCATCGGCACAGAAGTCGTTTCGTGAGATGGGCGGCGTATATTATGCCTATCCCGTGACGCACGAGGCACCTCGTATTGCCGTGCCGGAGGGATATCAGCCTTTCTACATTTCGCACTATGGCCGTCATGGTTCACGATGGTTGCCCTCCGATGAGCGGTATGAATGGGTAGTCGCTCAATTCGTCAATGAGGAGAACCTTACCAAAGAAGGTCTGCGACTCAAGAAGAAACTCAACAAGGTGTGGAAGAACGCTAAGGGTAACGGCGGTCAACTCACTCCTCTTGGCTATCGTCAGCACCGCGACATTGCCGACAGGATGGCTGCCTGCTACCCCGAGGTGTTCTCCGCTGGTGCGGTGGTAAGTGCCCGTTCGAGCGTATCCAACCGCTGTAGGGAGAGTATGTTGGCGTTTACCCGACAACTGTCCAAACGCTGTCCTTCACTCTCGATACATGCCGTCACCGACTCTGCCGACATGGCATGGATAGCCTATACATCGCCCGCGCTCAGCCAATTGCAACGCACGGTGACGTTCAACAAGATGAAAGGCTCTCCCGACAGACTGATGGCACAGTTGTTTTGTGACCCCACGTTGGTCGATGACCCAGCGCGACTGTGCAGCGAACTCCATACCATTGCTTCCGACATGCAGGACGTGCCGCTTCCCATCGACCTGTATACGATTTTTACCGAAGAGGAGTTCAGGGATGTCTATGAACGCAACAATGAGCGGATGGTTTTTCTCAACGCCAACGACCCACATACGGGGGGCATCCCGGCACTGAGTGCCCTGTCGCTGTGGCAACAGATAGAAAGAGAGGCCGATAGGGTCATTACGGAGGGCGGAAAAGCCGCCGACCTGCGATTTGGTCATGACACCAATCTCTACCGCCTGCTGGCGCTGATGAAAGCATCGTCTATCGGCAGCGGTTGCATGGACGAGATACTACCTATGGCCACCAATTTGCAGATGGTGTTCTACCGCAATGCCAGTGGCGACGTGCTTGTACGGATGCTCCACAACGAGAAGGATTTCACGCTGCCCATTTCACCTGCCTACGATAGGCTTTACCGTTGGACCGACGTGAAGCAGATGATGGCCGACCGCATTCACCGTCTGGAGCACCTTCAGCACCTCCATGCCGTCAACACCATGGTGGGCACCGCCAAGGCCACCACCCATTCGGCAGGAGTGTTTGGCAAGGGCAGTGAGGAACAGGGCCAGACGCTCCCTGCCGTACTCACCCCTAACGGACAGAACTGCTGGACACCACAGACACGCGACACAGAAGAGAAATGCGTAGCGCCCTATTACTATACCGACTCTCTGCTTCAGGGATTCCGCAACTCACACTGGATCGTGGGCGGTTGTACGCAAGACTATGGCTCTGCTACGGTGGCTGCATTGGGTGGCATATTGCGCACCTCTCCGAAAAAACGCGCCACGCGCTTCAGCCACGACCAGGAAGTGTCGCATCCCCACTACTATGCCGTCAATCTGCCCGACGAACATCTCAGGGTGGAACTGACTGCGTCGCCCCATGGGGCCATCATGCGCATCACCCCGGCAATCGACCAGATGGTGTATGTTGTCGTCAATCCCAACAGCGACGAAGGTCAGGGGGATGTGTGGCTCGACACCGTGCGCCACGAGGTCTATGTCTCTAACCCCGTCCATCGCATTTACCAAGGGTGGGGCGAATCGGCGGGCTTCAGCGGTCATCTGCTCCTCTCTTTCTCGCAGTGTCCCGTAGAGGGCGACTGCAGTATGAAGAACTACCCCCACGCCTTTTACCCTTTCCTGAAAGACATGAACGGGGCAGGGGCTTGGGTGGCTTTCGAGGGTAAGGCGGGTGAGCCTATCGAAGTGCGTATGGCCTCGTCATTCACCTCACTCAGTCAGTGCCGCAACAATATGCGGGCTGAGGTAGAAGGGGTGAGTTTCGAAGAGATGATGGAGCGTGCCGCTGAGGCATGGATAGACCGTTTCCATACCATCGATGTTACCGACAGCGACACGGCTGCCGTCAACCAGTTTTATGGAGCGCTCTATAGGGCGTCGTTCTTGCCGCGTCTGCTGAGCGATGCCGACGGCAGTTATCCCTGCTTTGCCGATGGTCTGCCGATGAAAGGCAACACGCCACGCTACACCGACTTCTCCATGTGGGACACCTATCGTGCCCTCCACCCCCTCTACCATATCATCCTCCCCACCTTGTCGGGACACCTGATGCAGTCGTTGGTAGGCATGGCAGAAGAAGGTGGGTGGTTGCCGATTTTCCCCTGCTGGAACTCCTACACCGCAGCGATGATAGGCGACCATTGTGCCGTGGCTCTCGCCGACGCTTACGTCAAGGGCGTCAGAGGATTTGATGCTCAGCGGGCTTACCAGGTTATGCGGAAGAATGCTTTTGAGTCTCCCTCGTCGGTGAAGGAATATGCCGACGGTATGGGAAGACGTGCACTCTCTTCCTACCTCAAGTATGGGTTCATCCCGATGGAGGACGGGGTGAGTGAGGCTTTCCACAACGATGAGCAGACATCACGCACCATGGAGTATGCTTTCGACGACTTCGCGGTGGCGCAGATGGCGAAGGCACTGGGCCATGACGATGACTATAAGGCGCTGATGCAGCGATCGGGCAACTGGCGCAACATCTTCAATCCCCGCACGGGTTATGCCGACGGGCGCCACCAGAATGGGCGTTTTGAAAACAATACCGACTTCATCCATCGCAAGAGTTATTTCACCGAGGGGGCAGCATGCCATTATACCTGGTATGTTCCCCACGACCCTGCCGGCCTCATTCAACTCATGGGAGGAAAACATCGTTTTGTCGAACGCCTCGACTCGATGTTTGCCAACGGGTTGTACTGGCATGGCAACGAACCCTGCCACCAGATGGCGTATATGTTTGACTATGCCGACCGTCCTGACCTTACCCGGAAATGGGTGAGCCACATCTTGAAGACAGAATATGCCGACACGCCCGGAGGACTTTCCGGAAACGATGATGCCGGACAGATGTCGGCATGGTATGTGTTCTCTGCGATGGGCTTTTATCCGGTCTGCCCTGCCACGAAGGAGTATATGCTCGGCACCACGATGTTCGACAGCGTGAGGGTGAATCTTGAGAACGGCCGAACCTTTTCTATTATTGGGCGACAAGACATGGCAGATGGTCAGCCACCTATGCTTGACGGACATCCTTTGTCAGGCCATGTCATCACTCATGACGACCTGACGAATGGAACCACACTACACATCAAGAAAACTAGATAACACTTATACTATGAGAAAAACTGTCTTGTTATTGGCAATGGCTTGTTTTGCCCTGAGTATGACGGCCAACCCTGTTGACGATATGCTGGAACGTATCGATAAAGGTGCGTCGTCGAAATTCAAGACGCAGTTGGTAAAGGGAAATACAGATTTCTTCGAACTTGACCAGAGCGGGAAGAAGGTCGTCGTGAGAGGAAACACCTGGGTGAATATCGCCACCGGCGTGAACTGGTATCTGAAATACTATGCCGGCATACACCTGTCGTGGAACGGAATGAAGGCCCGAATTCCCGAATCGCTGCCGCCAGTGACCCGGAAAGAACGGCATGAAACCAACCTCACGCTGCGCTACGACTTCAACTACTGCACCTTCTCCTATTCCATGGCTTTCTGGGACTGGGAGCGCTGGCAGCAAGAAATAGACTGGATGGCGCTGCATGGCGTGAACATGCCACTGGCCATTGTCGGTGAGGAGTGCGTGTGGCGAGACATGCTCCTTAAATTGGGCTACAGCGAGGAAGAGGTGGGACGGTTTATTGCCGGTCCGGCTTTTCTGGCATGGTGGGAGATGAACAACCTCGAAGGGTGGGGCGGTCCGCTCCCAAAATCGTGGTATGCCCGTCAGGAGAAGTTGCAGAAGCAGATTCTTGCGCGTATGCGGCAATGGGGCATGCTGCCGGTGCTGCCAGGCTATTCGGGCATGGTGCCACACGATGCAAGGGAGAAACTCGGGCTCGACGTGGCTGATGCCGGACTGTGGAACGGTTTCCAGCGTCCAGCCAACCTCATGCCCACCGACCCCCGCTTCAAAGAGATTGCCAAGGTTTATTACGATGAACTCACCCGTCTCTTCGGCAAGGCCGACTTATACTCCATGGACCCGTTTCATGAGAGCAACGACGACAGCCGCATCGACTATGCCGAAGCGGCAAGAGCCATCAAGGAGGCGATGAAGAAAACCAATCCCAACGCGGTATGGGTGGTGCAGGGCTGGACGGAGAATCCGCGTCCGCAGATGCTCGATGCGCTCTCGCAGGACGATGTGGTGGTGCTCGACCTCTTCAGCGAATGCCGTCCGATGTGGGGCGCCCCGTCGGTATGGCATCGTGAGCAGGGCTATGGCATTCACCGCTGGCTCTTCTGCATGCTCGAGAACTTCGGTGCCAATGTGGGACTTCACGGCCGCATGGACCAACTTATCCAGAATTTCTACTCTACCAAGGGCAATCCTCTGGCACAACATCTCTGTGGCACAGGGTTCACCATGGAGGGGTCGGAGAACAATCCCGTGATGTTTGAGTTGATGAGCGAACTCCCCTGGCGTCCGCAACCCTTCACCAAGGAAGAGTGGGTGGGGCAATACGTGAAGGCACGCTATGGTGTGGCCGACCCACAGATTGCTGAGGCATGGCAGGTGCTCGCGAGGAGCATTTACAACTGTCCGCTGGGCAACAACCAGCAGGGCCCCCATGAGAGCATCTTCTGTGCCCGTCCATCGCTTAACAATTTTCAGGTGTCGAGTTGGTCGAAGATGAAAAACTACTACGACCCCGATGATACGCGCAGGGCGGCAGAACTGATGGTGGGTGTTGCCGACAAATACAAGGGCAACAACAACTTCGAGTACGATCTCGTGGATATCGTCCGTCAGGCTCTGGCCGACCAGGCACGCATTCAGTATCACCGCACCATTGCCGACTACAAGGCCTTCTCGCGAAGGGCGTTCGAGCGCGATAGCCGGCGGTTCCTCGATATGCTCGCCATGCAGGATGAACTGTTGGGCACACGGAGCGAGTTCCGTTTGGGCACTCGTCTTACGCAGGCACGCCAGTGTGGAACAACGACAGACGAGAGCGACCTCTATGAGTGGAACGCCAGGGTGCAAATCACCACATGGGGCAACCGCTACTGTGCCGACACCGGTGGCTTGCGCGACTATGCTCATAAAGAATGGCAGGGTCTGTTGGCCGATTTCTATGCCACACGGTGGAAGACCTATTTCGACCTGCTTGCCGAACAGATGAGGGTGATGACGTTGCCCAACCCGGAGATGCTCGGAACAGGGCAGAACAGCAACAAGACTGCCGATGAACTCTTCCAGATGGCATTGCCACAGGAAGTGAAGGTAGACTACTATGCTATCGAGGAGCCATGGACACTACAACACAATCCCTATACAACTGCCCCCGTGGGCAGCGCGGTGGAGATGGCAAAAAAGGCCATGCGGCTCATCAATGATAAAGAAGAATAAGGTCTCTAAAGACGCTAATTTAACCATCAACAATATACAATGGCTTCAAACAAACAACGGCTGCTCTCGCTCGATATCCTCAGGGGTATTACCGTGGCGGGAATGATTTTGGTCAACAATGGTTATGGAGAATCTTACGAGATGCTCCAGCATGTGGCGTGGAACGGAATGACACCATGCGACCTCGTGTTTCCTTTTTTCCTCTTCATTATGGGAGTGTCCACTTATCTCTCGTTGTCGAAGTACCAGTTCAAGCCAACGAAGGTAGTGGTGAGGAAAATCGTGAAGCGCACCGTGCTCCTCTTCCTCATCGGACTCGCCATCCATTGGCTCGATTATGCTATTGAGGGCGACTTCCTCTGCTTCGGACATCTGAGAATCTGGGCGGTACTCCAGCGTATCGCGCTTTGCTATGGCATCGTGTCGCTCTTTGCCATCCTCGTATCCCATAAGTGGGTCATTCCCACCATCATCGTTCTGCTCGCCATCTACTCGGCCATCCTCGTCTTCGGCAATGGCTATGCCGAGGACGCGACCAACATCCTGGCGAGGGTCGATACCCAATTGTTTGGGGCTGAGCATCTCTACACCAAGAGTGCGGTAGACCCCGAGGGACTTCTTGGCACCATCTCTTCGGTGGCGCATGTGCTTATCGGCTTCTATTGCGGATTGAAACTGAAGAAAGCAGGAAGTCTCAGCGAGAAAGTAATCAACTTCTTTTTCATCGGTACCATCCTTGTCTTTGCTGGCTACCTCCTCTCGTATGGCTTGCCTCTCAACAAGCGGATATGGAGTCCCAGTTATGTGCTGGTGACCTGCGGTCTGGCGTCACTCTCGCAGGGTGCGCTCATGGTCATCATCGATGTGTGGGGGAAAAAGAAGTGGTGCACCTTCTTCAGGGTTTTCGGTGTCAATCCGCTCTTCATCTATGTGGCGAGCGAAGTGCTGGCCATTGTGCTGGGACACCTCGGAGTGAGTGGCGTAGTGTTTGATGGCATACATGCGGTCATACCTGCCGCAAAAGTGGCTTCGCTCACCTATGCCGTCTATTTCGTGCTTCTTAACTTCGTCTTGGGCTATATACTCTATAAACGGAATATCTATATCAAACTATAACAAATGATTAAAGAATAAAGATGGTTCTTTCTTAAAAAATTGACTACGCATAAAACCCTTTACATCTTATGAGAAAACTCTTTTTAGTGACAATGCTCCTCCTTTCTGTTGGTGCCTTTGCCGATGGCAGGAAGGAAATCGTGCTTGGCGAGGGATGGCAGTTCTCACGCGACAGCATGGCGTGGCAACAGGTAAGTGTGCCACACGACTGGGCCATCAGTGGTCCTTTCGACAAGAAATGGGACCTGCAGTTTGTGGCCATCGAACAGAATGGTGAGAAAGAGAAAACAGAGAAGTCGGGCAGGTCGGGAGCCTTGCCCTGGATAGGGAAGGGGTATTACCGCACTGTAGTACACATCGACAGGCAGCCTTCCTCTGCGGTGCTTGTCTTCGACGGCGCGATGAGTGAGCCAGTGGTGCGTGTCAACGGCAAGGAGGCGGGGCGATGGGCCTACGGCTACAATGCCTTCCGCATGGATGTAGCACGACTGCTGCATCAGGGCGACAATACCATTGAGGTGTCGCTCAACAACCTGGAGGAGAGCAGCAGGTGGTATCCTGGTGGCGGGTTGTATCGTCCAGTGAAGTTGATACTGGGTGAGGATGCGCTCATCGACGACTGGGCGACGTTTTTTCAGACGAAGGAGGCAGATGGCAATCTGGCAACCATAGAGGTGCAGACCGCAGTGTGGAATGGGCAACCCCTTAATGACCTCTTCGTAGAAGTGTCGCTCTACGACCAGCGGCAGAGGCGGGTGGCAGCCTTCCACACCCAGTTGGACAGCGAAGGAAAGTGCAGCGATGTGCTTCGTGTACACAGGCCACGCCTGTGGTCGCCCGAGACCCCCAATCTGTATGTGCTCAATGTAAGACTCTACCGCAACCTCCAACTCATCGACGAGAAAGTGCAGAAGGTTGGCATCCGTACGGTGAAGGTAAGCAAGGAGGGAGGCTTCCAACTCAATGGCGTGACGCGCAAGATCAAGGGCGTTTGTCTGCACCATGACCTCGGTCCGCTGGGTGCTGCTGTGAACAAGGCGGCACTCATCCGTCAGATTCGTACAATGAAGGAGATGGGGTGCGATGCCATCCGTACCGCCCATAATATGCCGTCCACCTGGCAGATGGAGGTTTGCGACTCGATGGGGATGATGGTCATGGCAGAGAGTTTCGATATGTGGCTCTATCCGAAGTGCAAGAATGGTTATGCGAGGTTCTTCAACAATTGGAGTGAGCGCGACATCACCAACCTCGTGCTCAATCATCGCAATCATCCTTCTATCGTGATGTGGAGCATCGGCAACGAGATACCCGAACAGTGGAGCGAGGAGGGCAGGGAGATCTCGAAAAGGCTGCAGCAGTTGTGTCATGACCTCGACCCCACACGTCCTGTTACCCAGGGTATGGACAGGGCCGATGAGGCGCTCAAGTCGGGCTTTGCCCAGGTGATGGACGTGCCCGGATTCAATTACCGCGTACACAAATATGAGAACAATATCAAGCAGTTGCCCCAAGGGTTCCTCTTGGGCTCCGAGACGGCTTCTACCGTGAGTTCCCGTGGAGTGTATAAGTTTCCCGTCGAGGTGTCCAACCACAGTGTCTATCCCGACGGTCAGTGCTCGAGTTACGACACGGAATATTGCTCGTGGAGCAACCTGCCCGATGACGACTGGAAGATGCAGGACGACTACGACTGGGTCATCGGCGAGTTTGTATGGACGGGCTACGACTATCTCGGTGAGCCGACGCCCTATGACGAATACTGGCCTTCGCGCAGTAGTTATTTTGGCATCTGCGACCTTGCCGGTTTACCCAAAGACCGCTATTACCTTTATCGCAGCCGCTGGAACACCAGTGAGCATACCATCCACCTCTTGCCTCATTGGACCTGGCCCGACCGCAAGGGAAAGGTCACGCCTGTGTATTGCTATACCGACTGTCCTTCAGCAGAACTGTTTGTCAACGGGAAGAGTCAGGGACGTATCTTCAAGAACAAGGATTCCCGACTCGACAGGTACCGTCTGAGGTGGAACAATGTGGTGTATGAGCCGGGTGAAATCAAGGTGGTGGCTTACGACAACAATGGTAGGGTAGTGGGAGAGCAGACGGTGCGCACGGCAGGGAAACCGGCAAGGCTGTCGCTCGAGGCAGATAGAACGACTATTGCCGCCGATGGCAGCGACTTGGCGTTCATCACCGTATCGCTCCGTGATACTGATGGCACACTCATCCCTGATGCCGACAACCAATTGGAGTTTGAGGTGACGGGCGCAGGTGTTTTCAAGGCTGTCTGCAATGGTGATGCCACCTCGCTCGAGACGTTCACCACACCCACCATGCGCCTCTTCCATGGCCAGTTGGTGCTCGTGGTGCAGGCATCGAAACTGCCCGGTGACATCCATGTGGTGGTGAAAGACCAAAAGAAAGAGGTGATGGCAGCCGAGGCTACCATCACCACGAAATAAGTATTCTCAAGTATTGTCTTATAGGGATGCTCAATGCTGTTTTACCTCGGCATTGAGCATTTTTTTCCATTCCACGAGGCAGTTGAACCATTCCTGGGCGCTGTGTACCCCGAAACTCTCGTTGTCGCTGCCGAAGGTGATGTGGTAGGTGAACGTGCGGCCTGGCACACCAATCACATAAGGATAGTTGTCGGTGTTGGCAGGCAACTCGCCGGCGATGTTCTTCTGGGGGATACAGATGCCCAGTCCCACGGTCTCACGCTTGTGGCCTGCGGAGTCTTTCTCCGAGACGGGCCAGTCGGTGCCCCAACAGCCCCTCAGTCCGGCGTTGTCGCTGAACTCCGTGGAGTTCTTCACGTTGATAATTCCAGTGGCAAAACGCAGGTCGGGCACGTCGCGGCTGAAACAGACATCCACGCGGCAGTCGCGCCGACCGGCATAGAGCGTGTAGTGTGTGGTCATCGTCACGGGTTGGGCAGCCCCTGAGGGAAGCCAATCCTCGTCGGTCACCTCGATGATGGTGCGCAGCGGACCACGTGCCACGATACGTTGGCCACGGTGCTCCACATCTTCTATCATTGTGGGGGCGGTGCCGTCCCAACCGCGCAATGTTCCCAGACCGAAGGTGTTGCCTACCCACAGCACGTCGTCGCCATAACCGGCAGCTTTCTGCGTGTCGTCGGGATAAAACTGCGTGTCTTTCAGTTCCAGGCCTTTTCGGTATTTCCCATAGATGTCCACAGTCTGGCGGTGGTCGAAGTAGATACGGTAGGCCACCAACTCATTCTCGAAGGCGCAGCCGTGGTGGTGGAGCATCCAGTAAGGGTTCACGCCACGGTCTACGGTGAGTTGTGAGATATACAGGTCTTGTTTGTTGCTCTCCTTGATTTTCTTGTTGGTGAGCATCAGGTCGGCATACACGCGGGGCTCGTAACTGCGCGGGGCATCGGTGTCGGAGAGTACAATGGCGTAGGTTTGTTTCGCTTTCTTTTTCAGTGTGGTGAGGAAGAATAGTTCATCTGCCACGCGGTCGCCATCGATGTCATCGAGTTGGCAGGGTATTTCTATGCCGTTGAGGCGCACCAAAGCCGATGTGGTGGCACCCCCTTCCAACGCGTGGCTGATGTCTACCGTCACAGGGTAGTTCTCCAGATCCATGTTGCTCTTGTTCTCCAGTGTCACCTGTGTCTCCACCGTGCGCTGCCCGAAACAGCAGCACACAGCAGCGAGCAGAAGAATGAGTGTTATTGATTTTTTCTTCATGAATGGTTCAATTTATGGTGTCCAATTGTTTTTTCATGCGAAGTAGAATAATTACTCCTTGGTGTCAACTACTCCGATGAATGAGATTTCCGTCCTTTGTCGCATCCATACCGAGATGGTGCTGCTTCCGCTCTCAAATGCGGTGACGGTATAGATATAGGTGTCTTCATCGTTGGTCAGTCCTATCCTGATGCGGTGTTCACCGGGTTTCACCACCACGTCCTCATATTCATCGATGATGCCGGTGAAGTTGAGTCCCTTGCCGCCACCGTACGGGATGTTGTAGGCTCTGCCGTAGTAGGGCAGGTAGGAGACGAGAGTGTCGCCGCGCACCTCTAGGCTGTAGAGTGTGCTGAGCATGATGGTGGGGCGTCCTAAGGGATGCGCGCTTGTCACGTTGATGGTGTAATGGCGGTTGGCGAGTGCTTCGCGGATGTAAGTCTGTTTCTGGAGCCTTCGCTCTTGGCGTGACAAGCCGTCACTGCTGGCACAACTGGCGAGCAGGCAAACCGACATTATTATATATATAAATTTCCTCATAATGATATAGATTAATTTTTCTCATAGCAAAGGCAAAGATAGGAAAAAAGAATGAAAATGCAAGCAATGGACGACATTTTCAGTCTTTTCAGTTCTTTTCGTAGTGTTTTTTCTTGTAATCGGACTGCTTTTGGGGATTTTTCTTGCGCTTGTCTTTTTTTTGTTTCATTGTCTGAATGTCTTTCTCACTTTTTTTGAGAAATAATTGTTGGGGTGTGTAGAAGGCGATACTTTTGCATCGTCAAAACGACAAGACAACCAAAAAGAAAAATATAAATCAAAAATAAAAAAGAAAATGAAAAAGAATGTATTTGTTTTAGCATTGTTCTGCTGCCTGACAGTGATGGCTCAGGCACAAGTTGCAAAGTATTGCATGACCTACGCTGACTTCGTGGCCGGCAAGTGGAATTCCGTCGATGAACTGACAAAGGGGCGTCAGGCCTGTCAGATAAAGACCGACAATAAACAGGTTCGTTTCAAGACTGGCGACAAGGCAGCCGACAAGATGTTGAAAAAAGAGGCCTTCGCCGTGATGTATGGTGACCAACTGTTTGTCAACTGCCGCAACCTGCGCTGCAATGAGATTTGTCTTGATGTGTTGGGATACACCCAGGCAGTGCGCTACGACAACGACAAGATTTGTGTGATGGCTTATAAGTGCAACGATGCCGCATTCGTGTTGGAATTAGGGACTGCAGTAGCGGGTTGCTTGGTCGACAGCAAGGCTCTGAGCGCTGGCTTGTGGGTTACTTCGGGTGCCATAGGTTTCTACAATGAGAACATGAAGACGATGGCCTGCTATCTGGTGGACGGCAGTACCACCGAGAAAGGTAAAATCAATGCCACACGTATCAACGATTCCTTCATGGAGAGCCTTCTTGCCAGCGACGCGCCATTGCTGGAAAAATACAAGACCATCAGTGGCAAGCGCAGCCGCCAGTCTGCTGCCAACGTACTTCCCATCCTCATGGAGAAGGGTGTCGTAGCGATGCACGCGGTTAACTGATAACCTCACCCCGTCCATCGGGTGCCAAAAAGAGATAGAGACGTCACATGGTGGCGTCTCTATTTGGTTTAGTGGAAGGTATCACCGTCGAGTTCGTCGAAAAGTCGCTTCCATCTCCCTACCTTATAATTGATGCTTTCCAGTGCATTTGCATATTTCTCGGGCATCTTGCTTCCGGAGTATGTCTGTTCGTATTTCTCTGTCTCAGGGTTGAGGTTGTTTACCAACACCTTGAACAGTTTGCCGTCTTTGTAGTAGAGTCGCAGTTCACCACCTACTTCATCCAGGTCGGCATTGCGATTGTAAACGAATTCTATGTTTCCCTTTTCGTCGTAGAGATATTCTTCATAGAACTCTCGGGCGGCATAGTTGTATTTCCAGGTCACGAAATGCAAGTTTCTGGTGAGCATCGGCTCATCGGGCTGCCAATCCTCGTTATCTTTCACGTTGTAGTACAGCCGCATCACTTCTTGGTGTGGTCCGGTACCTGGCAGGTTCTGCAAGATTTTTACTTCGTAATACTCTTGGGGAATCTCTTCTTTTTCAATCGCTTCAATCTTCTGCTGCGTTTCGGTGTAGTGCTTACGGATGACACTCACCGCATCTTGTGCCGTAGCCGACAACACGAATGTCATGGCCAACAGCATTCCCAAAATAATTCTTTTTTCCATATGCAATGTCTTTTCTTTCGGAATTGCCCCATGTCTTTTTATTATGACGTGAACAACGTGGAGCAAAGATAATCATTTACTTTGATGTCAAAAAGTAAAGAGATGATATTCTTGAATAAAATCAAGTATATTTCACTACAAATACCAAAATCCCCACATATTTGGCACTATCCCATACAAAAAATCCCCGTCTCTGGGAGACGGGGAGGGTTGTTTGTTTGGAATAGTTTTTTTCTGAATTGTTAGGCCTCAGGTATCACTGACACCACGCTCTTGTCGTGGGCTCCCTTGTGGAAGTTCACCACACCGTCTACAAGTGCGTAGAGAGTGTCGTCTTTGCCGATACCTACATTCTGACCTGGGTTGTGCTTTGTGCCACGCTGGCGAACGATAATGTTGCCGGCAACCACACGCTGGCCACCCCAAATCTTCACACCTAATCTCTGCGATGCTGACTCGCGGCCGTTCTTAGAACTACCTACACCTTTTTTATGTGCCATTTCTTAGTCCTCCTACGTTTTAGCCAATTACTGATTTAATCTCAATCTGTGTGAACTGGGCACGATGGCCGTTCTTCTTGCGGGAGTCCTTGCGGCGCTTCATCTTGAAGACGATGACCTTGTCACCCTTAACCAGTGGTTTCACCACTTCACACACTACCTTAGCGCCTTCTACTGTGGGCGCACCTACAGTCACTGCTCCGTCGTTGTCGACGAGAAGCACTTTCTCAAACTCAACAGACTGGCCTTCTTCCACATCTTTCATGTGGTGAACGAAGAGTTTCTTTCCCTCTTCGGCCTTGAACTGTTGACCCATGATTTCTACAATTGCGTACATTTCTTATTGTATAACAGGTTGTTCCGCAAGGCGTACAGCACCGTGCTGTCGCTTTTTAGGGCCTCCACGGAGTAAATCGGCTGCAAAATTACTACTTTTTTGTCAAACTCTATGCTGTTTCTCCCAATTTTCAATTCGAATTTAACAGGATTTAACCACAATTGAATTTGAGTTTTGAGTTTTGAGTTTTGAGATTTGGCTTTCGCCCGAAGGCCAAACTCAATTTTCAATCTTCAATTTTCAATCTTCAATCGGCCGAAGGCCGGCCTCAGTCTTTTTTGTCGAGTTGTTGGAAGATGGAGTTGTTTGACTTGTATTCGGGCACGATGGCCTTCATCTTGGTGACGATGGCCATGTCGTCGTAGGTGTCGGCGATGCTGACGAGTTTTTCCACGTCTTTCTCCACGTCTTCGTAGTCGTATTCCCTTACCTCGGCAATCCTGATTTTCTGATGGAAACTGGGCTTGGTGTTCTCCTCGGTGGAGAGCAATTCCTCGTAGAGTTTCTCGCCTGGTCGCAGACCCGTGTATTTGATTTGCACATTTTTTGCCCCGCTGAGTTTGATCATGCGCTTGGCAAGGTCAGAAATCCTCACCGGTTCGCCCATGTCGAAGACGAAAATCTCGCCTCCGTTGCCGTGGGTACCCGCCTCGAGCACGAGTTTGCACGCCTCAGGAATGAGCATGAAGTATCTGATGATGCGCTCGTCGGTGACAGTGACTGGTCCGCCTGCCTTGATTTGCTTCTCGAAAAGTGGGATAACCGAACCGTTCGACCCCAGTACGTTGCCGAAACGGGTGGTGACAAACTGAGTATGACCTTTCACCTTTCCCTCCTTGATGGCCTTGTCAAGGCTCTGCACATAGATTTCGCAGATGCGCTTCGAGCATCCCATGACATTGGTGGGGTTCACCGCCTTGTCAGTGGAGAGCATGACAAACTTCCTCACACCATACTTAACGCTGAGGTCGGCGATGACCTTCGTGCCATAGACATTGTTGTGAATGCTCTCGCAAGGATTGTCTTCCATCATCGGCACGTGCTTGTAGGCAGCGGCGTGGAAGACGTATTCGGGTCTGAACTCCTCGAAGATATGCTCCATTCTCCCCTTGTTGGCTATCGATGCTACGGCGGTGGTGGCCTTGATGTGCGACCATTCCCTTGCCATCATCAGCCTGATGTCGTGCTGAGGAGTCTCGGCAGAGTCTATGAGCATCAGTTCGGCAGGAGCATACTCCGCCACCTGGCGCACGATTTCAGAACCGATGGAGCCAGCAGAGCCGGTGATGAGGATACGCCTACCCCTGAGCATGTTGCCCACCTTTTCCATGTCGACCTGAATCTCGTTTCTGGGCAGCAGGTCTTCCACGCTGATGGGTTTTAGCCTCACGTTAGAGTAGTCGTCGTCCTTTCCCCATTCCCTTGAACCCTCTGCCATGAAAATCTTGATGTCGGCATTGAGGAGCATGTCTTGCAGGTGCTGGTCTTTCTGGAACGCCTGGTTCTGCATGGGTGAGACGAGGAGGGCCTTGATGCTTTTCCTCTTGAGCAGGTTGGGGAGATTGTCGTTGATGATATACACGCGCTCGCCCATGAGCAGTCTGCCCTTGAAATCCTTGTCGGAAGTGAGGAAGCCGCAGAGTTTGAACTGGCTCTTGTCTTGGTTGCGGAGGCTCTTGGCTATGCCCACACCGCCGTTTCTCACGCCATAGACGAGGGTGCGCATGGCTGTCACCTCGCCGTTGCTCACGTCGAAGACGGTCTTGGCGAGCACTCTCCACATCCACATGAGGATGAGTGCCATGACATACATGGCGAAGATTTGCCGCCCCTGAAGGGTGACGAAGAGACTATGGCCGCTGGCTGCCTTGTACCCCACGTGCATGAGGTTGATGGGGTAGCGCATGATTTCGGCGATAAGGCATGAGAGTCCCATGGCGTATCCCACTCGTCTGAGGTCGATGAATGAAGAGTATCTCACCACACCGGCATAGGTATGGAATACCCTGAAGCCGATGATGTTGAAAATCATGTATACGCCAATGGTGCGGAGGGCGTCGCCGAAATGCTTGAGAATAGACGATGCGCTGGTGTAGAGCCACAAAACGAAGAGTCCCGACACCACGCAGATGAGGATGTCGAGCAGCAGCACGGTCCAGTAGGGTAGGGCTTTCCTTGACAGATACCATCCGAAAATCTTGTCGGTAAATTTGTTCATGGAAGCCTTAAAACCACCCTGGTCTTCGTAGGTATAGTCGGTATTGTTGGTGTCGTTGGTATTGTTGGTGTCGCCAGTATTGCCGGCGGCACCAAGTTGATTGGTGGTGTTCTTGTCCTCTATGTTGTCGTTTACGCTCATGCTAGATGTCCCTCCGCCACTTTTTTGATGGTTTTGATGACTCGCTCCACGTCGGAATCATCTACACATGGGCCTGACGGTAGGCAGAGTCCTTTCTTGAAGAGACGTTCGCATGTGCCGTTGATGTAGGCGGGAGCACCGTTGTAAACAGGCTGGGTATGCATTGGCCGCCAAAGCGGACGGCTCTCGATGTCTTCGGCGGCGAGGGCAGCCATGGCCTCCATGACGATGGGGGCGGGTTCCATCTCACCGATATTGGTATCGCCTGTCTCGAAGGTGATGGTGCTGAGCCAGAAGTTGGAACGCATGTATTCCTCGGGCTCGGTATGCACTTTCACGATGGGGTGACCTTCGAAAGCCTCGGCATACATGGCGGCAATCTTCCTGTGGTGCTCTATGTGGTCGTGAACAACTGTCATTTGTCCGCGGCCGATGCCGGCGCACACGTTACTCATGCGGTAGTTGTAGCCGATATGTTCGTGCAGGTAGTAGGGCTTGTCTTCACGTGCCTGGGTGGCGTAGAACATGATTCGCTTCTTTGCCTCTTCGTTGGGGCATATAAGCGCACCACCGCCAGAGGTGGTAATCATCTTGTTGCCATTGAAACTCATCACGCCATATTCGCCCAAGGAGCCTGTCATGCGGCCCTTGTAGAGAGAGCCGAATGCCTCGGCGGAGTCTTCGAGTACGGGGATATCGTATTGCTTGCCCACTGCCAGCACCTCATCGATGTAGGCGGGCATGCCATACATATATACGGGAACAATGGCCTTGGGCTTGCGTCCGGTTTTGCGTATGCGGTCTTTTACGGCATCCTCAAGGATGTTGGGGTCAATGTTCCATGTCTTCTCCTCGGAGTCGACAAACACCGGTGTGGCACCGAGATACCTGGCTGGGTTGCAGGATGCCGCGAAGGTGAAACTCTGACACACCACTTCGTCGCCAGGTCCTACACCAAGCGACACCATGCCCAGATGCACGGCGGCTGTACCTGATGCGAGGACCACCACCTTCTTTCCCTCACCTACGAACTTCTCGAGGTCTTCCTCGAATCCGTTAACGTTGGGACCCAATGGCACGACCCAGTTGGTGTCGAACGCCTCCTGGATGAATTTCATCTCATTGCCGCTCATGTGGGCAAGACATAAATATACTTTTTTGTTCTTTGACATGTGACCTTTGTTTTTGTCGTTGAAGTGTTAATCCTGTACAAATGCTGGTTAGGCCGGCATTAACGATTCTATGCTTTTTCAGACGGCAAAGATAATTGTTTTTTCGATACGAAACAAGATAACACGCATTATTTTTTCGTTACAAGGGTGTTTTTCACATAATGATGACGGATTTTAGAGGGATTTTATGGGCGTTGTGGGTGCAATGGGCGTTATGGACAACGTGGGCGTGTCAAAAAATGTAAGATTGATTTGGCTTTATCCCTTTTTTGACTTATCTTTGCACATTATAAACCATATTTTTCATCATCTATCGTACAATCAACTGCGCTTAAACATCATGAAACATCATCTAATTGCCCGTAGTCTGAGAATGGCAGTTTTCGCCTTGTCGCTTTTCGTTATGGATACGGTGAGCGCACATTTGTTGCCTGTCAACATTTCGCAGGCAACGACCAGTTATGACCTGACCACCCTCCGTTCGTGGGGTGCCACTGAGCAACATGGCGACGTGAACAGAGACGGCATCGATGATATTGTGATGATAGCGACCCCTCATTTTCAGGAGATGATGATTGTGAATGAACTGGGCGACACTGTAGATACTAACAAACCTGTGTTCAGCGTGTTTTTCGGCAATGGCCATGGTGGCTATTCGTGCAGGTTTCAGTCCGACAGTGTGCTCCCTGCCCGTGACGACGCTTACCATTTCCTGGATTTCGGGCTCGAGGTGAACGACAAGGGGGTGTTCTCGATAAGCATCGGCCATTTCTCTAGTGTGGGTGGCTGGGGCAATACCAACGAGAAGTATGTGTTTCGCTACCAGAATGATGACTTTTACCTTATCGGCGAAGACAATGATTATTTTATGCGCAACAGCGGTGAAGGTGAACGGACGAGCATCAATTATCTCACGCACAGGAAACAGGTGGTGAAGTATAATGCTTTTGACGACAGCGTGAAGCCGAAGGAGAAGTGGACGAGGATTCCCAATCAGCCATTGCGGAGGTTGGGCACCTGGACTCTTGGTGAATGATTTCAATTTTCAATTTTCAATCTTCAATCTTTTTCCTTTTTTTTCTTGTTTGAGACAGATTTTCTGTCTGTTTTGTCTCTTTGTCTATAAAGAGGCACGTTGTCTGATGCTTTTCAAGGACTTTTGGGCAAAAAACTTGCGACGCTGACGGACAGGCCTTAACTTTGCCAATGAAATAACACAAGATTGTTAGGTTAATGAAATACATGGATAGTTAAGTATGATTTTAGGTTAGGTTTTGATTATTAGGTTGATAGTTATTTAGGTTAAGCAAAAATCGCGTCACCAAAGCGTTGGTGGCGCGATTGTTTTTTGTGTCCTTGGCTTTACTGTGGATACAGCAGCCTGACTTTATTTGTAACTTCTCTTGATTTTGTCGACATAGGCATCGATGACTGCCACGGCGGTGATGCTCACCACATCGCGCACCGAACTGCCGTAGTCGGCAAAGTGGATAGGCTTGTTCAGTCCCATCTGGATGGGGCCAATGATTTCTATGTCGGGCTCCAATGCCTGCAGCATTTTGTACGACGAACGGGCACTCGTGAGGTTGGGGAAGACGAGGGTGTTCACGTCCATACCCTTCAGGCGGTTGAAGGGATAGAGCGAGTCGCGCAACTCCCGGTCGAGAGCGGTGCTGATCTGCATCTCTCCGTCGATGGGCAGGTCGGGCATCTGCTCATGTATCTTTGCCACGGCCTCGCGCACCTTCCTGCTCCCTTCCGACTGGTCAGAGCCGAAGTTGGAATGGCTGATGAGCGCAATCTTCGGGTTTACATTGAAGAAGTGCACGGCAGTGGATGCCAGTTTGGCGATGTCGACGAGTTTGTTGGCATCGGGGTTGTTGTTGATGAGTGTGTCGGCAACGAAGAAGGTGCCTCGCTTGGAGTTGAGGATATGCATCGTGCCGAAGGTGTTGAATTCAGGTCGCACACCGATGATTTCCTTCACCACCTTCAGCGTGTTAGAATACTTGGTGTAGAGGCCAGTGATGAAGGCGTCGGCGTCGCCCGTCTCCACCATCATCATGCCGAAGTAGTTGCGCTCAAACATCTTGTCGTTGGCTTCCTCGAAAGTGTAACCATCGCGCTGGCGTTTCTCCGTGAGGATGCGTGCGTAGCGTTCGCGGCGCTCTGCTTCGCGGTCGTGGCGCAGGTTGACGATTTCAATGCCGTCGAGGCTCAGGTCGAGTTGTGCTGCGAGTTTCTCGATGCGCTCGTCGTTGCCGAGGAGTATGGGCTCGCAGATGCCTTCTGCCTTCGCCTGCACTGCTGCCTTCAGCATCGTGGGATGAATGCCTTCGGCGAAGACCACACGTTGAGGATGGGCACGTGCAGTGTCGTAGAGTTTCCGGGTTACCTTGGTCTGCAGACCGAGCATCTGTCGCAGGCGGTTCTTGTAGTCTTCCCAGTCGGTGATGGTCTTGCGTGCCACTCCGCTGTCGATGGCTGCTTTGGCTACGGCTGCCGATACCTCGGTGATGAGTCGCGGGTCTACGGGTTTGGGGATGAAGTAGGAGGGACCGAAGGTGAGGTTGTTGACTTTATATATATCGTTCACCACATCCGGAACGGGTTGCTTGGCGAGGTCGGCGATGGCATGTACGGCAGCCATTTTCATTTCTTCGTTGATGGCCCGGGCATGTACGTCAAGGGCGCCCCTGAAGATGTAGGGGAAGCCAATCACGTTGTTGATTTGGTTGGGATAGTCGCTGCGGCCTGTCGCCATCAGCACATCGTCGCGCGAGTCCATAGCGTCTTCATACGATATTTCGGGCACAGGGTTGGCAAGGGCGAAGACGATGGGGGCTTTGGCCATCGAGCGCACCATGTCTTTCGTCAGCACGTTGCCTTTCGATAAGCCCACGAAGACGTCGGCATCCCTGACGGCCTCTTCCAGAGTGTGCACGTCGCGGCGCTCAGTGGCAAAGAAGCGTTTCTGTTCGTTCAGGTCCTCACGGTCGCTGCTGATGACTCCTTTCGAGTCGAGCATGAGGATGTTCTCTTTCTTCGCGCCAAGAGCCATGTATAGTTTCGTGCACGAGATGGCTGCTGCACCGGCACCGTTGACCACGATTTGCACCTTGGCAATGTCTTTGCCATTCACCTCAAGGGCATTCTTCAGTCCGGCGGCAGAGATGATGGCGGTGCCATGCTGGTCGTCGTGCATCACGGGGATGTCGAGAGTGCGTTTCAGGCGTTCCTCGATGTAGAAACACTCGGGAGCCTTGATGTCCTCAAGGTTGATGCCACCGAAGGTGGGGGCGATGCGCTCCACGGCCTCGCAAAACTTCTCCGGGTCTTTCTCTGCCACCTCGATGTCGAACACGTCGATGCCTCCATAAATCTTGAAGAGCAGGCCTTTACCCTCCATCACGGGTTTCCCGCTGAGGGCGCCGATGTCGCCCAGTCCGAGTACGGCGGTGCCGTTGCTGATGACTGCCACGAGGTTTCCCTTGTCGGTGTACTTATAGGCCTCGTCGGCGTTTTCCTGTATTTCGAGGCAGGGAAACGCCACTCCCGGCGAGTAGGCCAGGCTGAGGTCGGTCTGTGTGCGGTAGGGTTTGGTGGGCTTTACTTCTATTTTGCCGGGGCGGCCACTCTTGTGGTAGGCCAGGGCTGCTTCTTTCGTGATTTTTACCATTTGAAGTATATGATTGATATAAGTTTAATTCCTATGAGACTCTCTTTATGCATAAAAAAGGCTTTTCCTATGCAAGGATGCTGTCACTTCGAAACGCGCTGCAAAGGTATAAAAACAATTTGCCAATGGATAATTTTTGTGCAAAAAAGTGTATGAAATGCACTATAAATGGTATAAATGATGCATAACTTGTATGTTTATACAAAAAGAAAGAGGTCTTTCAGCTGTTAATGACTTCAGTTTATTCGCATAGTTCATCATGCGCAGCATGATAAATCTCAAACATCGTGCAAGCCGAGCGCAGACGAAAGTTTACTTTCAGTATGCCGAGGCGCCGCCGATGTTCATCATGCGCAGCATGATAAATCTCAAACATCGTGCAAGCCGAGTGCAGACGAAAGTTTACTTTCAGTATGCCGAGGCGCCGCCGATGTTCATCATGCGCAGCATGATAAATCTCAAATCTCAAACCTTAAACCTTAAACCTCTCAAATTCTCTCCACTTGCTTTACTCCTTTTACGGTGCGCAGTTTCTTGATGAGGGCTTCCAGGCGCGAGGTGTCGTCGAGTTGTACGACCATGATGCCGCCAAAGAGTCCGTCATGGCTGTCGATATTGATGGAGCGCATCACGATTCTCTCCTCCTTGGAGATGATGCTCGTGATGTTGTTGACAATGCCGATGTCGTCATTGCCCACCACACGTAGGGTGATGGAGTATTGCGAGGTGCCCTTGCCACTCCAACGGGCACGGACTATGCGGTAGCCGAACCGCTTGCGCAGTTCGGGAGCGTTGGGGCAATCGGTTCGGTGCACCTTGATGCCACCGTTCACCGTTACAAAACCGAAGATCTTGTCACCGTAGATGGGGTTGCAGCATTTCGCCAGTTGGTAGTCGATGCCTTTCAAGTCGCGGTCTACCACCAGCACGTCGTCGTTCTTTATGGCTATCTGCTCGTCGGGGTTCGAATAGTTGAATTCCCCGGCGCTGCGTACTGGACCTTGTGGGGTGTTGCCGCTGTCGGCCTGCTTCACCTCGATATACTTCTCGATGACCTCGTTGGGGTCGAGTTTCTCGTCGGCGAGTTGTTTGTAGAAGTCGCTCGTTTCCTTGAAACCAAGTTTCTTGATGAGGTGCGACATCGTGGCTTCCTCCATCTCCATCTTCCGGTTTTTCAGCCGACGTTCCAGCATCTCTTTGGCATAGAGCGCATCTTTCACCTGAGTCTCCTTGAGTGCCAGTCGAATCTTCGACTTCGCCCGCGAGGTTTTCACAATCTGGAGCCAGTCTTGCTTCGGCTTCTGGTTGTTGGACGTGAGAATCTCCACTTGGTCGCCGCTCACCAGCAGTTCGCGAACCGGCACCATCTTGCCGTTGATGCGCCCTCCTACGCAGTGGTTGCCCACGTTGGAGTGGATGGAGTAGGCGAAGTCGAGGATGGTAGCCCCCTTGGGAAACTTCAGCAGGTCGCCCTTTGGGGTGAAGACAAACACTTCGTCTTCATAGAGGTCCATCTTGAACTGGTCCATGACCTGCAGGTCGTCGTTGCTTTCCAGTGCCGAACGGATATCGTTGAGCCATTCGTCGATGCCCGACTCACTCCGAATCCCCTTGTAACGCCAATGGGCGGCGAGGCCTCTCTCGGCTATCTCATCCATGCGCTCGGTGCGTATCTGCACCTCCACCCATTTGTTCTCAGGACCGAGTACGGTGATGTGGAGACTCTCATAGCCGTTTGACTTGGGCACGGAGAGCCAGTCGCGCATGCGTTTTGGGTTGGGCTGATACATGTCGGTAATGACGGAAAAAACCTGCCAGCATTGCATCTTCTCCTTTTCCAGGGGCGCATCGATGATGATGCGGATGGCAAAGAGGTCGTAGATGCCCTCGAAGCCGCACTTCTGCTTCTTCATCTTCTGCCAGATGCTGTGGATGCTCTTCGTGCGCCCTTTCATGTGGAACTTCAGTCCGGCAGCACGCAACTTCTCGTCGATAGGGCCGATGAAGCGCTCAATATAGGCGTCGCGTGAACGCTTGGTGGCATTGAGTTTGTCCTTGATCATGTAATAAGCATCGTGCTCGAGATATTTCAGGCTCAGGTCCTCGAGTTCGCTCTTCAACTTGTATAGACCCAGTTTGTGGGCGAGTGGGGCGTAGAGGTATGACGCCTCTTCCGACACACGGCGCTTCTCCTCCTCCTTGTCGGTGTCGCGAATCTGCCGCATGAGGTTCACACGGTCGGCTATCATAATAAGGATGACGCGCATGTCTTCGGCAAACGACACCAGAAGATTGCGGAAATTCTCACTCTCTATGACGAGTGTGCGCTGGTAGAGTTGCTGCACGCGGTCGAGGCCGTGGAGGATATGCTTCACGCCTTCGCCATAGGTTTCACCTATCTCCTCTTCAGAGAGTGAGATGGCCGAACGGCAGGAGTAGAGCAGGATGGCTATCAGGCCGTCGCGCTTCAGTCCTGTCTCGTCGATGGCTATCTTCGCCGTCTGGAGTCCGAAGAGCAAGGGGTTCAAGCCAAACACGTTGCGCTCCATCTGGTCAGACAACTGTGGGTTGTCGAGCAGACGGGCTATTTTGTCGGTGTCGCCTTCAAGGAAATAGGGCGACAGCGCAGTGAGCAGTTGCGATTTCAGTTCCTCGATTTGTTTTCTTTCTTCGGCGGTGAGTGGCGATGTGGGCATGTAGGTTTCTCCTGTTTGGTGGTACAAAATCCATGGGAAAATGGACGTCGTATGAACGACATGATTCCATGGATTCTTCAATTTTACGGCAAAGTTACAATTTTTCTCGAAAAAATGCTTGAGTTTGTGAAAAAGTAAGTATATTTGTGACATAAAATCTATCAATGTGTTATTAAATCTACAATATTATGTTATCACAAGAAGACCTTAAACAACTACAAGAGAAAGGTATCACCGAAGAGCAAATCGCCGTACAACTTGAGGAATTCAAGACCGGATTCCCCTTCCTGAAACTCGAGGCAGCCGCTGCCATCGGAAAGGGCATCGTGGCTCCCGACAAAGAGGAAAGAGAGAAGGCGATTGAGGCGTGGAATGCTTACAAGGCAGCCGGAAACAAAATCGTGAAGTTTGTGCCGGCATCGGGCGCTGCCAGCCGTATGTTCAAGAACATGTTCGCCTTCCTCACTGCCGATTACGACGTGCCTACTACCGACTTTGAGAAAAACTATTTCGACAATATCGAGAAGTTCGCCTTCTACGATGCCCTTGACGCGAAATGTGTTGCCAACAACGGTATGGGTATCAAGCAACTGGTGGAGAAGGGCGAGTACAAGGCTGTGGTGGCCAACATGCTCAATGGCGAGGGGCTGAATTATGGACAACTGCCCAAGGGCTTGCTGCTCTTCCACAAATATCCCGAGGGACCTCGCACACCGATGGAGGAGCATCTCGTGGAGGGTGCGCTCTATGCCGCCAGCAATGGCGAGGCCAACGTGCACTTCACCGTGAGCCATGAGCACATGGCACTCTTTGAGAAGAAGGTAGAGGAGAAAAAAGACTGTTACGCAAAGAAGTATGGCATACATTATAATATTTCGTTCTCTGAGCAGAAACCGAGTACGGATACCGTGGCAGCCAATCCCGACAACACGCCCTTCAGGACCGAGGACGGGAAACTGCTCTTCCGTCCGGGCGGACATGGTGCCCTCATCGAGAACCTCAACGAGATCGACGCTGATGTCATCTTCATCAAGAACATCGATAATGTGGTGCCCGACAGACTGAAGCAGGAGACCGTAGACTACAAGCAAGTCATCGCCGGTGTGCTGGTGACACTGCAGAAGAAGGCCTTTGAATATCTGCGATTGCTCGATACCGGCAGTTACAGCCATGAGCAGTTGGAGGAGATCATCCGCTTCGTGCAGCGCGACCTCTGCTGCCGGAAGAACGACATCAAACTCCTTGAGGATGCCGAACTCGTGGTATATCTGCGCAACAAACTCAATAGACCCATGCGCGTCTGTGGCGTAGTGAAGAATGTGGGCGAGCCTGGTGGAGGCCCGTTCCTTACCTACAACCAGGACGGCACCGTGAGCCTGCAGATTCTTGAGAGCAGCCAGATTGACAAGTCGAATGCGGAATACCAGAAGATGTTCACTGAAGGTACCCACTTCAATCCCGTCGACCTTGTGTGTGCCGTAAAGGACTATAAAGGACAGCCGTTCAACCTGCCGGAGTTCGTCGACAAGACCACGGGATTCATCTCCAGCAAGAGCAAGAACGGCAAGGAACTCAAGGCGCTTGAGTTGCCGGGTCTCTGGAACGGTGCGATGAGCAATTGGAACACGGTGTTTGTGGAAGTGCCCCTTGGCACCTTCAATCCCGTGAAGACCGTCAACGATTTGCTCAGGGAACAGCATCAGTAATTTGCTGACGCTATCCTTATCCCCCCCAAAAATAGTAAATCAATCGGAATAGAAAAAGGCGGAGAAACCAGAATCGGCTTCTCCGCCTTCCACAATATCATGTATTCCAGTAAACAATATGGCAAGCAACACTGATTTTGTACAGTATGTAGCCGACCAATGCGCCGGTGCTGGTGAGATTACGGTCAAGAAGATGTTTGGTGATTATGGCATCTATTGCGACGGCAAGATTTTCGGTCTCATTTGTAACGACCGCTTTTATGTGAAACCCACGGAGGCAGGACGCTCATTGCTGAGAACTGTTGACTTGCAACCGCCTTACGAGGGTGCAAAGGACTATTTCTATATAGCCGACGTGGATGACCACGACTATCTCTCCACACTGGTTCGTGAGACTTGCAGGTCGCTTCCGGAACCAAAACCAAGAAAAAAGAAGGGAAGTTAAAGGGGAGTTGGTATGGAGACAAATAAAAATATCGAACCAAGAATAGATATTGATGACTATCTGGAAAAACCGTATTGGGTGGTTGACATACTGCCCCGGCAGGTGCCCCCAAACGCCAACGGACAGTTTTTCAGGATAGAGGATTATCTCTTGAAGCATCCTCAGATAGATGCTATCTATAAGAAATTCTTGCATATCCTATTGAAGTTGAACTGCTATGACGACATGGCTTACGGACAGAATGGAGAGAATTGGTCGATGAACCCTTCACCACAGGATGTAGAGCGGATGATGACATGTTGCATGCAGGAGAAAAGCATGCTTTATGTCTGGATGGCATCATCGCGGGCGTTGATAGGCCTCAGCCCAGATGACACCCATCTTACCGTTTACAGTCCAACAAAAGAGGTGCTCGAACTTTTAGGTGCTTTGACTGCCGCCGAAGGATTGTTTGTTTGGAAACCATGTGTCATGTGAAATTCACCTCCTTGTCACACCACTATACATTGTTGTGCAAAAAAGCACAAAAAAAAATGATTATCCGCAATCGTACCACCAAAATATAATGCAAAACATAGGCTGACCACTTGGCCAGCCTTCTTGCATTTATAAAATAGCAGACGCTCACGCGCCCAAGAGTTTCACCTTTTGGAGTTCGATTGCAAAGTTACTCAATTTCTCGTTAATCTTCGCAATGTTCTTCGGACTTATTTTCTTGAAGCCTCCTTTATATTGCAGCATTTGGCTTTCGCTCATATCGCATATACGCGCCAATGCCCTTGCCGAAATGAACGGTGAAAGAGCTTCCACCAACTCCCCGACAGTCTTAAATTCATGCTTGTTCGTCGTCATTTTCCTTTGATTCAAGTTCTCTCATCTTTTTTTGTTGTGGCAAATAGTCGCTGGCCTTTTGGCTTGTTACTACACTCTGCCCAAGTTGCTCTTCCAAATTTGTTCTTGCTATTTTTGCAACATTTCCTCCTTTCCGAGCAACTTTCCTATTGCCGTCAAGCGTTGTTGGCTTCTCCTTTCTCGATATAGCCGCAGTAGAGGCCTCTGCAAGTGTGTTAAGTGCAAGTTCTATGGTCGTCATGTTATCTCTCAAACTTTCCTTTTTCTTTGGGTCGAGTTTTTTAAATCTTTTATATTGTCCTGTTGTTTTACCGCTCCAGGTCTTAGTGATGTCATCGGTCAGTAAGCCGTAGTCCTTATCCTTGACACCACGCTCTTTCCACTCGTCGGTCAGTTCGTTGCGTGCCTCAATGCCTTTAAGCCGCTGATTTATCCATCTATCTGAATATCCTTTCTTTCGATAATCCTCCCTGGCCTGCTCTATAGATAATTCAGGATTCATCATCTGGTCTATACGGATGGTCGCAACGCGAGCCATCCATTGTTTGAACGGCTCTGCTTTTGGAGAGGGAATAGACTGTATTAAACGGAAAAGCTGCTCGGTATCAGCTACATCGGTAAGTCGCATCTTTCCATCATTTGCCCTCAATTTGAAAGCGTGACAATTTGTCACGGTTTCATTTCCCTCTTCTTTCAGTCGTTGTTTAAGTTTTCTCCAATAGGCCGTAGGGTCTTTGCTATCTGTCAATGCAGCACATACATCCACCACGGAAAAGTACCATTTTTGGGATTCGTCATCCCAGATAGTACGCACTTTATAGTGCTCAAAAACTTGTAATGTTTGTTTGTTACTCATTATTCTATATGTATATGTTTGTCGTTTTATGCCGCCTTGCGGTATGTCTTGTGTTCAAAATCTGTTCGGTAGGATGCCGCTATCAATAGCAGCCGCTCAAACAAGTCTTCGCCGAAATAACGGCGATTGAACTTGTAGCAGAACTCGTTCAGGTACTCTTGGAGAAATTCAGGCTTTACGCCATGATACATATCGGCAAGCAATGTCTTGGCGTTGGCAATGGCGATATGCACCCAGGGAAGTACCTTGCCTATGTCCTTCGGGTCTATCACCTGTGACTTATGCTCCGTAAACATATCCATAAAATGGATGTGCGAGGTGGAAGCATCAGTTGTTATCGTACTGTCTTTGTCTATCGTCTTGGAAGCAGCTGCGTTGATGGTGACTGCTTTCGCGTTAGGTATGACTATCATTTTGATGTGCCCTACGCTCTTAGCCTTTTGTCCTTTCTTGGGGTTTTCTTCCGGCGTGCTTTCGGCAACCACCAGCACTTTTGACTTGCGCTGACTGCCTACGCCCGCCTTCAGTTTCTCGTCTTTTTGCTCGGCTGGTGTCTCTGTTGAGAAAAAGCCTTCGTCCAATTCTATGAAACCTTTCAGTGTGTATTTGTCATCACGCTTACCCATCACAGAACGTAGTTTGTGCATCATTTCCCAGATAGGTTGATAACGTTTGTGTTCCAACTGCCGCTGTAGTTCTGAGGCTGAAATGCTTTTCTTCGTGGCCGTCAGCAGGTGCATGGCGATAAACCAATACATAAATGGCAACTTTGATCCGTGCATCACGGTACCGCTCCTAAGCGTCGTGCGATGACGACAATGCTTGCACTGGTATTGCTGTTTGCTTTCAAGCCAGACAACATCGTGACTGCCGCAGTGCTGGCATGTTACGCCCTCCCTGTCCCTCATTTCCTTAAAAGCCTTGCGGCAAGCTGCTTCATCAGGAAAATACTTGTTGAACTCAAAAATCTTCATATTTCTACTATTTTACAAATGCTGCACAAAGGTAATCATTTTGATTATAATATCCAAATATTTACCAAATTATTTTTGCTCGAATGCAAAAAAAATCGGCGTATCTGGAATGATGTGCCGATTTTTGGTGGTACGATTGCGGATAATCATTCAAAAAAATGATGATATCGGCAAAAATGCTACTATTTCACCGCTATCGACAATGAAGGCAAGATGGTGGACGCCGTGTTCGACTTCAACGCTGAGAAATCGGAGTTCACCTCCGCCCAGACCTTGGTGCTCAATGGTCTTCTTTCCGAAGTGTATGCTTATCAGACGTTCACCGATGTCGTCATCACGAAGTTCAACGAAGTGGCTGCCTCACCTGCCGACCCAACAGTCAATTCAATCGACTTCAGCGAATGGTCGAGTAGCATCTCTTGTTCGATTCCTGCCGTAGGCAGCAATGGCGAGACACTGTATCCCCAAAAACTGTTCTACACCGTATGGATAGAGAAAGATGGACTGCAGACACCCTATACTTTCAAGGCCGATAACTATTATGGTATAGAGCAAGATGCCACGGAAGTTCCATATAGTTTCAACTACAACTCACGGGACGGTTCACACGGCATCTACTTCCAGGATAGTGTAGAGGAATGTGCTACCTGGACGAAGGTGGGTATCCAGAGCATCTATTATGGTGGCGATGAGTGCAACAAGTCGGCGATATCTTGGATTGACAACCCCAATGCTTCGGGCATCAGCGACATCGCAGCAGACGCCAAGGAAGGCAAGTATGTGATTTACAACGTTGCCGGTCAGCGTATGGATGCTCCACGAAAAGGCCTGAACATCATCAATGGCCGAAAGGTGGTTGTCAAATAGTATCTCCGCTATAGACATCTATCCAGCATAGAACCATAAGCGGTTGATGCCAGACAATTCTTGGGCTTGCAGGGTTAAAACCTTGCAAGCCCTTTTTTTCGGGGACACATGACGGGATAAATGTCTCCCACTTGAAATTTCCACCGAATGGGGTGATTTTCTGTGATTTTTTGCTTATATTTGCCTTGCCATTGATGATTTGTAAGCGTCTCCGCGATTACGCATTGACTTTCATTGTTTGATTTTCTATCTTTGCGGCATTGTTCATCATCATCATTATTTATTATGCCAACAACAATGCCACAGTCCACTCCTCCTCTTGCCCGTA
>Ga0256407_10002145_pt1 | contig 38468 bp, 26 predicted proteins | sample RumenRJG_04DNA_FD_193489 | JGI IMG/M metagenome (GOLD analysis project Ga0256407, IMG submission 193489) | Bovine rumen microbial communities from Lethbridge, Alberta, Canada - RJG_04 | ecosystem: Host-associated > Mammals > Digestive system > Stomach > Rumen | place: Canada: Alberta... | reverse complement strand
CGATTCTCGTGGGCGACGATCCGGCTAGCGCCACTTACGTCAAGATGAAGGGCAACGCCTGCGCCCGCGTCGGCATGGAAAGCATCCGCGTGGTGATGGACAAGAACACCACGACCGAAGAACTCCTCAATAAGATTCAGGAACTCAACGAAAACCCGAACGTGCACGGCATCCTCTTGCAGCACCCGGTTCCGCGCCACATCGACGAACGTGCCGCCTTCGAAGCTATCGACGCCCGCAAGGACGTGGACGGCGTGACCTGCCTCGGCTTTGGCCGCATGTCCATGGGCGAGCGTGCTTACGGCTGCGCAACGCCGGCCGGCATCATGCGTCTCCTCAAGGCTTACAACATTCCGCTTTCAGGCAAGCACGCCGTGGTCGTTGGCCGTAGCGCCATCCTCGGAAAGCCGATGGCCATGATGCTTCTGAACGCCAACTGCACCGTGACCATTTGCCACAGCAAGACCGAAAACCTCCCGGAATTCGTGAAGCAGGCAGACATCCTCGTGGGTGCCGTCGGCAAGCCGGAATTCATCAAGAAGTCCTGGATCAAGCCGGGTGCAGTCGTCGTGGACGCTGGTTACCATCCGGGTGGCGTGGGCGACATCGAAAAGGGTCTCGAAGAAGTCGCTTCCGCATACACTCCGGTTCCGGGCGGCGTCGGTCCGATGACCATCAACACCCTCATCTACCAGAGCGTGGAATCCGGCGAATCGTTGATCAAGTAATGTTCAACGTCACGCGACAGGTAAAGCATTTGAAAGGCGCCCTCGTGGCGCTTTTCGCTTTGTGCACTTTGTGGCCTGCACAAGCTTTTGCCGCTTCCGAACTCCAAAAGCAGATGGTGCGTGACATGAAGAAATGTGGCAGCACCACCGAAGAAGTCACTTGCGTTGTCGAAGGCAAGGACGGCTGGCTCTTTTTGCAAGAAAGCCTGCTGAACGCCACCAAGCGCTGGAACGACAATACACCGCAAATCATCGCGTTCAATGACTCGCTCGAAGCCCGCGGCATCAAGCTCATCGTCGTACCCGTTCCAGACAAGCTCCTTGTCGCACCCGAGCAATATTCCGATAAGGCAAAAAAAGGAATCAAGCTCCCACAATACAATAAGTGGGTCGAGAAGCTCCGCAAGCATAACGTGACTGTCATCGACGCGCTCGGCAAGATTAAAGAACTTCACAAGAATCTTGGCACCGAGACGCCCATGTTCGAACCATACGAAAGCCACTGCACAGGTCCCGCAAGACTCGTACTCGCCAACATGGCTGCAGATTCCATCGCACCGCTCCTCTACGGCATGAACCGCAAGCGCTACCCGTTACGCGACACCATCGTCGATGGCACCGGGAACCTCTACGACTTGCTCCACGGCGAAGAAATTGAATATAAAATAAAAGAACAGAAAGTTTTGGGCACCGACGGCTACAAGTATCGCGGTTCCAAAAAAGCCCCCATCGTCATCATCGGCGATAGCAATGTAGGTCAAGGAAAATCCTACGGCGCACAAATCGGCGCATACATCGCAGCAGCAACAAGCGTCGAAACATTCACTATCAGCAAAGTCGGCGGCGGCAACATCGGCCCGCAAATGTTCAAAGGCAAGTCCAGTTTTTTGGAAGGCAAAAAGGCAGTCGTCTGGGTATTCGACGGTCGCGAGCTCTATGGGCATTTTAAAGCTCCGGAATTTTAAATTCCACAAACCCGACCAACAGCTACTTCAGCTTCTCTAAAAATTCCTTAGCGTCGCAAGACTCGACGAGACTTTCGCCAAGCAGTTTCTGCAAGCGTTGTAAGTCATGGCTGCCATCGTGTTCAAAGATGACCACCTTCTTGAAGCGGTCTCGATGACGCAACAGGAACTCCAGATTGTTGATGTCCGTCTTCGGGAAACCGTAACCGATAAAGTAAATCTCTTCGGCATTTTTCAGGTAGTAATCGGCCTTAGACCAAAGCAAGTTGAAAAGACTCCCGCGCAAGAAAGATTCCTTGGCATGCGCCATCGGAATGAAGATGGGCGTGTCTTCGCAGTAGATGGGGAAACTGCGGTCCTGCGGTTCGACTTCACAGACGTTTTTCAAATCGAGTTCGTCACTTGCGCCCTTGACGGGGAACCAATTGAGCGAGCCGTGCAGTTTGATAAGGTCTATAGTGCGGTTGGATTTGCCACGTTTTGCCGAACGGTCGGCAGGGTCAATTTTTACGCCATAATCGACGGAAACTTGTTCGCTAAGTTCCTTATCCTTGGCAATTGCAGTTTCAATAAGCGTGTCGTAATTGAACGAAAGCAACAGCGTCTCGCGAGAACCTGACGCTGAATCGTTTTCGCAAGACACCAAAAATTTCTTGAGAATCGCAGCAGCAGATTCATCAAGCACATCGTTATCGCGACGGATGACGCTTGCAATAAAACGCAACAGTTCAAAACGGAGCGATGCATGGTAAAGGCGTTCACGCTCGCCCGGGAAAATCTGCGCCGAAAGAATAGACGTTGCCAAAGGCTCAATGCCCAAATAATCGCTATCGCCGTTGCAGAGCGTCAAAAAGCGCTTGCAATAATCGCGAAAATGCGGAAACTCGTCCGGGATTCCAAAAGGGATAAGTTCGTTCAAGTCGCGGAGCGTGGGCATCTGCGGCGAGAAGGACTTGCTAAAACCAGAACCAAGTACAAAAATACGGCGATAACAATTCGATTGCATCATACCGTTAATGTATAATTTTTAAGCGAAAATGAACTTAAAAATGAAGCCAGCCCGTTTCCATGGCTGTGATGGGTGTGACTTTCACGTTACCTTTTTCAGGGCGTTCAAATGCAAGGCCCGTCAAGAAGTTCATCCAGCATTTCGGCTGGAACTTCAAATTACAAAAGTGCGAGAGGCACGGTACAATCCAGGCATCATGTGTCACGAAGATGTTAAAGCGGGAATCGCCTTTTGCAAACATCATCTCGCGCATCTGTTCGGCGCGTTCATGCAATGGGAAAAAAGCATCGTGCTCGCCGGAATCAAGCCACTCGCAGATACCTTCGTAAAAACCTTCTCGCAAAGTCTGCTCATATGCAGGCACATCACGGACAAAGAAATCGCCAAGTTCATTCAGCGGCGTGACATTCACCGAGGCACCTGAGCAAACTCCAAAGCCCGCAAGCTTGCGACCTTCACCAATGCACTTCGCCGTTTCCACGCAACGCCCGACCGGGCTCGAAAAGTACACCGCATCGCCAATCGCAGGAATCACTTTCCCAAGCGCTACCGCCTGGCGACGCCCACAATCCGTAAGCCCCACATGCGCACCAAAGTCCTTGTCGTCGGGCGTGATGTGGTTGCGTTCAGCATGGCGCAACAGCAGATAAATTTTAGAGTTCCAGTCAACCTGGGCAAAAAAATCTGAAATTTGTACGAAGTCGTTAGTCATTGTTCGTTAGCCCGCGATTGCAGCAGAAATCGGGATCCACAAAGCGTGTCCGAGTGCAAAGCTCAAGATGCCAAGCAAAAATCCGCAGATGATATCCGAGAACCAATGCACGCCAAAGTACACACGCAAAAGTCCCCACGTAAGCGGCAACAGCATCATGATCCATCCGTACTGCGGCACGCAATAAAACACAGTGCTTGCCACCGCCAAATTGTTCATCGTATGGCCCGACGGGAAGCTATACTTGTCGAGCGGCGGGACCTCCGCCTTGATTTGCGGGTTTGCAGCAAACGGGCGCGGGCGCTTAGTGCTGAGCTTGACGCCCTCGTAAATGAGAAGGCTCATCGCAAGCGAAACAAGAGCCTGCCACAGAATCGGCAAAAAACTATCCCAGCTCGTTCTCCAAATCAAAAATGCTATGAACAGAGCCCAGATATAGCCATCACCGAGGCGCACATAAAAGCGCAACCAGCCATTCACCTTGCGCGAAAAATGGCGATTAGTCCAGTAAACCGAGACGCGATTGTCAAAATCAAAAATTTTCTTCAACATCACGTTAAATGTAGATTTTTACGCTCGCCACACCGCATCAAAATTCCTATTTTATCAGACGATATAATCTATAAAGGAAATCCCATGCGCGTACTCGTTCTCAACTGCGGCAGCTCCTCTGTGAAATTTGCTGTCATCGATACAAAGACCCAGGAATCCATCGCTAGCGGCCTCGTCGAAAACATCGGCGTGAATGGCCACACCAAGGCCAAGGGTCCTGAAGGCAAGATTGACTTCAACTTCGACTGCCCCACGCATGCCGAAGCTGTGGACCAGGTCAAGAAGTTCCTCGACGCCCAGAAACTCACCGACACGATTGAAGCCATCGGCCACCGCGTCGTGCATGGCGGTAAGTACATCAAGAGCGAAAAAGTCTCGCAAGAAGTCATCGACTACATCCGCAGCATCACGCTCTTTGCCCCGCTCCACGAACCGGCACACGCTACCGGTATGGAATGCGCAACCAAGTTCTTCCCGGGTCTCCCGCAGGTCGCCGTGTTCGATACGGCTTTCCACCAGACCATGCCGCAGAAGGCTTACCTCTACGGTATCCCGTACAAGTTCTATGAAAAAGACGGCATCCGCCGTTACGGCGCCCACGGCACAAGCCACCGCTTTGTGACTGCCGAAGCCTGCAAGGTACTCGGCACCAAGCCCGAAGAAACCTGCCTTATCACAGCTCACCTCGGCAACGGCTCCAGCTGCTCCGCCATCTTGAACGGCCAGTGCGTCGACACCACGATGGGCTTCACACCGCTCGAAGGCCTTATCATGGGTACCCGTTCCGGTAGCCTCGACCCGGCAATCCTCTTCTACATCGCTAAGAAGTACGGTGAAGAATACGGCACCATCGACAAGCTCGACCACCTCGTGAACAAGGAATCTGGCTTGCTAGGCCTCTCCGGCCTCTCGAACGACATGCGCACGCTCACGCAGGCTGCAAGCGAAGGCAACAAGCGCGCCCAAATTGCTCTCGACGTGTTCTGCTACCGCCTCACCCGCGAAATCGGCGGCATCGCCATGGCTCTCCCGCGCATTGACGCTATCGTCTTCACGGGCGGCATCGGCGAAAACAGCTTCTACGTCCGCAAGCAGGCTCTCGACAACCTGAAGCTCCTCGGCTACCAGGTCGACGAAGAACGCAACCTCAAGAGCGGCAAGGAATCCAACCACCTCATCACGAAGGATGGCACGCCGAAGGCAATCGTCGTTGCAACAAACGAAGAACTCCTCATCGCTCTCGACACCGAAGCACTTGTCAAGTAACGCAAAGCAGAATAGTGAGCAACAAGTCCCATGCGTTAAGCTGGGACGGTTGCGAGAGTGAGCGCCAGCCCTGCACATGTTTTGCAGATTCTAGCGCGAACGGTCAGAAAAAGGCTCCGCAATGCGGAGCCTTTCTTTTACGCTTATGCAAAGTGAGCTTACTTAATCGTCCATGTCTGGTTGTTGACGCGGAGGATCTTGCGTCCCTGCACCTGAGCAGAAGCGTTGAGCACTTCAGCCGGGTTCACCGGAAGCTTAGCACTCCAGACCACGCGACCCTTCATGTCCATGATCTTTGCCGTACCGCGCTTTGCCATCACAGCATTCTGCCAGTTCATCTTCGGCTGAGCAAGCTGCGGTTTCAAGCCAATCGGTCTTTCACCAATGATGACATACAGCGGAACCGTCACATTCAACTTATCCGGATCGCTAGCCTTCACGCCAATCGCAAGAATCTGCTTGTCCTTGAACTTGACGCCTTCATTAGCCTTGACCGTAATCACGGAACCCTTCATCGAAATCGAAACGTACTTCAGCAAAGCGTCAGTCTCGTTCGGGGTATAGGTCAATTCATCGCCATCGACATCCGTCACAAGCGTATCCAAATCCCATTTGACTTTCCAGTCAGACTTTTCGGATACATAGATGGTATCGCGATGCAACAGCACAGGCTTGTCGTTCACCGGAGTAATCGTCACGCAGAACTCAAAGCTCTTGGAGCCAGACTTCTTGTCTGTTGCCGTCACGACCACATAAGCCTTGCCCGTAGAATCCTGAACGGAGTTGATTTCAAGGATTCCCTTATCCGTAATCTGAACCTTGAGCTTGCCATCCTTGCTCTTTGCAGAGTAGGTCAGCGGGTCGCCTTCCGGATCCTTGAACCAGGAGGCAATCACAGAACTCGTGTACTTCAAAGTTTTCGAAGTCGGGAAGTCTTCGGTCACAGTCGTATCGAGAGTGCTGGACTTTACGACAACGGTCGGGAGCAAGTTGCGCTTTTCGACCACAATTGTCACGATAGCGGCCTTGGACTTCGTCCCCTTGACAACGGCATAGTAACCAAAGTAATCGACACCTTCATAGCCTTCTTCCGGCACGTACTTGAAGCTACCGTCCTTATTGAATGTCAACGTTCCATGAGCAGGCTTCTGGGCAAGTTCAGCTTCCATACCCTTCGTCACGCCTTCTGGATACTTGTCGTTAGCAAGAACACCTCCCTTGGCATCCACCGTAAGAGTGCTATCGTTAAACGTGGTGTACTCGTCCTTTACAGCCTGGGCAACATCCTTCGGAGAGACTAGCTTTGCATAAAGCTTCACACCGACGGAATCCTTGCCATCCGATGCATAGAAGAAGATAGTAGCAAGACCCGTTGCACTAGCCACCGGCTTCAGAGAAATAAAGTAGGTGCTTGTATTCACGCTATCGACTGTAGCAATAATCTTTGTACCTACAGCCTTATAAGTAAACTTCTGCGTGCCTTCGGTAACTTCACGATCCTTAAAGACCAAGGACTTTGTCGGAATCTTGATCTGTTTTACGGTATCTTCATCGAAGTCCATATCGAGAACAAGCGTATCCTTCAGGAATGCACTATCGGCAACCGTCACGGTCGGCTTGGCGTTGATCGGCACCACGTGGATGACCACAGTACCCTTGTTACTAATCATCGTATGATTTGCAGTTTCCACAAGCACGTAAGTCAACGTGTCATCGCCACGGAAATCCTTTTCCGGAGTATAGACGAACGAACCCAACTGGGAGAATTCCGTCAAAACGCCATGCTTGGTAGAATCCACCGGCACAACCAGGAAGTCATCGCCATCCGGATCCGTGTTCATTGCAGCAAGACCGCGCACAATCGGAACAATCAAATCTTCGCCTTCGTTCACTGTATACGACGTATCCAAAGCCACCGGCGGTCTATTGGCATCCTTGATTGTCAAGGCGTACTGGACAAAGACAGATTCAGACTTTCCATCCGTCGCATAAATCGCCACATTGATACTCGTATCCTTTTTAATACCGGTCGGAGTAAAGCGAAGGGTATCATTCAACGTAGCCTTGTCCATCGGAGTCAAGATGGAAATCAACGGAGCAGACATGTCAACGGCAAAAATGAGCTTGTCATTGTCTTCGTCAGCAAAAAGATCTACCAACGGAACCTTGACTGTATCCGTTTCATCAATCTTCAGCACAACGACTTCATCATAAGGAGCAAGCACCGTTGTCGGGTGATTTTCTGCAGGAGGATCATCCGGGCATTCCGGGTCACCCGGGCAAACCGGATCAGGTCCCGGACCTTCAGCATCAGCCGTAATGATAACGTTAAACTGAGCCTTTACAGAAGTTCCTTCGCTACTCAAAGCAAAGATATTAAGAGCTAATGCTGTATCGCGTTCAATATTCCTAGAAACAAACACAAGCGTGTCCGCCAAAGTCGGCGCATCAGCCGGCTTGATCTTCGTCAAGATATTGGCAGGCATCGAAGTCGCAATCGTAATCTCTTCATTTTCGCCCGCAGTAAAGACCTTCGAAAGAGGAATCTTCAAGGAATCCGTTTCCTTCATCGTCACAGTCTGAGCCTTGTTATACGGTTCAAGCACCGCAAGAGTCGGCTTTTCTACGACCGTTTCACATTCACCGAGAGAAATGGAAGCAACCGTAATGACGTTCTTATGCCTATTGGCGTCACTTTCTTCAAGGTTTGCAGCAATGCCCGCCTTGTAGCTAATCTGAACAGCTAGCTGTTTTGCCAAATCCAACGAGGCAGTCTGGCCCCAGCCCGCTTCTTGAGCGAAATTCTGGAAATCAAGGTACTTCGCCGTAAATTCGGTTGCAGCCGGGAGGTTCACGCCATAATAGTTGTAGTCCGTAATAGTAGACTGCTTCAAGTCAAAACGGAACGGACGATCCGCCTTATAGGTAAAGCAAAGGCCAGAATGAGCAGAAAGATCTACATCCGTTTCCTGTCCACCAGAAGATTTCCACGAAAAACCAAAACCTGCAACACTATACTCTTCTGAATTGAGATCCAACTCTACAGAAAACTGCTTATACCCATCATCGGTATCGGAAAGAGTACCCTTTGTATTCGGTTGCGGTTGGGCATAGGAATACCACCCAGCCGGCTGCATGTCATTGCCTTTCTGTTTATCAAAACTCCAAACCGTCGTGCCGGCGAAACCCGTCGTCGCGCCAGCCAACGCCATCACCAAAGATAACGATAGCGATTTCATTATAAAAACTCCTCTAAGATTTCAACACCAAGACCCATCAGGGTAAATCTATATTATCCCGTGAGCTTTGTCACTAGGGGAGCAAAAAAAAATCATCCCAAATTGTCAAGGGCTTCGAAGCGCTCGTAGGCCTGTTCGAGCAGAGCCTCGTCATCGGCAATTTTTTTCTGGAGTTCCACGATGAGGGTTGCGTTCGTGTAGACTTCGGGCTTGGAAAGTTCCAGCTGGTAGTCGGCAATTTCCTTTTCGAGCTTTTCAATTTTTTCGGGGAGGGCGGCGTATTCGCGCTCCTCGTTGTAGCTGCGCTTTTTCTTTTTCGCAGGCGCGGGGGACGCAGAGGCGGCGCCGGCGCCAGCGTTAGAGCGAGCTTGCTTTTCGGCTTCGCGTTCGGCGGCCAGGCGGGCTGCCTGGGCGGCTTCCTTGTCGCGGAGCTTCTTGTTCGCCTCGTAATCGGAGTAACCGCCAACCGCTTCAAAGACATGACCATCTTCTTCGATGGCGAGGATGCCCGTCGCCACGGAATCGAGGAAGGCACGGTCATGACTGACAGTCAGGACGGTGCCGTTATAGTCCGCCAAAAGTTCTGCCAATAGGTCGAGGGTTTCCATGTCCAAGTCGTTCGTCGGTTCGTCAAGCACCAAGACGTTGCTCGGGTGGCTAAAGAGGCACGCGAGCAAAAGGCGGTTTCGTTCACCGCCGCTAAGCGCACTGATCGGGCCGCGGGCGCGATCCGCCGAGAACAAGAAGTCTTGCAAATAACTTAACACATGGCGTTTGACACCGTTCAATGTGATATAAGCCTGACCGTCACCGATGTTCTCGATGAGCGACTTGTCTTCGCGCAGGCGGGTACGCATTTGGTCAAAATAGGCAATATGGAGGTTACTGCCCAAGCGCACTTCACCCGATTCCGGCTGGAGTTCGCCAAGAATCAAGCGGAGTAGTGTCGTCTTGCCGGAGCCATTCGGCCCCACAATGCCAATGCGGTCGCCACGGCTGATTTCTGTCGAGAGGTCGCTAATGAGCGGGCTACCGTCATAGGAATAGCTCACGTTCTTGAGGCGCGCAACGAGGCGCCCGGAACGGTCGGCTTCCGTAATCTGCATATTCACATTGCCTGTACGGGAGCGGCGGGCCGCGCGTTCTTCGCGCATCTTGATGAGGGCGCGGACTCGCCCCTCATTGCGCGTACGGCGGGCCTGGATGCCCTTGCGGATCCAGACTTCTTCTTCGGCAAGCTTCTTATCGAAAAGCGCATTCGCCTTTTCTTCTTCGGCAAGCGCCTGGTCCCTAAACTGCACAAACTTGTCGTACGGGAAGTCCCAGCTGCGCACACGACCACGGTCGAGCTCAAAAATGCGAGTTGCGGTACGGCGGACAAATGCTCGGTCATGGCTCACAAACATCACTGCGCAATTCAAGCGCGTCACAATCCCTTCCAGCCACTGGATCGCGGGAATGTCCAAATGGTTCGTCGGTTCGTCGAGCAAAAGCAAATCCGGGTCCTCGGCCACGGCACGCGCAAAAAGCACACGGCGCTTCTGACCACCGCTCAAGCTGTCGTAAGGCGCATCCGCATCGATGCCCGTCTTCCCGAGAATCGTCTCAGCAGTCGCATTGTGCGCGCCATCATCCAGAATCTTCTGCGAAATCACGGAACCGCCGCTTACCACGGACACACGTCCCATTACAATGTCGCGAACAGTCCCGTCGAGATGCGCTGGGATTTCCTGGATCATGCGGGAGACCTTAAGCCCCGTCTTCTTTACGATTTCGCCGGAATTCGCTTCCATCTCACCGGTCAGCACCTTCAAAAGCGTGCTCTTGCCCTCGCCATTACGACCCACAAGGCAAATGCGGTCGCCAGCCTCAATATCGAACGAGACATTATCCAAAAGCGGCGGACCGCCAAAACGCAGCAAAATATTCTGAACCGACAAAATGGGCATAAAAACCTACTTCTTTTTCACAAAAATAAAAATCTTGCGTTTAAAACTTTTAATGCAAACTTTAAAAAAAAGGAGATGCCTTTAATTATCTAAATTTGGACGAAATGCGTTTTTTGTCTAAAAAGCTACTAGCACTAGCAGCCTTCGCCGCACCAGCATTTGCAGGAGTTGAAGCCGATTCCACGGACGACTTCCAGCGTTTTTCCGTCGTTCCCATTCTTGGCTATACCGAAGAAACCCGGTACCAGTTCGGGGCAATGGCAATCATATTCTTCAAACCTGAATTTACCGGCGGAAACTCCACCGAGCTAGACCTTTCCTTTTACGGCACAACACGCAAGCAGGTCACGGGTTCTGTATCACCCAAGTTCTTCTTGTTGAACGATCGAATTTCAGGAGATGTCGACCTCCATTACGAAAACTGGGTCGGCAATTACTTTGGTAGAGGCAACGATCCCGACATCGACGACTACCGCAAGTTCGACCGCCACACATTCTATTTTACATCCTTAACCGAAGCCAATTTTGGTACAAAGCAATGGCTTCCGGACTTCCGCTACGGGCTATTTTTCGAGATAAACAGCACCGAGATTGACCTCAACCGGTACAATTACCACGGGACTCTCAATCGCCCTGAAAACACAGACGGCTGGAGAAACGGCGTAGGCTACCATCTTTCCATAGACTCCCGCGACAACACCAACTGGGCTCGGCATGGTTACCTTGTACAATGGGGACACTACTTTTATAACAAAGCCTTAGGCGACTACAATTTCACCCATCAGGAACTCGATGTCCGCGGCTATACAGAATTCATCTGGAATACGTCCATGGCTGTCGGTTTCCTCTGGCAACGCATCGACGGGGATGCTCCTTTTGACAAACTTGCAGGCTCGGACGGGCTCAAGCGGTTCCGAGGCGTCGAAAAGAACTTCTTCTACGGCAACCAGGCGATGTTTTTACAAGTGGAATTCCGCAAGAAACTGTTCTGGCGACTCGCCGGTGATATTTTCTTCGAAGGCGGAAAAACGGGCGATTACTTTAGCGACCTTATGCGAAACAAGTGGCACAGGAGCTTGGGCTTCGGGGGGCGGTTGGCGCTCAACCAAAAAGAAAACCTGTATGCCCGCTGCGAATTTTCATGGGTCGATTTCAAGCACCTCGGCATGACGATGTACGTCCGCGACGCCTTCTAGTGGGTAGTCAATAGTCAATAGTTATTAGTTTCTGGGGATAAAAAAGCGGATGCAAACCCGAGAGCCTGCATCCGCCATTTTGAGATAGAATAATCAACGGTTTAAGGATTAGTCCTTAACGCTGTTCCAGTCCAACACACCCTTCTTCAAGAGGTAGATGTAACCGGCTTCGAGAATCAGGAGGAAGCCGAGGAGGATGAACAGCAATTCCCAGCCGCCAGCGAGGAACTGGATGGTCCAGGGATAAATAAAGGCGACTTCGAGGTCAAACACCAAGAAGAGCATAGCCACCATGTAATATTTTACCGGATAGCGCTCGTTTGCCGTACCGGAAACGTGAGCAAGGCCACATTCATAAGCAGAACCCTTAATAAGGGTATGCTTGATCTTGCCCGGGTGCAAAACCCAGTTGGCGACGAGAAGAACTGTGGGGATGCAGAGAGCCATGATCACAAGGATCGTCATGGCGAAGGTGGTGTCGAAAATTTCAACATTGCTCATAGTGATTCCAAAGATAGTAAAAAAGTTTTTGCTACAGCAAACCATTTTTGTAAACTATATTTGGTAATCATGAAGAAAAATCTCCTTTCTTTCGTTATTGTAGGGGCCTCCACCCTCTTTTTCGGCTGTTCGGACGATCCAAGTCCAATGGCACCTCCTGTCTCCATCACTAGTTCTTCCTCTGTCGTTTCGCCAACATCGTCCTCCATTTCCAATCCGGGAGATTCTACGATTGTCATCGGCGTCAGAGACACAACTGAAAAGCACCAGACAGTAACCGTTCCCAGTCAATCGAGCGTCCAGCACCCTGACATGGTGGACGAAAGCCAGACGTACTGCATCTGGACCGCAGGTTGCGAAGCTACGGTGAAGCCGCCTTCATCCTCCTCCAAGGCAACACCGGTTGCAAAGAGTTCCTCCAGCAATAACGGCATTACCATCGACACGCCCGAAAACAAGGAACCCGTCGTCCAAGGTCTCCAGATGACCGACACGCGTGACAACCAGACTTACACCCTTATTCAAGTTGGCACAAAGCTCTGGATGGCACAGGACATCAATTACGCTATCGCCAACAGCGAATGCTACAACGAATCCGACGCCAACTGCGCAACAAACGGAAGACTTTACACATTCAACGGCGCCCAGAAGGCATGCCCGACCGGTTGGCGCCTCCCGAGCCGCGAAGAAGCTCAAACAGCTATTAACAACGAAGCTATGCCTTGGAGCTATAGCGGACGCTGCAAGGACGGCGACTGCAACTTCATGGGTGACATGGGCTTCCACTGGACATCCGGAACTCCGGAATCCGGCGACAAGAAATTCGACGAAAACGGCGGAACAAACGGAGCACTCATCATCGTGGAGAAATCTCCCGAATATGTCAAGGACAAGGAAGGCGAAGATAGATTGTTCTTCCAGGTCGACTCCAAGACAAAGCGCTTCAGCGTCCGCTGCGTCCAGGATTAACCAACGATTTTCCTCCTTACAACAAAGACTCCGCGCGAGCGGAGTCTTTTCCTTTTTCAGCAAGAACCGCCCCCTCAACTTTACTAAATTCCCTCTTATGCTACGTTCAAAGTACCAGATGCTCACGGACTCGCTTTCCGAGAACATTTTCAAGACGAGGACCCAGGCCAACCCGATCATGCTGGTGGTGCTCGCCTATCTTCTGCTCATTGCGATTGGCACCGGGCTTTTAAGTCTCCCCGCATCCACCACTCGCCCCATAGATTTTATCGAAGCCTTTTTCACATCGATGTCTGCCGTCTGCGTCACCGGACTTTCCGTTGTCGACATTTCTTCTACATATACAGATACAGGCCACTGGTTCATCATCGTCCTCATGCAGCTCGGCGGACTCGGTATCATGACCGCATCTACAACACTTATCTTGCTTGCCGGCATGCACCCAGGATTTAGCCACCAGTCCGTATTCTTCTCCGAATTCACGCAAGAAGGAAACATCGACGCAGGTCGCATACTCAAGGCAGTCATCCCATTTACATTTGTTTTGGAACTCATCGGCGGCACCGTCTACTTCACGCAGTTCGAATCTATGGAAATGTACGACCGCATTTTGTGCTCTGTTTTCCAGGCAGTCAGTTCATTCTGCGGTGTAGGATTTACGTTGTTCCCCAACTCGCTCGAAGGTTTCCAGTACAACCCCGTCATGAACATCACCACCTGCATCCTCGTACTGGCAGGCGGTTTCGGATTTTTAGCCATTGCAGAGCTGCGCTACATCTTCGACTTCAGCCACAAGGAAATCCGCCGCGTTTCTTTGCACACCCGCATTGCGACTTACGGCACCATCATCGTCATCCTCGCAAGCATTCTCATTTTCACGCTCACCGAATGGAACAACCTCTTTAGCGGACACACCTTCGGCGAAAACGCACAATCCGTATTATTCATGGCGTTCACAAGCCGCACGGCAGGACTCAACTCCTTGAACATTCCAGACCTCACGCAAGCATCGCTATTTTTCTTTATCATCATCATGTTCATTGGTGCAAATCCCGGTAGCTGTGGGGGCGGCATCAAGATTACGACCGCAGCAGTCATCGGGCTTTTGGGCATAAACAGGCTCCTCGGCAGAGAAAAGACTCAAGTCATGGGTCGCACCATCCCGAACAACACCGTCGATAAGGCAATTCGAATTTTCGTCGTCGCCATGGTTGTGATTGCTGCGGCAACGCTCATCCTCCTCTGCACCGAAATTCCCTCCGGCACAGCCTACTCCGCCAACAGCACGCCATTCCTCAAAATTCTGTTCGAAGTCGTGAGCGCTTATGCCACATGCGGACTTTCGATGGGACTTACCGAAGAACTCACCACGGTCGGGAAAATCGTCATCTGCTGCGTGATGTTCATCGGACGAATGGGACCATTGTTCCTGATTTCGGCAGTCGCAGGCAAGCTTCAGGACACCGCTTATTACGCCGAAGAAGATATAATGGTCGGTTAACTTAATACTATATTTAAATTATGGCTTCTAGACAATTCGTGATTATCGGTCTTGGGAATTCGGCAAACTACCTTGCCCGTCATTTGACGTCGCTCGGTCATGACATCATGGTCATCGACTCTCATCCCGAAAAAGTCCAAGACTTCGCCAGCATGGTCTCGCAAGCCGTTGTCGCCGACAGCACCCGCAAAAAGCAGCTCGCCTCCATCCCGTCATTAACCAAGGCGGATAGCGTTATCGTCTGCATCGGTAGCAACCTGGAAGCATCCCTCCTCACCATCCTGAACCTAAAGGAACTCGGAGTCAAGCACATCATCGCAAAGTCGAGCAGTGCCGAACACACGAGCATTTTGGAAAAGCTTGGCGTTACAGATATTTTCCACCCAGAACGCGACGCTGCCATAAGCCTTGCCGAACGCTTGAACCGCCCGAACATGGTCGACTTCCTTCCGTTCATGGAAGGCTATTCCATCGTGGAACTTGTCTGTCCCAAGCAGTTTATCGGTAAAACTCTTAAGACGCTGTCGCTCACGCACAAGTACGGCGTGCAGGTGATCGCCATTCGCGATCCGCAGGAGCCAACGCCTAAAATCGGTAACATTGCAGATGTCATCTTGCAAGAAGACGACGTGCTGTTCATCATCGGGCCAAACGAAGCTCTCGACAAATTAAAGGACTAGTTTAATCCGCCCTCGCCGACCGCGCACTTGTCGCACAGTCCGAACATATAGAGCGACGTTCCCTGCAAGGTAAATCCTGGGGGAATCATCTGTGTGCAATCTGGCGGCGCTATAAAGACATCGTAGACCTTGCCGCATTTTTTGCACTTGAAATGACTATGCGGTGAACAGTCCGCATCGTAGCGCAAGAAGCCGTCGCCAAAATCGAGAGAAATCGCAAGATTGTTTTCGAGCAACAGTTCCAATGTATTGTAGACCGTCGTGCGCGAAAGCGACGGGTATTTTGGCAAAAGCGCCATATAGATTTCATCGACCGTCGGGTGCGTCTTGACTCCCCGCAGGTATTGATAGACACAGACCCTCTGTAGTGACGGCCTAATGCCATGATCTTTGAGTATGTTTGCTGTTTCTTGCATATCACACCCCCTTTCCTCAAACATTCCATAAAAAAGCGGCCCCGCACGCTTTTGAGGCGTCCGGAACCGCACCACACTCCAATCTTACTTGAAGTAGCGACCGAGCAAGCCCTGGAAAGCAGAGCCGTGACGGGCCTCGTCCTTGCACATTTCATGAACAGTGTCATGGATGGCATCGTAACCGAGTTCCTTGGCGCGCTTTGCAAGAGCAAGCTTGCCTTCAGTTGCACCCGCTTCGGCAGCAACGCGAAGTTCCAGGTTCTTCTTGGTGTCGGCATAGACGACTTCGCCCAAGAGTTCTGCAAACTTAGCGGCATGTTCAGCTTCTTCGAAAGCGATGCGCTTGTAAGCTTCAGCTACTTCCGGGAATCCTTCGCGATCCGCCTGACGGCTCATCGCAAGATACATACCCACTTCGGTACATTCACCGGCAAAGTTCTCGCGGAGACCCTGCACCACTTCGGCATCCAAGCCCTGAGCGACACCGACCTTGTGTTCGTCAGCCCAGACAATCTTCCCTGCAGCAGGCGTTTCCACCTTTTCGAAGAACTTACTCTTCGGAGCGTGGCACTGCGGGCATTCTTCCGGAGCTTCCGGACCCATGTGAACGTAACCGCAAACTTTGCAAACCCAGACCTTCATATCTTCTCCTTTTCCGCTATGCGGAATTTGATGAAATATTACAAAAACTCATTTAATTTTGTTCTTGTTTTTGTAACAATTACAAATATATAATTATTTCAACAAAAGTCAATAGCTTGAAGAAAAAAAAAATTAATCATCGCATTTCACCAGATTCTACCAAATCGACAGCATAAAAAAACGACCCGTTCGGGTCGATTTAGCGCTTTTAGCTTTTTTGGAATTTTAGAAAGCAGCTGCTTCCGGAGCTTTTTCGCGAGCACGCTTGGCTTCGCTTTCCGTAGCGAGCTGGCGGTGCGTTACAGAACCTACTGCATAATAGCGATTACCCTTCTGGATCACCGCGGTATAAGCATCGAGAGCCTTCACCGAGAACCATTCCTGGTAGAGATTATGCACATTTTCTTTAAGGTTCGAAAGTTCGCTAATAGCCGGCGCACCAGATGCCTTGCCATACTTGAGCGTAAACTGGTCAGACATATAGGCGACAGCTTCAAAAGTCTTGCTCAAGCGAGCACGTTCGACACGACCTGTACGGATTTCAAAAGCATAGAACTTATCATTCTTATTGAAAATGAAGTCAACCTGAACTGGCAGTTCGCCGAACATATAAACAGGAATCACCACGCGTTCGCCAATGCCCGTCTGACCGTAAGGTTCGTAACCTTTTTTCATCATTTCTTCGATAACGGTTTCACGAGCGGCCCCAAATGGAATGCCAGCAAAATTATTCTGAGACTGTGCTTGCACATGAAGCGAAAGCACAAGAATCAAAAAAGTTATGACAATTCCGAACTTGGACACGATTGACTCCTCTAGATATTGTAAAAGATAGTAAACTTTTTCTAAGTAAGCAAAAAATTTTCATAAAAAAAAGTTTTTTTGGTCCAAAATTTATATTTGGTCACATGTCAAGCACGTTTGGAAAGATATTTTCTGTCACAACATGGGGTGAATCCCATGGTCCTGCTGTCGGAGCCGTCCTCGATGGATGCCCCGCCGGCCTCCCAATCACCGAAGAAATGATTCAGGCAGAACTGAATCGCAGGCGCCCGGGCCAGGGCAAACTGACGACTCCCCGTAACGAAAAAGATACGGTGAAGATTCTTTCTGGCGTTTTCGAAGGCAAAACAACTGGCACGCCCATCTCGTTTGTCGTATTTAATGAAGACCAGCATAGCAAGGACTATGCCGACATCGCCAAGTGGTACAGACCGGGGCACGCAGACCTCTGCTACGACCTCAAGTACGGGTTCCGCGATTACCGAGGCGGAGGCAGAAGCTCTGCCCGCGAGACCATCGGTCGCGTAGCCGCAGGCGCCGTCGCGAAAGCATTCCTCAAGACCGTCACAGGTACGGAATTTCTCTCGTGGGTTTCTTCCGTCGGTACAGTCGATGGAACCACGCCCGACTTGAACACACTAACGCTTGACCAGATTGAAGCTTCCCCCGTCCGCTGCCCGGATGCTGACGCCAGCGCCAAGATGGAACAGGCTATCCTGGAGGCGAAGTCCAAGGGCGATAGCATCGGTGGGACCGTAGCGCTTCTCGTGAAAAACGTTCCGGCAGCCCTCGGCGAACCGGTATTCGACAGGCTTGACGCCCTCCTTGCTCAGGCAATGCTTTCCATACCGGCATGCAAGGGATTTGAAATCGGCAGTGGCTTTGCTGCAGCACGCATGCACGGCAGCGAGCACAATGATGAAATTTACGTAGAAGGCAACACCTACCACACGCGTACAAACAACGCGGGTGGTAGCCTTGGCGGCATCTCTAACGGTGAACCGATTTACTGCCGCATGGCATTCAAGCCGACCGCCACGATTTCGCAGTTGCAAAAGACCGCCGGCCGCGGTTACGAGAATGGAGAACTTGCCGCCAAGGGAAGGCACGATCCTTGTGTTGCCGTCCGCGCTCCCGTGATTGTCGAAAGCATGGCAGCCCTCGTCCTCGCGGATTTGTACTTGCAGCAAAAGCGCAACTGCTTGTAAAGCTATGTGCAACTTCGGCTTGTCCCCCCGGACTGTCATCCCGGATTTATTGTGCAAGCACAAGGCCCTTCGGCTCAGCTATGTCAAAGATTAAAATCTTTGACGCAGCGTTCGCCTCGTTCGCCTTTCCGGGGTCGCCATCTCGCTTATGAAAAGGCGATGCCGGAACGGAGTCCGGCATGACATGCATCGAGGCACTGCTAATGATATACACAACGAAGCCTTTCCGTCTTGCAGCAGCCGCAATCTACCGGATTGCGTACAAGTTACACCACAAATTATTTTTGCGGCCACAACCGCCCATTAAGACTCCCGTCATCATCGTCGGGAGTTACCTAGCAGGCGGCGCCGGAAAGACTCCGTTCACCATCTGGCTTGCAAAGCGTCTTCAAGCACAAGGTAAAAAAGTCGCGGTTCTTTGCCACAGCGCCGCATGGGACGAATTTATCTTGTTGCAAAACAGCCTCTCGCACAGCGCAAAGGTCATCGCGACCAGCAACCGCTATTCGACCGCCAAAGAAATTCAGGACAAATTCGACATCATCCTCTGCGACGACGGATTCGAAGATTCGCGCTTTACAGGCGCCCACCGCATTTGCCTTGACTGGGAAGAACCGCCCACGTCTTGGACAAAGCTTTGGCCCGCAGGGCCGTTCCGCAGTTTAAAGCAGGACCACGACGAAAGCGAAATCATCCATCTTGATTGCGTAGGCAACAACGGACATTGCGTCAATTCGCCCGCCATCAATTTTTCCATCGAGTCCATCACAAACTTTGCAGCGGGCAAACCGCTTACCGCTACAGCCATTTGCGGGCTCGGCAATCCCAAGCGATTCGTCGAAGACATCCGTGCATTCGGAATAAATGTCGAAAAAGCAATCGTCCGCCGCGATCACGACAAACGATTCCATCAAATCGTCCAAGCGGAACTTGCGCAAGACAAAGACATCGTCATTTCGCAAAAAGATGCGTGCCGTTTGCAGCAGTCGCTCCTCGCCCATCCAAAGCTCCACACCGCTATACAAAAAATAACAGTCTCCGACAACATCCTAAAAAAATTGCTCTAGCCGTAAATTTTTGAGCAAAACTTTGTTCTTCATTTTTTTTGTAAAGAGTAATTTATCCATTTCTTTTTTTGTATTTTATTCTTTATGAACAAAAGTACTATCGGCAGATTTTGGTTTAATGGGATGTTTGCCGTTATTTCGGCAAGCACATTTTTTGCATGCGATTCATCTAGTTCAAGCGTTTCAGATCCAGGAGATGGCATTACCATAAACCCCTTGGAAGTCGAAACGGGTTCAATCACCGACAACCGTGATGGGGAGACATATAGAATCGTCACCATCGGTGAACAAACTTGGATGGCCGAAAACCTCAAGTACAATTACAGCGACACAGACGCAAGTAGCTATTGCTATAAAGACAAAGACAGCAACTGCGACAAGTACGGCAGACTGTACACTTGGTCCGAAGATATGGCCCGCAACATCTGTCCTTCGGGCTGGCACCTTCCCGATCACGAAGACTGGAAAACCTTAATCAACTCCACGGGCGGAGTCGATTACGCCGGTCACAAGCTCAAAGCAAAATCCACGTGGAATAGCGACGGCAACGGTTCCGACGCTTACAGCTTTACAGCACTCGCTGCAGGCTTCCGCAATACTTCCAAAAATTATGAGGAACAAGGTTCCTATGCCTCGTTCTGGTCCGCAACTCGGTACGATTACTCCGATGTTCTTTACTGGAGCCTTAATGCTGACAACAAGCTCGTCATCCGCGATGCAGGCAATCGCAACAACGCATTTTCTATTCGATGCATCAAAGGCAGCAAGACTTTCTACTACAGTTCCATGCGCTCTAGTAGTTCTAGCGCCAAGAGTAGCTCCAGTGCTCAAAGCAGCTCTAGCGTCCAAAGCAGTTCAAGCGCAAAAAGCAGTAGTTCTAGCACACCAAGTAGTTCCAGTGCAATCAGTAGCTCTAGCGTTCAAAGCAGTAGTTCTAGCGAAATCAGCAGCTCTAGCATTCAAAGCAGTTCAAGTGTAATTTCAAACAACTCCGATTACAAATACGACCCCGCCAAAGTCATCCACGGGACCCTAACGGATTCGCGAGACGGTCAAGAATACAAGACCATCACCATCGGCAATCAGACTTGGATGGCAGAAAATTTAAGATACGAGATCCCTAGGGATACCGCAGATACCGTTGATGTTTTTTGTCCTCAAGATCCAGACACCCTCGCACTCGTAGGTTGTTATTACACTTGGAACGCAGCAATGAAAGCCTGCCCCGAAGGTTGGCAATTACCAAACCAAAGCAATTGGAAAACATTGGTTAATCAAATTTCTTGGACAGCTCCATGGGGCATTCTTGAAACTGTATGCAACACCAATTCCTTGACGTACAACTCGATTCAAGGGAATGACGTGTACGGTCTCAACATCACACCGTCTGGAACATGTAATTCCATTACAAAAAAGATCATTTTTGGTGGATCAGCCGAATTTTGGACATCAACAGCCCTAAATGAATTTTTCCACGGAATAGCTGTATTTTCATTCATAAACGACAACTTAAAAACAGATTCATACACTGAACATTCGGCATTCAAAAGCGTTCGTTGCCTAAAGAGGTAAAAAGATGAAACAGATTTTATGGACTCTTTCCCTTGGCCTAGCCACCTTCTTTATCGCATGTTCAGAATCTGCAACATCTGTAGAGAACAACAACGAGCATGAATCACTAGAGTCGTTTACCGATTCCCGCGACAACCGGGAATACAAGAAGGTGACCATCGGCGATCAAACTTGGATGGCCGAAAACCTTTATTTTGAGAAATATTTCTACACCTGGGAAGAAGCAAAAAAGGCATGTCCCGAAGGCTGGCATCTCCCCAATGACGACGAATGGAAAACTCTATTTGAAGAAGTCGGCGGCGTAGAAAAAGCTGGCCTCCAGTTGAAATCCACTTCGGGCTGGGAAACAGGCAAAAACGGAAAAGACAAATATGGCTTTGAAGCATCCCCAATGGGTTACCGCGACACTCTCGACGAGCGACAAAAGAAAGGCTATAGGGCATTGTTCTGGTCCGCTACAGAGCTAGACAGTAAAAACGCCTTCAACTGGAGATTCGACGGCGTAAGCGATTACGTATTCTATGAAGACTATCCCAAAAATTTTAGACTCTCTGTCCGTTGCATAGAAAATAACTTCATCGAGGAATCATCCAGTTCATCGGATGAAATATCGAGTTCTTCGAACAAAGTTCAATCCAGTTCATCTTCTAATGTTCGATCAAGTTCTTCGATAACAAAACAATCCAGCTCCTCTTCCAAAAATCAATCAAGCTCTTCCATAACAGAACAGTCCAGCTCCAGCATTCTTTCTTCTAGCTCGGAATCAAGCAGTTCTATGAGCTCGTCGTCATCCAGTAGCAGCTCTTCAAGCATTGTTTCTAGCTCTAGCGAACCCCCTCGTCCAACAGTCTATGACCCCATCAAAAAGACGTTGACGGACGGTCGTGACGGACATATTTATAGAACTACAACCATCAACAATCGCGTATGGATGGCAGAAAACCTGAATTACGCATACTACTTCAAGTCGGCAAGAAGTTTCTGCTACCAAAACGATACCGCCTACTGTACAAAGTACGGACGACTTTACACTTGGAGCGCCGCCATGGACTCGGTAGGAGCTTTTTCAAACGACTCTAAGCTATGCGGCCTAAGATCAAAATCAAATTGCAAGCCTGCTGAAGTCGTCCAAGGAATGTGCCCAGAAGGGTGGCACTTGCCCAATCGAGCAGAATGGAATGAATTGTTCTATTATATTGGTGGTTACAACACCCAAAAGCTAAAGGCAAAACAAGGTTGGGACGGATCCGAAGGAACCGACGATTTTGAGTTCTCTATGTTGGCCGCAGGAACGCGAACAACAAAAGCTGAATTCACAACCGAAAAAGAGATTGCCTATTTCTGGACTTCTGACAAAGAAGATGCCAACGCCATTCTTTTTGACCATACACAACAATACTACATCAGAATGGTTACGGAGGATTACGCATATTCCATCCGTTGCTTAATGAACTACGAAGATAAAAACAACATTCCCAAGCCCGATCATGAAATAGTCTATGGCACACTTGAAGATTCCAGAGACGGCAATGTTTACAAGACCGTAGAAATTGGGGACCAGACATGGATGGTTGAAAATCTGAGACTCGAGTATCACGAGGGATCTGCCGAAAGCTCTTGCCCAACGGACGATCCGGAATATTGCAATACCTTTGGCAGATTATACACATGGTCGGCAGCTATGGATTCAGCCGAAATTTATTCTAATGACGGCGCCGGATGTGGTTATCACCTTACATGTAATCCCAAGACATTCGCCAAAGGGATTTGCCCAGACGGGTACCGCCTCCCAAACAAAGACGATTTCCTAAAGCTTCAGGAAGCAACAGGAGGCAACGTTCTCTCAGGACAGAACCTGAAAGGACTTGAAGGCTGGCCAAGAAACGGCAATGGCTATGATTTATATGGATTCAACGCAACACCAATTAGCGAAAAAGATGCTGTATATTATTGGGGTTCATCAGAAGATGACCAAAAGTACAGTGCCAGAACTCTCTGTTTCACACTTACAACAATGAATTCCGACATCTGTTATTCAACTAAAACAGCAACAAACCCAATTCGCTGCATCAAGAATGCTGAATAAAAAATGGAAAGCTACGGCTAAAAGCCGTAGCTTTTTTTTGCCCTTTTTCTTTTTTTATTATATCTTTATGGACAAGATTCAGGGAGAAAAAATATGAATTTGCGTCAGCGTTTTGCCGAACTTCTTCAGATCATTACCAAAGACATTCCAGAAAGAGAATACTATGTGCAATTGGGATTCCTCACCGCACTCATTCAGGAACCGTTCTACTTGTACGGTCGCCCCGGCTGCGGAAGCTCCCTCTTTATCCGCAGAATTTCGAGCGCATTCAAGGACGCCCGCGTTTTGAAGCTCGGGAAAAAGCAAAGACAGCTCCCTGACAACATCAACGATTTCAATCTGATTATCTTCGATAACTTCACGCCCAACGACGAACAGAGCAAGAGTAATCTCCAGATTGTCATCCACGATCACGAAAAGAATTCCATCATCATCTCGGGTGACCAAAAGCCGGAATCCGCATTGAGCAGGTCCGAAGTGAGCGACCAAGTCACGCTTACCATCATGCTCCCCGACAGCATTTCTTCGGAAGCCCTTTGCAAGCTCCTGCAAATTCACGGTACAGACAGTAACGTCAACGTTCCGCCCGCAATTGCCATCAGCGCCGAAGAACAGGCTCAGTGGATTCAGGAAATCAGCAAAGTCACGCTTTCCCCGAACACGCTCGCCGTCATCGGCAAGGTTGCAGAGACCTGCGAAAAGAACTGCGTTTACGTGCCCATCCGCAGATGGCTCGCCCTTTCGAACATGATCAAGGCAATCGCCTACCTCAACGGGCGCTCCGAAACCAAGCTTATCGATACATTCTTCCTCGGCACATCCATCTGGGGACGTAGCGCATCGAACACCGCCATTTCCGAAAGCTATAAGCAGATTCTCAAAGAGCAATTATATAAGAACACGCCGAGCCTCCTAGAAACGCCTTATGACGCCAACAGCCTGCTCATGCGCGTGAACCATCTTGTCCACAGCTCCAACAACCTTTACGAAACCAAACCGTTCAACGGCGAGAAATGCCTCGCCTACCGCATCACGATTGCAGGCGAATCCGTACCGCTTTACGCGCCACTCAAATACATCGAAACAGATGTCAGCTTCAATCCGTACAACGAACTCCGCCAAATCGAAAAGCGCGTTGTCTGCAATTACCACGGTACTTCGAACTGCACTATTTCCATAGATCCACAAGTCCGTACAAGCGGGCTGCGCAGTTCCGTGAACCAGTCCAATGCCGCTTGCACAAAGTTCGAAGAATTCGGCACACTCCCGACATACATCTTGAGAGAAAACGCGCCAGAAATCATCGAAGAGAAAAAAGTTCTTCGTGACACGCTGAATGCCGAAATCAAGGAATCCATGGACCGCGAAACGGCAAACCTAGTCGCCTTGCGTAACACATATAAATTATTCAACGAATCGAAGGACGACCTTTTCTGCTTTACGCAGATGTTCAACGCCGTCCAAAGCGATATCAAGGCACAGTTCGACAACACCGCAAACATCATCAAGACCATCAAGAAGGCAAGCGAAGTCATCGCATCGTTCTCAAATAACATGCTCAAGACTCCGAACCTCGTCGGTAAGCCGCAAGCCAAGCCACAGGCGCAGGCACCACAGGCGGCTCAGCCTTCTAATGCCGAAAAATAACGTATATTGAGGGCGTGAACTTAATTCTCCTCTGGGCGGGTATCGCCATCATTTGGCTACTATGCATCTGCATGACCAAAAAAGGTTGTGCAGTTATTCGCATTCTCTGGAGGAGCATCAAGGTAAAATTAACCATCATTGTATGCGCACTAGGCATTGCCGCCATCACGACCGCTTACGCTACGCACCCCGAAGAAGCCCCACGCCCAACAATTGACGAGCAGCACGAATACCAGAAATACGCGACTTCCGCCATTCAAAAGCTCTGCGACCAAGGCGAACTCATTATCGACATGAACTGCAACCTCGATAGTGCAGCTGCAGAACTAGCCTACATCCTCCCCACCGTCATCAACAATTACAATCTCGTCGTCACGCGACCCACGACACCGATTCTCGAAAAAATCAAGGACACGCTCCAAATCAAGATGATCGGTTACAAGAAATTCAGGAACAGGGGCATCCGACTCACAAAAGCGCTGCAACGCGATCTCGGCATCCGCTACGACATCGAAATCATTTCCGAAGATACGGACCACACGCTAAAAATTACATACAACGGAAATCGTTGGGATAGCGAACATCTTTGCAACCTCCCCGTTCTCGAAGCATGCCTCCGCGAACGCACAGACCCCGCCGTTCTCATGTCCATCATCCAGCACACTTCCGGATTTCAGATGAACTATCAGGGCAAAAACAACACGTCCGGATTACTCGCACTCGATACTGGCAAGGGTTTAGAACAAATTGACATAGGCGCCCATCGCCTCAAAAAAGTTCTAGCGACATCGCCCACGCTCGCCGACGCCGTTGCGCAATTCTACCCCGATGCAGAACACCGCAACAAATTCGAGAACTGGCGCAAAGACCCGCAAAAGCATTACTGGGTGGGGCAAGTCCTTACGGACATTCAATACTACCGCAGCAACGGCATGACGCTCACCCCGCGCAAACGCGTGGAGTAGACTTAACTAGATTGCCGCGTCACTTCGTTCCTCGCAATGACGTAACTGTCATAGCATTGTCATGCCCGCCGCCGAGCGGGCATATCCCTTCTACGAACTAATAACTAATGACTATTGACTAGTCCAGCTTGTACTTGTCTTTCGCGGCTTCGAGTTCGGCACTCGCCTTTTCCCAAGCGGCGTAAAGTTCTTCGGTCAGCTTCTTGTTTTCGTCCATGTCTTTTGCAATGGACGTAATGGCATTGCCGTCGCCCGATTCCGAGGCGGCCACAAGTTTTGCTTCAAGTTCGCCGCCGAGAGCCTCAGCCTTCGCAATTTCTGCTTCGAGGCGAGCGGTCTCTTTTTCGAGCGGCTTAATGACCTTGCTGCGTTCGGCAATGTAGTCTGCACGCGCCCTGCGGTCTTCCTTGGAGCGCGGCGTCGAACTCACAGGCTTGTCGTCCGTGACGTCGATATTCGAAACCTTGATGTTTGCGGAATTCGCGCCGCCCGGCTTCTTTTCAGAAGCCCAGCCAACCTTTTCAAGGAAGTCCGCGTAAGTGCCTTCGAAGATACGGCACTTACCACCGTCGAAGACGATGAGGCGCGTCGCAAAAGCGTGCAACAGTTCTTCGTCATGCGTCACGACAAGTGCGGTCCCATCGTAATCTTCGAGTGCGTCAATCAAGCTCTCGATGCTTTCCATATCCAAGTGGTTCGTCGGTTCGTCAAGCAAAAGCATATTGCTTTCGTTCGCCAAAATCTTCCCTAACAGCACACGGCTGCGTTCGCCACCCGAAAGCACCTTGACCTTCTTCATGGCAGTATCGCCGCTGAACATCATCACGCCAGCAAGGCTACGCGCACGGCTCTTCTGCGACACATCCGCAATCGCCGATGCAATTTCTTCTTCGACCGTATTTTCAAGATTCAGGCGGTTGATGTTCGTCTGTCCAAAGTAATTTATCTTGAGGTTCGGGTTGTAATTGATTGTACCCTGTGTCGGTTCAAATTCTTTCGCAATCAAGTTCAAGAGCGTCGTTTTACCGCGACCGTTCGGACCGATAATCGCAATGCGGTCGCCCTTGAACACTTCCATCTCGAGATCCGAAATCAGCTCCGGACCGTAGCCGTTTTCGTTCTTGTACGCAAAAGAGAGCCCATGAATCTGGAGCATGCGCTTGCCCGGGAATTCCGCGTTCTTGAAATTGAAATCTAGGTTGCGTTCGTGCGTGAGGCGTTCACCCGTCGCAAGCTTTGCTGCAGCCTTGATCTTTGACTGCACCATCGCAGCCTTTGCCGCCTTGTAGCGGAAGCGTTCGATAACACGCTCGAGCTGTTCCTTTTTGCGCTGCTCGTTTTCTTGCGTGCGCATTGCCACTTCTTCTTCTTCGGCAATCGTCTCGCGCAGCTTTTCGACCGTCCCCTTGACCTTGCGCATCTTGTGGCGGTGAATCCCCACCGTATGCGTGCAGACCTCATCCATAAAGTGGTGGTCATGCGTAATCAAGAGCACTTCACCCTTCCATGCACGCAAAAAGCGGCTGAGCCAGCGCATGGAAACAATGTCCAAATAGTTCGTCGGTTCGTCCAGCAAAAGCATGTCCGGTTCCGACGCCAAGACCTTCGCCAAATTCAGACGTATCTGGAAACCACCCGACAAAAGCATCGGGTCTTTCTGCATGCTCTCTTCGTCAAAGCCAAGACCAAAGAGAATCGCCTCGACCTTGTGTTCTTCGAGCCAGCCGTCCTCATTCACCTTGAGCACGCTGCACGCTTCTTCGTGAACCGTCGGGTGCGTGAACTTGATGTGCTGCTGCAAATAGCCAATCGTATAGCCCTTCGGGATGTCGATGTTACCGCCATCGAGGCATTCCTGCCCGAGAATCATCTTGAAAAGGGTCGATTTGCCACAACCATTGCGACCAACAAGACCGACACGTTCATGGTCGGCAACAAGCATGCTAGCGCCATCCAAAAGGACCTGCATGCCAAAAGACTTAGATACATTCTGAATTTGAATCACGAACCCAAAGATAGAAAAAGGGCGCCCAGAGGGCGTCCTTTCAAACCTTTAGAGGCGACCAGAGATTACTTCCAGTCGAGAACTTCGCGGTTCCAAGAAACCGGAGAACCCGTCATGATCAATTTCTTATCAAAGCCGCTGCCATTGCTCATCTGCTTTGCAATAAAGCCAGACTTGTACATGGTAGCCTTCTTGCCGTCCTTGTTCTTGCCATCATAGACGATGTCAAAGCCGACCCATCTGTAAAGGACAAAGCCGAAGAAGTTTCTGCGGTATTCCCAAGAGTCGCTCGTGATGATGAGCTTCTTGATCTTGTAGCCCTTCACGAGAGCCTTGAGTTCCTTTTCAATCTTCGGACCCTTCCAGGTCTGCTTCGGGAGGTCAGCCATCTTGACCGGAGTCGGGCCACGCTTGATAGCATCCTGCACTTCTTCAATCGGAGACTTGCCCACGATTTCCTTGAAGTCGGTCACTTCAACTTCGTAGAACTTTTCCGGGAAGGCAACGCCCTTGTAAACGCCCTGATCGATATAGCCGTATCCTTCCGGCACATAGAAGAACTTGCCACCCTTCTTGTAAACGAAAGCCATCGCAAAAGCGTTCTTGTCGTTGTACTTCATGATGGAGCCAAAGCGGTAAGCGCGCACGAATTCGCTTTCACCCTGTTCCTTGTCAGACGGGCCAATCCAGCGGGACTTGAGATTTCTAATGTCATTGTCCTTCGTGATCATGTAGACTTCAGCCGGCAATTCGCCTTCGACCATCGTCTTGGTGGTATCGTCGATCTTCTTCGGATCCCAGTCATACACGAGAGCCTTCGGGGTATTCGGGGTCGGGCCATCGACAACCGGCTTGCCAAAGCACTTCACGCACTTTGCAACATGGTCTTTCCAGAACACAACATTGCTATCGGCGTCCCTGTAAAGCACGTCGTAGTTCAGCACGTCCGGTTCGCGTTCTTCGGCAAGTTCATCCGTGTGGATAAACACCTTGATGATACCCTTTTCCTTGTTGTCCTTCCAGTGGTAGAAAACGCGTTCGAGGTAACGGTTAGAAATATCAGCGCCCACCGGGAGTTCGCTTCTAGCCATCGTCGGCTTGTCAGAAGCAGGTGCAAAAGCAGCATCAGCAGGGACATCATCCTGAGCATTCGCCATAGAGAAGGCGAAAAGCCCTGCAGCAAGAGTCTTAAAAATCAGTTTCATTCCATTCAGCTTTGCGGGTTCCAAATAACAAGCGACATTCCTGGCGAACCCACAATTGCCAAAAATGCGCATTTTTAAGGACAATGTAAATAAAAACGATACATTTGGCAATAAATTATCACGAAATTACTACAAAAAAACTTCAAGCGTTCAACAATCTTCAACATCTATCAACACCCATTGTAAATAAAATTCAGGCATAAAGAAAACCCCGCGTGTAACCCGTTAAGTTTCAAAGAGTTACTTTCCGCGAGGTCTATTCTTAAGTTGTTGATAAGTTGTGGTTATTTCTTGCCGTGACGGCGAATGCCCAAAGTAAACGTTTCGTCGACACTCCCAGCCACATTACCATCCGAGAATATCTTGAACTTGAGCTTGGCGATATACACGCCCGTTCCGACCATGCGACCCTTATTGCTATGGCCATCCCACATCAAGAATACGTTGCCCGGATTATCCACGCAGTCCGTACCAAAGACATCCTTGTCGCTACACAGCACTTCGCCCTTCAGCGAATTGACATAGTGCCCAAGGCTCGAGAAGTAGCTAACTTCCCACTTGATTTTCGCCTTCGAAAGCACGACTTCTCGCGGTTCATCCGAATTGAGCAACAGCGACTTGCCCACTTCGCTCAAGTCAAACTTGATGAGTTCACCCGGGAGCCCGCGCTCTGCAATGACATCCTTGAGCTCTTTTGCAACATCAACACGAACCGGAGCGACATCATCCTTGTACGGCCACTTGTCTGGAGTCCAATCCGCAGGGTTGATGCCCACAACACCCGGAGTTTCCACTTCCACTCGCTGTTCACCTTCAATGCGGCGCCACGGGTTATTCACATGCGGCGTATTTCCGTTCAAGTCCGGCAACACACCCGGAATCAAGCGCACCATAAAGCCCACATCCGGAACAACAGTATTTTCGCTCTTCAAGAACATCACATCATAGTAATTGCTCTTCTTGGTCGGTGTCACAGAAACCACGGACAATCTTGACGGATCCACCACTTCACCAGCCTTGTCCTTGAATTCAAGGAACTGCACGCCGTTCAACAAATCCATCTGGGTCGCTTCGCTAATATACACAGTCAGCTTGTTCAAATTATCCGAGACAGGCTTCACAATCGGCTTATCCGTAAGGATAGCTCCCATGCGGTCTTCAATGGCAAGCCCATCCAAGCTGAGCTGCGTCATCTGTCCCGTTTCCTTGTCCATATAAGTGTAATGATACCTGAAGGAGCCCTGGTAAAGTTCCTTGGCACCACCTGTAAACACCTTATCCTGCATTCCTTCGTAAGCAATCGCCAAGCTCTTGTCATCCTGCATCAGCATGGCAACACTCTGCGTCGACGCCACTGTATTCCAGTCATCGCTACCGAAAGACCAGGCAATCGTATCCGGGATAGTTTCATCAAACGGCTTGTTGAACACAATAGCAATGCTATCGAGCACACCATCGCCATTGCGGTCATACGCTTCGCCAAGATTGGCAAACGGCACAGGCGGTTCCTTAAAGTGGATATTACTCCAGGAAATCACGTTCGCGACACTTTCACCCGAGATTTCAAAGCTCGCATTCGTCACCGAGGAATCGCCAACAACATAGAACTTGACCGTTCCCGTCGAATCTGTAATGAGCTTGTCCACTCTCTGCTTTTTCTCGTTCAAGAAACTGATCGGGAATGCCGTCTTCAAGTCAAGCACGGCAAAGCAGTCCTTGCAAAGGTTTGCAATGTAGAACACGCCCACCTGCAAAGGAATCGTATCCGGGTAAGCCACATGAGTCAAAAGCGTATCGTTAGCAGAGCCGTCAAACGGGAGTCCGCGCAAGCTAATGCCCGTCGGGTCAAACGCCTTGATAGAATCCGGGTTGTTAAACACATCGATAAATGCAATGTCCGGAAGCGGGTATGCCGGCACCGAGAAGTACACTTCGCTAGACTGCGTCATGTCGCTAGCCAAGAAGAACTGCAACATGTAAGAGCCTGGGGCAAGAGAACGGTTACGCACAATTTCCATCGTATCGATTACGAAGCCCGCCATGTTCTCGTCAATGTTAATGCCAGCGATCGTACCCGGCAAAATGTCCAAGCCTTCCGGCGGAATTCTCCCATCATCGCCAAACAGCACAAACGAGGACTGAGCCGGCATCGTGTCAATTTTCGATGTACTCGAAACATCGCAACTGATCGATTCATCCATCAACAACTGCAAAATGGAGAACTTGATCGTTCCATCGGTCGTCTTTTCTTCAACCGGGTAATATGTCTTTTGCGTCTGCAAGTTGATGGACGTACGCATCTTGAAGTTCGAGCCCGTCGCATTACGTTCCGAGAAGAAAATGTGGAACGGGTATTCACGACCTTCGACAAGCTTTAACGACGGGTCATTCTGTCCAATCGTATCCAAGTTCACGCCACCTTCCACAGGGCTATGGCATCCACCGATATCCACGACAAGACGGTTGTTGATAAACACCCACACGTCATCGTCACCGCGGAATTCAAAGTACTGGCCTTTCACGTACTTGAACTGAGCCGAAACCTTCATCGCAAAGCTGTAGTTATGGCGGCAACCCTGAATGTTCCAGTCGAATTTCGGGTTCAGCACCGTCTTTGCCGAATCGAGGTACTGCAAGTCGTCAATCGGATAAAATCCCGGATTAATCGTATCGTTGCAATCACCTTCTTCGTTCGTAAAGTCCGCCTGCCAAAAACCTTCTTCATCCAGCGAGAGGCTAATATCACGGCAAACCCCATTCTTGTATTCATTGCCGGCGGCATCCTTCGCCACCACCTGCGGGATAAACCATTTCTCGATTTCATGAGCGGCAGAGCACTGAGCCCACGGATAGACAAGCGAGTCCACACGTGCAGGGGCTCCATTCACAAGCGTATCCTGTACCATGCCCGGCACATGTCCTGAGCAAGTTTTAAATTCTGCAGCATCTCCATTCTGGTCAATGCCCATAACGGTTGTGTACGCATTACCGCCATAAATACCGCCAAAGTCCACGTCAATGCTATCCGCATAGGATTCACCTGCCCAGTCCAGCACAAGAGCAGAAATCTTAAGTGACGGGCAAATGCCAAGGAATCCCGGATACTGCGTCGTATCACTCGGTTCATAGCTATGCTTCGGGTTCGGATACACCCAGACCGTATCATTTTTCGCCATGACCGTATCCAGCGAAATCAGGGAATCCAGTTCATCCATTTCTGCGACAATGCCCTTGCCGCCATAGCGTTCCATGCCAAAAGTCTGCTTAAAGTAAACGCGCCAATCTGTCGCATGCTTGTAAACTGTACCCGTGTACCAGCCACAAGTATCCACAAGCGGTCCCATCTTGATGACATCGCCAGTCGATTCAATCACCATGGACGGCGACTGGTTTTCCCACGGGCTCTTGAGGCGAACAACCTTAGGCTCCGGCGGGTAGAACACCAGATCCAATGTTTCAAGCGAAGTCGAGGTATACATCCAGGTTTCATAAATGCCAGTCGGGAAAAGTTCGCCAGCACGCGGGCGGGACGCTTCCGGGAAATACGGATGTTGCGGCCAGTCGTTACTGCCACGCAAAATCTGGACAAAAGCCCCTGCAGAATTCCACTGCGAAGACGCCACAAGCGTATCAGCAAAATCAATATGACGCCAATATTTGTACTCGCCTTCGGAACTCAACCCTGTAGGCGCATTCAAGATGTTGTTGTCAATCTTGATATAGAACGTGCTATCACGGAATGTCGTGTTCGTACGCCACGGATGGTAAATATGCAGACGACGAGTCGGGTCAAAACATTCGCCCGGCGTCCCAATTTCAGCAGAAGCCACAGGATTTGCCACCGTACCATCCACAAAAATCGTATCCTGAGTTAGGAGAATAGTCCCCAAGTCCACAAAAGCGTCCTTATCCGCTGGCACAACATACCACGGTGCCTTGTAGCGCACGAAATAGGCGGTCAAAAGCGGGTTCGCCTGCACCATCGCAGGTGTCAAAGCACCATAGAACCAACCACACTTGTCCTTGTCGCCTTCATCAAAACGCATCAGCACGGAATCCGCGCCAAACACCATCTGCGGCAAAACCTTGTTGCCCCACGGGCTCTTGAACCATACGATCTTAGACCCCGGAGCCATGAATGACTTTTTATAGGACTTGTCCGTCGCATCCGTATAAAGCCAAATTTCCGTTTCACTACCGAAAAACGCGGACATTCTAGTCTTTCCGCCTTCAGTCCAAGAAACGCAATTGTTGTTATTGTAATTATAGTCGTCTGTATTGGGGCAAGCCTTGAACTCAAAGTCCTGCCAATCCTGGAAATCGGCAACCGTCTTGCCTTCCCAAGTATAGACGTACCAGTCATCACCTTCACTCTTCATCATTGTCCGTGAAGTAGCGCCAAAACCCGGATTGTAATCCGTCACGCCACCGACAATATGCGGAGTATAACTAGAAGCCGTCGCATCATTGCGAAAAGGCGACTGTAAGTGAATTGTCAAATCCGCCCACGCAGAGACAGCAAGCATCAATGAGGCGGCAATACCCAAACAACAGTGTTTCATTCAACACCCTCTTTATTCTGCCCACACTTTAATCAAAAGATATATTCAATTATCAAAAATTCAAAATGCTATAAGGAAAAAAACGTAAAAAAAGCCCCGCACAAAGGCGGAACTGATTCAATACTTTAGGACAACTTACTTGATAATCTTTGCGTTGCCTTGTGAGCCGCTTCTGTATTTTTCATTGCGGCGGATACCGAACGTGAACGTTTCTTCGCCCTTGCCCACGATTTCCTTATCCGAGAAAATCTTGAACTTGAACTTGGCGATATACACACCCGTTCCAACAAGACGCTTCTTATCGCTCATTGCATCCCATTCGAAGAACATGTTACCCGAATTCTGGATACAGTCAGTACCATAAATGTTCTTGTCGTTACAAGCAAACTCGCCCTTGACCCAGTTCACATACTGACCCAAGCTAGAGAAGAATTCAATATCCCAGTGCACCCTGACCTTGCTCAGAATTTCATCCCTGCTGGCATTATCGGAGCCCAGCAATATGGTCGTCGCATAGTCATTCAGCTGGAACTTCACCAAGACACCCGGCAAGCCTTCTTCCTGGATAATTTCCTTCAATGTGAGTTCCGGATCGACTCGAAGCGGAATAACATCGTTAGTATCGCCCGGCCACGGAGTTTCGTCAAACATACCCGGCCAAATCGTCACGACCTTCGGACGTTCCGTTTCAAGCGGCTGTTCACCTTCAATTCGACGCCACGGGTTCTTTTCATGCGGTGTATTGCCATTCTTGTCCGGCAACACTCCCGGAAGCAAGCGGATCTTAAAGCCAACCTCAGGAGCCGTGTATTCAAGACTCTTCTGGAAAAGCAAGTCATAGTAATCGCTTTCGCCCGACGGTTCAGCAGACAGCACATTATATTTCGACGGATCGAGCAAATTATCGTTCTTATCCTTCAATTCGATAAAGCGAGTCGAAGAAAGACCTGTCGTGTTGCAACCTTCCGAAAGCTTTACGGTTACCTTGACCACCTTGTCCGAGACAATCTTAAGCATCGGCTTTTCGAGCATGATGGCACCAATCTTATCCACAATCTTCGTGTTGAGGACATCGGATTCCTGAGTCGAGCCCGTCGCTTCATCCGTATAGATATAGTGGTAGAGGAAGCCGCCTTCGATTGTCGTCTTCGAAGCACCCGTCAACACGGAATCAATCAAGCTATCAGCCGTAATGACGACGCTAGAATCACGAACAATTTCATCAATCTTGTCCATGGAATAACCATGCCAGACCGTGCTGCCAAAGCTCCAAGCAACAGTATCCAAGTCATGCTTTGCAAAAGCGTTATATTCGAACGGCACATAGATACTGTCCGGGACACCATCGCCATTGCGGTCATGAATTTCGCCAATCTTTGCAAGAGGCACTTCAGGATCCTTGAAGTTGATGTTTTCCCACTTGAGCGTGTTCTTGACACCGCTTACGCCAACCACAGCAAAAGAGGCACCCTGCATCGGACCGTCACCCACCACATAGAAGCGGGCACGACCAGTTTCATCCGTTTCCACAGTGTAAATCTGCTGGTCGAACTCATTATAGAACATCATGTGAGGATCACTGGCTTTCAAGTCCAGCACCACAAAGCAGTCCGTGCAAATTTCACCTCTGTAAGTCACCATGATTTCAAGGTACGTCATTTCCGGATAGCGCACATGAGTCATCAACGTATCATTGACGCCAGTCTCAATCGTTTCACCTCTCAACGTCTTGTTCGTCGGGTCAAAAGCCTTAGGTGTATCGCCAGCAACAGCATTGAACACATCGACGAATGCAATTTCCGGCGTATCAAAAGGCGGAACCGTAAATTCACAAGCATCGCTCAAGCCCATATCGCTTTCCAGGAAGTAATACAGGACATACGTTCCCGGGCTTAACGAACGCTGCTTCACAATTTCTTCGATATTGATTTCAAAGCTGGACTTGTCCGGATTGATAAGGATACCGGCAAAGTTGAGACCCACGCTCAATTCCTTAGCCTCAGAGAGGTTACCACCATCGAGATAGAAAATAGACGGAGCATCAGTCGTATCGGCCTCGCCCTTGGCTCGCGGATCGCAGCTGATTGCCTCGGCATCCATCTTGAGTCTCAAGATGCCCTTAATATCCATCGTATCTTTCCTGTCGATCGTAGCAAGGTAAGTGTTCTGCTTCTGCAAGTTGATCGATGTACGCATCTTGAAGTTCGAACCCGTCGCATTACGTTCCGCATAGAAGATATGGAACGGGTATTCACGACCTTCCTTCAAAGCAAGGGTAGCGTCATTTTGACCAATCGTATCGAGATTTACAGCGCCTTCGACCTTTTCATGAATACCGCCGATATCCACGACGAGTCTGTTATTAATAAAGACCCACACGTCATCGTCACCACGGAATTCGAAGTACTGTCCCTTCACGTACTTGAAGCTTGCAGAAACAGCCATTGCATAGCTATAGTTGTGCTTGCAAGTATCCAAATGCCAGCCCGTACCGGTGTTGACGTAACCTTCAACATCCCAGTCAAACTTCGGGTTCGGAACGAGTCCTGCAGAATCGAGGAACTTAAAATCATCCAGCGGGAAGAATCCCGGGCTATCCGGGTCATTGCAGTCACCGGATTCGTTCGTGTAATCTGCATACCAGAAACCTTCGTCATCAAGCTGGAGCTCAATATCCTTACATACGGAGTTCGTATATTCCTTTCCACCCACCTTGGCGACAACTTGCGGCTTAAACCACTTGTCAATTTCATGACCCGCAGCACACTTTCCCCACGGGAACTTCGTAGAATCAACTCGAGCCGGATAACCATCGACTAGAGTACTCTGCACCATGCCGGTAATCTTTTCACCGGAATTGCAAGTACTGTCATTGCCAACCCTCGTAAAGGAGTTACCGCCATGAGTATGGCCAAAGTCAATATCAATACTGTCGTGATAGCTTTCGCCCGCCCAGTCCAAAAGCATTGCAGAAATCTTCATGCTCGGACATTCACCAAGACGCCCAACAGGGAACTTGGACGATGCATCCGGGCGGCTATAGCTCTTGTTCTTATCGGATGGATAAACCCAAGCCGTGTCTCCCTTGCTCATCAGGGAATCCAAGTCAATCAGGACTTCGACATCGTTACCTTCCCTGACAACTCCCTGCATCGAGTATTTTTCAAGACCAAAGCTCTGCTTGAAATAGATTTTCCAATCAGAAGCATGCTTGTAATACGTGCCTTCGAACCAGCCACAAGTATCCTTCGAGAACGCGGACATTCTCACCACATCGTCATTGGCATCGACAATAAAGGAAGTCGGCGTATTCTTCCAAGGGCTCAATAAACGCACAACCTTGCGTTCAAGCGGAGCAAAGGAAATATCAAATTCTTCCATCGTAGAACTAGTAAGGAACCAGGCTTCATAAACGCCAGACGGGAACAAGTCACTTGCAACCGGGCGATTCTTTTCACTAAAGTAATGGATCTTAATATTTTCGTTGAAACTACGAGTTACCTGAACCTTTGCATCAGCCGACTTCCATGCGGCCGTCGAAACGAGGGAATCCGGGAAAGTCACGGAAAGCCAATATTTGTAGCCCTTGTCAAAAGAAAGCGGAGTCTGCGCCGGACCACCAACAGTCGTATCAGCACCACGGATTGAATCTTGTCTCACACCATCAATACTGATGTAAATCGAGCTATCGCGGTAGACACTATTGTTACGCCACGGGTTATAGACATGCAGGGTACGGCTCTTATCAAAGCATTCCCCAACAGTTCCCATGTTTGTCCCGACAGAAGGCGTTGACAAGGTACCATCCACATAGATAGTATCCTTTTTCTTTTCGAGAGCGGCACTCAGTTCAATAATTCCCTTCTTGTCGGCAGGTACACTCAGCCAAGGAGCGTTATTGCGATAGAAAACAGCTGTACGGAGAATGTGCTTTTCCAGCATCTCCGGAGAAAGACCTGCATAGAACCAGCCGCACTTCATCTTGTCATCAGAGAAATGCATCAAGACAGTGTCTTGACCAAAGACCATCTGCGGCAAAGCCTTATTGCCCCACGGACTCTTGAACCAAACAACCTTAGAGCCCGGAGCCACAAAGGACTTCGTATAAGTTCCAGTAGCTTCGTCTGTATAAATCCAGACTTCCTTGCTACCATCAAAGAAATCTCTGTAATTAAAGTCGTCGCCTTCCGCCCAGTCTACGCAAGTAATATTATTCGTCGCAGTCTCCGGACAAGCCTTGATAGAAAACGTCTCGGAAGCCTTAAAATCCGAAAGAGACTTTTTCCATGTGTAAGAAAACCAATTCTCTCCCTCATCCTTCATTGCTGTTGAAGACGTCGTTCCAACATCCGGCTTCGCCGAACTCGCAACAACATGAGGAATATACTTTGATGCGGCTGCAACGCCAAAAGGAGACTGTAAATGAACAGTCAAATCTGCGAAAGCCGATGACGCCAACGCGCCCAATGTACAAAAAGCCAAATACAGGTGTCTCATACAACACTCACCTTATAGTTATTCCACACCCGTAATTGTAAATTTACATCATTTTTTTTGTAAAAAAACAAAAATATTTAAAAAAAAAGAAATCTTTTTAACCGAAATTATATATAGGAAATCATTTTTCCAAAAAACGTGAAGAAAATCCCCAAAAATAACACAAAAACGCACAAAATAAGTACAAATAAAATAACAAATCATAATTTAAAACAAATTCATTTTCAGTATTAAAGAATCAGCAGAACATCAAATTTCATCCATCAAAAGCACACAATCATTAAGATTGTCTTTAGGACAAATGCAATTTATATGGATTTGGGGAGCGCTACAGAAAACGCACGTGCTTGGGAGCTGCATGCCTGGAGCGTGTATGCCGCCGCGGGAACGACAGCGCGACATTGCGCGGACGGCACAAAAAAAGAAAGGGCCCCTCGAGGATTTCCTCAAGGGGCGTGAGCCGCAAGCGGCATGTACTGACATGCCGTGGCGGCGAGAGCGAGCGCCTCGACGGAGTCCCGGCAGGACACCGGCGCGAGCGGTTGC
>Ga0256407_10002142_pt1 | contig 38506 bp, 49 predicted proteins | sample RumenRJG_04DNA_FD_193489 | JGI IMG/M metagenome (GOLD analysis project Ga0256407, IMG submission 193489) | Bovine rumen microbial communities from Lethbridge, Alberta, Canada - RJG_04 | ecosystem: Host-associated > Mammals > Digestive system > Stomach > Rumen | place: Canada: Alberta... | reverse complement strand
CCAATATAGGTAGTTAAAATAATTATCAAATTAATTTGTAGATTATTTTACACAATAACAATCGATTTGTCATTATTAGTTTTGAAATTATTATTAATTTTAGGTTAATATAAGTTGCTTATTTACATATAGAAGGTAATCAAAGAAGAATCAATATATTTATAGAAATGATAAAAAGAGCAAAAAGTAAAGAAGAACTATCAGAAATTTTTAAGGCTGGAACAAACAAAGCTTTTATAACATACAAAAAAGATGTAAATGAAAATTATATCGAAGATAAAACCTATGGGAAAATTGGTTACTTTTGGAGCCATAATAAAGATAAAATTATCATTCCACAATTATTCTTTGCCGAAAAATATTTAAGTAGTGAATATGATACAGTTAGAAAGAGAGTAATAGATTATCTAAATTCATTAAGAGCAAAAAGAAACCTTCCTGAGTTTAGAACAATTAACGAATATATTGATACCTTAGATAAAAAGAAAAAAGAAGTAAAGGTATTGATAGAATTAAGGGATTCTTTACTATCTAGAAAAGAACAATTAACTATAGAAAATGAAAGTTTAAAAGAACAATTAAATACTTCTTATGGGAGAGCTATGTAATATGAATGATAGAATTATTGAATTAAAGGAATATAAAAATATAATTGAAAATAAAAAAGAATTAGATAATAAAGTAAAAACTGTTGATGATTTATCATTAGAAGAATTAGAAGATGTAAGTAATTTATATCAAAATGAAATTTCTAAATTATCACAAGAAGTAAGTATATTAGAAAAGGAAAATAAAAAACTTAAAGTGTTGAAAGGATATGATGTTTAATGTCAGAAGAAGTATATAATCATTTAATAGAATATGGCTTTTCTAATGAAGAACTAGATAATTTTGAAGAAGAAAATGAAAAGATGTTTTTTGCTGGTATTGATATTGTTAAAAATAATATTTCTTTTTTAGAAGGTTTGAGATTAAATAAAGAAGATATTATTAATATACTTAGGATAAATCCTTTTATGATTACTGTTGGTAATAATAGAATTAATGCTTTAAATAAAATATATTATGAAGTATTAGGTTTTACTATTGATGATATAAAAAGTTTAATACTTAAAAATGCTGATTTATATACTGCAAGTCCTATTGAATTAGAAAAGAATATTAATTATTTAAAAGATAAGAAATGTAATATAGATATGATTAAAAAGTTTATCATGGATAATCCTAAGGTAGTTAATGCTTATTTAGATGAATTTAAGAAGATGGTTAGTTTTAAGTATTAGGGGTGATATAATGAGTATAGATTTATATAATAAAAGAAAAGAAGAATTTAAAAATTATGTTTTAGATAATCATGTGTTACCTAGAGTATGGAAAGTAAGATTTAGTGATAATACTGATATGAGGTTATGGTTTAATAAAATATTAAAACTAGATGAATTTAAGAATTTTATTAATGAGATAGATGTTATATTAAATAAGTATGATTCTAAAATACTTAATGATAGTGAAAAGGAAGATGAGTTTTTAAATTATATTCATAGTCATAATCAAATACCGTTATATGGGCAAGCATATTTTTCTGATAATGATGAGATGCATTCTTGGTATTTAAGTTATAGAAATAATAATAGAGATTATGAAACTATAGTTCATGATAGTTTATCTGAATATAGGAATTTGGATTTAGCTGAAATTTGGTCATTTATAAGGGATGAATTTATAAATATAATAAAGATATTAAAAAGAATACCTAATCATGGTGAGTTTATTATTAGAGATGGTATTGATGTTAGAGTTATATATGATAAATTAATATCTTTTGATCCAGAAACTACTGAAAAACTTTTATTGCACTTACAAACATATAAGAAAAATCAATTATCTCTTGATGATAGAGTAAGTGAGTTTTTAGAATGTATATCTAATTTAGGTTATATACCTTATATACAAGAGTCTAGATTTTCAGATGGAACTGATATGTTTACTTGGTATGATAAGTATAAAAATATAGTTACTAATCTAGAAAATGAAGTAAGCGCTAGAATTAGTATTGAACCACCAAAAAAGAAAGTTAATATATATCTTATTCCTAATTTTAGAAATACTGGAGGTAATTTTTATACAGTATGTTCTAATGTTGGAGAAAGATTAGATTTATCGCAAGTATCATCTTTTGAAGAAGCAAAAAAAGTAGATGATAGTTTAGTAAAACGTGGTGGGGTTATTTTAAAACGCGATGAAGAAATTGATAGTATTGATTTTACGAAAGGAAAGTCTAAATAATGAAGATTAATGCAATAGATGAAAGTGGTAAATTAAAAGAATATGATGTTATATTAACTTATCATAGTGATAATTATAATAAAGATTATATTGTATATACAGATAATATTTATAATTCAAATAATGAGTTACAAATATATATTAATGAGTATAATAAAGATAGTGTAGAAGATACAGTTAAGGATATTACTGATACTGATGAATATAATAAGATTAAATCTGAGGTTGATAAGATATTAGTAAATATGAAAAATGAGTCAGATATACTTAATGAAAATGAATAAATATAATTGATACATATTAACTGTGTTTATTAATCCAAATAAAGGATATATATATATGGAAAATAATAATTATTACAAATATGTAAGTAGAGACGTATTTGGTACAGTATATATTGTTTTACCTAATACTGAAAAAGGATTTAATTGTGGCTATTCATTATTTATACCAACTGGGTGTAATATAGATACAACACTTTTAGTTCATTGTTGTAATACTGGTGGTTATGGTGTTACTGATGGCGTTTTAGATAGTAGTAAGCGTGCAATTCATTTAGATGAAGCAAATGAAGCTGCTAAAATTAGTTCATTAGGTGGACATTTGAATTATGGATATGAATTAAAGAAAAATTATAATAAGCAAAGACAAAAAATAAATAAACTAAATAATCAAACTAAAGATTTAAATACTAAATCAGAAGAAATAAAAGATATTATTAATAATTTAAAAAATCAACCTTTATCAAATAAAAACTTACTTCTATCTAATCAAAATAAAGATAAGATAATTGATTATATAGATGAAGTTAGTAAATCAACAAATGCCTTTAAAAAGATAACTAACTAACTACTCTTTATCAGTAGATAAGATTAAGGAAGATTTTGAAGAAAATCATGATACTATTGAAGATTTAAGAAAAAGAGTTAGATCACAAAATGAAGAAATAAATGATTTAAGATATGCTTTAAATAATAAAGATAATGAAGTATCATCTTTAAAATCAAAAATGAAAGATTTAAAGGACTCATTAGACTATTGGAAAGATAAATTTCAAAGAGTAGTAAAATTTATTCATGATAAAATACATGGAATATTTGGTGATAAAGATGATAAATATAAAGAAATGGCTGATAATTTATTCATCAATGGAATTATGGACGAAAAAGAATATACTAGTGTTATTAACAAAAAAGAAAAAAGTAGAGATGATTTTGAAAGATAATTATGATATATAAGAAAAAAATGTTATAATATTAAAAGAGGTGAATGTGAAATGAGAGAAGAAAGAGACTTATATAATAATCAACTTGAATTAACTGGTAAAACTTATTTTAAAGGTGATGAGATTCCAAATGGCTATTTTCCTATGGTCGTTATGATAGCTATTCAAAATTCAAATGGTGAATTTTTAATGCAAAAGCGAGTTGAATCTAAAGGAGGAGATTGGGGAGTAACTGGAGGTCATCCAAAACATGGTGAAACACCTGAACAAGGTATTATTACAGAAGTAAAAGAAGAATTAGGAATAGATATTAGTAATCAAAAAATAATTGAATTTGAAAGAGGCTGTGATGGAAAAGATTGCTATATAATGTACTACACAAAAATGAATTTAGATATTGATAAACTAATTATACAATTAGATGAATTATCAGAAGTAAGATGGTTTAGTATAGAAAAATTACAACAAATGGTTGATACTGGTGACTTAAATAAGAATCAAGTAGAATTTTTTATTAAATGTGTTGAGTTTTTAAAAAAAGTGGTGTGATAATATGGCTAATTTAAATTTATACAAAAGTTTCTATGATGTTGTTAGATATGATGGTTTTACAAATGCTTCAAAAGCTACAAATATATCTCAACCAGCTTTGAGTTATTCAATTAAGACACTAGAAAAAGAACTAAATACAATACTAATAAATAGAAGCAATAATCAATTTAAAATAACAGAAGAAGGTAAAATTTTATATGCAAATCTAATAACTGTTTTTGAAAAAATAGATAATTTTGAGAAGAATATTAAATATAATAGTGAATCTTTTAGTGGTACTTTAAATATTGGTGTTAGAGGTAATGCGTGCGAAATGTTTTTGCCAAAAATATTGCATGAGTTTCACCTTTCATATCCTAAAGTCATAATTAATATTTTAATGAAAACATCTGATGAGTTATATCAAATGTTTGATACAAATGAAATCGATTGTATAATTGAAGAGTTACCTTTAGGTAAAAGTAGATATCCTTTAAATTATATTAAACTATCTCATATGGATAATTGTTTTGTTACTAGAAATAAAGAAATATATAATAAAGTAAATTGTTTGAAGGATTTAGAAGATTATCCAATAATATTACCAACTAAATCTAAAAGAAGAAATGAGCTAGAGAAGATTTTACAAAAAAATGATGTTTCTCTTGAAAATACTATATGTTTACCAAATTCTCCTTTGACTATTTCACTTGTTAAAGAGGGTGTTGGTATAGGTTATTTAATTAAAGGAACAATTATTGATGAATTAAATAATGAAGAATTATATGAATTAAAACTAGAAGAAGATTTTAATCAATTAGATTTCGCATTGGTTTATTCAAAAGAAAAAATGAATAACATTATGAATTCTTTTATCTCGATTGCTAAGAAATATATGCTATAAAAAAATTTTATAGCTACATAAAAAAGATGTATGAAAAGTACATTCTTTTTTTTGCTATAATATCGACAGTAAAGGAGGATAGTATGGAAAAATTTCCAAAATATAGGTATGATTATATATTTAATCAGTATAATGGTAAAGAAATAAAAAAATCAAAATTATTAAAAGATGGTCTTATAGTAAAATATCCTTGTCGCCTTGATGCGATGGCCATAAATCCTGCAGCTGTTTGTTATAATGATTCGATGGTATTTACGCCAGGTGAAGTTGTAATTTCAACAAAAAAATATATAGTTGTTACTATAAAGAAAATTGAAAGCAAAAATGAATTAACAATTTCAAAGACTACAAAACGAAAAGTCTTAGTAAAGCATGCATTTTACCTAATGAAAAGTGTTTTAAAGTTTAGTGAATCTTTCTATATTGATGTTAATGATGATGGGATTCCAAAGCATTGTGGTTTTGGATCTAGTAGTTCCACAATTGCAGCAGTTGCGAGTGCAATAAATGAGTTGTATGGTTGCCCAATTACAAATGACGATTTAATTAAATATTTAGCTTCTAATCATGGTGAAGAAATAAGCGATAGTGATGAAGACAACTTAAAGATGGTTCAATGTATTGGTGGCGGTGCAACAAATGGATTGGTTAAATCTGGAATAATAATTATTGCTGGTAAGGCAACTACAATAGCAAAAATGAATTATGATGGAAAAATTATTATTGGTGTTCCAAAAGATTTTGAATTGAAAGATGCAGATTATTTGATGGAAAAAGAAGAAGAAAATTTATACAAATTTAAAAAGACTGGCGAACTTTATTCTGAAAAAATAGCATATAATCTTTTACATAAAGCAATACCTAGTATTGTAAATGGAAATATAAAAGAACTTGCTGATATAGTGTTTGATTATAGATTCAATATGGGTAGCATTGAAAATTGTTCTTTTGTATATCCAAATATGGTTAATCAGGCAAATAAGATAAGAAAATTATATGAAAATAATAAATGTGAATTTTTAGCTTTATCATCAGTAGGGCCTGCATATTTTGCTATTGTTAAAGATGATGTTCAATTAAAAGAATGTACTAAAATGTTCAGTGATTTAAACATGGATATAATGATTACTGAAGTAAATAATGATACATATATTGTAAACGACATTGAAGATAATGCCTTTTGGAATAAGGATGAAACACGTAAACAATTTCAAAATAGAGGTGTTTCAAAATATATAACTGATGAAATTGATAAGTTAGATTGTAATTTAAAAGTTGTAGATATCGGTTGTGGTGGAGGAAGGTATTCAAGATATGTAAAACAAAAAGGAATGTTTGTTATTGCAGTTGATAAATATTCTAATATGGCTACTTCCTTATTAGAAGATAATATAACATTTATGCAAGGATGTTTTGATAATCTTCTCATTCAAGATAGCATGTTTGACGTAATTTTATCAATTGGAGTTATTCATAATGCCGTAACTTTAGAAGAATATGAAAAAGCAATTTCCGAAATGTATAGAATTTTAAAAAAACATGGAAAAGTTATTTTTTCAGTGTTTACAAATGATGTTATAAGTGATGATTTAACTTTTGTTGGAAATTCAAGATATGAGATTAATGAAAGGCAACCGATGATTTTACTATCAAAGGAAGAAATTAATAATTTGTTTGATAAATATGGTTTTAAGGTAATTGAAAATGTTGATGAGCATATTACTGATGTAGGAAGTGGTAAAAGAAATGTGTACACAATACTACTTGAAAAATAATTATATAGAATCAAGTCGAAATTTTTCTGATGATTATGCAAATATTGATTCAAGAAAAATTGATATGACTTTATCAGGTATATATTTATATAAGTATCCATCATTTAATATTGATTTAAAGCAATTATGTTTGTACCCATCAAAATATGATGCAGATGATTTAATTGAAAAAATAAAAAGAAGGTTTAATATACGCAATAGTGTTGTATTGGGACCTGGATCTAATGGTATATTGCAAAACATCATAAAGATAACATTAAAAGCAGGTGACAACTTAGTTACACCATTTTATTCATTTAATCAAGCAGAATATGCTACAACATCATTAGGATGTATAACGAGAAGAGTAAAATGCAATAATTATCAAATAGATTTTGATTCGATAGAAAAATCTATTGATTCTAAGACTAAAATTGTGTATATTTGTAATCCTAATAATCCAACTGGAATATATGTATCTTCTAGAAAAATTATTGATTTTGCTAAAACTGTTTCCTCAATTGTTATAGTTGATGAATCTGGTATTGAGTTTACAAATAAAGAAAGTATATTGGATTATGATGATATTCCAGATAATATAATTGTTTTGAGAAGTTTTTCTAAGGCATATGGATTGGCCAATATGAGAATTGGTTATATGTGTTGTTCATCAGGATTTGAAAAGATGTATATTGACAACACAACCATTAATGAATATTCCGGGTTATCTGTATCTTTTGCCATAAAGATGTTAGATAATTATGAATATGTCTTAAAAAATATTGAATTAATAAACAAAGAAAAAAATAAAATTATTAATCAATTAGAAAAAATGGGGATTGAAACAATAAAGTCTGATTCTAATACAATTATGTCAAAAACTATTATCGATGAGCAATTGATAAAAGAATTATTTAATGAAGATGTATCTTTAATTAAAGTATATGATGAAGAAGATAAAATACATTTTAGAATAGCAGTACAAGATATAGAATTAAATGATATATTTATAAAAAAAATAAAAGAATTAAAAAGTAGAATGGAGGGATATAATGAAAATTTCATTAGCCACTAATTTTGATGATTCATTGATTGATAAAATTAAAGGATATCCAATTTATGAAGTATATGGAAAGATGAAAAATGATTTTATTGGTGGAGGTAGACCAAGCAATGAATTAAATGATGTCGAAACCGAAAAATTTGAAAGGCATGTTAAAAAAGTTATAGATAATGGTATAAAATTTAATTATTTGTTAAATGGTAGTTGTTTATCTAATAGAGAACAAGATGAAGAATGGCAAAGCAAGTTTAAAGATTTTCTAACATATTTATCAAATGTTGGAGTTAATGCTTTAACAGTTTCAAATCCCTTTATTTTACAATTTGTGAAAAAATATTTTAAAGATGAATTTACTGTACGTGTTTCTACATTTGCATGTGTTGATTCTTATACAAAAGCTAAATATTGGGAAGATATGGGGGCAGATTATATTTGCGCAGATTTTGTAAAAATAAATCGTGAATTTAATGAACTAAAATATATGGTTGAGCATTTGAAAAAAGCAAAAATTGAAATTTTAGTAACAAATAGTTGCTTGAAAAATTGCCCAATGATTTATACACATACAAATGGTTTATCACATGCATCTGGAAGTTCATCAGAAAAGAATAAATATGAAGATTGGGGACTATTTTTCTGTCAAAAAAGAGAATTAGAAGATTTATCTGAATATATTAAATCACCATGGGTTAGACCTGAAGATTTAGAATATTATGAAAAAATTGGGATAGAAAATTTTAAAATTACGGAAAGAGATTTTCCTACAGATGAATTAGTAAAAAGAGTTAAGGCATACACAGAAAGAAATTATGATGGTAATTTATTGGATTTAGTACAAGGACATGGTGCCGTTACAAAAGATATTTTGGAGTTGAAAAAACGAGATGTACATACAAGAAGTGATATATATAACGAAATAAAAAGAGTAAGAGGATTAGGGGGTCCAAGAGAGTGTGATAGACATATTTATATAGATAATAAAAAATTAGATGGCTTTATTAAGTTTTTTACTTCAGGTAATTGTACTGGAAAGTGCGAACAATGTGGATATTGCAAAAAAATAGCTGAAAAAAGTATAGTTCCGAATGAAAAAGTTAGAAAATACTTATTAGACTTGTATAATAAGTACGATAATGTTAAAATATAGAGCCAAGGAGGTATATTATGGAAAAATTGATTTACTTAACTACAAATAAATTTAAAATGGAAGAAGCTAATTTATTTTTTAAATCAAAATATGGTTTTGATTTAGAAATAATGGATCCATCTTTTGAAATACCAGAGATACAAGCAAAAAATTGTACAGATGTTGTTAAATTTAGTGTTAAATATGCTGCTGAAAAATTAGGTTACCCAGTATTAAAATCAGATAGCGGACTATATATTGAATGCCTAGGAGGATTGCCAGGTCCATATAATGCATATTTTGATAAACAAATTGGTGTTGAGAAATTTCTAAAATTAATTAAGGATGAAGAAAACAGAAATGCAAGATTGGAGCATACATATGGATATTGTGCTCCAGGTGAAGAGCCTATAGTATTTTTAGGTGGATCATTTGGTACAATTTCATATGAATCAAAGGGGAATCCAGAATTAGGAAGATGGCATGATATGTTTTTTATACCTGAAGGTGAAAATAGAACTTTATGTGAAATAAGAGAACAAGATCCTGCATATGAGGCAAGTTTTTATGGAACTGCTGCAGATGATTTTGCTAAGTGGTATATTAAAAAAAGTAACTATAAAACTCTTAAAATTGGTGGTAAAAAATGAAAATATTATTTTTAACAGGACCACATGCTGTTGGTAAAAGTTACTTTATGCAACAATTAGCTACTACAAATAATTTTTTTCAGTTTGATACAGGACCAGAAATGAGAAGAATGCACAAAGAGAGCTTATCAGAAAAAAATATAGGTGAATGGGTTGATGAATTGGAAAAAGCTTATGGACCACTTGTTACTTGCGATATGCTTTGTAAAGTTTTAGAATCTAGAGAAAGAGACACTGATAATATAATAATTACAGGTTTTAGACAAATTGAAGGTATAGAGTATATGATTAACTATTTTCAACCTGAAAATTATGAAATTCTTTATATTGATGGAATTTTTGAATTATTAAAAAACAATTTTATATTACGTGAAAATAGAAATATATCTGATGAAGATTTTCAAAAGTATTTATTGTCTGAAGAAGAATGGGGATTAAGAAATCTTAAAGATTATGTTTTAAATAATCCATCAAATTGTAGATACATAAAAAAACAAAGTAATAGTGACGCAATAACAACAGATATTTTCAAAAATAATAAAGTATTAAAACTAAATTATAAAGGTGATCAAAATGATTAATTTAAACTCAATGGAATCAGATAAAATCGAATTGATGGATCAATATTTTGATTCACGTGTTGATGTATATGATGAAATTCATCAACAAACAGGTATATCTTGGGGCAAACAAATAAGAGATATTGTATCACAATATATTTCATCACATAAATGCAAGATTCTTGATTTAGGCAGTGGTACTGGTTTAGAATTAGAAGAAATTTTAAAGAAAAGTCCTGAATCTGAAATTGTTTGCGTAGATCTTTCAAAAGAAATGTTGAAAAAATTGGAGATAAAATATAGAGATTATAATATAAAAACAATTAATCAAAATTTTTTTGATGTAGAATTAGGAAATGATGAATATGATTATGTTATATCAGTAATGGCTTTACATCATTTTTTTGAAAAAGAAAAACTATTATTATATAAAAGAATTTTTTCTTCACTAAAAGCCAATGGATTATTTATAAATAGTGATTATATAATTGATGATTCAAATTATGAATTGGAAAGATTTGAACAATTAAAAAAAATTCAAAAAGAATATCCTGGACAACTATTTCATTTTGATATTCCTTTTACTGAAGAAAGAGAACGTAAAGTAATAGTTGAAAGTGGGTTTAGTACAATTGATAAAGTGTATGAAAATAAAAAAACTAAAATATTAATTAATAAAAAGTAATTATTTAGGGAGGTTTTGGATATGAATGAGAAATATTTAATAATTAATGCTGGAAGTTCATCACTAAAATTTTCTTTATATGTGATGCCAGAACAGGTAGAAATAATAAATGGTTTAGTAGAAAAAATAGGAAATAATGATAGCTGCTATACTTTGAAATTTAATAATCAAAAAATAGAAAAAGATAGGATAATAAATAATCATACAGAAGCTGTTAAGGTTATGTTAGAAGAGTTAATAGCATACAATTTAATTGATAGTGTAGAAGGTATTAAAGGAATTGGTCATCGTGTATTACATGGTGGTGAATTTTATTCAGATTCAGTAATAATAGATGATGAAGTATTGTCAAATATTAAATCTTTAACAAAATTAGGACCTTTACATCATCCTGGAGAGATAGCAGGTATTGAAAGTATGAAGGAAGTATTACCAACTGTTCCACAAGTCGCTGTATTTGATACTGCATTTCATCAAACAATGCCAATTGAAAATTATATGTATGCTGTACCATATGATTGGTATGAAGAAAATGGTGTTAGAAAGTATGGGTTTCACGGAACTAGCCATAAATACATAACAGAAAAGATGCAATCTATTTTGAATAATGATGAAATAAATTTGATTATATGTCATATAGGTAGTGGAGCAAGCATTTCATGCATTCAAAATGGAAAATGTATTGATACTACAATGGGCTTAACTCCTTTGGATGGGTTAATTATGGGAACAAGATCAGGAACCATTGATAGTTCAATAATAGAATATATAAGTAAAGAAAGAAATCTATCTATAGAACAAATAACATCTATACTAAATAAGAATAGTGGATTAATTGGTATTGCAGGAAAGAATGATTTTAGAGATTTAGAATCTTTAGCAAATAATGGTGATAAGAAAGCGCAATTGGCAATTCAAATGATGAAAAAGTCAATTATAAAATATATTGCACAATATTACTTTGAATTAAATGGTAATCTTGATGCTATTGTATTTACTGCTGGAATTGGAGAAAATGCTATTTCGCTAAGAGAAGATTTAGTTAAATCATTATCAAATATCATGGGTATAGAATTAAATCAAGAGGCCAATAATAACATTTCTAGATATAAATCAAATCAATCAGGTTTTATATCAAAGCCAGAATCAAAAACCAAAGTTATTGTTTTACCAACCAATGAAGAATATATGATATTAAAGGATACTTATAATTTGAGTAAACAACTAAAAGAAAAAAATTATCAAAAGATATTAAAAAGATAGTTTTTGGAGTTTAAATGAATAAAATTGAAATAGATGAACGAGATATAATTGACTTTATTTTTGACACTTTATACTCATCTAAAATTAGTTTAGAAAGTTTAGAAAATGCAAGATTTCATCATAATACCAATTATAAAAATGCCCCATTAGTATGTATATATGGAATTATGCCATTATTAGAGTTAAATAAGATTGGAATAAGAAATGATTCAGAAGAATTACTAAAGAAAATGGAGGATACGGAATCACATATAAATGGTAATGATGGAATATCATTAGCTGTTCTAGGATTAAAAGATTTATACAGTTATGAAGATGAGTATAATCCTTTAGATCCTCATGTTGTTGACTTTATTATTTCAGGTAATATAAAAGCACACAGAAACACATTACATTATGGTAATGAATATATATATTATGGAAGCATAGAACCAAAAAATATTTTAAGTCTTGATTTTAGACTTTTCGAATATATTAGTTTAAAAGAAAATAAACATGTCTCAAGAAATAAATTAATAGAAATGTATAATTATTTATTAGAATCCGCGATTATTATAAAACAATTGAAATCAGGATTACTATTAAGAGAAATGTCATTAAATAATTCATTTGGAATTGATGTTGATAAATTTTCGAAATCATATAGTTTGATTCTAAAAAAGTAGCACAAAATTATTGCTACTTTTTCTATTCTTTGATAAAATGAATGCAGTGATTGATATAAATCAATCGTCTTTATGCGAAAAAGTTGTAAACCACTTCGTCGTTCGCACATTTGAGTATAATGGGCAATATAGAGTTAATGTTGTGGGCTTTGGTGGTAGAAATACAAGTATTGAAATAAGTAAGAACTTATATGATCAATTAAATGAATATTTAAAAAAAAACACAGAAAATTTCAACACATATTACTAAAAAGAAAAATACTGATGTTAATAATGTTAATAGTGCTGAAGAATCTAAAAATTTACAAGAGAAAAATCAGATTATAAAAGATATAATTAAATTGATGCTTGATGCAGGTGAATTTTTAAATTCTGGATTAGATATTAATGCTAAAACACATGATGTTCAATATATTAAAAATAGGTTGGAAGGAATGCCAATACAAAATTTAACAGCTATTTTATCAGAATATTCGAAAAATGCAGAGAATAGTATGGAAATATGGAGGTTAAATATGAAAAATATAGAAAAGGGTAGTATAATAACTATTAATTGAAAGGAGAGATTATGATTTATATAGTTAGGCATGGTCAAACAGAATTTAATGTAGCAGGTAAATATGGTGGTAGAATTGATGTTCAGTTAAATGAAAAAGGTATTAATCAAGCATATGAATTACGTGAAATACTAAAAAACATTAAATTTGATTTTGTATTTTCAAGCCCATTAAAGAGAGCACTTAAAACAGCAGAAATTATTTGCAATAATGAAATAATAAAAGATAAAAGAATAATAGAAAGAAACAACGGTGATTTAGAAGGGAAATTAAAAACTGAAATATTAGAATTTCCAGATTTTAACGATCCAAATGAAACTAGATATAACATTGAAAATATAGTTGATTTCAGAAATAGAATATATGATTTTTTTGTCGAAATAAAAGAAAAATATCGTGGGAAGAATATCCTTGTAGTAACTCATGCAGGAGTTGGTATATATGCAAGATGTTTTTTTGAAGGGGAACCTCAAGATGGTAATTATATGAATTATAAGTTAGGTAACTGTGAAGTGTTAAAATATCAAAATGATTGAAATATTGATAAGTAATTTAGTCTTATTTGTTTAGAATCTTTTGACATCCTGAATTTAATATAAGGCTTAATAGAAGAGTATTATAAATAAGGTAATTATAGTTTGTATATCACATATATATGGATATGGAAATGATATGACTATAAAAGATAAATTTGCTATTATTAGAAATTGTGCTATAATACGTAACAAATTTTGAAAGGGGATTAATATGAGTCTAAAAAATGAAAATATAGAAAAGAGAAAAAAACATTTATGATCAAATGAAACTAATATTAAAAGTATATATGATAAAATCATTAGATATTACAAAAAATGATCTAAGTGCCTAAATATATAATTGATTATGTAATAGATATTACAATTTGTAATATGAATAATTACAATAGATTAGGAAAACTTGATGATTTAAATAGAAACTGGGGAGATAGAAATATCTTTGTTGATTTAAAAAATTCAGTGTTTTTAGGACAAGAGGTTGATGAAGATAGTTATATAGAAAGTAGCGATGAAGGAATACGCTTTAGTGATATTACAGAATTTAGTGATATTGAAAACGTATCTTTTTCGATAAAAGAGATGATTGAGTTATGTATGAAAGATGATTTTAGTATTAGAATATTTACTAAAGATAATAGTGAAAATCCATCTGCTATAGAGATAGAATCTCATAGAAGATTTGAAATGACTGAAGATATTAAAATGTATTTAGATTCATTAAAATAAAATTGTATTTGTAATTTATGTGCAATAGGATTATTCTTATTGCTTTTTATTTATTCTTGTTGAATTGCAAAAAATGTCAAAAAGCAGAGAAAGTTTGCATTGTATTGCAAATACTCTGTAAATGTGTTATAATGCTTGTGAGGTGAAAAAACGTGATAGAAAGAGCAGAATATCTTGAAAAGTTAAAAAAATGGAAAGATAAGGATTTAATAAAAGTAATAACAGGTATAAGAAGATGTGGTAAATCTACTATTTTTGATTTATTTATTGATTACTTAAAGAGTTGTGGGATAAATGATGAACATATAATTTCAGTAAATCTTGAATCACCAGAATATAAATTTAATGATTATATGGAACTTTATAATTATGTTAATGAAAAAATAACAGATAATGATGAATATTATGTATTTTTAGATGAAGTTCAAAATGTTTTTGAATTTCAAAAAGCCGTTGATGGGTTGTATATAAAGAAAAATGTTGATGTTTATATAACAGGTTCAAATGCATATTTACTTTCTGGAGAACTTGCAACCTTATTATCAGGTAGATATATAGAAATAAAAGTATTACCATTATCATTTAAGGAATATAAGGATTATTTAAATGTTGAAGGTGATGAGAAACTATATTTAAAATATGTTAACAATAGTTCTTTTCCATATGCTTTAAAGTTAGATAGTGAAGATGAAATAGATGCATACTTAGATAGTATATATAACACTATAATAGTAAAAGATATAGTTACCAGAAAAAAAATCGCTGATACAAATATGCTTAAAAGTGTTACAGAGTTTCTTTTTTCTAGTATAGGTAGTGCAATGTCTGTAAAAAAAATTGCTGATACAATGACATCTAAAGGTCGTTCAATATCAGTTCATACAGTTGATAGCTATCTTGAATCACTTACTGAAAGCTTTATTTTTAATAAAGTATCTCGTTATGATATAAAAGGAAAACAATATTTAGAAACAAATGAAAAGTATTATGCTACTGATGTTACAATGCGATATGCATTGCTTGGTAGAAAAAATCTAGATGTTGGTCATATATTAGAGAACGTTGTATATTTAGAATTAATAAGAAGAGGTTATAAAGTTTATATAGGAAAAGTTGATGATAATGAGGTAGATTTTGTTGTTGAAAATAAAGATGGAAGAACATATTTTCAAGTTGCTTATACTACTAGAGATGAAAATACATTATTAAGAGAATTAACACCACTTCAGAAGATAAATGACCATTATCCTAAATATATATTAACAATGGATTTAGATCCTAAAACCGATTATGACGGAATAGTAAAAATGAATGTATTAGATTGGTTATTAGATAAATAATATAAAGAAAATGGTATCTGATAAATGCAGTATTACATTCTATTTAATAGGAGAAATCCTATTTTTTTGTGCTTGTGTTTTATCAAGCAGATGACTGAAAGGAGGCTAACATGAACAAATTAGAAATGTATAAAGTGTTATATTATCATCTTTAAAATTAAGAATTTCACTTATACTATCTTTATAAGTATTTTTTGTGATTCTTGCCATTACTTTTCCACCATTTTTATAAAGTGTTCTAATTTGTTCATATTCACTAACTAAATCATAATTGTTATTTTCACAATAATTTATAAAAGGCTCTATATCCTTTACTTTAAAACTGTATTCGTATTCTTCATTCATTTTCTCTTTTCCTTTCTTTAAACAATTGTACCCAATAGGTAGTTGTTTCACAATATTTTATATTAAATTTTGATACTAGTGTATAAAAATTTAATAACTATAAATTATCACCTAATTCATTATATAATGTTATTTTTAATGATATAAGTAGTATACAACACTATATAGAAAAAATAGAAATATAATATATAAATTAACTTTATAACAGATTAATTTCAAATTTCGTTTAAGCAAGCTATATTGATATTATTTAGAATAATTCCTTAAATAATGGTTAAAATATTATTAATCATTATTTTTATTATAACCAATTTTTTCTTAATTATAATTTTATAAATAAAAAATATTTTAAAGATAATAATAATTATGTAGTCTGTTGATAGGAGGATTTATATGTTTTATAAAAAAAACGTATATAAACTTTTATTAATCCTTCTTCTAATACCACTCAGGCTATATGCATATTCAGACTATATAATTGCAAGCGGAGAAAATATTGGTATTAAACTTATTAGTGATGGTATTATTATTGTTGGTACTTATGATGTAGATGGTACTAATCCTGCTACTAATGCTGGTTTGAAAGTCGGAGATATTATTGAGAAAGTAGATGATACTAAAGTTAATAGTATTGATGATATGGTAAGTAAAATTAACGAGTCTAGAAGTGATGAAGTTAATATTACTTATAAGAGAAATAATGATATTAAGAATACCTCTTTAGTGCTTGAAAGAAATGGTTCTAATGTTAAAACAGGATTATATGTAAAAGATTCTATTACTGGAATCGGTACCCTTACATACATTGATCCTAAGACTAAAATATTTGGTGCGTTAGGTCATCAAATCATCAATTGGCGAACGTTAGGATTAATTAATGTTAAAGTAAACTTACCAATGTGAATAATTAACGATTCTTTTTAGACAAATGCCTTATTTTATAAGGGATTATTAATGATTGTTGAAAGTGAAAGGTGAATCAAAATAATGGAATCGTTAAAAAATAAAACAACTAGTATTTTTGGAAAATGTCCAGAAATCTTTAAAAGAAGGGTAGGCCATTGGAAAAGTAGACGAAGCCTCGATGAGTGTGATTTTCTAGTGGTAGATGACAAAGATGGTTACCTTGGTATGTGTCCTTTAAGGTCAAATATGAATGTAACAGTATATGAAAACAATAAAAATTTATTATATGGTGGTAAATGTTTATATCCATTTAAAAACCCGCATACTGATGAAATAGTATATAAAGAAAAAACAATATTAGGTTTTGAAGATAGAATTAATATTGAGTTTTTAGATACACATGCTAAATTAATAAATGAAAACTTTTATAAATCTAATATCAATGAAAAATATAGTTATGTTGCAACTACTAGAGGTCTTAATCTTGAACAAAATATAGATATATCCATGATTGATAAAATTAATAAGTTAAAAAGTTGTGTTAAAGATGATGGATACTTATATATAGAATATTATATTGCACTTGATAGTGATGATTACGAAACTTATCCTAAAAATCAATATTTAAGATACGGTGAAATGAAAGAGTATTTTAATGAAAACGAATGGGATATACTATTTAATACTGAAAAAGCAACTACTGAGAGTATTAATCAAATCAATAAAGAAAGAAAAGAAATAATATTAGGAATTATTGATGTTAGAAAACGGAAAAAAAGAGTTCCTAAAAAGCGAAGAAAAATAAATAATATAGCTTCTATTCAATTATCAAATGACAAAAAGGTAAGAAATTATACTATTAATGGAGTGTTCAGATGAAAAGGATTGCATATAATGTTGAAGTTAATGATAACAATATAAAAGAAAAAATGGTAGAAAATAAAGATTATATTGAAAAAATCATAGCCTCTATAATTTATAAAAGGAAGGAGAGGAGTTGCTATGAAAAATCAACAATTGAGGCAATTAATATCAAAAAGGTGTAGAGAAGAAATTGATAAAAAGAAAAATAAAATGCAGTATATTGGAGTTGTTGCACCATATGGATACAGTGTTAATTTAGAAGAACATAAACTATATATAGATAAAAAATGCTCTCATGTTGTTTTTACTATTTTTGATTTATATGATAAAGGGTATGGTTTTACTACTATTGCTGATTATTTAAATGAAAGAGGTATAGTTACTCCAACTGATTATAGAAAAACTGGTGAATATATAAGTAGCAAGAAAAACAATTCTTCGTTAAAATGGGAAAAAAGTAGTATCAGGAAGATAATTACTAATAAAGTATATCAAGGATCTTATTTATATACTGTAGAAAATACTCATGAGGCAATTATAGATAATAACTTGTGGAATTCTGTACAATCTAGATTAGAAGGTAAATCAACACACTCAGGACATGATTTTTATGATAAAAATGGAAACGAGTTTTGTGGTAAAGTATTTTGTTCAGTATGTAATAAACCATTTACAATTGAAAACTCCCGTTGTAAGAATGGGATTGTTCAATATTTAAGATGTTCATCTTATGACTGCAGAGGAAAACACAAATGTAAATGTGATAACAAATTAGCAATTAGATATGATGAATTAAGAGATATTGTTGATTTCTTTATTGATAAACATTTATTTAATAACGTGAATATATCAAATTTAAAAGATAACTTCATTGATTTAACAAAGGATAACAGTATTAAAATAAAAAGGTTTTATTTAAGGCAAGAAAAACAAGTATTAAATAGGCTTTTAAATAAGTATCAAATATTATTAAATGATATTATAGATGATAGTATATTATATAATAAAATATTAAAAGAAGAGTATAATGATAAAATCAGTAGTATTAATGATAGAATTAGCGAAGTAGATACTATGATTAAAGAACTATATTCTTTAGGTAGAATTAGAATTATTCATGATAATGATTTATTCTTAGATAAGTTCATTATTGAAAAATTTGTAAAAAAAATAGAAATTGGAATCTTAAAAAATGATTCAAGAAATATTGAAATATTTTTAAATTGACGCACCAAATAATGGTGTTTTTTTGTGGAGGTGTTAAAATGGCAGTATTTAAAATAGAAAAAAATAAAAACTATACAGTTATGTCTAATTATCATTTAAGAGATAAAAACTTATCATATAAAGCAAAAGGGTTATTATCATTTATGTTATCGCTACCAGATGATTGGGATTATTCTATTAATGGATTAACTTCAATTAGTAAGGAAGGAGTTAAGGCAATAAAAAATATTTTAAAAGAATTAAAAAATTGTGGATATTTAGTTATAGATAAAAAACAGAATGAAATTGGTCAGTATGAATATGAATATTTAATATATGAGTATCCAGAGTACCAAAAAGGAGAGGTGGATTTAGGAGAGGTGGAAAAGGGCATACAAATAAATACTAATAAACAAAATACTAAAAAACAAATAGATAAAATAGATAAAGAGGAAATTTCCTCTTTTTTTGATGCAGGAAAACATAATCAATTAACTAGAGAACTAATTAATAGCAAGTATATTGATGCTAATGATTCACAAATTACTTCTTATGATAAATTGTTTGATTATTTATTAATTAATAATTCATATCAAGATTTAATTAAAATAGTTAAATATATTGTACCTAGAGTAATAAGTAGGGATTTTAAAGATGAAAATGGTAAGTATATTACTAATAAGTTTGGATATTTAAAGAATGCAATTAATAGTAATATAGATAAACTTAATAGTTATAGTAGAGATGAATTATGGGATTATGATAATGATTATATAGATAATATTGATATTGATTTAAAAGATTATGATGAGTTTGAGAGATAATTAACTAATTATATGAATTACATATTTACAATTATTACCATTTTTTGTTAATTTAGTCATGGGCAGGAATTGGTATTTTTTTCTTTTCTATTATAAATAATATATGATATACTTGAATTGTCGTAGTTTAGGAGATGTAATAATGAATGATAGAATAATAAAAGATGTATGTATTAAGTGTAATAAATGTGGTAGAGATATAAAGTTTAAAGTTCACTATGAATGTAATAATGACAATAAATATATAAAATCAAGACTTGATGATGTCGAAGTATGTAGTTGTAATGGTGCATATAAACAGTATTCTACAGAGTATGAAAACATGGATAATGAACTAGAAGAATAATAAAAAATTATAGATTATTTATTGAAAAAAAAGATAATTATTTGTATAATGTAATTGTAATAGAAGCGAGCAAAAAGTTATAGTTGACTTTTAAAAAGCAATTATTATTATGAAGGAGAAATGATATTATATGGCATCAAAATTAAGTGGCACTATAGATATATCGAAATATGTAAAACAACTTGCCGAATTAAAAGAGCTAGTTCAAAAGGCTGAAAAAGATAAAAAAAATAATAAGACGGTCAGTCCTAATACAAAACAAGCTATTGAGGAGAAACTCAAAGAAATAAAAGGAGAGTAAATTTACTCTGAGTGATACCATCTTTTATGCTTATAAGATGTATGTAACAAGTGATACATCATCATGGAGGTATGTGGTTAGTAAGTCGAATATAAATTGACTCATTATATGATGAATTGAAAATAAATTATATGATATAATATATCTAACTATTAATTAATGATTTATTTAGCTGTTCGTAAAATAGTAATCTTGCGATGCTTTACTTTTGTATAAAATAGGTATATAATTAAGTATGAAAAGTATAACTTGTTATACTTTAAAGGAGGCTAACTATAATAAGTCAATAGATATTTGAAAAAAAATACAAGTTTTACCGAAATTGGAAATGATTCCACGCCAAGAGGCTTCAAAAACACTATTTTTTAAATTTTTGAAGCAATTGACAATAATTTAATTTATTCCAATTTCCTTATTGATAATGGGACCCCAATCAAAATTCTTTTAGTAAATGTGCAATGCAATAAAAGAATTATTGCATTGCCACAAGCATTACGAATTTTGATTGCCCATTACAATAAGTTTTCTCGGCATAAAATAAATTATTTTAGTAAAGACGAGTCGAATTGGACATTTTTAGTTTCTAAAGTATAAATAACTCTAATAAGTTTTTTACAAACATGAGATAATGCAACTCTATGACATTTTCCTTCAGTTCTCTTTTTATAGTAGTAATCATAAAAAGTATGACTGTGAGTAATAACCATCATAGATGCATTCATAAGTGTGTGTCTTAAATGTCCTGAACCGCGTTTAACCATTCTACCTTTTGAAGACATTGTTCCAGATTCTATTATTGATGGTTCTAATCCCGCAAAAGATAACATTTGATTTGGATTAGAAAACTTAGAAATGTCTCCAAATTCTGAAATGATTGAAGCGCAGGTAATCTCACCGATTCCTGGAATAGAAAGAGTTGGTGGATTAAGTTCTTTGATAATTGTAGAAATTTGTTTATCAATTGAATTAATTTGAGTATCAACATTACTATAGAGATCAAGAATTAATTTTAATTCATATTCTAGTGTTTCATTTGATTTTCCAATGGTGTTTTTTGCTAAATCTTTTAATTTAGTAAATTTACTATAAGAAAATCTTCCATGAGCATTTTTAACAATAGAATCAAAGTCTTTCATATTGGCAATCTTTTTAGTTGAACCATATTTTTTAAGTAAAAATAATGCAGTACTACTAAAATGATTGTTAAAGAAAGGTTTAAATTCTGGAAACAAAATATCTAAAATATTAGTTAATTGAACTAAGTATTTAGAACGTTGTTTAATTAAAGATTCTCTTAATCTTGATAGTGACTTGATTGAAAAATTATGATAGAATATTACTGAATTTGATTTATATGGAACTGACATGAGTTTTCGGCAAATAATACTTGCATCAACTTTATCAGTTTTAGTCTTTCTTAAGGTTAAAGACTTAACAAAATCTTTAACCAAAAGAGGATTAAATTCCATAAAAGTATAATTATTCTCAGCTAAGAATAATTTCAAATTCAAACCATAATGTCCGGTGGCTTCTAGACCGATGTGGACATTAGAATTATCATAGGGTTTCAATAAGTCTGCAAATTGTTGAAATCCTTTTTGATTGTTTTCAAATGATAAGTTTTCTACAATAACTTCACCTGTATCACTGCAGATGAAACAGTCGTGTTTGTATTTAGATATATCTATTCCAATATATATCATTATAAACACCTCCTTCGTTAGATTTAATGCACTGTATGTTTTCCACAAATTCTTCCATCATGTAACCTTGCTGAATCAATAAAACATCAATGTGTTAACTAACTAATTAACAATTTAATAAAAGAACTGTGGTTTGAGCCTCCCAAAACAGTCAAGCTGTACATTTATAGGAACAAATCCACAGTGCATGGAATATTATAATCATTTATATGATTATGTCAAGAAATTTTGACAAAGAAAGGAGTAAGTATAATCAATCGATTCCATGCCTAAATCTCTAAGATTGATTATACAAGGTATTTATGGGAATAGAACATTCGCAAAATTATTTACATAGTAAACAACTTGTAGCGACTTTGTTATCAAAGAGTAATATTTGTAACGACGATATTATAATTGAGATAGGTCCTGGAAAAGGAATTATTACCATTGAACTTGCAAAAAAAAGCAAGCAAGTTATAGCAATAGAGTTTGATGCGAAATTAGCGAAAACTTTATCTGAAAAGTATAAAGAATCTAAAAAAGTTCAAATAATAGAGATGGATTTTTTAAAATATAAAATATCAGTAAAAGAACCATATAAAGTATGTGCAAATATTCCATTTAACATAACTGCTGATATTGTGAAAAAGGTATTTGAAGCCGATAATCCTCCTGAAGATATATATTTCATAATGCAGTATGAGGCTTTTCTCAAGTATTCTGGACAGCCCTTTTATAACGAAAGTTTGAGGTCTCTTTTATACAAACCTTGGTTTTCCGCTGAATTGATTTATGAGTTTAAACCATCAGATTTTTATCCTGTGCCAAATGCACGAATATGTTTTGCTCACTTTCAAAGAAAAACATCTGCTGATGTTGAGGATGCGATAGACTATAGAAATTTTCTGTCATATATATTTTTAGCATCTGGAAATACTTTCAAAGATAAAACAAAAAAATTGTTTACTTATGAGCAACAAAAACGCATTTGCAAGTTTTTAAAAATTAAATTAGAGTCAACGCTTACTGAAATCTCATACGATGGATGGCTGTACCTATATGATGTTTTTCTTAAATTTGTTTCCAACGAAAAAAAAGCTATTATATTAAATGCTGAACAAGACATGAAAAACAATCAAAACAAGATTCAAAAAAAACATCGAAATCGTAATCATGGTTATTGGAAATTTGAAGCTAAGCGCCAAAAAAAATTAAAATTTGAAAATGGAAAATAAGAATTTTATCAGTAGCTATATTTCAAATTTCTATATTATTAGCAATAGTGTAAACAAAAAAGTTGACAGAAAAAAGTAATAAGTAAATCATAAATTACAATTTTATAGTTATTGATTTATAGTAATTTACCGAAAAGATTGTCAGTAATGACAGTCTTTTTTGTACGACAAGCAGTTATACAAATAGATTAGTTCAGTGCAACTAATCTATTTTTTATAAGAATTATAAACGAATTAAATGCAATTATTTTTTTATTATTTATTGACATTTAATTATAACTACTATAAAATATAGTAGTATAGTTTGTAGTAGAAAGAAGGGCTTAAATATATGAAAAATTATGACAACTATTTTCTTCCTGTAGATAATATGGAAGAAGCAAAAAGATATTATGAGGAAATATTGGGGTTAAAAAAGAAATTTGATTTCTCTGATAAGGGAATGGTTGCTTATAATATTGGAAATGAAGAACCTGCAATAATTTTAAAAGACAAAAATAAATTTGAGAATTTAAAGCCTACAATATGGTTTGAAGTAGAAGATGTTGCAATCTTCTATAAAGAAATGTTGAATAATGGTATAAAATTTTTGAGTGAGCCTTTTAAAATTGGAACTGGTAATGCAGTCGAGTTTGAAGATCCATTTGGAAATAGACTTGGCGTTACAGATTATATTAAGTAAGGAGTAGAGATTATGTCAAATATAGATTTGGTATTATTAGGACTTATTAAACAAAAATCACAAAGTGCTTATGATATTAAAAAAAATATAGAATATCGTAATATACCAAGATGGGTAAGAATTAGTGAACAGTCTATTTATAAGAAAGTATTACAATTAGAATCAAAAGAATATATTGTTAGCCATAAAGAGAAAGAGGAAAATATGCCAGATAAAGCAGTATATACTATTACTGACAAAGGTAATGATTATTTTAATAGACTTATGAATGATATTTCAAATTATGATGTTAGTCTATATTTGGATTTTAATATTATTATTACGAATTTAGATTTAGTAGATGATGAACAAAAAAAGATTCTTGTTTCTAATATAAAATCAAAGATATTAGAATTAAAAGAATTGCTAAATGAAAGACAATCTCATAGACAACATATTCCTAATGTTGGAAAACAAATGTTCAAACAACAATTAGCATTAGCAGAAACATTAGAAAAGTGGATAATTGATTTTGAGAATAGTTTAAAAGGACAAAATTAGCAAATATTGATTTTAAGTTAAAAGATAAATTTGTAGGGAGGGAAATTCCATGAAAATAATCAACATTGGTATTCTTGCTCATGTAGATGCAGGAAAGACTACTTTAACGGAAAGTCTGCTTTATACAAGTGGAGCGATTTTAGAATTAGGTAGTGTAGATAAGGGAACAACAAGGACAGATACTATGTTTTTAGAACGTCAGCGTGGAATCACAATTCAGGCAGCAGTTACTTCTTTTAATTGGAATGACTACAAAATCAATATTGTAGATACTCCTGGACATACAGATTTTATTACAGAAGTGTATCGTTCCTTATCTGTTCTTGATGGAGCTATTTTAGTAATTTCTGCTAAAGATGGTGTACAAGCACAAACCAGAATACTATTCCATGCACTTCAAAAAATGAATATACCAACAATTATTTTTATAAATAAAATAGATCAGGATGGAATTAACTTAAATAATATTTATCAAAATATCAAAGAAAAACTTTCAAATGATATTATTGTTATGCAAAATGTAACATTAACTCCAGAGATATCGATTAAAAATATCATTGATTTAGATGAATGGGACCCTGTAATTTCCAAAAATGATAAACTTTTAAAAAAATATATTGCAGGAGAAAAATTGACTATACAGGAATTAACGCAGGAAGAATATAGGTGTGTTAAAAAAGGTTCGTTGTTTCCTATATACCATGGAAGTGCTAGAAATAATATAGGGACTCAACAACTCATCGAAGCTATTTCAAATCTTTTTTGTCCTGAAATGAATGAGAATGATTCAGAACTATGTGGAAGAGTTTTTAAAATTGAATATACAGACCATAAGCAAAGATTAGTTTATTTGCGTCTTTATAGTGGAACATTACACTTACGAGATACAATTATATTGCCAGAAAAAAAGAAAGTGAAACTTACAGAAATATATATTCCTTCAAATGGGGAAATGGTACAGACAAAAACAGTTTGTTCTGGAGATATTTTTATTATACCTAACAATACATTAAGATTGAACGATATTATAGGAAATGAAAAGATTTTGCCATGCAATGTATGGAATGACAAGCCTGTACCAATGCTACGAACAAGAATTGAACCGATAAAAATAGAAGAGAGAGAAAAATTATTGGATGCTCTTACAGAAATTGCAGATACTGATCCTCTTTTACGTTATTGTGTTGATACGATAACACATGAAATCGTCATTTCTTTTTTAGGAACAGTGCAGTTAGAAGTTATCTGTTCTCTGTTGATTGAAAAATATCACATAAACATAAGAATCGAAGATCCAACCGTAATTTATAAGGAAAAGCCATTACAAAAGGCAGATTATACTATTCATATTGAAGTACCACCAAATCCATTTTGGGCATCAATTGGATTATCAATAACTCCACTTCCAATTGGCAGTGGAATACAGTACGAAAGCAAAGTTTCACTCGGTTATTTAAATCAAAGTTTCCAAAATGCAGTAAGAGAAGGTATTAATTATGGACTGGAGCAAGGTTTGTATGGCTGGGAAGTAACAGATTGTAAAATATGTTTTGAATATGGTGTTTATTATAGCCCTGTTAGTACTCCCTCGGATTTTCGTTTTCTTGCCCCAATTGTACTTGAACAAACATTGAAAAAAGCGGGAACGCAATTATTAGAGCCATATCTTTCGTTTATACTTTTTACACCACAGGGATACCTTTCTCGTGCATATAATGATGCACAAAAACATTGTGCAATAATTGAAACAAGTCAATCAAAAAATGATGAAGTTATTTTTACAGGACATATTCCTGTACGTTGTATTAATGAATATCGTAATACTTTAACTCTATATACAAATGGGCAAGCAGTTTTTTTGACAGAATTAAAAGATTATCAAATTGCTACTTGTGAACCAGTTATTCAATCACGTAGACCAAATAATCGAATAGATAAAGTACGCCATATGTTTAATAAAAAAGAAAATTAAGTTACTATTCGCTAAATTACAATTTATCAATTAGATCAGAATATTAAGATATTCCCGTACATTAAGGTGAGAAATAATCTCATCTTTTTTTGTAATATTGCGATTAGCAAGCCAATGAAAAAATGACTAGGTTTTATGGTATAATAATATTAAATGTTAAGTTTGGTTGACAAATTTCCAATAAAACTTGGTGGAGTGCAACTAAAATAATCTGTATAATTAATCGTGAAAGAGGTGAAATTATGAGTTTAGGTCAAAGATTGATTGAACTAAGAAAATCAAAACAATTATCTCAAGAAGAAGTAGCTGATAAATTAAATGTTACAAGGCAAACTATTTCTAAATGGGAAACAGACCAAAGTTCTCCAGAATTTGATAAAATAATTCCATTGTGTGAACTTTTTGAAATATCAACTGAAGAATTAATTACAGGAAGAAAGGAAAAGACAGAGGAACAAAAAGAAATTATACTGGATACTGAAGAAAATAAGAAAAAAAGAACTATTGGATTAGTTAGTAGTATATTTTTATACTTTTTATCAGTAGTTTGGATTATGATTAGTATTCCAGTATTAAATATGAATCCAGTTGTAGGTAGTGCAATATTTCTTTTGATTTGTGGTATAGCAACTTGTGTATTGGTTTATTCAAGAATAATGTTTAAAAAAGAGAAAACAGAAGCAGAAAAGAAAAAAGATAAACGCTACAAACAAATTGAAGATATAGCGGGTTTAATTACAGTAATAATTTATTTAGCAATTAGTTTTATTACTATGGCTTGGCATATAACATGGTTTATTTGGTTAATATATGCTTTATTGATGGAAATAGTAAAGTTAATACTTTCCTTGAGAGGTGATAGCAATGAATAATAAAACTCCTAAAATTATTCTTATTGTCTTTTTAAGTATATTAGTAATTGGATTATCTATATTCTTTGTGAATATTCTAACAAACAAAAACTTTAGATTTGGACACTTTAGATTTGGACATAAAGTAAGTAATGAATTAGTATTTAATCAAGAATATGAAGCTATTTTTGATATTATTAAGATTGATTCTAAATCAAGCGATATTGAAATAAAAGAAGGAAATGAATCAAAAGTAAAAGTTGTTATTTATGGAGATAAGGATGAAACGAATGTAGAGATTGTAAATAATAAATTAAACATAAAGTCAAATGAAAAAAAATGTATAGGTTTTTGCTTTAATATGACAATTGCTAAAATAGAGGTTTATCTTCCAAGTAGTTATTCTGGAAATATAAATATTGAAAATAACTATGGAGATGTAAATATTGGGAATTTTGATAATTTAATTTTAGATGCTAAATTAGATGCTGGAGATATTAAAGTTGATTCTTTAAAATCAGGTAAGATTAAAAATTCCTATGGAGATATTAAAATATTAGGATATTCAAAAGAATTAGAAATAGATCAAGACTGTGGAGATGTAGAAGTCTCTGAAGTAGATAGAATTAAACTTGAAAATAACTATGGTGATATTGATATTGGAAAAGTAAATGAATATTTACAAATAAAAGAAGATTGTGGAGATGTAAAAATAGATTCATTAAACTTAAAAGAAAATTCAAGCATTCATAATAGTTATGGCGATATAAAAATAGGCTCAACAAATGAAATATATATAAATGCAAAAACAAGTTTAGGAGATACAAAAATTAATAATAACTATCAAAAATCATATGTTACTTTGACTATTGATAATAGTTGTGGAGATATTAGAGTTAATAATTAATTTTTAATATGTAATTTTGATGGTCTTAATGATTGTACTATTAAGATGTTGAGAACTAATTAAGATAAATCTATATGAGATTTATCTTTTTTAGTGTATAATATATCTGATAGACAAATAGTAATTTGTAAAGGAGATAGTTTATGAAGAATAATGAAAAAAATTCAAACAAAAAAATTGCTGGAATATATTATTTTGCATCATTGTGTTTCTATATTGCTGCAATAATAAATTTTATTAATGGAGATAATAATAGTATGGCAGTTGTATTTTTATGTTTAGGTTCAAGTAATTTATGTTTGGGTAGTGTTTACTTAAATAAAGATAAAGATAGAGATAATGTAAATAAAAATAATAAGAAGTAGTAAAAATTACAATTTATTAATTAGTTCGGAAGATTAAGATATTCCCGTACATTAAGATGAGAAGTAATCTCATCTTTTTTTAGTAATATTCCGTTCCTTATAGGTATAAATTTTTATACTTATTTTTTATAGTTTATTGACTAAACTAATTGAATTAGTTATAATAATAATGTAATTAGTTAGGAGGATATTATGGCAAGAAATAGTATTAGTGATGAGCTAATTATTGAAATATCTGCTAGACTTTCAAATAAAGTTGGATTAGATAATTTATCTTTAAAAATGATTGCTGAAGAATTGGATATAAAATCTCCATCTTTATATAACCATATTTCAAGTCTTGATGACATTAAAGAAAAACTAATGATTTATGGTTGGAAAGAATTGGGAGAAAAGGCAATTGATTCAGCAGTTGGTGTATCAGGTTATGATGCACTAAGAAAAATGTGTTATGCATTTTATGACTATACTACAAATAACAAAGGTGTATTTCAAGCAATGCTTTGGTATAACAAATTTAAAAGTGATGAAATGGCAAATGCAACAATAAAAATATTTGGCATATTACATAAAATATTAGAACCATTAAATATTAGTAGTAATAATGTAGAGCATATTATAAGAACTTTAAGAAGTTTTTTAGAAGGTTTTTCTTTATTGGTTAATAATAATTCATTTGGTAATCCAATATCTATTAAAGAAAGTTTTGATCTATCGTTAGATATTATTATTAATGGAATAAAATCTTTGGAAGGAGTTAAATAAAATGAATGAGTATATTAATTTAGATGAAAAGAATATTGATGAAGAACATATTTGTTGTGCAATAGGAGATCCTAAACATCAAGGTGGTGTTGATGCTAAAAAAGAATGGATAAAAAACAAATTAAAAGATGGACATGTATTTAGAAAATTAAATGCAAGAGGAAAAGTATTTATTGAATATGAACCGATAGAAACTGCTTGGGTTCCAATCAATGGTAAGAACTATATGCATATTTATTGTTTATGGGTTGCAGGTAGTTTTAAAGGAAAAGGTATTGGTAAAGAATTATTAGAATATGCAATTGAAGATGCTAAAAATAAGAAAATGAGTGGAGTTTGTACATTGGTATCACAAAAGAAAAAACCATTTATTGGAGATAAAAAATTCTTTGAACATTATGGATTTAAAGTTGTAGATACAATCAACGATTATGAATTAATGGCACTTTCTTTTGATAATAAAGAAACACCTAAATTTAGTGATAATGCTAGAAAAATGGAAATTGATAGTCAAGATTTTACTATTTATTATTCTAATGAATGTCCTTATGTAGAATATGAAGTAAAAGAATTATCTGATTATGCCAAAGATAAAGGAATAAAATTAGATTTTATAAAAATAGACTCATTAGAGAAAGCAAAGAGTGCTCCATGTGTATTTAATAACTGGGCAAACTTTTATAAAGGAAAATTTGTTTCAAATACAATATTAAATGCAAATGCCTTTGAGAAGTTAATTAAGTAATATGGAATTTGTAAAAGCAAAAACTATACTATCAAAAGTTAAATATGGTTCTGATTGGTATGGTATAGATTATAACATGAACCTATATAGAGGTTGTTCTCATGGGTGTATATATTGTGATAGTAGAAGTAATTGCTATCATATAGATAATTTTGATATTCCTAAAGGAAAAGAAAATGCACTTGCAATATTAGAAAGTGAATTATCTAAAAAGAAAGAGAAAGGTGTTGTAGGTATTGGCTCAATGTCTGATACTTATAATCCACTTGAGAAACAATATGAGCAAACAAGAGGAGCATTAAAACTTCTATTAAAATATAACTTTGGGGTTTCTATTGATACAAAGAGTGATTTGATTTTAAGAGATTTAGATTTACTTAAAGAAATTAATTCAAAGAATAATGTAATCATTAAATTTACAATAACAACTCCTAATGATGAATTATCTAAGATAATTGAACCCCATGTATGTGCATCTTCTAAAAGATTTGAAGCAATAAAAATATTATCTGATAATGGTATATTTACAGGAATAATGATGAATCCAGTTCTACCATTTATTACTGATAATGAAGAAGATATTAAAAAATTAGTTAAAATGGCTTATGAAAGTGGAGCAAAGTTTATTCATACATATGTGGGAATGACTTTAAGAGAAAATCAAAGAGATTATTATTTTGAGCAATTGGATAAACATTTTAAGGGATTAAAAGACAAATATATTAATTATTATGGAGAAAGATATAATGGTTCTCCACGAAATAGTGGGGAGTAAAAAATAGTCCTCAAGAAGAATTACTGGGGACTTTTTATATATAAGCTGCAAGATTTAGTGGGGAGATAACATATTAAAAGTTATCTCTTTTTTAGTGTATAATAATATGGCAATTTATATATTGCTAGAAGGTGGTGAAGACAATGAAAGAAGTTGAACAATTACTTAACATTGGTAATCAATATAAGATTATAAAATTTGAAGAAGGATTAAATAATAAGATAAAAGTAATAAAAAGAGTAGCATTTGGATATAGAAATTTTAGATTTTTCAGGCTAAGATTAATGTATATACTAAATGGAAAAGTAAGCGGAATGACTAAAAAAGATAGAAATGCAAAAAAATGAAAAAAATAATGTTATCAGCCACCAAAAAAAGCCAAATTTTTTTAAGCAGCAAAAATAAGGGATTAGCCCTTATTTTTCAATATATTATAAAAATTTAGCTCCCCACCAGAACTTTTAGAACCTTAAAATATTGATATACTATACCAGTTGATACTCCAGCTTTTTTTGCTATCTCAGCAGTATTTGTATTGTAATATCCATTTTCACATATTAAATCAAAACCAGATTTAATAATTTTTTCTTTCTTTTCAATAGCTCGTTGTTGTTTGGGTTTTCTTATACTTTCTATCATTTTTTTCACCTCGTTAAACAAATTATAACATAATTATAAATAATGTGAAATAATATTCATATTAATATTGATTATTCTTGAGTTAAAGAGTATAATTAATATGAAATGCATTTCACATTTAGAAAGAGGAAATGGTATGAAAGGTTTTATTGAATTAAAAAATGTTAAAAAAACATATGTAGTAGGTGAACAAAAATTTAATGCTTTGGATGGTATTGATTTAAATATTAATCAAGGTGAATTTGTTGTTGTTCTAGGACCATCAGGTGCTGGTAAATCAACACTACTTAATTTATTAGGTGGTATGGATAAAGCAACATCAGGATCAATTATTATTGGTGAAGATGATATTGCTAAGTTTAATGATAAAGAATTAACAAGATATCGTGCTAATGATGTTGGATTTATTTTTCAATTTTATAATATTATGCCAACTTTAACAGTAGATGAAAATGTTAATTTAATTAAAGATGTAACGAATACATCAAAGAATTCAAAAGATGTTTTAAAAAGTGTTGGATTAATTAGACATATGAATAAATTCCCACAAGAATTATCAGGTGGTGAACAACAAAGAGTTTCAATTGCTAGAGCAATTATGAAAAACCCAAAAGTATTACTTTGTGATGAGCCAACTGGTGCCTTAGATTCTAAAACAGGTGTTGAAGTATTGAAGCTATTAAAAGAACAAAGTGATCAAGATACAACCGTTATTATCGTAACTCACAATGCCTTAATTGCTGATATAGCTGATAGAATTATTAGAATCAAAAATGGTAAAGTTGAATCTAATGAATTAAATAAACATCCAAAAAATATTGATGAGGTTAAGTGGTAATATGTTAAAAAGAAAAATGTTTCGTGATATAAAAAATAATTTATCACAATTTATAACTATCTTTTTAATGATAATGATTGGAATAATGGCTTATGCTGGGATAGAAGCATATATAGATGGTATGAAAAAAACAGCTGATAAGTTTTATTCTGAAAACAATTTATTTGATTTAAATGTTATGGGTAAATTAAATCATAATGATTTAGATAAAATAAAAGGAATTAATAATGTTAAAGATGCCGAATTAAAATTAGCAATTAGTGCTTTAACAGATAATGATAAAACTTTATTATTAAACTTTATTGAATCAAATAATATATCTAAATTTTATGTTTTGGATGGAGAAAAATTTGCTAAAAATAAAAGTGGTATTTGGTTAGATAACTTTTATGCTAAAGAGAATAATATTAAAGTTGGCGATGTTATATTAGTAAAATATAAATCAATGGTATTACATGAAAAAGTATTAGGTTTAATTAATGTACCAGATCATTTATATGATGTAAGAGATGAATCTGAATTATATCCAGACCGTAAAGAATTTGGTTTTGCTTATATGTCAGTAAATGAAATAACTGAAGATTATATAAAAGAACAATACTTAAAAGAAGTAAGTAGTATGGGAATATATGATATTCCAGAAGATTTTAATTATAAAGATTATATACCATTTAATAGTATAATGGTTGATGTTAAAGATAATAAAGAGCGCGACAATGTTAAAAATGAAATAGAAGATAATGTTAAAAATGCTAAAGCAATTATTAATGTTGAAGATACATCTTCTTATGTAACTTATCAAGGTGAAATTGATGGAGGTAAAACTTGTGTAGGTGTATTTTCCGGAATATTTTTATTTATTGCTATGCTTTCTGTTATAACAACAATGACTAGAGTAGTTAAAAAAGAGAGGGTACAAATAGGAACATTAAAAGCTTTAGGATTTAGTAATAATAGAATATTATTTCATTATATTGGCTATGGATTTTGGGTTAGTATATTTGCTAGTATAGTAGGATTAGTATTAGGATATTATTTAATCGGAACAGTATTTATGAATCTAGAAATGGAGTTCTTTGAAATACCAAATGGTGCTCCAGCAATGAATATAACTAGTTATTATGTAGCTTTAATTGTAACTTTTGTAGTAGCTTTAATAACTTATATAACTGGAAGAAGTATTTTAAGAGAAAATCCAGCAGAATCATTAAGAACAAAAATACCTAGTATTAAAGGTAAAGCTCTTAATATAACAAGAAAGGGATTCTTTAAAAAATTAGGTTTCTCCTCTAAGTGGAATGTAAGAGATATTTTAAGAAATAAAATGAGAACCTTTATGGGTTTAGCAGGGGTAGTAGGTTGCTGTACTTTAATAGTTTGTGCATTAGGTATGTTAGATTCAATGAACTTCTTTGTTAAATTACAATTTGAAGATTTATATAATTTTGATTATAAGTTAAATATTAAAGAAGGTATAAATAAAAACGAATTAAAAGTTTTATATGATAAATATGGAACTAATACATCTGAAACTTTAGAAATTGAAATTAAAGATGGTAGTGGCAAAAGAGAAGCAAATAATATATTAGTTACTGATGCTGGTAATTACTTAAGGTTTGTTGATAATAAGAATAAGTTAAAAGAAAAACCAGGTAATAATGGTGTTTATGTAACATATAAACTAGCTGAAACAAAAGGATATAAAATAGGTGATACAATTACATGGCATATCTATGGAGATAAAAAGTATTATAAATCAAAAATAATTGGATTTAATAAAGATACACAAAACCAAAATGTATCAATGAATAAAACTTATTTAGAATCATTAAAAATCAAATATCAACCAGATGCTTTATATACTAATGTTGATTTAAGTAATGTAAATGAAATAAAAAATGTTGAATCAATTCAAGATAAAGAAGCATTAAAAGAAGGTATGGGTCAAATGCTTTCGATGATGAAAACAATGTTAGTTTTAATTATTGTAATTGCTGTTTTATTAGGATCTATTATAATTTATAATTTAGGTATTATTTCCTACACGGAAAAACAATATCAATTTTCAACATTAAAAGTACTAGGATTTAAAGATAAGCAAATTGAAAGAATCTTTATCAAACAAAATAATTGGATAGCGATTATTTCAATTATTATTGGTCTTCCTCTAGGATTCTATTTAACAGATTGGTTATTTAAAATAGCTATTGAAGAACATTATGATTTTGGTGCTTTTATAAAAACAGAAACTTACATAATATCAGCAATCGGAACATTTATAGTTTCATATCTAGTTTCTAAATTCTTAGCTAGAAAAATAAAGAAAATAGATATGGTTACAAGTTTAAAAGGAAATGAATGATTTTTATATGATAAGATTATATATGTATATTTCTATTAGACTACAAGTGTAATAAATGATATAATTATAAATAATTAATGTTTGTATATACTAAAACACCGGTTCTCCACGAAATAGTGGGGAGTAAAAAATAGTCCTCAAGAAGAATTACTGGGGACTTTTTATATATAAGCTGCAAGATTTAGTGGGGAGATAACATATTAAAAGTTATCTCTTTTTTAGTGTATAATAATATGGCAATTTATATATTGCTAGAAGGTGGTGAAGACAATGAAAGAAGTTGAACAATTACTTAACATTGGTAATCAATATAAGATTATAAAATTTGAAGAAGGATTAAATAATAAGATAAAAGTAATAAAAAGAGTAGCATTTGGATATAGAAATTTTAGATTTTTCAGGCTAAGATTAATGTATATACTAAATGGAAAAGTAAGCGGAATGACTAAAAAAGATAGAAATGCAAAAAAATGAAAAAAATAATGTTATCAGCCACCAAAAAAAGCCAAATTTTTTTAAGCAGCAAAAATAAGGGATTAGCCCTTATTTTTCAATATATTATAAAAATTTAGCTCCCCACCAGAACTTTTAGAACCGAAACGATATGGTTAGATTAAAAAATCTAATCATTTTTTCTTATATAAAACGAAAGGAGAAATAAATAATATTAATTATATTAGGAGCAATAGGATTATTCTTATTGCTTTTTATTTATATATCAAGCAGATGACTGAAAGGAGGCTAACATGAACAAATTAGAAATGTATAAAGCATTATCACAAGAAGATAAAGATAACCTAGTTATGTATTCAATTTATAATATAATATATGATGCAGCTAAAAATCATAATAGCAATATTTCTGATATAGAAGTAGATAAACTTGCTAATTTATCTTATGATATTTATCTTGATGACTCGACTTACGATTTTCCTTGGGATAGAATAACATATTTTATTGCAGATTGTTATTTGGAAGGAAATGCATCTATTGAAGTTATGGAAAGATGTGATTATGATGACATTTTAGATGCAATAGATAGTTATGATAGTAATTATGATTTTATTAGTAAAAATGAAGAAATAGAAAGGTAGTGATAGTATGGATTTTACTAAATTAAATACAGAGTTTGCTAATATGCAAACAACTATTGTTAAGTATCATAATGTAGTTAGTAAAATTGAATCAAAAATTAAATATAATTCAAAACTAATTAGTAAATATGAAACTAAAGGGAAAAAATTAAATAATGTTGAAAAAGAATTAAGTAATTTATATATAAAACTATTAAAACATGAAAATGACTTTTTAAAAACATTGATTACAGAAGATACTAAATCTAATAATAAAATAGAAGGATAGTAATGCCATTTAGTTATATTATTGTTTTAGTTATAGTAGTATCAATAATTGTATTTTTATATCTTATTGAGCCACTTATATCTAGACAAAAACTAAAGAATAATAATGAGCATGGTAGTGCTAGATGGGCAACGAAAAAGGAGATAGATAAGAAATTTAGAAAAGAAGAAGTTAGTAATATTAATGAAAGCGGTTTTCCAGTATATTACTCTAAAAATAATAAATATGTGTGGTTTGATAATGAAACTCCGCATTGGATATATTTAGGCTCAACAGGTAGTGGTAAATCAGTTACTGCAGTAATTCCTGAATGTAGTTTTATTGCTACTGCTAATGTTAAGAAAAGTGTCTTTATAACTGATCCAAAAGGAGAAATATTTAGTACAACTAGTAAAATGTTTCAAGATGAAGGTTATAATATATTAACTCTTGATTTTAGAAATCCTAGTTTATCTAATCATCTAAATATACTAGAGCCAATTATTCGAGAATATGAAGAATATAGTTATAATGATAAATTATCTATTAATGAATCTGATATAAAAAAGAAAATGGAATATCAGAATATTGCAATTGAACATCTAGCGCAAAGTAATCAGTTAATAGAGTCAATTTCAAAAATAATAATGGAAGATAAAACTGCAAAAGAGGCATTTTGGAATAATAGTGCGAGTGATTTATTATATGGAATAATTGCTTTATTTTTAGAAGAATACGCAGATGGTAAGATTGATAGAAAAATGATTACTTTATCATCAATAAAAAAGTTTCAAAATAGTTCCATGACAGATAAAAATCAAAAACTATTAAAGAAGTATATTACTGAAAAAACTTATGGACTTAAAAGTAAAGATAAACTATTACCAGTTATATCATCAAGTGAAAATACTTATAAAAGTATAACAAGTGTATTTAATGAAAGAATGAGTTTATTTGATGATATTAATGTAGAAAATATTACATCTGATTCAGACTTTGATTTTGATATATTAGGTAAAGAGCCTACAGTTTTATATTGTTGTATCCCTGATGAGTCAAAAATATATTATACTTTAGTATCGATTATTGTTTCATTAATCTATAAAACTTTAGTATTATTATCAAATAATCAGCCTAACAAGAGATTACCTTATGACCTTGTTTTCTTATTAGATGAATTTGCAAATACACCACCACTTGAAGATATTGAAACAATAGTATCAGTTGCAAGAAGTAGGGGAATGTATTTTCAATTCTTCTTGCAAAGTTTTGCGCAACTTGATAATTTATATGGTAGAGAGGTTAGCCAAATTATTCAAGATAACTGTGGACTTGCTTATCTTAAGACAAACACTGAAGAAACAGCAGAGGCAATATCTAAAAGACTTGGTAATAAAACTATTGAAACATCCTCAATAAATTATTCTATGAGTTTTACAAATAATAATGGTAGTAAAGGTACAAGTTTAATTGCAAGAAACTTGCTTACTGCAGATGAAATAAAGCAATTACATTATAAAACAATAATATTTCCAACAGTTAGTCATCCTATATTTAGAGATACTATTGTTTATAAAAAGTTTAGTTGTTATAAAGAAGGGATGATTAATAGAGAGGTTAGACCTTTAGCTAGACTTATTGATACTTATTTTACAGTAGAACAGATAAAGTTTAATAATGATAATAAAGAAACTACAAGTAATAATGAAGATATCTCTCACGAAAAGGAAATTAGTGATAATGTAAGCATTAAAGATAAAATAAATGAAGTTATAAATAATATAATTAAAGAATTTGGTAAGGTTGATTATAATGTTGGTTATATGAATAACAAAGGAACTATTATAGGTAAATTATTTTTAGCAAGTCCTTTATCAGCAAATGATATAAGAATATTAGAAGGATTAAGTCTGAAAATGAATTTTAATTATAATGTAATAATTGATTCTAAGAAAATAAAAAAGAAGGATATGAATACATTGATTGAAATATCTTTAGATGATGAAATTTAAGATATGTCAATAACTTGAGATAAATTCCTATAAAAAGTTATAAAATTATTTTTTGATTAATGCCTATTTGGCTACTGCCGTAGGCATTACTTTCTTATATGGACAAGAAAGTAATCAAAGAAACCAGGG
>Ga0256407_10002141_pt1 | contig 38535 bp, 30 predicted proteins | sample RumenRJG_04DNA_FD_193489 | JGI IMG/M metagenome (GOLD analysis project Ga0256407, IMG submission 193489) | Bovine rumen microbial communities from Lethbridge, Alberta, Canada - RJG_04 | ecosystem: Host-associated > Mammals > Digestive system > Stomach > Rumen | place: Canada: Alberta... | reverse complement strand
GCTAAGGGTGGCTATATTGAGTTGTTTGGCGACACTAATATAGTGATTATCAATGAGATATGCAATATTTCTCAAAGAAATCAACCTTAGCATTTTTTCGTTTTTTAGCTACTTGCGAAACTTAAATCTATAATTGCCTCACGCATACTTCTTATTATCAATCAAATCGCACTCAATGTGCTCGAAGAAAATCTTGTATTCCTCATCAGAAGACGCTTTCAGGTCTTCGTATGCGATACGTCCCCTCAACCCATAGTCATACAAGGTCGAGAGCAGCTTCATTCGGGTTACGGCATCCGTCGTCTGCCGGTAGTCCTCCACCAGGAAGTCCACCACATCCTGCCGGTCCGATTTGATGTTACCGAAAGCCTCCACCAGGGCGGAACGTTCAGCGAAGGAAGCGGAAGCGTACCGATGGAAGAATTCGTGTTCGGCCGGGATGTACTTCAATTCCCCCAAAGCCTTGATCAAGGCGCAGGCGAAGCGTTCATCCCGCGTATCGCGAAGCAGCTGAAGGAGTTCCGGACAGGATTTATCCAATTTAAGCAGGCGGATCTCATTCACCGCGAAGATACGCAGTTCCTCGTTGACAGGGTTCAGGTTGCACCACTGAACCAGGTTGGGCATGGAAAGGCGGTTCTTGATACGATAGAGGAAAACATTGTGATACCGGACCTGCATTTCCTCGGAGAAACGGAAGGAAGGGTCATCCTCAATCACCTTGAACGGATAGGAACTGCCATACCGGGCAGCATGGATACGGGCATAAATCTTCAACTTGGCGTCCTTGGCAAACAGGTAGCGGGTCGCGATAGCCTCTTTCAACTCCGCATCAATATCGGAGATGTTCATAAGGGCGTTCAGACGCCTGCGCGTATCGCGGGAACGGACCTGGCGCTCGAAATAGACCTGCATACGGAAGGCACGCAGGATTTCACGCCAGTTGGCCTTGTTGATATTGTCTTTGATTTTGGGATAGATATCCAGCAGCATCTGCAGGATAGGACGGACAAAACGGGGACGCGGTTTATAGTCTTCCGGAATATCCAACCGGTCCTGTATCACATCCGGGTCCAGGTTCTGGGCCGTTGTTGCCATCTCCACGACAGCTTGCTGGTATCTGCGGCGGGCACGGCGGTCAGAACGGGCATGGATCGCATTCCGGTACGTCCGGACGCCATCCAGGAAAATCAGGACGACGATGGCAATCAGAAAGAAAGTAGTGAAAACCGCGCAGAACCGGACCATCGGCGGGTATTCGGCCAAACGGTAGTATAGAAGCATTATGTAATACTTCCAATATCCAAAACCACTTAAAACAAAATAATCCATTGCCCTAATTCGCCGCAAAAGTACGCACTATATTGCTAAAATACAAAAAAATAAATAAATTTGTATAGACTTATTTCAGTTTAAACGATGTAAATGTAACTTTGCAGCCAGAATTTGTTTAGAGATGGCAGAAAGCAACTTTATAGACTACGTAAAAATCTTTTGTCATTCCGGTCACGGAGGGGCGGGGTCGATGCATCTTCACCGCGCCAAATATGTCCCCAAAGGCGGCCCAGACGGGGGTGACGGCGGCAGGGGCGGTCATATCATCCTGCGGGCCAATCCGCAGAAATGGACGCTGATCCACCTCCGCTACCGGAAGCACGTCAAGGCAGAAGATGGAGAGAAGGGCGGAGCCGCCCTGTGCAAGGGTAAGAACGGACCGGATGTCATCCTGGAGGTTCCTGTGGGGACCGTTGCCAAAGATGCCGAAACCGGCGAGATGCTCTTCGAACTGCTTGAACCCGGAGAGGAGCGGATCCTCTGCCGAGGAGGCCGGGGCGGACTGGGCAACAACAATTTCAAATCGGCCACCAACCAAACCCCGCGGTACGCACAACCCGGCGAGGAAGGCGAGGAAGGCTGGTTCATCCTGGAACTCAAGGTTTTGGCCGATGTAGGACTGGTCGGTTTCCCGAATGCCGGCAAATCCACCCTGCTGGCCACCATCACCTCGGCCAAACCCAAGATTGCCAATTATGCCTTCACCACCCTGGAACCCAATCTGGGCATCGTGAGCTATTATGATGAACAGTCCTTCGTCATGGCCGACATCCCGGGCATCATCGAAGGCGCCCACGAAGGAAAAGGAATCGGCATCCGCTTCCTGCGGCATATCGAGCGCAATTCCGTCCTGCTGTTCATGGTTTCGGCCGAGGAAGATGACATCAAGAAAGGATACGAAACCCTGCTGAACGAATTGCGCGAATACAATCCCGAACTGCTTGTAAAGGAACGCGTGCTGGCGGTTACGAAATGCGACCTGATCAATGCGAAACAGGCTGCCAAAATCGAAAAGAAACTGCCGGCCGGCATACCGCATGTACTCATTTCATCGGTCGGACAAACCGGCCTCAACGAATTAAAGGACCTGCTTTGGGAGGCACTGCATAAATGATTCAGACACTTCATCAAATAGACCGGGAACTGACGCTAGCCATCAACAGCCTTCACTCCCCTGCTACCGACGCCATCTGGATGCTGGTTACGGAAAAGAAAGTATGGTTCCTGCTGTACGCCATTGCCATCTTCTTCTTGTTCAAACAGTTAGGTTGGAAGAAGGCCCTGGTGGTCATTGCTTCGGTGGCCTTGTCCGTAGGCCTGATCGACACCCTCTCCAACCTGGTGAAAGATTCGGTGGCGCGCCTGCGTCCCTGCTATGACACCTGGATGTTGAGCCACGGACTGTATATGCTGGAACCGCGCGGCGGCTTCTTCGGCTTTTTCTCGGCCCACGCCGCCAATCATTTCGGTATGGCCACAGCCCTGGTCATGGGCTTCCGGAACGACACCACACACGCCTACCGCGGTCTGGCCTGGGGCGCCTGGATCTGGGCTTCCCTGGTGGCCATCAGCCGCGTTTACGTGGGTAAACACTTTCTGGGAGATGTCCTGGTCGGTGTCCTCGTCGGCCTGGCCATCGGTTACCTGATGGGATATCTTGCCCGGTGGGTAATCCGCCGGTTCCGCTTATAATTCCGGAATCACTTTCTCCATCTGCTGGGAACGGGAACCTTTCACCAGCACAACGGCATCCTTGACCGGATGCTCCTTCAGCCAGTCTGCCACCGCCTGCGAGGTTTCGAACCACAGGCAGCTGACCGGATGGCCTTCCAGTGCCTTGCGGAATTCCTCCCCTACCAGGATCACCTGGGTGGCGCCGGCAACCGGAAGCCGCTCCAGGATCTTCACATGCTCGGCCACGGAATCCGTACCCAGTTCTCCCATCGACCCCAGCATCAGGACCTTCCGGTCCGATACGATATTGGCGATGTTGTCCAGGGCGGCCGCCATGCTGGTCGGGTTGGCGTTGTAGGCATCCACCACCAGGGTATTGTCCGCCGTACGCATCATCTGGGAGCGGTTGTTCGAGGGTTCGTACCGGCAGACCGCCGCGATGGCGTCATCCTGCGGCACCCCAAAATACTGTCCGATGGCCAGGGCCGCCAGGACGTTGGGGGCATTGTAGGTACCCACAAGGTGGGTTTCCACGCCCAGCAGGATATCCGGATCCTCCTCGGAGGGAACCGCCATGCGGAGGAAAGGATGGGCGGCATCGGCCGGCAGCACAATGGCGCCCTCCCCGTAGGGAATGGTTTCCAGCCCTTTCCGGGCGGAGGCCATCTCAACCAGATCCGGATCGGCGCTGCGCACAAAGGCCTTTCCGCCATGTGCCTGGAGATAATCGTATAACTGTCCCTTGGCCTTCTTGACCCCTTCGAACGAGCCAAAGCCCAAGAGATGGGCCTTCCCCACATTGGTGATAAGTCCCAGGTCCGGCTCGCTCACCGCCACGAGGTGGGCGATATCGTCGGGATGGCTGGCCCCCATTTCAATCACGGCAATCTGGGTCCGCGCATCTATCTTCAGCAGCGAAAGCGGCACGCCGATATCGTTGTTCAGGTTGCCTTCGGTTGCCGTCACAACGTATTTTGCACCAAGGACGGCCCGGATCAGTTCCTTCGTGGTGGTCTTGCCGTTGGTGCCGGTCAGGCCCACGACGGTCAGCCGTTTTCCATCCACCAGGGTATGCTCGCGATGGTAGCGGGCCAGGGCCTGGAGGGCTTCCAGGGTATCCGGAACGGGAATCAGGCGTTCATCGCCCGATGCAGCCACTTCGGAGGCTGCGTCCACCACGGCGTAGGCTGCGCCTTTTTCCAGGGCGGCCGCCGCATAGGCATTGCCATCGAAATTTTCCCCTTTCAGGGCAAAAAAGAGTTCCCCGCCCTTCAAGGTGCGGCTATCGGTCGTGACCCCCGTACTGCGGAGGAACAACGCATATAATTGCTCGATTTCCATTATTTGACTCCTGTTGATCCGAATCCGCCGGCTCCCCTCTCGGTTTCGTCCAGCACCTCCACTTCTTCCCATTCGATTTTTTCATGCCGCGCAATGACCATCTGCGCAATCCGCTCGCCCGGGACAATCTCGAAGGGCTCCTCCGAGAGGTTCACCAGGATGACGCGAATCTCGCCGCGATAGTCGGCATCGACGGTACCCGGCGAATTGAGCACGGTGATTCCCTTCTTGGCGGCCAGCCCGCTGCGGGGACGGACCTGCGCCTCAAAGCCCTCGGGCAACGCGATATACAGGCCCGTAGGCACCATGGCGCGCTGGAGAGGCTTCAGCACAATGGGTTCGGTGATGGCCGCCCGCAAATCCATCCCGGCCGACAGCGGGGTCGCATAAAACGGAGACGGATAGGGCGAATGGTTGACAATCTTCACTTTCATATCGGATGATGTTATTTCGGTGCGTATTTATACAGGAAGCCTGTGATGATGGCAAAGATGACATTTGGCAGCCACAGGGCTATCCAGGGCGGGAGTGTTCCGGTAAAGACGAACATCTGGCTGAACCGCAGGAAGAGGATGTAGGAGAAACTCAGGGCAATGCCCACACCGATGTTCCAGCCGATGCCTCCCCGCTTCTTGCGCGAGGACAGGACCACGCCCATAATGGTCAGGATAAAGGCCGAGAACGGCAGGGCGAAACGGGTATGTTTCTCGATCTGGGCGTACATCACATTCTTGTCGCCGCGCATGTTCTGGGTATCGATGAGTTCGTTCAGCTGTTCATACGACAAGGATTCCACCGTTTTCTTGTTGCGGTAAAAGTCCGTCACAGTCAGGTTCAGGACCGTATCCAGGCGTTCTCCGCTGCGGACATGGTCTTCCATACCCTCGCTGTATTCCCGGATGAAATAGCGGTTCAGCCGCCAGGCAGCCTTGGTGCTGTCCCACACGGCCGCTTCTGCCGATACCTTGCTGACCAGCTGGTTGTCCCGGATTTCCTCCAGCGTAAAACCGTAAGCCGTATTGTTCCAGGTACTGAACGATTCCACATACACAAACTGTCCGGGATTGATCTGGTAGTGCATGTTGCGGCTGTTCAGGCTCTTGTAGTCCAGCGACGTGTATTTGATCTCGAACGCCGCGCGCGTCACGTTCGCTCGCGGGATAATAAAGAGGTTCAGCGTAAGCGACAGGAGGAAGATGACAAAAGCCGAGAAGAAATACGGGACCATAAGCCGGTGGAAACTCACACCGCAGGACAGGATAGCGATGATTTCCGAGTTGGCGGCCAGGCGGGAAGTGAAGAAAATCACCGTAATAAACACGAACAACGGACTGAACATGTTCGTAAAATACGGGATGAAATTCACGTAATAGTCAAAGATGATGGCCTTCATAGGCGCCTGCTTGGACACGAAATCGTCAATCTTCTCGCTGATATCGAAGATAATGACGATACCGATGATCAGGATCAGCGCAATCCCGAAGGTCAAGAGGAACTTCTTGACAATATATACATCCAGTTTCTTGGGTCTCAGGTTCATACTTCTTTACAATCTTGCGGTAACTTTGCGGATGACTTCTTCTTTCCACGGCAGGAAATCGCCCGCTTCGATGTGGGCGCGCGCCTGGCGCACCAGGTCCAGATAAAACGCCAGGTTGTGCTCGGTGGCAATCATGGCGGCGAACATCTCCCCGGCAATGAACAGGTGGCGCAGGTAGGCCTTGGTATAGGCATGGTCCACAAAAGAAGTCCCCGCCGGATCCAGTTCGCTGAAATCCTGCTCCCACTTGGCGTTGCGCATATTCATGATGCCGTTCCAGGTGAACAGCATGCCGTTTCGGGCATTGCGGGTCGGCATCACGCAATCGAACATATCCACGCCGCGGGCAATGCCTTCCAGCAGGTTGGCCGGGGTGCCCACGCCCATCAGGTAACGGGGTTTGCCGGCCGGCAGGATGGGACAGACCACCTCCAGCATTTCGTACATTTTCTCCGTAGGCTCCCCTACCGCCAGGCCGCCGATGCCGTATCCGCCGCGGTTGTCGTTATCCAGGGAGAGGGCGTGCTCCACCGCCTGTTTGCGCAGATCCGGATACACGCAACCCTGGATGATGGGGAACATCACCTGGCCGTACCCGTACAGGGGTTCCGTCCGGTCGAAATGAAGGGCAAAACGCTCCAGCCAGCCCTGCGTGAGCCGCAGAGACTTTTCGGCATAGCGGTAATCGGCATCGCCCGGGCAGCATTCGTCCAGGGCCATGACGATATCGGCTCCGATGACCCGCTGGGTCTCCACGTTGTTTTCCGGGGTGAAGGTATGGCGGGAACCGTCGATATGCGAGGCAAAGGTGCAGCCGTCCGGCGTCAGTTTGCGGATGGGGGTCAGAGAGAAAACCTGGAAGCCGCCGCTGTCTGTCAGGATGGGACGGTCCCAGTTTTCGAACCGATGCAGGCCGCCCGCCTTGCGGAGGGTGTCCAGACCGGGCCGCAGATAGAGATGATAGGTATTCCCCAGGATGATTTCCGCACCGATATCCGCCTTCAGATCGCGGTGATAGACCCCTTTTACGGAACCCACCGTCCCCACCGGCATGAAGATGGGAGTATGGATCTCTCCGTGGTCGGTAGAAATCACTCCCGCGCGGGCGGAACAGCCAGGATCCTGGGCGGTACAGACAAATTTAAACATCTCTTGCGGTATATTTCTGCAAAAATACGGAAAATTTCGTACATTTGTATGATAACACATGTGAGTATGCAGATAAAAATCAAACCCGTTACCATCAAGTTAATCTTGATGCTCTTTCTTGAATTTGCCGTCTGGGGAGCTTACCTGACTTCCCTTGGCCGCTACCTGGGCAATATCGGACTCGGTTCACAGATTAAATGGTTCTTTGCCATGCAGGGAATCGTCTCCATCTTCATGCCTACGCTCATGGGGATTGTGGCCGATAAGAAAATGGAGGCGCAGAAGGTCCTTTCCCTCTGCCACGGCCTGGCCGGCCTGTTCATGGCCGGTGCCGGCTTCTATTGCATTGCGGCCGGCTCCGCCATCCAGTTCGTACCCCTTTTCGTGCTCTATAGCATCAGCGTGGCCTTCTTCATGCCCACCATCGCCCTGGTGAACTCGGTTTCCTACAACGCCCTTGCCAAAGAAGGGATGGATCCGGTGAAGGATTTCCCGCCGATGCGGGTCTTTGGCACCGTGGGTTTCATCTGCAGCATGCTGCTTACCAACTTCCTGTCTATCAAAGGCGTACGCATGCAGGAGTCGTCCTTCCAGCTCATTTCCTCGGGCATCCTTTCGCTCGTGCTTTGCGGCTATTCGCTCACCATGCCCGCCTGCCCCGTGAACAAGTCTACGGAGAAGCAGTCCCTGGCCGACGCCTTCGGCCTGAAGGCTTTCACGCTGTTCAAGAACAGCCAGTTTGCCATATTCTTCATCTTCTCCATGCTGCTGGGTGCATCGCTCCAGATCACGAACGGCTACGCCAACACCTTCCTGGGTTCCTTCGCGGCCAATCCGGCCTTTGCCGATTCGTTCGCCGTCAAGAATTCCAACGCGCTCATTGCCATTTCCCAGGCTTCCGAGACGCTCTGCATCCTCCTCATCCCGATTGCCATGAAGAAATTCGGCATCAAGAACGTGATGCTCATTGCCATGTTCGCCTGGGTGGGACGCTTTGCCTTCTTCGGCATGGGTAATCCGGCCATGCCCGGTGTGCTGCTCTTCGTGCTCAGCTGCATCGTCTACGGCTTCGCCTTCGACTTCTTCAATATCTCCGGCTCGCTCTATGTAGAGCAGAATGCCGCGGTGGATATCCGCTCCAGCGCCCAGGGCCTCTTTATGATGATGACCAATGGTTTCGGTGCCACCATCGGCACCCTGGCAGCCGGTGCGGTGGTAGATGCCTGCGACGTATTCAACTCCCCCGCCAACTGGCCCATGGCCTGGTACATCTTTGCCGGCTACGCCTGCGTAGTGGGCATCCTCTTTGCCATCCTCTTCAAGAATCCCCAGAAGCAAGGAGTCAAAGCATAACCGGAACCTGTTCTATCCGGCATACCTTAGCGGCTGTCTTCCGATATCGCATATCGAGACAGCCGTATTCGTTATGTCCGTTGATGAGGAAGTGGGCGCTGACACAGTCGAACCGGAAACCCAAGAGGGCCAGTTCCTCCACACTCACCGAGCGGATATCCCGTTCCAGGAAGGAAAGCAGGATGGCACGGTTCTTCTCCAGGCCATGGATGTGGCGCAGTTTCAGTAACTTCAACGACTGATGGCCGCGGTGGTTGTGCCACTCCGCCCGACAGTGGTCGTTGCAGAATTTCTTGTCCGGACGGCCATAGATTGCCTCTCCGCATTGCAGGCATTGATGTTCCGGATGCTCTTGTACCATTTTGTATTGCATACACATAAGGCATTGGACGCACAAAAATGCCAAAGAAAAAATGTCCCGGCAAGCATTCGAAAAAAAGATGCGGAAAGTTTTGAAGATTATTTCGAAAAGGCCGGGAAAGCACCTGTAAGAAAAACGAATGTGCGGGGTTCTTAAATCTTTTGACTTCCGAAAGAATCCGCGCATTCTTTTAAAATTCATAAAAATCTACGCTTCAGCTGCTTATAAAGGCGATTCCTTCCATTTTTCTTCCCGTACTTTGCCCTCGACCCGCCGGGGTGCACACCAGAGCGGGCCAGACATGTTACACGCATAAAACAAGAAAAAATGGAACAACTGAACAAAATCGAACTGCGCGGAACGGTCGGCATCGTCCGCATCAAATCCTTTGAGGGACGGCAGATGGCCCGCTTCTCCCTGGCAACGAATTTCGCTTACTTCGACCGCAACAACGAGGGTGTCATCGAAACCTCCTGGCACAATATCATCGTCTGGGAAGGGAAAGACATGCCCGACCTGAACAAGATCGAGAAAGGAGCCACCGTCTATGTGTGCGGGCGCCTGCGTATCCAAAAGTATACGGCCCAGGACGGCTCCGAGAAAGTCAGCTATGACGTCATGGCGAACAAAGTGATCATTGAAAAGGACAAAGCCGAAATCCAACTCGGTTCCTAATCATACCGGACCGTGCGTACGTATCTCCTCCTCCTGCCGGTCCTGGCCGGCCTTTTTCTCCCGGGTTGTTCATCCGGGAGAAAAATCGGTGCGCTGCGGAGCGGACAGGTTTCCGCTTCCTTATCGCTCCCCCGGGAGCAGAGTGCCCTCCCGGAAGTCAATACCGCCGAATTGCAGCGGGACACGATGACCGTTACGGACCTGAACGGCCGGGAAGTCACCATTATGAACGCCGTCAAAGACGAGAATGGGGAAATGGTGGCCACCGACGTGCTCAAAGCCGCCACGGTCACCGCCCGCTTCCGAAACGTGGCGGAACGTCACGGGAAAGTGGAGCTATGCTTCCAAGTGATTGTCCCGGAAGCCATGCAGGACAGCCGGTGGCAGCTCCGCTTCTACCCCATGATGTTCCTGCTGGGCGACAGTACCGCCCTGGCTAACGTCGTCATCACCGGCAAGGATTACCGGCAGGAGCAATTACGGGGATACCAGCACTACGAACGCTTTCTCAAAAGCATCATTGACGATCCGGACCACTTTATCCGACATCACCAGCTGGAGGTTTTCATCCGGCGGAACATCCCGCAGCTGTACCGCTTCCGGAAGGATTCTTCCTTCGTAAGCGAGGAACAGTTCCATTCTTCCTACGGCGTCAGCGGAGAACAGGCCATCCAGCACTATACCCGGATGATGAGCCTCCGTTGGAACAACCGGAAAATCAGCCGGAAAGACCTGGTATTTAAAAAGAGAGTCAAGGTTCCCATCGTAACGGACGGGCTCCGGCTGGATACGGTCATCCAGAATGCCAACGGAGATTTCATCTACGATTATATCCAGGAGGTGACGGTTCGTCCCAAACTGAAAAAGGTGGACATCACCCTGGAGGGAGAGATTTATGAACAGGCCGACCCAGTCTACCAGATTCCCCGCAGCAAGCCCCTTACCTTTTATATAAGTTCGCTCAGCACCCTGGTCGACGGGACCGAACGCTACCTGAAACGCATCCTGGAAAGGCAGGTCGAAGCCAATACCGCCTGTTACATCGACTTCGGAGCCGCCCAGTCGAACATCGACCCTGCACTAGGCAACAATGCCACGGAGATCGGCCGCATCAAACAGAACCTGCGGTCGCTGGTTGAAAACGAGGTTTTCGAAATGGATTCCATCACCGTTACCGCCTCCTGCTCCCCGGAGGGAGATTGGGGTTACAACGAACGCCTTTCCCGGAAGCGGTCCGAAGCGGTCTCGACCTTTTTCGGCCGGTTCGTCCAGGACTGCGTGGACTCCCTGCGACGCGAGCAGGGTGCCGTCTTCGACCTGGACGGAACGGTGGTGACCAAACGGCAGGACATCCGTTTCATCGCCCGGAGCGATCCGGAAAACTGGCGGATGCTGGATGAACTGGTGCGGATTGATTCCTTGCTCACCCCGGAACAGAAAAGCCGGTACGATGCCCTCAAAGGGCGGGAACCCGATGTTCGGGAACATCTCCTGCAGGCAGAGTCCTTTTATCCCCACATGCGGGAAAAACTCTACCCGCGGTTACGGACCGTACGGTTCGGTTTCTTCCTTCACCGGAAAGGCATGCTCAAGGACACCGTGCACACGACCGTTCTGGATACGACGTATATGCAGGGGGTACAGGCCATCCGGGACCGGGATTACGAACGCGCCGTTACCCTGCTGCGGCCCTACAAGGATTACAATACCGCCGTTGCCTATTGCTCCATGGACTATAATGCCAGCGCCCTGAGCATCCTGGAAACCCTTCCCCGCGATGACAAGGTCAATTACCTGCTGGCCGTCGTCTATAGCCGCCGGGGAGACGAACGGCGTGCCGTGGAATGCTACATCCGCTCCTGCCAGCAAAACCCTTCCATGATCCACCGGGGCAACCTGGATCCCGAAATCAGCCAACTCATCCGCCAGTATGGGCTTAATGAAGAACCTTCCGAGCTATGAAACACCTGCTCTTCCCCATCCTCCTGCTCTGTTCCTTGCTGTCCGCCTGCAGCCAGGCGCAGCCCGATAGTCCGGATACGGCCCGGATCAGCTTCCAGGTGGGTATTCCATCGACCCTGACCCGAAGCGACGTCAACGCATTGGAGACAGAAGCCACCATGCACACCCTGCATGTCTATGTTTATGATGACGAACATCCTAACGGAATACTGGAATCCCATTTTACCTTCGAGCCCGAATCCATAGCCCTTGACGCCATCATCAAAACGTCCTTTGGCAGGAAACGCTTTGTTTTCGTAGCCAATACCGGCGTTCCGGATCATTGGGCCTTCCAAGATAACGATCCCTCCAGGGATTCCTTCGTCATGATGACATCTACCGTGATGGATGTCCAACAAGAGTTTATCGATCTGGGATACCATTTCCTGGAACGGTTGGTAAGCCGTGTGGAAATCTGCCAGATCCGGAACTTGATGCCCTTATCGGCAGGGATCGTCCGTCTGAAAGGCATCTATCTGCACAACGTCGCGCGAAGCCTGGGGAATACCCGCTGGGAAGATGATGCCTACTGGCGCCGGGACTCGGAAGACCTGGACCAGGTACGGTCTCTGTTGGACGGCGGGGCATCCGGTCTGTTCGTGCCCGGCAGTACCTGGGATGCTCCGGCAGGCGGCTATTACCTCTACGGATATCCCAATGCCGCGCCCCAATCGGCCGATGACCGGATTCGTGACTGGGTTACCCGCCTCGTCGTCGAATTGGAAATCAACGGTGTCACCAGCTATTATCCCATCGGCATTCCTGACATGGAGAGCAACCGGTGCTATATCATCCGCCGGCTGGATATCCTGCGGGCCGGCTCCCCTGACCCGGATCATTATGTTACCACAAAGGACATTGACCTGGATTTGCAGGTCGCAGGCTGGATCCCGGCCCCAGCCAACAGTATCGACCCGGGCTCATTCGGTCATACCGATAACGAAGGAAACACAACCCTTTAACCATGAAAAAATACCTGACCCTATTTCCCCTCGGCGTCTTCCTGTACGCCTGCCAGCCGGCCCTGCAAGAGACCTTTCCGCAACAAGAAAGCGTCATGATCGACCTGGCCGTAAACGGGAGCACCAAGGCAACCGGAATGGCAGAAGAAGCCATTTCACGCGCAGAAATCTATGTTTTCGAACAGGATGGGACCCTGGAGACCCATGCTTCCGCCTCCGGAGGGAGTGTCACGGTCACCCTACGGCCCGGTACCAGTAAAGAGGTGTACGCCATTGTCAATCAAACCACGGATTGCCATACTCTGGCCCAGGTACAGGCGTTAACTTCTTCCTTGAACGCCACAGGCTTCGTCATGAGCGGCCGCCTGTCAGGGGAAACCTTCAGTGGAGAGGGTCCCTTCCTCCTTCCCGTATCGCGCCAAGCCGTCAAAATCAGCCTGGGAACCATAACCAACGATATCCGGGAAGATGATTTAAAGGGACAGACGTTTGTCCTCCGCTCCATTTATCTTGTAAATGTCTCGCCCGGTCCGCTTTCCTTTTGGGAGGCTCCGGCAGAACCTGACCTCTGGATCAACCAGGGAGAATGGGTTTCCTCCACCCTGGATGCCTTGACGCATGAGGTCGTCGGCACGACACTCGCCCACGGCGAAACCCTGCCCGGAGACCATACCTTTTATTGTTACCCCCATACCTCCACCCGGAAAACCAAACTGGTCATCGAAGCGCTTATCGGCACACGAACATGCTACTACCCGATTGAACTAAACCAACTTGCGAAAAACACCTGCTACCGGATTCCATCCCTTTCTTTGCAAAGGTTCGGATCCTCCAGCCCGGACGAGTCCGTCGTCACCGCACTGGGAGGCTTTCAACTCCTTGCCCAGTCCTGGCAGGAAGTTCCGCTCGATGCGCAGGAATTATAAGGAAAAACTACTTAACTACTTCATATACAATTATTTATTAAACCATTTTTAAACACAGAGAAAATGAAAAAGAGTTTTCTGTTCATTGCAGCACTTGCTGCTATCTTCTCTCTTTCTTCCTGCAAGAAAGACTTCACGCCCATTCCGGAAGCCGACCAGAATGTAGAATCCCGCCAGTTGGCCCAGATTACAGTCACCGTCCAGGGGGCACCTGTCACAAAAGCCGACATCGCTACCCGAAACAACGAGGACAGGCTCAACTCGGTCGAGGTGTATGTCTTTGACGCCCAGACCGGTTCCATCACCAACGGTATGCTGGAATCCTACAAGAAGGCAGAAGACGCCGAAATCCTGGGAGAGCAACACAACAACGCCAAGGTAACGTTTAACGCGACCACCGGCAAAAAGCACATTTACGTAGTCGCCAATGCCGAGAACAACTATGCCGTCACGCCCGCAGCCGCCCTGGCACAGACCATTACCACAGAAGAAGAATTCCTGGCCGCCATCAGCCGGTTCAACGAGAATGCCATCGCCTCCGGCAGCGTTGCGACCAGCCTGCTCATGGTGGGTGGCAGCGAAAACATCCTCACCCAGGGAGAAAACAACATCGACATCAGCCTCCGCAGGCTGGTCGCCCGCGTGAAAATCGAGAAGATAACGGGCGGGTTCACTTCGCCCGCTCTCCAGGCTTCCACCTTCACGGTCAAGAAGTTATATCTGGTCAATGTAGCCAAGCAGGCCAAGATGGTCAACGGCGACTGGTCAGATGTCTTTGGAACCGAAAGCGGCAACACCGCCCTGCCCGACGGGCATATCCTCTGGCCGGAAGGGTTTATCGCCAACGGAACCATGAAATACTACAAATACGCCGTTCCCAGCGTGGGTGACGGAAACGATGGATTCTGGAACTGGATGGCACCTGCCAACTTCGTCAACGGCACCACCACCTCCGACTCTTTCCTGTCCACGGACACGAATGTCCGTCTGATGACGCAGTTCAGCACGAGCGGCGGAGAAGGTGTCCTCTACGGAACCGGCGCCAATGCATCCCACAACTATCTGCCGGCCAAATTCTTCTATGCCTATCCCAATGCCTCAGCTGCAGAACGGAACGACAGCGAAACCCCGGATTATACCACCAAACTGGTCATCGAAACCGAGATCAGCGTCCATGGAAAGACCGTTACATCCTTCTATCCCATCTCCATTCCCTACCTGCAGCCGAACTATGCCTATACCATTGAGAACGTAACCCTCACCCGACTGGGCAGCAACAATCCCTTCCTGCCCGTCACCACGGCGGAATGCACCTTCTCCATTGTCGTAAGTGACTGGAATACAGGTACAATTACCGGCAAATACAACAATGAGACGACGCCTGGTACAGGCATCTTCGAGATTTAGCCAACCCGTTTCTTTCTCTGATGACCCCTCCGGAACCGTTCCTAATCTGGAGGCGTAGCAAGTCTCCGGTCCGGCCTGACCGCCGGACCGGGGCCCAAATAAACGAAGTATTAATGAGATACATGAAAAGAATTCGAACGGTAATCATTTTCCTGATGATGACGGCCTGTACCATTAAGGAAGACAGGATTCCCTGTCCCTGCTACCTTACCATCGACTTTGTCGACCTCCCCAACCAGTGGCAGGACGACGGTAAGTCCCTATGGATGGATGTCCAGGACCATAAGTCAGATGTGCTGGTACTGGAGACCGTCACCCTGACGGAAACGATGCGGAACCGGGGCATGCGTGTCAAGGTCCCCAAAGGGAAAGCCCTGGTGGCCTCTGCCGGAGGCCGGAACCTCTTTCGACCCTCGCCGGATGGAAAACTCCTGGTCCTGCCGGAGGGATATCAATCCGACAGCCTCTATCTGCATGCCCGCATAGTGGACTGCTCCGGTGAGCTGGCCCGGGATACGGTTCGCCTGCACAAGCAATGGTGCACCCTATCGGTCGTGGTGGCCGGAATGGATGCGTACCAGCGATACGATTTTGAACTGACCGGGGCTTGGGCGGCTTTCTCTGCCGAAGACCTCTCGCCCGTACGCAGTCCTTTCCGGGCATCCCTGATCCGGACCGACCGCGACCGTTTCGTGTGCCGGATTCCCCGGCAGGGAGACAACAAATTGGAACTGTGTCTCTTCGATGAAAATGTGGACGGGACCCGGGGCCGCCTGATTCACGCCTATCCATTAGGGGAACTCATCTACCGGGCGGGATACAACTGGTTTGCAACCGATCTGGATGATGTCACGGTGAAACTGGACTTCGCCCATGCCGACATTACGGTAGGCATCCAACCCTGGGATGCCGGTGAGAATTTGGGAAACATTGTAATCTGATCTGCATGAATAGAATACTTTCACGCTTGCTTTTCCTGCTCCTCCTGCCGGGAGCAGCCTGTTCCCGGAACGGGGACGAGCCCGAGTTTCCGGCCTCTTCCGTCCACATCGAAACCCGGAACGGTGAAAGACTCATCGACCTCAACCTGTTTGCCTTCGATGCCACCACCGGGGTCCTGCTGGGCCAGCAATATCGTGTGGATCCCGAATCGACCTTTCACTTCCCAGAAATACCGGCCGGTTCGCTGGTCCGGCTGGCCGCCATTGGGAACGTCGGAGAAAAACGGCTGGGAAAGGCAGCCACATACGACGACCTGATGCAGGTCGAAGTACCGCTCGATTCCCTGGAAGGCGCCCGCCTGCATAAAGAGGGATGCTGGCTTATGGTGTCGGACCGGACCAACCGGGCCTCCATTGTCCGGACCGATACCCTGGCTGCCGTCACCCTGCAGCCCTTGTTTACCCGGCTGGGCCTGCGCATCGATGCTACGGCCCTGAAACAGTGGAACGTGGAGCTGCGCGATGTGCGACTGGTGAGTCCCGAGGGCGTCTGCCATATCTGGGCCCGGACCTTCGCCCCCGTCGGGAAAGAATTCCCGCAATGCCCTACCTCAGAGGAGTTTACCTCGCTGCAGAATGCCCTTTCATCCAAAGAGAGGACGCCGGCCGTCTATTTCCACGTTCCGGATGCTTCGGCTGAAGAAAGCGAAGCCCGTGTCCAGGTTACCGCCCGGCTGCATGCAAAGGATGGCAGCATGGTTTTAAACCGGACCTGGACGGCCCGGGTGAAAGACCTCCAACCCATCAACTGGGACAAAGAGACTCCCCTTTCCGCCATCCTTCACCTGACCGATGGCAACGCAGGCGTCGACGGGCAATGGAGCTGCATCGACGAGCCGTCCCGAATGCTCCGTATCCAACTGGCGAATGCCCCGTCCGGAGGCAACGCCCTTCCCATCCGCTCCGCGGCCGTTCTCCTCTTTTCTACCCTTCCTCCCGCCGGCTTCCACGATCCTGCCTGTACACCCCTACTCAGCGGGATGGCCAACGGGAATGAGGTCTGCCTCGATATCCGGAACGGGAGCATCGGCAACGCACAACCCGCTTACTATCTGGCCGTTGCCAATCCGACCGCGGCCCTGTATCAGCGGCTTTTGCAACCGGAAGGACCTCTGGATGAAGTCTTTACCACTTGTTCGGAAGAAGACCCGGAATACCCGCTTATGTGGTCCTGCGGGACCCTGGACCTGAACGGAAACGGGGACACTGCCCTCTCCTTGCCGGTCCGCTGCGGACTAGTAAAAGTTTCCATCAGCCATATCTACCATACCCTGCGGGACGACAACCGCAGCCTCACCTTGAAAGGCCTGTTTCTCATCAACGCCTCTGCTTGCTTCTATCCGCATTTCCTTGCCCAGGGCTGGGACATGGACCGGGACGCATACAGCCGGAGATTCTATCATCCGTCCGCCTGCTATACGCCGGGAACGAGCGGTTGGCCCGCCACCTCAGCCAACGGATACGGAATGACCTCCGCCGCCCCGTCTTTCATGCGCCTGTCCACCCTGAAAACCGTGCAGAAAGGCAATGCCATCGACGACACTTTCGTCCTGTACACGTATCCCAATTCCACCGTAGAGGATGCCTGGAGCACACTGGCAGAAGTTCATTCCTGGTCGAGCCTGGAAGGGAACTGGCTGCCCCGGCACACCCGGCTGGTCCTGGAAGTAGAGATTGGCGGGCAGACCTGCTGGTATCCCATTACCCTGCCCACTCTCCTTCCGGGACGCTGGTACAAAATCGATGAGGTACGGCTGACCAACAGCGCTTCCTCCTCCCCCGACATTCCGGCCTCCCGGATAGACCCGGTTTATGCCCTTCATGTCCTCAATTGGGGCTACGCCTCTCTTCGTGAAACCATTTGACAATCCATATTATGCGTACCTTATCCTATTATTTGGCGCTTGTCCTCCTGCTCGGCGGAACGGCTGCCTGCCAGCGCGAGACGGATCCCGCTCCGGAAGAAGACGTGGACCTCTATACCCTTTCTTTGTCCCGGGTGCAACCCGAGAGCAAGGGGCTCATCGGCTCCTGGAGCGACCGTTCAGCCGAAACGATCCTTTCACAGGCCCGCCTGGCCATTTACCAGGATGGCCATCTGCTTACGGCGTACAACGTCGGAAGCGGTGAAAAAGTCCAGCTGAACAAGGCCTTGGAATACAGTATCTACGCCCTTACCTCAACGGGTGAAAACTGGACCTGGCCGCAGGACGAGGCAGACCTGAACGGAAAGGCCCTGACTCTGGAAGAAGACGCTTCCGTCTACCGGACCCGCGGCATTCCGCAGTTCGGCTCCCTGACCGGATTAAGACCCGAAGCGGCCGACGCGTCAGATGGCGTAACGGACGGGTGCATCACCCTCCCGGTCCGACGTCTGTTTGCCCGCGTCACCTTCCGTTTTGAGCCCGACTTCGAATCCCTCCAGCCCTATGCTTTCAACGAGTTGGTTTCCCTGCGCGTATGCCATTCCAACTACGTGCTACGGCCCTTTTCCAACCCGTGTAAAGCCCTCAGTTCAAGTGATATCCACGTTTCCGGCTGGGACCAAAAGACAGAATCCTATCTGTATTCCGACCAGCCGGACGACATTGTCCTGTACATCCCCGAAAACATGCAGGGAGACTTGCTTCCCCAAAACAGTGACCCCTATCAAAAAACCCCGGGACAGGTCGACCTTCTCTGCGGAGCAGGAAAATCAGACCTTTGCACCTACCTGGAAGCCATCGTTCATGCGGACGAGGCCTATCTTCCGGGAGTGGGTGGCGATGCCACCTACCGGTTTTACCTGGGGAAAGACAACACCTCCAACTTCGATGTGCAAGGCAATGTGGATTATCATGTTGCCCTGACCCTGGCACAAGAAGGCCTGGGCCTGACCGGGAACTGGAAGGTGGATACCGGAGACCTCACCGACAACCGCCATTTCCAGTTCCTGGAGCACAACCGGATGGTTCGTCCCGGCGCTACCGCCTACCTGCGATGCACCTATGGTTCCACGGCTTCCTATAATAATTTTGCATCCCCGATGTGGGGGTCCAAATGGGGCTTTTATGCCGGGAATGCCTCCACCTACGCCGCCTATACCGCAACGGGCGAAACAGACGCCTCCCAGGTCCATCTTCACGGGACCTCGCTGGTCTGTCCCCATTGCGGCCACGAATACGAGGCCTTCCCAGACGGCCAGGACGGAGACCTGTCCCGCCTGGGATCTTCCGTCATCCAAGCCAAACAGCACCAATGGATTACGGAGAATCTCTACCGGGAAGGAAACGACTATATCTGCCGATATTGTTCCGACAATCCCATTGTCTTCTTCCCCGCGGAGAACCTGGAGAACCTGCCCCTGGTCGATTGTTCCAACTATGCCTACACCGGTTCCACCGCAGCCTCTTACCTGTGGATTCCCATTCCGGACAGCGTTCCGCTCCATAGCGTCTTTCCGGTCTTTGGCGGATCGGGCGACGGACGGCACACGGACCGTGTCGACATCCAGGTCGGGGACGACACCCCCGTGCTGCTGAACCTGTCCACGCTCCCGCGGTATATCGCCCAGCAAGGGACGGTAACGGCCTCCCGCCTGCCTGCAGAAACCACCGGCCTGACTTTCCGCATCGCCTATCAATCTACAGCCGATATGCTTTCCGTCGAGGATACATCTCCCGCTGCCACAAACATTTCGTGTACAGTCAAGAGCCGTAAGGCCGGTACGGCAACCATCAAGGTCTATGACAAAGAAACAGACCTGGAAGTGGGTACGTTCGCCTTGCAGGTTGCCGCGCCGGTCATCGCCTTTGAAGGGAATGCCTCCGCTACACAGTGGCTGGTTCCGGATGGAACCGCCCTGAGTCTTCCCGCGCACTATGAGACCACAGAAGGAACCGCGATGGATGTTGCGGCGACAGACGAGCTGGGCTACGGAAACCATTTTGCGCCCAGCCTGTACGCAGCCCTTCTGGGCGATATCGTGGCTCAGGCCGGCACCCATACCGACACGCCGCTGTTGGGTTTTTCGGGCCGGCAGGTTTATCTTCAGTACTTCGTACAGGGCACCCACACCGCAACCTTCAATTCCCCCATGGCGGATGCCGTCCGGCTTGCCTCTGCGCTCAGCACGGACGTCACGCCCATTTCCCTCACGACAGGCATCTTTGCCCCCGTTTCGGGTTATCTGGGAGACAATATCCTGATTGAGGACTGGTCCCTCCTGGAGGAGATTGGATGGAATGCCACCCAAACCGCCAGCATCGCCTGGCGGGCCCGTGCCGGCTCCACCCTGCTGCTGCCCGGAGGCCGTCCCTCGATTGGAAATTATGATGTCCAGACCCCTGTTGCACAAGAGAACACCAGTGTAAGTTTTGCCAACGAAGGCATCGTGGACGGCATGGTCAATGGGACGCCCCTGTATTACGACAACATCGAACGGGAGGTCTCCGCCGGCGGCCAGGTGACCGTCCGCGTCACCCCAGGAGGCTCGTCCAAGGGTATTGGCCAATTCGCCATCGTTTTCAATGTCAAGAACTTCCGGAGCAACCAATACCACCAGACCAAAATAGGAACGATGAAGATTTACCTCCATACGGTCATTGGCGGCTGGATCGGAACCTGGCAAAGTTACTCCGGCGGTTATGGGCCCGGCTACACCTGTACCATCTATGTCTATCCTTTGGGTTATTACAAGATTCCGTCCGCTTTCAACAACATGCTGGAAGATTGCATGACCCTGGATCCCACTGTCCTTGCCCGGATCAACGCCCCGGCCGGATCCATGACCGTAAAAGGGGTCAACATGGATATTTCCTATACTTATCCCGGCCTGGTGACCTGGTCTCCAGACGATGGGGTTTACGAGATGGACCTGGTTCCCCGGAGCTATTCAAGTGCCAACGGAGACGACTGTAAAAGAGCCTGTTACGATACCCAGATGCCCAGCGTAATCGTCGATGAGGAAAAACGCATGATAGACGGATACAAGGACATCCTGAAGGCTTCCGCCACCCATAGCGGATCCTGGCATTATGCCATTGGCGGCATGCAGGATGCCGATAACGGGAACCGCGGCTACTATGTCTTTGATTTCTTCCAGGACATATATCCGGCCAACCGGGGCTGGTATGACAAATCTTCCTTTACCGATACCCCGCCCTGCGGGCAATAACACCCTCCCGTATGAAATACAACATTCTGCTTATGCTGATGATCGCAGGAGGCTTCTTCCTCTCTTCCTGTCGGGAAAGCGACCCCGAAAAACCCGAGGTGGAAGAGCCGAAGGACAACCCTCCGCAAGAAGAGGAAGAAGTACCCCTGGATTTCCTCCGGATCCGGGTCACCACCAACAAAGGTTATGACCGCACAGTAGAACTGCACAGCCTGCCCGAAAAGATGCAGGTAAGCAATACAGACCCTTCCTGGAAGTATTACTGGGAAACGGTAAAGGGGCAGGAAGAATTGAAACCCTATTTCCTGTTTACCGGTTCCTATTCCGAAATGGGAAAGGGAGATGTGTACGTTTCGTTCGAAATCGTAGGCTTTTCTCCGGACAATACCACCTGCAGGACCGTCCACCGGATTGAGTTCAGCGGAGACTACGAGTATATGTATTCCCGGATCAACCCCCATCCCGAATGGCGGGAAATCTTTTCCTCCTACCGGGGTTTCCCGGAAACTTTCTGTGAGGGGAAGGACCTGGAAGGAATGCTGCACAGTTTCTATTTTTCCCGGAACCAAGGCAGCCCGTCCGAGCCCCTGCTATACGACCCGTCCATGGCCGGCACCCTGGTCATCCGGTCCCAGGATTCCCGCCAGAAAGAGTCGTTTGTATTTATCACGGCCAATACCCGGTAAGACCTTATTCCACCAGGGATTCCAGGAGGGAGCGGCAATGGCCGGGCAGGATAATATGGTGATTACCAATAGGATTCGTGAGGAAATAGGCCGTTTCCGGAAGCTGCAGGACCACCTGCGTCCGACAGAGGTCCGGCTTGGATTGGTTGCGCAGCAGCTCCCCTTCCGCGGCAAAGTGGCGGGACAGGTCTCCGGAGACCTTGAATACCGTTACGGGGCCCTCCGGAACGTGTCCGCGGACACCCACGCCGATACCCGATTCGAAATGCGTATCGAAGGCATAGCGGGACACCATGTCGAACGGAACGGTGCAGTGCGCGAAGAGGATTTCGCCGGTTTTGGGATCGATCCGGGAAGGATTGGCCTGGAAACCCGATACACCCAGCAGGGAGCGGCCGATGTACATGCTCAACATGGCCGGCACGTCTCCCTCGCAGCCTGCCACATAGCCTTCGGCATTCAGCCGGGCGAGCGCGATGCAGCCGGTATTCTTTACCGCCGTCAGCAAGTCGAAACAGCGGATGGTAAAGCCTTTCAGCTCATAGCGTTCCACTACCTTCCGCAGCGCCTTGTACAGCGACCAGGCCCCCGGGAAGGCATCCTGGACGTTCTGTCCGCTTTCGTACACCGGCGTGCCACAGGCGATGGCCGCATCGGCCAGGGTGGAGGGTTCCAGGGCCTCCAGGACCTCCTCCATGGGGATGGAGACCAGTTCCACGCCCAGTTTCTGCCGGACGGTCACAGAATCGTAGCCGCTGGAAATGAGCCAGTCGGACGGTTTTCCGATGATGCCCAGCCGGGTGCCCCGCATCTTCCGGCGGGCGGACTCCACCTGGTGCAGCAAGGCAATCCGGGCGTTGACGTATTCGGCATCGCCATGCAGGATCTCCCCTTTCAGCCCCTGCTGGCGCAGGAAGGAAAGGATTTCCATGGATGCGGCCAGGGAATTGCTTTTCCCGGACGTAAGCAGGTAGAAGGGACCGCCGCCCAGTTTCGGGAGCAGTTCCTTGAACAGGCCTTCGGTTCCGCCGGTGCGCACGTAGATGAGGTCCAGGTCGTGCGAGGAGCCGAATCCGGCATAATCCGGACCGCAGAAATCATACGTACAGTCCAGCGTGGAAAGGAATTCGCGGGTAACACCCGCCACGGCCGATTCGTCGTGAAGGGGCGAAGTAAGGGTATAAATGGCTACTGACATATCGAATGGATTGGTTATCCAAAAATACAAAGAATTCACGAGAATTTGACCATCCGGGAATAATATTTTACCTTTGTCCCCGCAATGGATCAGGTGCAACGACAGATTTTCGACCGTACCCGCCGGCTGGTGGGTGACGAGCAGATGGAAAAACTCGCCCGGACGAAGGTGATTCTCTTCGGCGTGGGCGGCGTGGGCAGCTGGTGCGCCGAAGGACTCATCCGCGGCGGCATCGGTCACCTGACCCTGGTGGATCCCGACCTCGTGAACGTCACCAACATCAACCGGCAGCTGATGGCCACCACCCGGACGGTCGGGCGCGTAAAGGTGGAAGTCCTGCGGGAGCGGCTGCTGGAAATTAACCCGGAAGCCGATATTACCGCCCTCCAGGCCACCTTCAGCGAGGAAACCGCGGCCGATTTCCACCTGGAGGAATACGATTATATCCTGGACTGCATTGATTCGCTGAAAGACAAAAGGAGCCTCATCCTGCACGCCTGCGACACCCCGGCCAAATTCTTCTGCTCGCTGGGCGCGGCATTGAAAATCGATCCGGTACAGATTAAGGTGGCAGAGTTCTGGAAGGTGCGCGGATGCCCGCTGGGATTCCTTCTGCGTAAGAAAATGAAACGGGAGAAGACCCTGCCCAGCCACAAATTCCTCTGTGTCTATGACGAGGAAGTCCTGCCCAACCGGGGGCCCGAACCGCAAGGAGAAGACCCGGGACTGTTCCAGAAAGCGGTCACCAACGGCACCATGGCCCACATTACGGCCCTCTTCGGGTTCACCCTCTGCGGCCTGGTCATGCGGGATGCCTGTCAGGAAATCTTGCTGTAATCGCGCTTGAAATATTTATCTTTCCGCAGTTCCGCCACCAACGGAGCGTTCTCCGGCAATTCCAGGGACGGGTCCTTGTCCAGGATATGGGTGGCATAGGCGCGGGCATCGCTCAGCAGCGGGCCATCCTTGGCCAGCGAAGCAATGTTCAGGGAGATGGGCAGGCCGGACTGCATAGTGCCCTCCAGGTCTCCCGGACCCCGCATCTTCATATCTTCCTCGGCCAGTTCGAAGCCATTTTCCGTTGCCACCATCAGGTCCAGGCGCTTCTGTGACTCGCGCGAGACCTTCTGGCCCTTGACCAGGATACAATAGGACTTCTCGCTGCCCCGGCCCACACGGCCGCGCAGCTGGTGGAGTTGGGAGAGGCCGAACCGTTCTGCGCTTTCAATCACCATAACCGAGGCGTTGGGCACATCCACCCCCACCTCGATAACGGTAGTGGACACCAGGATATGCGCCCGGCCGCCCACGAAGGCATTCATATTGAAGAGTTTTTCCTCGTTGGGCTGCTGTCCGTGGACGATGGCCACCTTGTACGGCGGGAACGGGAAAGCCGCCACCACCTGCTCGTAGCCCTTCTCCAGGTTGCTGTAGTCCACTTTATCGCTTTCAAAGATCAAGGGATAGACCACAAAGACCTGCCGCCCGGCCGCGATTTGCTCCCGCATGAACTTCCAGAGCGCCTGCCGGCGGTTCTCGCCGATAAGCATGGTCTGCACCGGCTTGCGGCCGGGCGGCATCTCATCGATGACGGACACGTCCAGGTCTCCGTACAGGGTCATGGCCAGGGTACGCGGAATCGGGGTTGCCGTCATAACCAGCACGTGGGGCGGCACGTCGGTCCGGGCCTTGGCCCACAGTTTCGAACGCTGCTCCACGCCAAACCGGTGCTGCTCGTCGATGATGGCCAGGCCCAGGTTGGCAAACACCACCGTATCTTCAATGAGCGCATGGGTTCCCACCAGGATGCCGATACTGCCGTCCGCCAGGCCGGAATGAATGTCCCGGCGTTCGGAAGTCTTGCTGCTTCCGGTAAGCAGGGCGCACCGCACACCCGTAGGGGCGAGGTATTTTGAAATGTTGATAAAATGCTGGCGGGCAAGCACTTCCGTCGGCGCCATAATACAGGCCTGGTAGCCGTTTCCCACGGCAATGAGGGCCGTCAGCACCGCCACCATGGTCTTGCCGGACCCCACATCCCCTTGCAGGAGGCGGTTCATCTGGGCCCCGCTCATAAGGTCTGTCCGGATTTCCCGGATTACGCGCTTCTGCGCCCCGGTAAGTTCGTACGGAAGGGCATCGTAGCAAGCGTGGAAGGCATCCCCCACCTTGGGCATCGGAATCCCCACCACACTGCGGCTGCGGACATATTTTTGCTTCAGCAGCGACAGCTGCAGGAAGAACAGTTCTTCGAATTTCAGGCGATAGGTCGCCTTGGACAGGGCCGTTTTGTCCGTAGGGAAATGGATGTTGCGCAAGGCAAAGCGCAAAGGGACCAGCCCTTTTTCCCGGATGATGTAGTCCGGAAGGCTTTCTTCCACCTCCGGCAGCGCCAAGTTCAGCGCTCCCATCATCAGTTTGTTCATCACCTTCCCCGTGATGCCCGCGTTCTTGAGTTTCTCGGTACTGGGATACACGCCGGTCAGCACGCCCGTGCGTTCCCCATCCGGCTGCTGCTCACCTGCCGCGGGCGGATTGTCAATCTCCGGATGCACCAGGTTGATGCGTCCCTTGAAGGCTTCCGGCTTGCCGAAAAAGACAAAGGCCGCGCCGGGTTCCAGCCGGGCTTTGATGTACTTCAGGCCTTTGAAAAAGACCAGCTCCAGCTCTCCGGTGGCGTCTTCCACCCGCACGCTCAGCCGTTTTCCGCCCACCAGTTCGGTCGATTTCACCCGGGCGAGCACCTGGACGAAGGGCATGTCGGGCGTAAGGTCGGCAATGCGATGGAAGGTGCTTCGGTCGATGTACCGGAAAGGATAGAGGTGGACCAGGTCGCCCACGGTCTCCACGCCCAGTTCGCTGCGCAGGAGAGCGGCCCTTTTCGGCCCAACCCCGCCCAGATACTGGATCTCCGTTTCCATTCCGCTCTTGTACATCGTCCTTACCTTTTTTGACAAAGATAAGAATTTTCATTATTTTTGGGAATAAATAGACCGGATATGGTAGCAGAACTCATCAACAAATACCTTTGGCTCGTCGAGACCCTCCGCGGGGGCGGCGACCGGGGGCTTGCATTCGATGAGATCGGCCGGAAATATCGGTCCGAATTCCACGAGGACTATCCCCGCCGCACCTTCAACAACCACCGGGAGGCCATTGCCGATGCGTTCGGCATTGAGATAGCCTGCAACCGCAGCACCAACCGGTATTTCATCCCCTTTGTGGACGATGCCCTGGACCGCAATGCCTCCAAGCAGTGGCTCATCAACACCTTCACGGTGAACAACTTGCTGAGCGGAAGCCGGGACCGCCTGGGCGGCCGCGTGAGCGTGGAGGACATCCCCTCCGGGCATCAGATGCTGCCGGTCCTGCTGAGTGCCATGAAGGAAAACCGCCTGGTATCGTTCCAATACCGGAAATATACCGGCAACGTACCCGAAGAGCGCATCCTGGCACCCTATGCGGTGAAAGAATTCGACAAAAGGTGGTACGTGGTAGGACGGGTTAGCGGACGGGACATCCTGCGGGTTTACGGCCTGGACCGCATCCGCAACATCCGCATCCTGGAAGAGACCTTCCGGATTCCCGGGGATTTCGATGTCAACGACCTGTTTTACAATAGTTTCGGCGTCTACCTTCCCGAAGCGGGCCAGAAAGCCGTTTCCGTCCTGCTGAAAACGTCGGAAGTGGAAGCCCGTTTCCTGCGCGACCTGCCGCTGCACCACAGCCAGACCGAGGAAGCCGGGCCGGACGGGAGCCGCCTTTTCCGCCTGCGCATCATTCCCAACGCCAACTTTATCATGGCGCTCTGCCGGCTGGGCGCGCGGATCGAGGTGCTGGAGCCCGAAGACCTGCGCCGCCAGGTTGCGGAGGAATTGCGTTCCGCGGCCCTGCAATACACAGACAAACAACAAATTACAATATGAAATATCTAACTGGGGCGGCCGTACTGGCCGCAAGCACACTACTGCTTATGAGCTGCTGTGACAAACAATCGGAACCCGCCTATATCGGTCCTTCCGACATTCGCATCGAAAACGGCAAGATGACGCCGGAAGTTCTCCTTTCCCTGGGCCGGCTGAGCGACCCGCAACTTTCGCCTGACGGCCAATTCATCCTGTATGGCGTCAGCTATACCTCCATCGCGGAAAACCGCAGTTGCCGCAACCTCTTCCTCTGCAAGGCCGACGGCTCGGACAAGGTGCAGCTGACCCAAAGCGGAAAAAGCATTTCCAACGGCCGCTGGAGCGCCGACGGGAAGACCATCTGGTATCTCCGCGGCGGCCAGGTATACAAGGCGCCGTTCAAGGCCGGCAAATTGGGCAAGGCGGTGAAAATGACCGATGTACCTTCCGGAATCGGGGAATTCAGCCTGTCGCCCGACAACGCCCAGATGCTCTATGTGAGCACGGTTCCCGGCCCCGTCAAGCATCCGTCCGACTTCGACCCGGCCCTGGACAAAGCCAAGGCCTATGTGGCCGAGGACCTGATGTACCGGCACTGGGACCACTGGATGGAGGAACTCCCGCAGACCTTCCTGGCCTCCACCGGCAACGGCCTCATCACCCCGGACAAGTCCCTCAACCTCCTGGGCGAGGATGCCGGCAGGTTCGAACTGCCGCTGGAGCCCTATGGCGGCCTGGAGCAGACGTCCTGGAGCCCTGACGGCACGCGTATCGCCTATTCGTGCAAGAAACTCGCCGGAAAGGAATATGCCTTCTCCACCGATACCAATATCTATATTTACGATATCCCCACCGGAAATACCTACCTGGTACCCTCCGGCAGCGGCTACGACACCGATCCGGTCTGGAGTCCCGATGGCAGCAAGCTGGCCTGGCTGAGCATGGCCCGGAACGGCTATGAGGCCGACCAGGTGCGCCTGATGGTGGCATCGGTCTCCCCCGCCACGGAAAACGAGGGCGTCCTCTCCATTACCGATATCCGTCATCTCTCCGCCCAGCTGGACGCCAATGTCGAAGGTCCGGTCTGGGATGCCGATGGCCAACGCATCTGGTTCAGCGCCCTTGTAGACGGGCTGAAAGGGGTGTTCAGCCTTACCCCCGAAGGTGTCGTCACCCGCCTCACCCCCGAGGACGCCTGGTTCGATTTCGGATCTCCCTTCGGCATACGGGAAGACGGAACCCTGCTTTCCAGCTTCTGCAGCATGGAATTCCCCACCGAGCTGGTGGCCATCCGTCCCGACGGCTCCTTCAGCCAGCTGACGCACGAGAACGAGCACATCCTCTCGCAGCTGACCCCGTATAAGACCGAAAAACGCTTCGTGAATACCGTCGATGGCAAAGACATGCTCACCTGGGTACTTTTCCCGCCGGAATTCGACCCCAGCGTGCAGTATCCGGCCATCGAAATCCTCCTGGGAGGCCCGCAGGGCGCCTTGAGCCAGGGTTGGTCTTATCGCTGGAACTACCGGCTGATGGCCGCCCAGGGCTATGTGGTCGTGCTTCCGAACCGCCGCGGCACCACCGCCTTCGGCCAGGATTGGTGTGAGCAGATTTCGGGTGACTATCCCGGCCTGAACATGCAGGATTACCTGAGCGCCGCCCAGATGATCAAGGCGGAGCCGTATATCGGCAAACTGGCCGCCTGCGGTGCCAGCTACGGTGGCTATTCGGTCTATTACCTGGCCGGCGTGCACGGAAACACCTATGACTGCTTCATCGCCCATGCGGGAATTTTCGACGAGGAATACCTGTACTACGAAACGGAAGAGATGTGGTTCCCGAACTGGGACAACGGCGGTCTGCAGGAATATGCCTACACCCCGGGACAGATGGGTCCTGCCGGAGACGGCATCACGTTCGGCGGAATGAAACAGGCCGGCTCGCCCTGGAGCAACCTGCCCAAGCCCCAGCGCCACTATGCCAACTCCCCTGCCGCCAATGTCACGGCCTGGCATACGCCCATCCTGTGCATCCACGGTATGAAGGACTTCCGCATCCCCTACGACCAGGGCATGGCCGCTTTCAACACCGCCCAGATGATGGGTGTACCCTCCAAACTGGTGGTCTTCCCCGAAGAAAATCACTGGATCCTGAAACCGCAGAACGCTTTGTTCTGGCATCGGACCTATTTCGACTGGCTTGATAAATGGTGTAAATAATGAAACGCATTCTTCTCTTTTCCCTTGCCGCCGGGATAGCCTTCGCGTGCGGACCGGCTGCCAAAACGCCCCCCAAGGACGAACAGGTTAACATCGGTTACGGTACCATCGACAAACAGGCCCTTGGCTATGCGGTAGACAAGGTAGAGGTGGACGACCAGGTCGTTCGTTCCTATTCTTCTATCGCGGAATACCTGCAGGGCCGCGTGCCCGGGGTACGGGTAACCGAAAATGGCGGCATCCAAATCCGGGGCAACAACAACCTGAACGGGCAGCCTTCCGAAGCGCTGATTGTGGTGGATGGTATCATCTGCGACAACATCAACAACCTGAATCCCGTGAACATCCATTCCGTCGAGGTCCTGAAAGATGGCAGTTCTTCCATCTACGGTTCACGAGGCGGCAATGGCGTGGTCCTGATTACGACCAAGGGCGAATACGAACGTAAAAAAGCCCTGGAAGCGGAACGAGCCGCTGCCAGGGAAGCGAAAAAGGCTGCTAAGAAAGCCAAGAAGAACTAGTCTTCCGCCACGCGGAAGGAGGCCAGATCTTCGGCTTTGAAGTTCATGACGTAGGCGCTGTGGGCGCTGACTTCCGCTTCGGCGTGACGCACATAGACCTCGGCGCTCTTGGCAAAGAGTTCGGGGGCTTTGGAAGCATCGTCCAGCAGCAGGAGCGACATGACCAGCACACCGGTCATATCGTACAGACGGCGGGACAGGAAGTCCTGCTCCTCCTGGTCGGCATCGGCCTTCACCTTCTCGATGGCGGCCAGATAGGTCGGCAACAGGGCGGCGATGCGCTTCTGCAGCGGTTTCATCTTTTCGGAGACCTCGTTTGCGAGCATTTCCTCGAAGATTCCCTGCCACGTACCATTGATGATATAGCGGATGGCGGCCACCACCTGCAGCTGCGTCGTACCCTCGTAGATGGAGAAGATACGGGCGTCGCGGAAGAGCCGCTGGCACTTGTACTCCATAATAAAACCGGAACCGCCGTGAACCGATACGGAATCGTAGGCGTTCTGGTTGGCATATTCGGAGGTCATACCCTTGCACATCGGCGTGAAGGCATCGGCCAGACGGGAATACTTCTTCAGTTCGGCACGCTCCTCGGCCGTTAACGGACGCTCGCGCTGGATGTCCTCCAGGGCCTTGTATACATCCACGTAACGGGAGGTGGTGTACAGCAGGGACCGGCCGCCGTCCAACTTGGCCTTCATACGGGAAAGCATGTCATAGACACCCGGGAAACGGTTGATCTTCTGGCTGAACTGCTCACGCTCGCGGGCATAGGCGATGGCCTCGTTGAGGGCCTCCTGGCTCAGACCGGTACTCTGGGCACCAATTCCCAGACGGGCACCGTTCATCAGGGACATCACGTACTTGATCAGGCCCAGACGGGTGCTGCCGCACAGCTCGGCACGCGCGTTCTTATAGGTAAGCTCGCAGGTCGGGCTGCCGTGGATACCGAGTTTGTGCTCGATGTGACGGACATTCACGCCACCCTGGCGCTTGTCATAGATAAACATGGAAAGGCCGCGGCCATCGCGGGTACCTTCCTCACTGCGGGCCAGGACCAGGTGGATATCGGAGTCACCGTTGGTGATGAAACGCTTCACACCGTTCAGCAGCCAGCAGCCTTCCTCCTCGGACCAGGTGGCCTTCAGCATCACGCGCTGCAGGTCGGAACCGGCATCCGGCTCGGTCAGGTCCATGGACATGGTCTCGCCGGCGCAGATACGGGGGATGAATTTCTGGCGCTGTTCCTCGGAACCGAACTCGTAAAGGGTCTCGCAGCAGCTCTGCAGGCTCCAGATATTCTGGAAGCTGGAATCGGCCGCGGAAACAATCTCGCTGGCCATGCTGAAGATGGTCTCGGGCACATTCAGGCCGCCATAGCGACGCGGCATCGTAATGCCCCACAGGCCGGCCTGGCGGATGGCCTCCATATTCTCCACGGTCTTGGACGCGTAGATCATACGGCCGTTCTCCAGATGCGGGCCTTCCAGGTCCACGCTCTCGGAATTGGGAGCGAGGATATTCGCGGCGATATCACCGGTGATTTCCAGCATCCGGCGGTAGTTCTCGATGGCGTCCTCGTAATCTACGGGCGCATCGGCATACGTATCTTTGTCTGCAAAATTACGTTCCTTCAGTTCCACGATGCGACGCATCAAGGGATGGTCCAGATGGAATCCAATCTCGGGATGATCGGTAAAATAATTTGCCATATCTTCTTGATTTACTTGCTGTTCTGCTTATAGTACTTGATGAGTTTCGGGATCACTTCCTCTACCGTGCCCACAATCACGTAATCGGCGATCTTGTTGATCGGCGCATCCGGATCGGAGTTCACGCTGATGATGATCTTGCTATCCTGCATACCGGCGATGTGCTGGATCTGACCGCTGATACCGCAGGCGATATACACCTTCGGATGGACGGTCACACCCGTCTGGCCCACCTGGCGGTCGGCATCGCAGAAACCGGCATCGACCGCGGCGCGGGAGGCGCCCACCTCGGCGTGGAGGACCTTGGCCAGGTCGAAGAGCATGTCGAAGCCCTCGCGGCTGCCCATACCGTAGCCGCCGGCTACGACGATGGCGGCACCCTTGAGGTTGTGCTTCGCCGCTTCCACATAGTGCTCCAGCACCTTCACCACATAGGAGGCATCGGAAACATATTTCGAGACGGTGGGATAGACCACCTCGCCCTTTGCCTTTCCGGTAAAGACGGCCTTCTGCATGACGCCCGAGCGGACCGTCGCCATCTGCGGACGATGGTCAGGGTTCACGATCGTGGCCACGATGTTTCCACCGAAAGCCGGACGGATCTGATAAAGCAGGTTCTCATATTTCTTTCCGCTCTTGGTATCCTCATACGGGCCGATTTCCAACTGCGTGCAGTCGGCGGTGAGGCCGCTGGTAAGGCTGGAGGAAACGCGCGGACCCAGGTCGCGGCCAATCACGGTGGCGCCCATCAGGCAGATCTGCGGCTTCTCTTCCTTGAACAGGTTTACGAGGATATCCGTATGCGGGGCGGAGGTATAGGGGAAGAGGCCCTCGCCGTCAAAGACGAAGAGTTTGTCCACACCGTAAGGGAGGATCTGGTCTTCCACCTTTCCTTTGATACCGGTACCGGCCACCACGGCGTGCAGTTCCACGCCCAGGGTGTCGGCGAGCTTGCGGCCCTTGGTCAGCAGCTCCTGGGAAACTTCGGCAACGACAGTGCCTTCAATTTCGCAATAAACAAATACGTTGTCCATATTCCTAACCGATAATCTTTTCGTCCAACAATTCTTTTACGAGGCCCTCCACATCGGCATCCGAGGCGGTGAGGGTCTTGCTTTCCTTGGCCTGGAAGACGATGTTCATCACCGTCTTCACCTTGGTCGGCGAACCGGCCAGACCGCACTGCTGCGGGTCTCCGTCCACATCGGCCACATTCCACTGATTCAGCGTCAGGTACGGCCTGTCGGCGTACAGGTCCGCGCGGGGATCCTCGGCGGGACGCTCCAGCGGGCAGGTGGCGTATTTGTATTTCATGACGAGTTTCGCATTCTGCGGACGGCAGGGAGCCGCGCTGCCATTCACGGTGACGAGCACCGGAAGCGGCACCTGGACGGTCTCTTTACCGCCATCGATCCGGCGGTTGATGGTTGCCACGCCGTTTTCGATCTTGACGATTTCCTCGGCATAGGTAACCTGGTTCAAACCCAGCTTCTGGGCCACCTGGGGACCTACCTGCGCGGTATCGCCATCGATGGCCTGGCGGCCGCCAAGCACGATATCGACCTTTCCGATTTTGCGGATAGCGGTTGCCAACGCGTAGGAAGTAGCCAGGGTATCGGCACCGGCGAAGAGACGGTCGGTCAGCAACCAACCCGTATCGGCGCCGCGATACAGACCCTGCCGAATGATTTCTCCGGCACGGGGCGGACCCATGGTCAGGATGCCCACGGTACTACCGGGATTCTGTTCCTTCAACCGAAGCGCCTGTTCCAGGGCGTTCAGGTCGTCCGGATTAAAGATAGCGGGGAGCGCCGCACGATTCACCGTTCCTTCCGGTGTCATAGCGTCCTTCCCCACATTGCGGGTGTCCGGCACTTGTTTGGCCAAAACGACAATTTTCAGACTCATATCTTGTAATGTATAAATATACAGTATTTAAATCTGACAAAGATAAGTATTTTCCGGGGATTTGCAAAACCGGGAATAATTCGTACCTTTGCAGCGGTACAATTAAACACAGAAAGATATGAAGAGAACCTTTTTAATGCTGACCGCCCTGCTTTGCCTTGCGGTCTCGTGTGAGAAGAAGTATATCACGGAAGAATACATTACGGAATACCATTCAAACGTCACCACTTTCGACGTCCGGATCGCCCCTAGCGACTGGCTTCGCGAGGAAGGTGCCCAGGAACCCGGAGGTAACAACTATCTCTACTATATTTATTCATGCAAGGAACTTACCCAGGAGGTTATGAGAAATGGGGCCGTGGTTGCCTACATTTATTCCATTTATGATGCCAAGACCCAGCAGGGTGCCTGGAACCTCCTCCCCTATGTCTATCCCCTGGAAATCAACGAACAGGATAATGTTACCATTGTCCCGGAGACCATCCGTTGCGAGTGGGAAACAGGCAAGATTACCTTTATAATCCAGGATCTGGACGGATTCGATCCTTTGGCCATCAACGAGACCTTCCTGATGCGCGTCAGCGTGATTCTGTAAGAGAGATTGACCGATGATACAAAAAAGCCAGGCGTGAACCTGGCTTTTTTCGTACCCCCGCTCGGAATCGAACCGGGACCGTCAGAACCGGAATCTGAAATTCTATCCTTTAAACTACAGGGGCGGTTTGGGATTGCAAAGATAGTAATTATTTTGGAAGATTTTCTTTTTCGGCAAGATTTTCGTATATTTGGAAACTATTATAATTATATAGTCTAAATATGAAAAAAGCATACATATTTCCCGGACAGGGTTCCCAGTTTCCCGGAATGGCCAAAGACTTATACAGTGGCAATTCCACGGCCCGCGACATGCTGGAGCAGGCCAATGAAATTCTGGGATTCCGAATAACCGATATCATGTTCGACGGCACGGCAGAAGACCTCAAGGCCACCAAAGTGACCCAGCCGGCTATCTTCCTGCATTCCGTTGTTCTGGCTTCCACCATGGAAGACTTCACGCCCGACATGGTAGCCGGTCACTCCCTGGGTGAATTCTCCGCCCTGGCTGCCGCCAAGGCCATTCGTTTCGAAGATGCCCTCCGTCTGGTAGCCATCCGGGCCAGGGAAATGCAGAAGTGCTGCGAAATGGTTCCCGGAACCATGGCCGCCATCCTGGGCCTGGACAACCTCACGGTAGAGATGCTTTGCGCCGGCTGCGAAGGCCTGGTGCTGCCTGCCAACTACAACTGCGACGGGCAGGTGGTCATCTCCGGAGAGAAAGAGGCGGTAGAACAGGCCTGTGTGAAGGCCAAGGAATCCGGTGCCAAACGCGCCCTTCCCCTGCCGGTCAGCGGAGCCTTCCACTCTCCTCTTATGGAACCCGCGCGCGTGGAATTGGCAAAAGCCATCGAACAGACGGAAATCGTGCAGCCCTGCTGCCCGGTGTACCAGAATGTCTGCGCCGCCCCGGTTACGAATCCCGCGGAAATCAAGAAGAATCTCCTGACCCAGCTCACTTCGCCCGTGAAGTGGACGCAGTCGGTCCAGGCCATGCTGGCGGATGGGGCCGACTGGTTCATGGAAGTGGGTCCGGGAACGGTCCTGCAGGGCCTTGTACGCCGGATTTCCGGAGGCCTGGTCAATATTGAAGGAATTCAATAAAAACAACATAATAACACTGCAATATGGCAAAAGAAAAAAAATTCATCACCTGTGATGGCAACACTGCGGTTGCGAATATCGCTTATCTTTTCAGCGAGCACGCTGCCATCTATCCTATCACGCCCTCGTCCCCGATGGCCGAGAACATCGACGAGTGGGCAGCCCACGGGAAAAAGAACCTTTGGGGTGAACTCGTCAAAGTGACAGAGATGCAAAGCGAGGCCGGTGCCTCGGGAACGGTCCACGGATCGCTCCAGGCCGGCGTGCTCACCACCACTTATACCGCATCGCAGGGCCTCTTGTTGATGATTCCGAACATGTACAAGATTGCCGGCGAAATGCTTCCGGCCGTTTTCCATGTATCGGCCCGTGCCCTGGCATCGCACGCCCTGTCCATCTTTGGTGACCACCAGGATGTGATGGCCTGCCGCCAGACCGGCTTCGCCCTGCTGGCTTCCGGCTCCGTCCAGGAGGCCCAGGACATGGCTGCCGTCGCACACCTGGCCGCTATCAAGTCCTCGATTCCGTTCCTGCATTTCTTCGACGGTTTCCGCACCTCGCACGAAATCCAGAAGATCGAGGCCCTGGACGAGGAAGCCCTCAAGGGAATGGTCAGCACCAAGTCGCTGGAGAACTTCCGCGCCCGCGCCCTGAATCCGGACGCTCCCGTCACCCGTGGTACCGCCCAGAACGGCGATGTTTATTTCCAGGGTGTAGAGTCGCGCAACCAGTTCTATGAGGCCGTTCCGGATATCGTGGCCCGCTATATGGGCGAAATCAGCGAGCTCACCGGCCGCGAATATCGTCCGTTCACCTACTACGGTGACAAGAAGGCCGAGAACATCATCGTGGCCATGGGTTCCGTTACCGAGACCATCAAGGAGACCATCGATTACCTGGCCAGCCGCGGCCGCAAATATGGCGTCATTTCGGTACACCTGTATCGTCCGTTCTCCGAGAAGTACTTCCTGAAAGTGCTGCCGAAGAGCGTCAAACGCATTGCTGTGCTGGATCGTACGAAAGAGCCCGGATCGCTTGGCGAGCCGCTCTATCTGGATATCAAGGCCCTCTTCCAGGACAAGGAGAACAGCCCGCTGGTCATTGGCGGTCGCTATGGTCTGTCTTCCAAGGACACCACTCCGGCCCAGATCATCGCCGTGTACGACAACCTGGAGATAAAAGAGCCCAAGAAGGACTTCACCATTGGTATCGTGGACGACGTTACGTTCAAGTCCCTCCCCATCAAGAGCGAGATTTCCATCGTGAAGGAAGGCACCACCGAGTGCAAGTTCTATGGCCTGGGTTCCGACGGTACCGTGGGTGCCAACAAGAACACCATCAAGATTATCGGTAGCCACACGCCCAAGTACTGCCAGGCGTATTTCGACTACGACTCCAAGAAGTCCGGCGGTTACACCTGCTCGCACCTGCGTTTCGGTGACCTGCCCATCAAGGCTCCTTACCTGGTATCCACTCCTGACTTCGTGGCCTGCCACGTTCCTTCCTACCTGCAGAAGTATGATATCCTGAAGGGTATCAAGGACGGCGGCACCCTGCTGCTGAACAGCCTCTGGGACGAGGAGGAGACCATCCAGCGGATTCCGGACTATGTGAAAGCCGTTATCGGCCGGAAGCATCTGAACTTCTATATCATCAACGCGACCAAGATTGCTGCGGAAATCGGTCTGGGCGGACGTACCAACACCATCCTCCAGAGCGCTTTCTTCAAGATCACGGGCATCATCCCTTACGAGGATGCCGTTAAATATATGAAGGACGCCATTGTGAAGAGCTATGGCAAGAAGGGTGAGAACGTGGTGAACATGAACTATGCGGCCGTTGACCGCGGCGGAGAATACACCCGCGTGGAGGTTCCTGCCGCCTGGGCCCAGATTACCGCCAAGTTCGAGACCCCGAACAAGGGTCGCTTCGCTCCCGAATTCGTCAAGAAGGTGGCCGACGTTGTGAACGCCCAGAACGGTGATTCCCTGCCGGTAAGCGCCTTCCTCCCCTACGCCGACGGTACCATGCCGGCCGGCACCACTGCCTTCGAAAAACGTGGCGTGGCCGTGACCGTGCCTACCTGGGATGCTGAAAAATGTATCCAGTGCAACACCTGCGCCTTCGTGTGCCCGCACGCCGCCATCCGTCCGTTCCTGCTGACCGCCGACGAGGCAGCCGCCGCACCGGCCGGTCTGAAGCTCGCCGATGGTAAAGCCAACCTGAAGGATTACAAGTATGCCCTGTCCATTTCGGTCGATGACTGTACGGGCTGCGGCAACTGCGTGGATGTCTGTCTTGCCAAGGAGAAAGCCATTACGATGGTTTCCGCCGAGCAGGAGCAGGCCGAGCAGGAGAACTTCAACTATTTGAATGCCAAGGTCGGATATAAGGAGAATGTGGTGAACAAGGCCGCCAACATGAAGAACGCCCAGTTCGCCCAGCCGCTGTTCGAGTTCTCGGGTGCCTGCGCCGGTTGCGGTGAGACCCCGTATATCAAGAACATCACCCAGCTCTTCGGCGACCACATGATGATTGCCAATGCAACGGGTTGCTCCTCGATCTACGGTGCTTCCTTCCCGGCTTCTCCTTACTGCACCAACGCCCAGGGCCACGGTCCGGCATGGGCCAACTCCCTGTTTGAGGACTTCTGCGAGTTTGGTCTGGGTATGAAACTCGGTTCCGACCGCGCCCGTGAAACGGTGGCCCGCTTCATGGAAGAAGGTCTGCAGGACGAGAAAGTTTCCGACGAAATGAAGGCTCTCTTCAACCGCTGGCTGGAGAACCGGAACGATGCGGCCATTACCCGCGAAGTAGCCGACACTCTGGTTCCGATGCTTGCCAAGTGCAAGGGTGCCGTTTGCAAGAACCTCCTGGAGTACAAGCACTTCATTCCTTCCCGCAGCCAGTGGATCTTCGGTGGTGACGGTGCTTCCTACGATATCGGTTACGGTGGTCTGGACCACGTCCTGGCCAGCGGCGAGAATGTGAACATCCTCGTTCTGGATACGGAGGTTTACTCCAACACCGGTGGACAGAGCTCCAAGGCTACGCCGGCTGGTGCCATTGCCAAGTTTGCCGCTTCCGGTAAGAAGATTCGCAAGAAAGACCTCGGCATGATGGCCATGAGCTATGGCTATGTCTATGTTGCCCAGGTGGCCATGGGTTCGAGCCCGGTACAGTATATGAATGCGATCAAGGAGGCCGAAGCATACGACGGACCGTCCCTGATCATTGCATACGCACCTTGTATCAACCACGGTCTGAAGGCCGGCATGGGTCTGAGCCAGAAAGAAGAGAAGCTCGCCGTTGATTGCGGTTACTGGCATCTCTATCGCTACAACCCGATGCTCGAGGCTGAAGGCAAGAATCCGTTCACGCTGGATAGCAAGGAGCCGGATTGGACCAAGTTCCAGGACTTCCTGAAGGGTGAGGTCCGCTTCGCTTCCCTGTACAAACTGTTCCCTGACCGGGCACAGGAACTGCTGGAGCGTACGGAAGAGTTCGCCAAGATCCGCTTGGAGACCTACAAGCGTCTGGCCGGTAAATAATCCGAACCATTCAGTTCCTCAATGAAAAAGTTGGTCCTCACACGGACCAACTTTTTTTATCCTATTGGACCCGGCCCGGAGATGGAGTAGTTGGACCTAGTCCAATTTCATGTACTGGACCAGGTCCAGCACTTGTGCCTCTGAAAGGCCTGTAGCCCATTCTCGCTGGACCTGGTCCATAAGGTAAAGTTGGACCTGGTCCAACAAGGAAGGGTCCTGCCCACTTGGGGAGCGGGTATCCTCAAGGGGCAACTGGC
>Ga0256407_10002138_pt1 | contig 38553 bp, 30 predicted proteins | sample RumenRJG_04DNA_FD_193489 | JGI IMG/M metagenome (GOLD analysis project Ga0256407, IMG submission 193489) | Bovine rumen microbial communities from Lethbridge, Alberta, Canada - RJG_04 | ecosystem: Host-associated > Mammals > Digestive system > Stomach > Rumen | place: Canada: Alberta... | reverse complement strand
ATGCTCAAAACCGTTAGTTTTCCAGGTTCTTTGCCAAATGGTATCATGGTTTTGAATGCTGTGTGCTGTATTACGCCAGATTATAGGGACTTCCTATAGTCCGGTAAATTGGGAAAGTGTTAATTAATAGGGAAAATTTTAGGGGTAAAACGGAACTAAAAATTCTGAAATCGTAAAAAATTTTTTGAGGATATATAAATGGCTGGATTATCTCGCGAAGCATGGTACGAAGAATACATGCTTATGATGGATGAAGAATATGGGGACTATGGTTTCAGGGATGATCCGATAGCCATTGAGGAGCTTGCGCTGGAGGAAGAAGAGGAAAGTGAGCCTGTAAAAAAGTACGTTATAGTCAGCGATAACGATGAGGAGTGCAACGTACCCGCTGAAGTCATCAGACTCCGAGAAATAAAGGTGCCTGAGGGCGTCAAGAAGCGCAAGCGAGATGTGAGAATTGAGATGCTCAGAAGGCTTGAGCAAGCTGCAAGGACTGTTATTGACTTTAAGAACCTTAACGGTTGGTATGACTACCTCGAAGAGAATGAAAGGTCCAGGGTCGGGAAACATGAGATCCTAAGGAATGGTGATGATTTCCCGCTTGAATATGGTGAGAACGAGGACAGTGCATTTACTGCAGGTTGCTTGAGCAATGTCATAGCCAGACAGATGCGGAAAGGAGATGTCCTGGACTTCTTATACTGCAAGCCGGACACAATAGATCAACTCGTGACAAAAGACTATATGATACATTTCATGCGGGCTTTAGATAAGGACGATAGAGAATTGTTCTATCATAAAGTGCTGGAAGAACTGTCTTCCAAAGAGATCGCGGAGATGCGCGGTCATACGGACAGAGCAGTGAGGAAAGCGTGGAAGGATCTGCTATTTCACCTGAAGCAGAGAACTATGGGCGTGCTGATCTTCAGAAGTGATAAAGATTACTCTTTTACAGGTGATGAGCGTAGATTCTTTGATACCTGCCGGGAGGAGTATGAATTCAAGAATTGAGTTCTCATGCTGTACGCAACTAAAGCTATACCAGATGTGTGCTACAATAGTTATAGTTACAGGATCATTCATATCGGAGGATGAAAATGCAGAATAGTCAGGAACATGAAATTGTTTTATACCAGATAGATGATACGAATGTGTGCGTCAGCGTTTATTACAATGACGAAACATTCTGGCTGACAACAAAGGCAATGGCGGAGCTGTTCGGAGTCAATACTCAGGGTATTACGAAACATCTTGGAAATATATATGACGAGGGTGAACTCATCAAAGAGGCAACTTGTTCCAAAATGGAACAAGTTCAAATCGAAGGAGACAGAACTGTCCGCAGAATGGTTGATTTTTACAATCTCGATGCAATCATTGCTGTTGGTTATCGTGTCAATTCTAAAAAAGCCACAAGGTTTCGTCAGTGGGCAACAAGGACATTGAAAGAATTTATTACAAAAGGCTTCGTCCTAAATGACGAGATGCTGAAGAACGGAAAACCTTTTGGCCGTGATTACTTTGATGAGCTGCTTGAAAAGATACGCGAGATACGTGCAAGTGAAAGAAGAGCGTATCAGAAAATAGCAGACGTGTTTGAGCAGTGCAGTTATGACTATGACAAGAACAGCGACACAACAAAAGCTTTCTATGCATTTGTGCAGAATAAGCTGCATTATGCTGTCACCGGAAAGACAGCTGCTGAAATCATTTATGACCGCGCAGACGCGGAGAAGCCAACAATGGGTCTGACTACATGGAAAGGCGCACCGGATGGAAAGATCCTTAAAAGAGATATAACTATTGCCAAGAATTATCTGAGTGAAAAGGAACTGTCCAGACTTAACCGCCTTGTAACTATGTTTATAGATTATGCTGAACTTATGGCAGAGGATGAGGTGCTTATGAGCATGCAGGACTGGCTGGATCAAACGAATCGGTTCCTTGAAAACAACAGACGAAAAGTCCTCGATGACAGAGGCAGGATATCTCATGAAGATGCCATTAAAAAGGCTGAGCATGAATATGAGACATTCCGCATACGACAGGATCAGGATTATATTTCTGAGTTTGACCGGCAAACAGAGAAGTATTTAAAAGGTGAATTATGAACAAGCTCTTTAAATACGCCAATTCAATATGGGTGAGATACAGTGATTATGTTATCACTGAGACTTCGGATGGTATAAAGTACCTACAGCCAGCACCTAATGCCGTGCCGAAGCCGTATGATCCTGTAGAGGAGTTTGAGAATATCGCTTTGGATGCTGTTAGTGTAGGCCAGCTTTGTATGAGCCAGGAAGCAACCGACAGCGAGAAACAAGAAGCAATACGAGGCTTTGCACTTAAGTACGGCCTGTTGGGCATCATGACAGCGATTCCGACTACTCCGAAATTCCTGCCATAAGAGAATGTATTCTTCCCGAAGAATCACTTTATCAGGGAAGAATCGATGACTGTAGAGAAATACATGGATGAGTTCTTTCCTTTCAAGAAACTGAACATCCGTAAGAAAGGATCTGAATACAGCTGGGATATTGAAGGTGGCAAAGAAGTAGTGCTTCTGGGAATGCTGAGGGATGGCAGGCCTGACGAAATACATATGACCTTTCAGCGTGAATATGCGGAGAGATTAGATTGGATGGAAGAACAGTTTAAGGACTGGGCATTCAATCTTATGGTTGTATTCTTCTATTATGAAGATAAGGATGGACTTACAGAAAAGCAGAAGGATTTTCACAAGCAAAGCATGGCGGCGTTTGATGGGCTGACCCCGACATACCACATTGGGCTTATGGATGACAGACCATATCTTGTCTGGAACTTCAATTCATTGCTTCAGGGGATACAGCTTATGGTGAGTATGATGCTGACTGACGATTCCAGGCCAATCAGAATGTGCAAAAACTGTGGCAAAGCATTTATAGCCAGACGTCATAGAGATAAATTCTGCAGCAAAAGTTGCTCTGAAGAGTGGAAGGAGAAGACCGATTCCTGAAGTAGCTAATAAAGCTGTTAATTAAGTCATTTTACAAATCAACATAGTCATTTTGCTGATAAATGACTATGTTGATTTAGCCTTAAGTTGAACGTTTGAAGTCTATTATTAGTATTTTGGTACAACTCTAGGTACAAGCGTGGACGGCGTGTTTCCTCCTTGAAATTTCAACGCTTGCGCCTTCTTGACCAATTCGAGTCCCATGTCCTCCGCCAATGACGACTGTTGAAATATTGAACTGAACCCAAAATGTGTCTAACATTTTGGGTTCAGTTCAGAAATAAACAGTCGTTTTTTATTATCATAATTTTGAAGATGAACAGAAAATATAAATAGGGGTTGATTATGAAAACGAAGACAAATGACGAAATGTTCATGAAGAAGGCCATAGAGTTATCCGAAATGGCTGTAGAACACGGGAATGAACCATTTGGAGCAGTACTGGTCAAAGATGGAGAGATCGTGTTCACAAACGAAAACCAGATATATACTATGCACGATCCGACTTTCCACGGTGAAGCAGGACTTATACGCCGCTTCTGTGCTGAGACAGGTATAACAGACCTCAGAGACTATACTTTGTATTCCAGCTGCGAACCATGCTTTATGTGCAGCGGCGCAATGGTATGGGTAAAGCTGGGCAGACTGGTATACGGGGCAAGCAATACAGAACTGGGAAACATCCTTGGAAATGAAGGATGCAATTGCAGCAGGATAGTCTTTGACAATTCATTCTGGAAACCGGAAGTGAATGCGGGGGTTCTAAAAGATGAGGCCATTGCAGTATTGAAAGACTACTTTGACAAGCATGAAAAAGGGTAAAACCATTAGCCCGGGACTTGTATCACCGGGCTAATATATATGAATCATTCATTAACTGTCAGGTCTTCAAGAGCACCTTCAAGAACCCAGACAGATACACTTTTTTCACCTACTGAGAAGACTCCGTAGCCGTCCTCGTCAATGATAACGGGATCCGGGCTGTTGCTCAGTGCATCGTAGTATGCGGTACCTGAGCGGTCCTTGCCTATGTACATTTTTTTGCTTCCGCCTTCTGCGTTGCTTAACAGAACAGCAAAACCGGAGTCACGATGCTGGTCATCGCCGCTTCTGACCCAGCCTACGATATGCTTATCGTCAAAATAATCAGTCTGATCTCCATATGAATATAAATGTCTCAGCTTGATGAGCTTACCCAGATTAGGTACCATCGGGCGGTTATGTGCAGGGTTGCCATAGTAGTCAGCATAAAAGACACATGGCAGCCCGTCTTTTCGCAGAAGGATAATGGCATATGCGAGCTGCTTGAACCAGTCCTCAACAAATGACTGAAGACTTTGCCCAAGCTGAGTATCATGATTGTCAACAAACGTGACCGCGTTAGCAGGCTTTTCAGTTACAAGAGTGCGTGAAAGGATGCTGCTCATATCATAATCACTGCCGGATTTGCTTGCATGGTAAAAGTTGAAATGCAGAGCAACGTCAAACAGGCTCATCGCGTTTTCCACTGAGTCAAGGTAGTAGAGGAGCTTGTCAAGATCTCCGCTCCAGTATTCACCGACTGCCGGATAAGCTCTGCCGGAATCTGTGCGGATCGTTTTCAGGAAATCACGATAGAAAGAGAAGCTGATGTGTTTGACAGCATCAAGCCTCAGCGCGTCAACATCTGTCTCTTTCAGATACCATTCAAGCCATTTTCTCAGTTCATCGCTGACCTCAGGGTTTTCCATATCGACATTCATTCCCATAAGATAGTCAAAACTGCCGTATTCCGGATCAGTATCGGGCTCCCAGTTCTTTCCTGTGAATCGATATATCTTTCCGGCTTCCTTTGAAGATTCATCCCAGTCTGTACCTGTGAAATGAGTGTGATCCCACTTGAAGCTGCTGTATTTGTCATTTCTTCCCGGGAAAGTGAACTTTGACCAGACACTTATCGTCTGCTCATCACCTACCGGCTGATATCTGTTCTCAGGAGAAACAGGCACTGCGCGGACCTTTTCAAGTTTATCGCCGCCCATTCTGTGATTGAGTACTATATCGGCATAAACAAGCATGCCTTCGTTGTGTAAAGCCTTAATGGCTTCGATATATTCTTCTTTTGTTCCGTATTTTGTGCGTACAGTTCCTTTCTGATCAAATTCTCCCAGATCATAGAGATCATAAATACTGTAACCCACATCGTTCTGAGATGTGCATTTATATGCTGGAGGGAGCCAGATATCTGTAATACCGAGTCCTGCCAGATTCTGTGCCTTTGCGGCACACCTTTTCCACCAGAACCCGTCATTAGGCAGATACCATTCAAAAAACTGCATCATGGTTCTGTTTGTTTCCATAGTGTTACCTTCTATATATCAATCTGCGAAGTCATATTTTTCCATGTCTGTCGCAGAAAAAAGTTCAATAATAAAAATACAGTTGCACGTTTTACCACAAAGTTACGTCATTGTCAAATAATGGGGCTTGATCGTTAGTGTCAAGTAATCGTTGGCAACTCTCCCGCAACCTTTAAGATGCATTATTCGTTGCAAGACGACACAGCTTCGCAGAGTCGGCAGTGAAATCGGTGTCTCAGGCTTCGCCAGAGACGAATCATAGTTTCTTCCTCGCCGGAGGGCAGGGAAAGGAACGCTGTTCCTTTCTTGACCCAAAAGGATGATCCGTGTCGCTTCGTCAAGTGCTGCCCGGCCTTCGGCCAGCGTACTGTCACTTGACTCCGCTCCCGCTCCTTTTCTTATTCGCCGATCGTCATCATCCCTGAGTGAATGGGTCGTCAGTCGTAGTATCGGCTGTGGGAACTGTGGGTAACCGCAACCGATTCTGTTCATGCGGAGCTGTGTGCAGGCGTGTGGACAGGCCGTCCTCCAGTATACCGGGCTGTCCATACGCCTGTGCATGGCTCCGCCGCGGTTATCCATAGTTTCCATGGCCATCGATCCTAAAAGATCAGTCTCTTGAATACTTTGACCGTCCTGTGATTAGTTGAATCAAGTATTGGCAGGTGCACATTGAATGTGTCTACATACCGGTTATTGCCCTTGCCGTCTACCAGATCCACCTTTGCCGCGCTCAGTGGCTTGTTCAGTTTGTTTTTCAGCGGCTCTGTCCATACCACTCCGTCTGTGTAACGATCAACAGCTTCAAGAAGGTCTTTGTTCTCTCTGTAATAGAGAAGCCTGACCATGTTGGCTGCGCTTTTCTCTGCCCAGCGCTTTCTCTTGCCCTTCATTCGCAGAGTTATTACCGTGCAATTCTGGTTCTCCTGAACGCCCATGTTCTTGTAGACGATGCCCTCTGGGGCTTTAGGGATATCTATGCCTCTCGCATCATATCTCGCAAGTTTATCCTTTCGGTTTGTCAGAAACTCCAGAAGCTCTTCGGCAGCCTTCTCTTCCGGCGTATCTTCGTTTGTCGAGATGGAGTCAAAGTACATTTGCGCATATTCAAGCAGTTCGTCTATTTTGTCTGCTCCAAGAAGCTCAAGCATATCTGCTCTTGCTTCTTCATGCGAGGTGTTCTGCCTGATCATCTGTATTGCATGGAATCTGTCATACTGGTCTATTGCTCCGGCATCGTATTCATCATGCACCCAGCTTCCGCCATCCCCATTGAATATCCTGAGCCCTATCTTCTCTGGATCATATATGGACTGGATCTTCGCTTCCCATTTCTCATGAAAGTTTTCACTTCTCTCTATCCCCGCTACTACAGTCTTTCCTGCAAGACAGCTCCTTTTGCCGGTTCCTTCTTTCCAGCCTTCATACATCGTGCCGATCTTCACTTCCATGCCCGACGCTTTCTTTCCACCTTCGCGCTGCTGCTTGATCCATACGCCGTCCATTTCCTCGAAAAGCACCGGTATCTCTTTCTTCCCGCGCGGCTGCTCATTCTGAAATTCCTTGACCAGCAGAGCTTCCTCTTTTTTCAGCTTTTCACCGATCGCCTGAACCACATTCCATGCGCCTGCGTGGCTTATGACCTGTCCGGTTGTATTGCTAACATGCGACGCCGCCTTTCGGAATGGCACATCCGTGGCTGCCTCTGCGATCTTCTCTGCAAGATTCGTTGAAATAAGTCCGATCGTATCCATGCCGAGCTCTTTGTCCAGAAGGTATACGGCGGCGTTCTTTCCATTCTCAGTCTTGGTCAGGTACACATGCCTGGAGTATTCTACTTCGCCATACACCGTCTTGATCGTTGTTTGACGCAGGCCCTTGTCTCTGTACTCTGACTTATCTCTGGATCCATGAAGTTCTTCATCGAGAAGACTCAACAGCTTGATCGTATCCTCTCTTGCCATTTGGCAGTGCACTGCATATATTTCTTGCTCAATTTCCTTGAATGTGATCTTGCCCTTGTTTAGAATATTCATATACAGCGACCTCCTTAAGTGTTTTTGTGGTTATTAACATCTTAAAGATTTGCTGTATATTTGGGAAGTTCTGCTTCCCATTTTTTATTTCTCGCGTTTCCCTGCCAACGGAAACTTTACACTAACGGCTTGATCCATGCTGCTCCCCGGGAGGTGCAGGATTCGCGGTTTTGCTGCAGTCAACTCTATAATGCTTAATTGATTACCAGTCAATGTGTTATTATAAAGACGTTCATTAGCGTATTTGGTGGCGATGAGCCATATGATGATTAAGAAGATTATGGATGCAAAAGGGATTATTATCTGGGCTGTATTTATCGTGATATGCGCAATCATTTGTTTTATCTCCCGAAATATGAAAAAGCAGATCGAGGAAAATGGGATAGAAACCACAGGAGTGATCTCGCGTATAGAGGATGAGGGTGGAACAGAAGACATCACTTTCATCTATTATGCAAAATACCGTACGGAAGACGGGGAAGAAATTGAAGGGATAATATCAAATCCTACAGCCGGGCTGAAAGAAGGTCAGTTTGTTCGTCTTAAGTATCACCCGGAGCACAAGATGAACGCGAGACTGATTTAAATAGAAACGTGCATAACGAAGAAAAGAAACATTTATGTTGCAACACAACAGCAAAAGACAAAGGAGAAACAATCAATGCACATTTTGATTGATCTGTATCTGACCTTTACAAAAATCGGGGCCATGATGTTCGGCGGGGGATATGCGATGCTGCCTATCCTTCAGAGAGAAATAGTTGAGAATAAAAAGTGGGCAACAGCGGATCAGCTGGCTGATTATTATGCAGTCGGAACGAATGATGCGGTAAAGAGCCAGAGCATCGATATGGCAGATGAGATGCTGTCACGAAGCGACATTTTCACACCGGATCATTATGTTTTCTACCAGAAGGACGGGGGATATCATGATTTTGACGCGGTCAGGGAATACCTTTATAACGCACTGCCGGTGTTCTTTGAAGATATAGAATATAACTCATCGGAAGCAGATGCCGGGCGCAGCTCGTCCGGTACGGAGATAAAAGACTATTATTCAAAGGGAACTGCGATAGCAGATGTTGCAGATGACCCCGCTTTCGGAGACTACGGCAGACTTATCTTTCCTGTAAACAGCGGATACATGAGCGGCAGCACTCTGGGTGATCTCAGACTGACATGGTACAACTACATTGACCCGGGCAAAACCGTAGAGATCTGCAATTACATGAAGACACATGCGGAGAATGGGGACGTCATATTTTATGACATCTATACTGAAGCAGAGAAGAAGGCGGATCCTGCAAAGAAAGACACGGGGCTGTTCTTCTTTAATGGCGATCCCGGAGAAAAGTTCGCTGTATGTAATGCCGGGGGAGGATTCGCATATGTTGGGGCGATGCATGACAGTTTTCCGCATGCTCTCGAACTGTCGAAGAAAGGCTACAATGCTTTTGCCCTCATATACAGACCCGGGTGGCAGACGGCCTGCGAAGACCTTTCGAGAGCCATCACTTTTATCTTTGAGCATTCGGATGAGCTGGAAGTTGATACCGATGGTTACTCTCTGTGGGGTGGATCAGCTGGCGGAAGAATGGCAGACTGGGTTGGAACATACGGTACGGAATACTTTGGTGAGAAAGTATATCCGCATCCTGCTGCTGTCATCGTTAATTATACCGGCCTTTCAGAAGTGACAGGATATGAGCCGCCTACATACAGTGCAGTAGGGACCGGTGATGGCATTGCAAACTGGCGCACGATGAAAGCCAGACTTGATGCCATGTCAAAGCAAGGGATACCTACTGAGTTTCATGCATATAAAGGGCTGCCGCACGGTTTCGGCCTTGGAACAGGGACAGAAGCGGAAGGCTGGATCAATGATGCGGTGGTATTCTGGGAAAACAATATGATTTGAGGCAGAGAATATAGATAATCAATAAAGGATTCAAACTGGTTTGGGTACAATACCGGGTACAAACGTGGACGGCGCTTTTCCTCCTTGAATTTTCAACGTTTGTACGATTCTGACCTCTTCGAGTCCCATGTCCTCCGCCATAGAAAGCCCGAGATTTCAATGATTTCGGGCTTTTTTCGTGGAATTTTCTGTTACAGATGGGATCTGAACTGTTACATTTTTAAGATTTGCCCTGAAAAGTCCCATGGGCATTCGAGAATAGAACTAAGAAGACAGTGCATTCTCGATGTAGATCTCATCAGATAATCTGCGGAATCTGGCGTAAGCTCCTTTGTTGTCGTTGAACTTGTTACCATCGATGAATGAGCAGCATAGAGTCAAATCATATGAAATTCGTATAGTAACACCAATGTAATATGTATTTTAAAGGGTAAAAATACGATTGTATCTTTAACTCACGATGATTTTGTAAAGTGATGAGATAAGTTGGTGAACAAAATAAAAAGGGATAACGGAATGGATATAAGATCTTTACAATATTTCATTACTGTTGCAGAGGAACTGAACATTACAAAAGCCGCAGAAAAACTGCATATGAGCCAGCCTCCGCTGAGTGCGCAGATCAAAGGTCTTGAGGCAGAACTCGGCACACAATTATTCATTAGAGGCAATAGACGGTTAAAGCTGACTGAGTGCGGACAGCTTCTTTACAGGAGAGCCAAAGAAATAATCAGTCTGACAGATAAGACTAAGTCAGAGATACATTCTATGGGTGAAGGCGTGAGAGGCACTATATCCATAGGTCTTGTAGAGGGTATGGCTCCTGACATCGCGGCGGAGTGGTTCGTTGGATTCCTCAACATCCATCCCAATATCAGGTTCCGCATACTGGATGGAAGCACAGATGATCTGCTGGAAAAAATGAGGAGCGGGCTTATTAGCCTTGCTGTCATAACTTCGCCATGTGATCATTCGCTCCTTCACAGTTTCCATGTAGGAGAAGAGCGTATTGCAGCACTAATGAATAAATCCCATCCTCTTGCAGAGTACGGAGGCAATGAGATAAAAATTACGGATCTGGAAGGTGAAAGCCTCATCGTCCCAAGCAGAAAAGTGTTTATTGATACTATATACAGGTGGTTCAGGGAGGTGGGAGCTGAACCGAGAATCGTCTGCGAGATGGACAGTTACCTGGATGCTGCGGCTCTCGCCGGGAAAATGGTAGGGATAAGCATTTTTCCGAGAACGGCGTATATTCCTAATGATTATCTCGTTTTCAGAGAGCTTGAGGGAGAGGATAAAACAATTGAGTATCTGTTCGTGTGGAGAAAAGGGCATCCACTTCCTTCCATAGAAGAATACTTTATAGACTTTGTGAAAGAACTGGTGGAAGAGTATTATGAGTAATTTTGAATTGTTGCAGCAGGAACTAGTTAAGTCTTATTGTGACCGGAGCTGGCTCAGGCTTGCAGGTATCAGCAGAGAAGATATCAGAAATTTCAGGCCTGTGTTTTGTGATGCAGCTTCCATGCTTCTTGAGCTTACAGATGATAGGGGAAGAATCAGAGCAGAGGACATTCTTGTAGTTTGGAAAAAGACTGCGGGAAAATGCTTTTTTGATGTGGATGAGGATGAGCCTGATGAGGGATGGCTCATGAATACATATCTGTATCTCAGAAGTGTGCTTTTTCCTCATCTCGAAGCGCCACACACAAATGAAAGAATAACAGTCAGTAGAATATGCTTGCTGAGATTCCTGCGCGGCGTATATGAGTATGAAAGAAAGAATTGCCCGTTTGACCCTAGACGTGACATGCTGATTCTCTCAGACAGCGAGATCGATGAAAATGGATTTACTCGTGAATACCTGAGAATGAAGAGGGTAATACGTGATAATTATATCTACGAGTTTATGCGTATAGGCGCGGAGATCACTTCTTTCAATACACTGGGACACGTGAGCGGTGTTCATTATGTTGCGATGTATATTGCCCGACAGTTACACAGGTCCGGGGTGCCGGTAGATCTTGGACTGGTTTCCGCGGCTGCGGCTACCCATGATATTGGCAAGTACGGATGCCGTAAGCATGAAGAGAGACGTGTTCCATATCTTCATTACTATTATACAGACCGCTGCCTGGAGCGGTACGGGCTCAGGCAGATAGCACATATAGCCGCTAATCATTCGACATGGGACCTCGAACTGGACAATCTTTCTGTTGAGTCACTGCTGCTTATATATGCGGATTTCAGAACCAAAAGCACGCGCGAAAATGGTAAAGAGATAATACACTTCTATAGTCTGAAAGAGGCTTTCGATATCATACTGAATAAACTTGATAATGTTGACGAAGCCAAGAGGCAGAGATATTTAAAGGTATACCGGAAACTGAAGGACTTCGAAGGCTATATGACTGAGCACGGAGTCAGTACATATATTGAAGATGAAACTGATGAATATTCCCGTGAATATGAGGGAAAAACAATACCTGTCAAACGGGAGACAGTGATGCTGCCGGCTGATGAAGTCATAAGGCAGTTATCATACAGAGCCATAGATCACAACATCAGGGTCATGAGCAGGTTCAGTGATGACAGACAGTTCGGGAGTCTCCTTGAAGCTGCACGCAGTGAGCATGACTGGAAAAATGTCCGTACATATATAGATATCCTCAAGAGGTATTCTACATATATGACAGACAGTCAGAAGGGAATGGCGCTGAGATTTCTCTATGAGATGCTTGCTCATAATGAGAGCGATCTGCGCGAGCAGACGGCTGATGCTATGGGGTATATAGTGGCAAAATATCGCAAGGAGTACAAAAAGGAACTTCCGGAAGATATACCTGCTCCTGATGACAATGTAACCAACCTTAGCATGTTTGAGCAGTATATAAAGCTGCTTCTCGAACCTGACCATAAGTTTACAGATATACACCGCAAGTGGATCATAGGCAGCACGGATTTCTTTGTGCGTTCTGTTGTAAAGAATTGCAAGGTATCCTGCAGACACAGGTATCTGGATATTCTTGCCGGATATCTCCTGGCAGAGAACTGCGATGAAGAAAAACTTACCGTTCTTATGATCACGGTGCTCAGAATAGACCCATTGATATGTAGCGAGAGTTTTATTAATACTGTCAAATCTTTTTGCAGCAACGTCAGGAATAAGTTCGGACAAAGTACCGATCTTATAACACTTGCTGTTGAAAGAGCTTATGGCTTTATTGAAGAGCCGGAATACAATACCCGCAAAAGAAATCTGCTCAGGATTGATAACGGGGTCATTTCCGATGAGAAGCTTTCTTCTATTTTTCTTGATGACCTTAAGGTCCATATCCCATGGGTGATAAAAATGGCGAACATCTCGATCCTGCGTAAGGAGGCTGAAGGCGTGTCTGCTCATGGAACATTGATGCAGATAGCTACGCATTTCTCCAACATGATCAAAGTCAGTGAGACTGTGACTGTACGTAAATCCGCCGGCGAAGCATTGCTCGAGGTTGTAAAGAAGATGGGTCCTGATCAGATTAATGAACTCGTTATCGAACTTTACAACGGACTGGAGATAGAGGACTATCAATTCTCAGGGATGATCCCGGACTATCTTGGAAGAGTCATGCTGCACTTGCCTCCTGAAGAGCTTGATGAGACGCTGGGTGAATTTGAAAGACTCTTCAATTCAGGAAGCGACAGGACTGCATCTGCTGCGCTTAATACTTTAGCTGTCCTGACGGAGAATTACGGTACATACGGCTTTGACGAAGATGACGGAATAAAAACAAAGAGAAGAGACAGGATCCTTGGACTGCTGATGAAAGGATGCGCTTATTACAAAAAAGGCATTTCCAGAGAGGCAGTTAGAACTTTCTGCGTGCATGTTTTTGCAAGTGAGATGCTTTCTCTGGATGATAAAGCTGATGTGGCTGCATGCTGCTTTAAGAGGTTGCTTACATTCCTTCCTGAGGCGGCAAGTGCCGAAGAACTCGACTTTTACAATAACGCATCAGCGATAGGAGCAGTTTACAGTTTCATTTCGGAATACAGGGCCGAGAAGGGAGACATGGCTGCTGCGCCAGAGAAGCCTGCAGCGTTTTTCCCGGGCACTTTTGATCCATTCAGTCTGGGGCATAAAGCAATCGCAACTACGATCAGGGATATGGGAATTGATGTTTATCTTGCAATCGATGAGTTTTCATGGTCCAAAAAGACATTACCGCATATGGTCAGAAGAAACATTCTTGCCATGTCAGTTGCTGATGAAGAGGGATTATACATATTCCCTGATGACATATCTGTAAATATTGCCAGCCCGTCAGATCTAAGGTGTTTGAGAGAATTGTTTGAAGGCAGGGAACTATATATTGCGGTCGGATCTGATGTAGTAATGAATGCATCTGCTTATAAGAAAAAACCGCAGGAGAATTCCATTCATGGCTTCAATCACATAGTTTTTGAACGTGAGGCTAAGCGTATCGAAGCTGATGGAGAAGGATTCCCTATATCAGCTAAAGTGCTGCAGCTGCAGTTGGATAAGTATTATGAAGACATCAGCTCTACTAAAATACGTGAGAATGTAGATCTTGGCAGGGATGTGTCCAGTCTGGTGGATCCTGTTGTACAGAACTATATTTATGATATGAACCTGTATGTCAGGGAACCGGCAGATAAATACGTAATGGAGGCCAGAGAACTCAATATCAGAGCATATGATCCGGGTGAAATGACTAAGTGCGGATATTTCTCTTCTGCTCTCGGTGGCATAAGTGATAATTCGGAAAGGATTATAGAGTATCTTACAAGGCCGGATCTCAGAAAAGTCATCATAGAAACAGCGGACGGAAGGCTGTCAGCTGTAGCTGGAGCAAGAAGACTGAAGACCAGTGACCTGCTCGAAGAATTCAGAGATATTGAAGTCGCATCGCATATAAGAAGTAATGCCGGAGGGGAGATAGCTGTAATCGGAGCGTTTTTTGTTTCAGGCGGAGAACGTGTTTCATATATACGTCAGATACTATTGACAGAACTGCTGACTTCTCTTATGGCCAGAGACTACACCTATGCTGTTTTCCATCCTGTGTGCGGAAATGCAGCAGATCCTCTTGCAGTACAGACAATGATGGATCAGGGGTTTGTCAATATTTCTTCTGACGCTGATAATCCGGTATATGCAGTAGATATGAAGAACCCTATAGCCATTTTCAAGGATGCCGATACAGTCGTAAAATCTCCGCTAAATAAGAATCCGAGGGTCCAGAGGGCTTTTGACAAGGCACATGCCAAACTGCTTAGAACTTTCAGAGAAATATACCCTGGCAGGCTGCTTCTATCTTTCAACACAAGCGCTGTCTACAGCAAGATAGCCGATCTTGTAGCGGAAGAGAACGGAGTGTCTGTCTTACCTGACCCGCATAGGAAGCGCGGTCCTTATCTTGCTGTACCTTTCGGCAAGGCACTCGCAGACATTGTGGTGCCTAATACTGTCACTAAAGCCATGAGAACAGAGAAGTATTTTCGTAATGACCTCAAAGGCTTTGATGTCAGGGAGTCAAGAGGGTACCAGACACTTGATGATCAGGCCAGAACGATAAAGTCTTTTGAAAGGCCGGTTGTGCTCATCGACGATCTGCTCCATTCAGGTCAGAGACTCAACAAGATAGATCCTATACTCAGAAAGCATGATGTAGAAGTCCGCAAAGTTATAGTCGGTCTTCTTACAGGTAAGGCGCTTGACAGCATGCGGCTTAGAGGAAGAGATGTTCGAGGCGCATACTTTATTCCTTCAATCAGCATGTGGGTCAATGAACGTGACTGTTATCCTTTCATCGGAGGCGACAGCATAGATAACCCGGAAGATGACAGGGACATTAAAAAAACAGGACATTCAGATGAGAGAAACCATGAAGCAAGCGCTGCGGGTGCAGGATGGTATGCTGTAAAGAGAAGGCCGGATGCGCCTGCGAAAGAGGGCAATGCTTCTGTAAATCTGATATTGCCATATGCAGAGCCTTGCTTCATAGATGACGGAGATGCAGAGAGCATGCGAAAGTATTCGATAACCTGTCTTGAGAATGCCGCAGATATCCTGCATGTTCTGGAGCAAGAGTATCAGAGTACTTTTGAAAAGAAGCTGACAGTCAGGAGACTTGGCGCAGTGCTGACTAACCCGCGCAGACCGGTGCTTGGATTCGGTCTGCAGTACGATGACCACATCGCTCCGTCAGTTTATGTCGAGAACGAGATTCGAAGGACCAAAAGACTGTTTATGCTCAGATCTAATTGCTAAACAGAATCGGATGAATGACTTTTAACAGGAAGAAATAATATGAAATATATACATGAAATACTAGACGATTTAAAAATAACTGATGCCTTACCGGTTTCAGGATGCCCGGTGAAACCAGGAGGCTGGAATAAAGTGAATATTCTTGCGCTTGGGGATGTAGGGATGACTATGCTGACAGGACTGCTCCTGCTTGGTGGAGATGTTATCTCAGATATCGGAATTATGGATATCCGCCTTGAAAATCTGGAACGCCTTGAGATGGAAATGAACCAAGTTGGGTATCCTTTTGGAATCAAAAGCCTGCCGCCGGTCCATATTGTAACCGAGGATACATTGTTTGACTGTGATTTGATGATCTTCTGCGCGAGTAAGGGAATACCTCCGCTGGAGTCAGATATTACAGATGTGCGCATGGCACAACTGGAGGCCAACAGGAAAATCATAGCACACTATGCCGGGCTTGCCCGTACGGCAGAGTATAAAGGCATGATCGCTGTAGTCAGTGACCCTGTAGACAATCTGGCGGCGGCATTTCTCGATTCCTCCGGTCTTGAGCCTTGGCAGATACACGGATACGGACTAGGCGTCATGAACAAGAGAGCTGAGTATTATGCGAACAGGATAGCATCGGGAGAATATCCTTTGTCAGATGGTGCATCTGTAACACCTGAAGTGAGGGAAAAGGCGGCACTGTACGCCAGTGAAGGAAGAGCTTATGGTCCGCACGGAAAGGACCTTGTCATTGCAAACAGCATAGATAATTATGATGAAGAATTTTCATGTATCCTCACTGATCTTGCTGTTAAGGCAAATATTCGAGTCAGGGACCTGGGATTCAAGCCTTATATAGCTCCTGCACTGTCATCTGCAGCAATCCCGATATTGCTTACTCTTAGAGGAGAGTGGCATTACGGGTCAATATACTTCGGCAGCAGGGAGTGTGGAGCATTTCTTGGTATCAGGAACAGAATGACCGCAGATGGATGGGAGTATGAGGACATTCCACTGCCTGAAACATTATATGAACGCATAAAAAGGGCATATATCAATCTCTGTAAGATAAGGTAATAACAAAAGGGTAATTAGATGTTAGATAGCAAGGGGAGTAGGCAGGCTTCAAAAAAGCCCGGCCTGCTTGTAATCAAACCGAAATGTGAGTTAGACAGCAGGACCGAAAGAATGGATGACATCCTTTCTTATGTTCTTGGTGATATCTCATCTGAAGGGGTACATATAACTGTAGTTGAAAAAGTTTCTGAACTGGACAATATTCATATGAAGGGACAGAGGGTGCTGTTTGCGATATGCCTTTCAGAGGCCGGAGTTAATACTGAATACTATCACCTTCTGGAAGGTTTCAGAAAGCATCCTGACTGCCTGGAGGGATCAGTCGGGGGAATTATAGTAGACGGAGGGAGTGAACTTTTTACTAAGGCTCTGGCAAGGAGGTTAGCCTTCTCCGCAAATATGGCCGGATGCACATTTCCGGGAAAGCCGTTGGTAGAAGCAACCGGATCGCTCGGTAATTTTCATGTATTGTCAGGTGTCAGAGGCGTGGAACCATATGAAGTGTATCGCCAGCAGGCAAAAGACCTTACAAGAAGGATCATTGAATTCAATTTTCCAGATGTAAACATAAGCTGGAAGCAACAGAAGATATTGGCGGTACATGCCAGCATCAGGAAAACATCGAATACGCTTCTCCTGTGGGATAAGGTGAAAAAAGATCTTGAGCACCGGGCAGATATCACCGAAATATCGCTGAGAGAGGGGGCTATCAGGGATTGTATAGGTTGCAAATATGAAGACTGTTTGCATTACGGAGAACAGGGAAGATGTTTCTATGGTGGAATAATGACAGAGCAGGTATATCCGGCAATGCTTGAATGTGATGCACTTATTATGATTTGCCCTAATTATAATGACGCTCTCAATGCTCATCTGACGGCCTTCATCAATAGACTTACGGCACTCTTCCGTGTGCATGAATTCCGCCAAAAGCGTATATATGCTATTGTAGTATCCGGATACAGCGGAGGAGATATCGTATCGGAGCAAATAATCGGAGCTCTGAATTTTAACAAAGGCTTCGTTCTCCCCGGCAGGTTTGCGATGGTTGAGACTGCAAACGATCCGTTCAGCATACTCGATGTTCCTGACATAGATGTAAGGGCAAAGGCGTTTGCAGGCCGAATATGACAAAATCTTATCTGGAGATCAAAAAGATAAGTAAGGATTGAAATATACATAAGAGGCGGGAGTTGGTGAGTGATTCTTAGCCTCTTTTCATATGTTTTAAGTATAAAAACGCTAATGCTATATGTATTTCATTTTGAATCAGAGAGGCAGTATTTTTAAAATATGTTATTTAAATACAAATTCATAATTTGAGCAGGTCATCATGTGTATCAAAACTCAAGGCTAATAATATGAGGGGGTATCAATTTGGGTAGAGTATCTGACTATTTCGGCTCGATGGTCTTCGATGACAAAGTTATGAGGTCCATGCTGCCAGCTGACGTATATCATTCCATGCGCAAGACGATTAATCAGGGTGATCCTCTGAATCAGGACATGGCTAATGCCGTGGCGCAGGCGATGAAAGACTGGGCTGTGTCCAAGGGGGCGACCCACTTCACACATTGGTTCCAGCCCCTCAACGGTGTGACTGCCGAGAAGCATGACAGCTTCATACAGGCTTCGCCTGACGGCGGGGTAATAATGGATTTTTCCGGCAGGGAACTTATAAAAGGTGAACCTGATGCATCATCTTTCCCCTCAGGCGGTCTGAGAGCCACTTTTGAAGCAAGAGGCTATACCGCATGGGATCCGACGTCATATGCGTTCATCAGGGACAAGACACTGTGCATACCGACTGCATTTTGTTCGTATAGCGGCGAGGCAATGGATGAAAAGACATCACTTCTCAGGTCGATGGATGCCCTCAACCGTCAGGCCGTGCGGGTACTGAGGCTTATGGGAAATGACAGCGTAAGAAGAGTATACGCGGTCGCAGGAGCGGAGCAGGAATACTTTCTGGTTCCGCGCGATCTGTATGACAAGAGACCTGACCTGAGATTTACCGGGAGGACCCTGTTCGGAGTGATGCCTCCTAAGGGGCAGGAACTCGATGACCACTATTTCGGGGCGATAAAGCCTGAGATATCGCGATTCATGGAAGAGCTCAACAGGGAGCTCTGGAAACTTGGCGTGTTTGCCAAGACAGAGCACAACGAGGTAGCTCCTTCGCAGCATGAACTCGCGTGTATATACACCAAGGTAAATGTTACTGTCGACCAGAACCAGCTCGTCATGGAGATGATCAAGAAGGTCGCTGAGAGACACGGTTTTGTCGCGCTTCTCCATGAAAAGCCTTTTGAAGGAGTGAACGGCAGCGGTAAACATAACAACTGGTCGCTTGCCACTGATTCAGGCGACAACCTTCTGGCGCCGGGGGACACACCTCACGATAATGCGCAGTTCCTCTTGTTCCTGTGTGCAGTGATAAGAGCTGTGGACGAATATCAGGATCTGCTGAGGATATCTGTTGCCTCGGCCAGTAATGATCACCGTCTCGGAGCACATGAAGCTCCGCCTGCAGTGATCTCTATATTCCTCGGAGATGAGCTTACAGCTGTTTTGCACTCGATAGAAGAAGATATTCCTTATGAAGAAAGCGCAGGAGTACTGATGAAGCTCGGCTCAAAAGTCCTGCCGAGATTCAGGAGAGACAATACTGACAGAAACCGTACGTCTCCTTTTGCTTTCACCGGAAACAAGTTTGAATTCAGGATGCCGGGCTCGATGAGCAGCCTTGCTTTCCCTAACGTCATACTGAACAGTGCAGTAGCGGATGCTCTCGAATACTATGCCGAGAGACTTGAAAAAGCAGAAAATCTCAATGAGACCGTATATTCACTGATAAGAGAGACTGTACGTGATCATAAGCGGATCATTTTCAACGGCAACGGATATGAAGATGAGTGGCTGAGAGAAGCAGAAAAGAGGAAACTGTCCAATTACAGGACGACTCCTGACTGTGTGCCTCATCTTCTTGATGAGAAGAATGTGGATATGCTGGAAAAGCATGGGGTGTTCAGCAGATCGGAACTCGAGTCAAGATGCGAGATCATGCTTGAGAACTACTGCAAGACCATATGCATAGAAGCCAGGACGATGAGATCCATGGTGATAAAGAGGATAGCACCGGCTGTGGAGAGCTATACGGCAGAGCTGTCAGCAAATCTGAACGAGAAGAAGAGGGCTATACCTGATCTCGAGTGCTGCTTTGAGAAGGAGATAATCACTGAGCTGTCTATGAGGACAGACAGGATATACAGCGGCGTGCAGAGAATGGTAAGCGTGCTCGATTCACTCAGTGACGAGGACTATTTCCGCGATGCTGAGGTCATTCGCGACAGTTTGCTGCCGGAGATGACCAGGCTGAGAGAAGACAGTGATGCTGCTGAAAGGCTGACATCCAAGAAATTCTGGCCGCTTCCTAACTATGGACTGCTGCTGTTCGGGGAAAAGTAAGGAAGGAGGAACAAGAAATGGATTATAGTTTTCCGGTAACAAGAACAACAACACCAAAACAAAAACCGACAGACTGCAGCAACCTGGGATTCGGTAAGTACTTTACAGACCATATGCTCATCATGGACTATGATGAAGGGCAGGGATGGCATGACGGACGCATAGTTCCATATGGTCCTATTTCAATGGATCCGGGCTCTACTACATTACACTATGGCCAGATGATGTTCGAAGGACTCAAGGCATACCGCAACCCTGAAGGCGGACTTAACCTTTTCCGGCCGGACATGAATGCAAAACGTCTTAACCGCACCAATGAGCGTATGTGCATTCCTCCTATGGATGAGGACCTGTTCCTCGCTGCTGTCAAGGCAATAGTAAAGGTCGACGAGGACTGGACTCCGACAGATCCGGGCACAGCTCTCTATATAAGACCGTTCATAATCTCGCCTGAGGTAAGCTTTTCTGTCCTCCCGGCTAAGAAATACTGGTTCATCATCATTCTCTGTGCAGTAGGCGCTTACTATGCTGGCAATGAGACAAAGCTTCACGGAAGCCGCATCCTCGTTGAAGAGGAGTACATCCGCGCTGCTGTGGGCGGCACCGGTTTTGCGAAGTGCGCAGGAAACTATGCCTGCGGAATGATTGCTTCATACAAAGCACATGAATTCGGATGCGAGGAAGTACTGTGGCTGGACGCAAAGGAGCGCCGTTATGTTGAAGAGGTCGGTACTTCCAATGCGTTTTTCATGATCGACGATAAGATAGTAACACCGTCGCTTACCGGGTCGATACTTCCGGGAGTTACACGTGACAGCACAATTCAGCTGCTTCGCAAATGGGGCTATGAAGTCGAGGAACGCCGCATTGAACTTGAGGAATTGTTTGAAGCCATTAAGGACGGAACACTCAAAGAGGCATGGGCAACAGGGACTGCATGTGTGATTTCACCGATTGGTGTTCTGAACTATAAAGGCAAAGACTATGTTATCAACAATGAAGAGGTAGGAGCGGTAAGCCAGCGGCTGTACGATAATCTCTATGGTATGCAGATCGGCAGGCTCCCGGACGAGATGGACGGTTGGATAGTAAGAATCTGATACGAATGCTCGATATGAAATAACAATTTGAACAATACTGATTAGGAGACCCGTATGGAAGCTCGTGAGCTGATTGAGTACATAGGAAAATCTGAAAAAAAGACTCCGGTAAAGATATATGTAAAGGAAAAGGGATACATAGATTATGGCAATGCCAGAGTCTTTGGCTGTACTGATAAAGTTGTTTTCGGTGACTGGGAAGATCTTCGGTCGGTGGTAGAGTCTAATATTGAAAAAATAGAGGACATCATAATCGAAAATTGCTGCAGGAACAGCGCGCTCCCAATGCTTGACATCAAGGATATTCCCGCAAGGATAGAGCCCGGCGCCATTATACGTGAAAAGACAGAGATCGGAGCCAATGCCATTGTGATGATGGGGGCAGTGATAAATATCGGTGCAAGTATAGGGGCGGGCTCAATGATAGATATGAATGCGGTGCTGGGAGGAAGAGCAACGGTCGGTTGCAACTGTCATATAGGAGCAGGGGCTGTCCTTGCCGGCAGCATAGAGCCCGCCTCTGCAGTTCCTGTAACACTGGAAGATGATGTGCTTGTCGGGGCAAATGCAGTCATTCTTGAAGGCATACATGTTGGAAGGGGAGCTGTTATAGCAGCGGGAGCAGTGGTAACCAGGGATATCCCAGCCAACATGGTAGCTGCAGGATGCCCTGCAAGGATTATAAAGGAAAAGGATGAGACAACTTCGATAAAAACTGCACTTGAACCGGAGTTGAGAGCTATATGAAGGGATAAGGCGGCTTATGGCAATGAGAGAACAACTGAATCCCAATGTACATTCACTTAAAAGGAGCGCCATACGTGAATTCTCGAAACTGGCGGCAGATACCCCAGGATGCATCAGGCTGACACTGGGAGAGCCTGATTTTACGACACCAGGCAACATTTCTGACGCGGCAATCTCATCGCTGAAAAATGGTGAGACACATTATATTTCAAACAGTGGATCAGCAGACCTGAGACATGAGGTCTCAAGATACGAAAAATCTCGCAATGGACTTGTGTACGAAATGAATGAAGTGATAATAACAGCCGGAGCGACAGAAGCTCTGTTCATATCCCTCCTTGGAATAATAGAGCAGGGGGATGAGGTGATAATCCCATATCCGGCCTTCGTGCTGTACGAAGAAATCGTTCATCTCTGCGGCGGGACAGTTGTCCCGCTTGATACCTCGGATTGTGAATTTCAGATCAGAAGTGATCGTCTGAATAAACTGATTACGGATAGAACTAAGGCAATAATACTCAACTCACCTAACAACCCAACAGGGTGTGTGTACGACGCACAAAGCCTGAATGCTGTCCGTAATTTTGTTGCAGGGAAAGAGATCTTCGTATTGTGTGACGATGTATACAGACAACTGTGTTTCACTGGTGAATATCATAGCTTCGCGGAATTCGAGGAGTTGCGTGAGCAAATAGTGGTGATTCAGAGTTTTTCAAAGCCATATGCAATGACAGGCTGGAGAATGGGCTATCTCATGGCGGACCGCTCCATAACAGAAAGACTTGAACTGATCCATCAGTATGATATCGTGTCCACGCCCTCACTGTTCCAGAAAGCCTGTATAGAGGCGTTGTCGTATGACCCGTCCATCATGATTGGTACTTACAGGGGCCGCAGGGATTACATTTGCGGCGCTTTGTCCAGTGCAGGCCTTGATTTCACAGTACCTGAAGGTACATTTTACGTATTTCCGTCGATACAGAAATATGGCATAACGTCAAAGGAATTCTGCACCAGACTGATAACTGAAGCCGGTGTAGCGGTGACTCCTGGCGGAGCCTTTGGTTTGGATGACCATATACGTATATCCTACTGCTGTAGCATGGATGATATAAAAGAAGGGATCTTGAGACTGGAGGGGTTTATTCGGAAGATCAGTTCGGAAAGCAGATAATATGATGCAGATAGATATTAAAGAAGAGTTTTCAAAAATCGCCGAGGAGATACTGTCGATACGCCGTAACATTCATATGTTCCCTGAACTTGGTAACAATGAGTATAAAACTGCGGAGATAGTGGAAAAGGAACTGAAGAAAGCAGGTATACCGATACACAGAGTACTTGATACAGGCGTCGTAGGGGTGATAAAAGGCGCATATCCGGGCAAGACAATAGCTTTCCGCGCGGATATGGACGCTCTTCCTGTTGATGAGAAGACAGGTTCAGAGTTTTCTTCCAGGATACCCGGGATGATGCATGCATGTGGCCATGATGTGCATACCGCCGCACTGATTGCTGCTGCAAGGGTGATCGCAGATCATCGGAATGAGATGAGAGGAAGCGCGGTGTTTATCTTTCAGCCAGATGAAGAGGGCGATGGAGGCGCAGCCAGACTGATAAAAATAGGAGCTCTTAAAGGTGCAGATGCTGTATTCGGAGCGCATGTATCTCCAGATATCCCAGTTGGAACAGTCGGAATCAGATTTGGAGACTTCTATGCGGCAGCAGATACCTTTGACGTCAGGATAATTGGAAAAGGCGCTCATGCTGCAGAGCGTGAGAAGGGTGCAGATGCCCTAGCTGCTGGCGCAAAAATGACATCAAGGCTGCTCAGGATACCGCACGCTCTTTCCGATGGGAAAAGTGTACTGACTGTAGGGACTTTTCACTCAGGAAATGCAAGGAACATCCTTGCTGATGAAGCAATGATAACAGGGATCGTCAGGACACACGGACAGGCAGAGCGGGAAAAGATAAAAGAATCGTTCTATAGAATAGTAGCGGAAACCGATAAGGAGTACAGCACTGAAACGGAAGTCAGATATGTAAGAGGTTATCCGGGGATTTGCAATGAAGATGCCATGACTTCTCTTGTTGAAAACGCAGCCATAAAGCTGATTGGCAAAGAGAATGTGATACGCATCTCCAGCCCGACAATGATGACTGAGGATTTCGGGTGCTATCTCAACGAGTTGCCGGGTAGCTTCTATTATGTCGGAGCAGGCTGTGACATGCCGCTTCATAGTTCTGAATTCCTGCCCGCAGATGAAGCTGTACTGACAACAGCCGCAGTACATGTTGCTGTTGCAGCTGCGTTTCTAAAGTGATTGACCGGAAGAGCGGACATATATGGACAAATGGAGAGTACAATGAAGTTTACAAAAATGCATGGCTGCGGGAATGACTACATTTATATCAATTGCTTTGAAGAAACGATCAGAGACCCATCGAAGATGGCATTGAGGCTTTCTGACAGACATTACGGAATTGGCGGAGACGGTTTGATCCTGATAGAACCATCAAAAGCAGCAGATGCATATATGCATATGTTCAACAGAGATGGATCTGAAGGCATGATGTGTGGTAATGGCATCAGGTGCACAGCCAAGTATATATATGATCACGGATTAGTACCCGCTGAACGTGAAAATGTTCTGATAGAGACCGGTTCCGGACTTAAGAGGATATTCTTATACAAAGAGAGCGGGAAGGTCAGTATGGCAAAAGTTGATATGGGTGCTGTCGTATCAGGTACCGCTGCTGAGGTCATCACTGTTGCAGGAATGGAGCTGAAAATGACTCGCGAAGATGTGGGAAATCCGCATGCAGTCTTTTTCATTGAAGATAATCCATGCCTGCGGGTGAACGGATATATGACTACAGATTCTATAGATAGTCTGGGTCTTTTCTTGATTGGTCCACATATAGAAAATCACGAGGCATTTCAGGGACGTGTGAATGCGGAATTCGCTGAGGTTATAAGCAGAAGAGAAGTAAGGATGCGTGTCTGGGAGAGAGGCTCCGGAGAAACGATGGCCTGCGGCACCGGCGCAGTCGCTGTAGCTGCCGCAGGATACATTTCGGGCAAGCTGGATACGGAAGTAAAAGTTCATCTCAATGGAGGAGATTTGGACATCTCCTATGACCCTGACTCCGGGCATTGGTTCATGACAGGAACGGCAGAAGAAGTGTTCGAAGGAACTATTACAGGTGAGCCGCATGAGACAGAAAGGCCGGAGTGAGGTGAAGAAACGATGTGGATACGGGAACGATGAGCCCATAATAATAGAAGGTTATTAGCAGTTTGTATAGGGAGAAAAGGAAAATGATTAAAAGGGAACAAGTCTACGAGGGGAAGGCAAAAAAAGTCTATAAAACGGACGATCCAGAGCTTTTGATTGTTTCTTACAAAGATGATGCAACAGCTTTTAATGGGCTAAAAAAAGGCACCATCTCCGGAAAAGGGGTAATCAATAACAGGATGAGTAATTTCTTTATGAAAACGCTTGAAGAGAGAGGGATACCTACACATTATGTTGAAGAACTTAGCGACAGAGACACACTTGTCCGGAAGGTCGAAATAGTACCTCTTGAGGTAATAATAAGGAATATTTCAGCGGGGTCATTTGCAAAGAATTATGGAGTTGAAGAGGGCGTAGTATTTGATTCTCCTACGATAGAATTTTCATATAAAAATGATGAACTCGGAGATCCGCTTTTGAATGAGTATCACGCGCTTGCATTGAGCCTTGCAACCTGCGAGGAGATTGCGACGATCAAAGAATACGCGTTTAAAGTGAATGATGAACTTAAGGCATTCTGGGTCAGGTGCGGTATTACATTGGTGGATTTTAAACTTGAATTTGGAAGGCTCCTAGATGGGACAATAGTACTTGCAGACGAGATAAGTCCCGATACATCAAGACTTTGGGACAGCAACACGGGCGAGAAACTTGATAAGGATAGATTCAGGCGGGATCTTGGTGGCGTGGAGGACGCGTATATTGAGGTCATGAGAAGGTTGACGGAGGCAAGACAGGATAAACAATGAGTATTCACGAAGAATGCGGTGTGCTCGGTATATATGCAGCTGAACCAGTTAATGCTGCTGAAATAGCCTATTATGGTCTTTATGCCCTCCAGCACAGAGGGCAGGAAGGCTGCGGGATCACTGTCAATGATGATGGAGTCTTCACTTCATATAAAGATATAGGACTTGTTAATGAAGTCTTCAGCAAGGAAAGACTGAGCTCGTTTCCACGTGGATGTATGGCAGTTGCTCATACGAGATATAGTACCACCGGCGGTAACCGGCGCAGCAATTGTCAGCCTATTGTAGTCAATCATCAGAAAGGTAGCCTTGCTATTGCACATAATGGAAATCTCTCAAATGCAGAGAAACTCAGGAGCGAGTTGGAGCTGAGCGGAGCGATTTTCCATACATCAAGTGATACAGAAATAATAGCGCATGTAGTAACCAGGGAAAGATTGAGAAAACAGGCGATAGAGGAAGCTGTTAGCAGCACTATGGATCTGATTGAAGGTGCATACTCAATGATCCTTATGTCACCGCAGAAGGTCATATGCGCAAGGGATCCATTTGGTTTCAGGCCTTTGTGCTATGGTAAGACGGAGGATGAGATATATGTGATAGCATCTGAAAGCTGTGCTTTAAAATCGGTGGGTGCTGAGTTCATAAGAGATGTAGACCCAGGGGAAATACTTGTTTTCAGTAAAAACGGGATAGAATCAATGCGGGGACACTGCAATACAAAAGAGCGAAGATTGTGTGTATTTGAATATATATATTTTGCGCGGCCGGATTCGGTAATAGACGGTATATCTGTGCATAAATCACGCATAGAAACAGGGCGTATACTTGCGAAATCGCACCCTGTAAATGCCGACATAGTTGTCGGTGTGCCGGATTCAGGGCTGGATGCTGCGCTTGGATACAGCTATGAATCCGGAATCCCATACCAAATAGGGCTCATAAAGAATAAATATATTGGAAGAACTTTTATATCCCCTGAAGGCAGACTCGACCAGGTAAGAATCAAACTCTCAGCTATTGAAGAGGTTATCAGGAACAGGAGAGTGGTGCTTGTAGATGACTCTATCGTAAGAGGAACCACGAGTGGAAGGATCGTAAGGCTTTTAAGAGAAGCTGGAGCGTTAGAAGTGCACATGCGGGTATCTGCACCTCAATTCCTCTACCCATGTTACTATGGCACGGATATAGACTCGAAAGAAAACCTCATTGCCTGCAAAATGGAAAATAACGAGATAGCGCGTCACATAGGAGCGGATTCACTGGGATATCTCCCGATACATGCCCTTGACATTCTGTCAGAAGGCAGAGGGTGCTGCCAGGCCTGCTTTGACGGTAGCTATCCAACAAAAACATTTCCGGATATGGGAAGAGATAGATTTGAAAGACATCTTTCAGATAAGTAAGAGCAAAAGGTGAAAAATGGAAACACCCAACAACAGAAAAATAATATTTGAGGACGGCCTTGAGATTTACGGAAGCGCTTTCGGAGCCTCAACGGAGGCAGTCCTTGAAATCGTCTTTAACACATCCATGACGGGATATCAAGAAATCCTTTCGGATCCTTCCTATACAGGACAAGCAGTAGTTATGACATATCCTCTGATTGGGAACTATGGAATAGCAGAGGATGATTATGAAACCGAGAGTCCAACTATTGGAGCACTTATAGTGAGGGAATATAATGATGAACCCTCTAATTATAGATCGGTAACTTCTCTTGGTGAAGTGATGAAGAAGCACAACATACCAGGCATAAGCGGTGTAGATACGAGAAAGCTGACAAGATCGATACGTGATAAAGGCAGCCGCAAGGTGCTTATCACAGACGCGTCAACGACTATAGATTATGGGCTTAAGCTGCTCCGTTCAGAAATGATTCCGAAGGATCTTGTCAGAAAGGTCAGCTGCAAAAAAGCATGGGAGTCACCTTCGGATAATGAGAGATATCATGTGACAGCCATTGACTGTGGGATAAAGAGAAATATAGTAAGATGCTTCAATAGCGCAGGATGCAGCGTTACAGTAGTCCCATGGAATACAACAGCTGAAACTATACTCGGAATGAAGCCTGATGGCGTTTTTATCTCAAATGGTCCGGGGGACCCGAGGGATGTACCTGAAATTATAGAAACGATTAAAGGTATACGGGCAAAGATCCCTATCTTTGGAATATGCCTTGGTCACCAGCTGATATCTCTTGCATATGGAGCTGAGACATATAAGTTGAAGTTCGGACACAGAGGAGGCAATCATCCTGTAAAGGATCTGGTGACCAAAAAAACAGTCATGACTTCTCAGAATCATTCATACGCGGTAGATAGGGAGAGCATCAGGAGAACACCTCTTGAGGTAACTCATATAAATTTACTAGATGGCACAGTTGAAGGTGTAAGTTGTGAACGGGATCTGGTCTTCAGTGTGCAGTATCATCCGGAAAGCGCACCTGGACCACATGATAGCAAATACCTTTTTGAGCGCTTTATAGGACTGATGGAGAAAAAAACCAATGCCTAAAAGAACTGATCTAAAGAGAATATTACTTATTGGATCCGGGCCAATAATCATCGGGCAGGCTGCAGAATTTGATTATTCCGGCACGCAGGCATGTCTTGCGCTGAAAGAGGAGGGATATGAGGTGATTCTTTGCAACTCGAATCCGGCAACGATCATGACGGATACAAGTATTGCCGATAAGATATATATGGAACCTCTGACACTGGAATACCTAGCCAGAATAATAAGATATGAAAGGCCGGATGCCATTTTGCCAAGTATTGGAGGGCAGACGGGACTCAATCTTGCAGTGCAGCTTGAAAGAAAAGGAGTTCTGAAAGAATGCGGAACTGAACTCCTTGGGACGGGCTGTGACTCTATAGAGCAGGCAGAGGATCGGGAAAGGTTTAAAAGGCTATGTCAAAGCCTTGGAGAGCCGGTACTGCCATCTGCTACAGTCTCATCGTTAAAAGATGGCATCAGAATAGCAGAAGAAATAGGATTCCCTGTAGTGCTTCGTCCAGCTTTTACTTTAGGCGGTACGGGAGGTGGATTTGCATATAATGGCACAGAGTTCGAAGATCTTATGAAAAAAGCCCTTGAGCTTTCACCTGCAAATCAGGTTCTGATCGAGAAAAGCGTTAAAGGATATAAGGAAATCGAGTATGAGGTAATGCGTGACAGTGCTGATACCGCTATAGTTGTCTGCAATATGGAAAATCTTGATCCGGTAGGGATACATACCGGGGATTCAACAGTTGTGTGTCCTTCGCAAACTCTTACAAATAAGGAGTATCAGATGCTGAGAGACAGCGCACTGAAAATCATAAGAGCACTGAAAATTGAAGGCGGTTGCAATATACAGTTTGCACTTGACCCTAAGTCGTGCAGATATTACCTGATAGAGGTAAATCCCAGAGTATCCAGATCTTCAGCTTTGGCATCAAAAGCCAGCGGTTATCCAATAGCCAGGGTATCTGCCAAGATAAGCATCGGAATGACACTTGAAGAAATAAGAATTGCTAATACACCGGCAGCATTTGAACCTTCTTTGGACTATGTGGTGACAAAACTGCCGAGGTTCCCGTTCGACAAGTTCACAGATGCGGACCCGTCACTGTCCACGCAGATGAAGGCAACCGGAGAGGTCATGAGTGTGGGTAGAACTTTTGAGGAAAGCCTGCTCAAAGGAATCAGGTCACTTGAGACAGGAGCATTTCATATTTATCTACAGAAATTTGAGAGCATGAGCACAGAAGCACTTTCTGAATATATCCTCAATGCCATGGATGACCGCATATACGCTGTTGCGGAGTTGCTTAGACGATCGTGCAGCGAGGACTTTATTGCTGAAAACACAGATATAGACAGATTTTTCATACGTGGAGTCAAGCGGATAACGAAAATGGAGAAAAGCCTGAAATCTGAATCTGGGAATATTCGGACACTCTATACCGCAAAACGAATGGGTTTTTCAGATAAGACTATTGCGCTCCTTTGGGGAGTAGAGGAGAAAGATGTTCTGGATTTGAGGCTGGAAAATGATATAAAGCCTGTATATAAAATGATCGATACATGTGCTTCAGAATTTGATAGCTACATACCATATTTTTATTCAACATATGAGACTGAGAATGAGTCTGTAATATCTGACAAAAAGAAGATCATAGTTCTCGGATCCGGACCTATACGCATAGGCCAGGGCGTGGAGTTCGACTATTCAACGGTACATGCGGTTCAGAGCATACAACGGATGGGCTATGAGGCGATAATCATTAACAACAATCCGGAAACGGTATCAACTGACTATACTTGTTCCGATAAGCTTTATTTTGAGCCGCTGTACATGGAAGATGTCATGAATATTGTCGCAATGGAGAAGCCTGAGGGTGTCATTGTGTCGCTTGGAGGCCAGACAGCCATCAACCTTGCCGGGCCATTAAAGGAAAGAGGTGTAAAAATAATAGGCACGGACTGTGACGCGATCTATCGTGCGGAAAACAGAGATCTTTTTGGAAAACTGGTTAAAGAGTTAGATATACCACAGCCTGCAGGAGAAGCAGTAACGAGTATAGATGAAGGGTTGAAGACCGCGTCGCGCATTGGATACCCTGTATTGGTAAGGCCGAGCTTTGTGCTTGGGGGAAGGGCGATGCAAATCGTTGCATCTGACCAGTCAATGAAAAACTACCTCAAAGCTGCTGTTGAAATAGATATCGATAAGCCGGTTCTGGTCGATAAATATATAAGAGGCAAGGAAGTGGAAGTTGACGCAGTATGTGACGGCCGCCGGGTATTTGTTCCCGGCTTTATGGAGCTTGTGGAACGCACAGGTGTGCATTCGGGAGACTCAATAAGTGTATACCCCCCGGTAACCCTTTCGGACAAGGTCAAAGATACCATACTTGATTACACGGTAAGGTTGGGATTAAGCATAGGAATCATAGGGCTTTTCAATGTCCAGTATATAGTTGATGATGACGATGTGGTGTACATCATTGAAGTAAATCCACGCTCATCAAGGACAGTACCGTTTCTTTCAAAAGCGACAGGGTACAGTCTGGCCGACATAGGGACTATGGTAATGCTCGGACTGTCGTTGCAGGAACAGGGCATATTCGATGCAATAGCAGATGAAAAAGATCGCTTTTATGTAAAAGTTCCGGTCTTTTCATTTACTAAGCTCAAAGGCCTTGACGCTTATCTGTCGCCTGAAATGAAATCAACAGGAGAAGCAATCGGTTACGATGACAAATTCCATCGCGCGGTATATAAAGCCATGGCTTCTGCGGGCATAAAGCTGAAAAAATATGGAACCATAATAGCAAGCATAGCTGATGAAGATAAAGATGAGTCGATACCGCTTATCAGACGCTTTTACGATATGGGTTTTAATATAGAGGCTACGACACGAACAGCCGCGATACTGAAGAAGAATGGTATCAGGACAAGAGTGCTTCTTAAGCCAAGTGAAGGAAGCAGCCAGTTGCTTGATTCAATAAGATCTGGGTATGTCAGTTATGTGATAAACACAAGGACAATCTTATCGGCTGCTCATTATGGTGATGGAACCGCAATTCGCAACTGCGCGGCCATTAATGGGATAACGATGTTGACATCACTGGATACCGTAAGAATCATTTTAGATGTCCTAGAGGAAAGTACTATAGGTATATCTACTATAGATGCAGAGTATGTTAAATGAAACACTAATATGTTCGTACCTGTGCTGAGACATATCGACAATCAAAGGGGGTCATGGATATGAGTAATTGTGCAGTTGTAGGTGTTAATTGGGGAGACGAGGGAAAAGGCAGGATGGTCGATTTCCTAACTGAGGATCATGACATTGTAATAAGGTTCCAGGGAGGCGGAAACGCAGGGCATACAGTTGTCAACAGCAAGGGGAAATTTGCATTGCATCTGCTCCCGTCAGGAGTACTTAGAGAGGGCATTGTCAACATTTTGGGAAACGGTGTTGCCCTTGACCCTGAAAACCTGTTAATAGAAATAAAAGAAGTTCAGAGTAAGGGTGTTGTAATCAGTCCAAACAATCTGAAAATAAGCGAGAGAGCATCACTGTTGATGCCGTGGCACAGAGAACTTGATGAGCTGGAGGAAAATAGGCTTGCTGACAAGAAATACGGATCAACAAAACAGGGTATAGCAGCTTTTTATTCAGACAAGTATCAGAAGAAGACCATACTTGCAGGGGAACTTTTGTATCCCGAATACCTGCAGGCTCATCTTAAGGATCTGCTTGAGTGGAAGAATCTCACCCTTTCGGGAGTATATGGTGCCAGACCTTACACTATGGAAATGCTTATGGAGTGGGTCGGGAATTATTGTCAGCCAATCATCCCATATATATGCGATACGGTCTCTTATCTTAAAGAAGCACAGGAAGAAGGAAAGAGAATCCTGTTTGAAGCGCAGCTGGGAGCTCTGAGAGATCTGGATTACGGTATCTGTCCTTACACTACTTCATCCACAACCCTTGCAAGGTATGCGCCTGTCGGGGCAGGGGCTCCATCAGCAGATATAAGCGAGATAATCGGAGTAGTTAAAGCATATTCTACATGTGTAGGCGAGGGCCCATTTGTGTGTGAAATGCATGGAACTGATGCAGAGACTCTCAGAAATGCAGGAGCTGAATATGGCGCCAAAACAGGCAGACCTCGCAGAGTAGGTCCTCTCGATCTGGTTGCTACCAGATATGGCGCAGCAATGCAGAATGCTACCGGGATAGCAGTAACCAAGCTCGATATTCTCGGATATATGGACAGCATTCCGGTATGCACTAAATATATTGTCAATGGGAAAGAAACAGATAAATTTCCGTTTCCTGCCGCGCTGGATAAAGCTGAACCCGTCATAGAATGGATGCCGGGATGGAAAACCGATGTTTCAGGAGTACGCAGTTGGGATGACTTACCAAAGGAAGCACAGGATTATATCAACATGATCGAGAGAGTGGTCGGGATTCCCGTGAAGTACATCTCGGTTGGAGCAGAGCGTGACAGCATAATAATACGATAGGAGAATTAGAACATGAGAGACGTATATGAAACTCCTTTTGCCTCCAGATATGCTTCGGATCACATGCTGAAGCTGTTTTCACCTGATAACAGATACCAGACCTGGAGGAAACTGTGGACAGCGCTGGCGCGGGAGGAAATGAATCTGGGACTGCCTATCACAGAGGAGCAGGTAGCGGACCTTGAAGCACATATTTATGATATAGATTATGAATGTGTCAGAGAAAGGGAAAAAGAAGTAAGGCATGATGTAATGGCTCATGTATATGCATATGGCAAGGCTGCCCCATCAGCAGAGGGTATAATTCATCTTGGGGCAACCAGCTGTTATGTGACAGATAACGCAGATCTTATCATATACAGGGATGCGCTAGTACATCTGAAAGAAAAGCTACTTACAGTTATCGCTGGCCTGACTCGATTTGCGGATAAGTATAAGTCGCTGCCGGTGCTGGGCTACACACATTACCAGCCTGCGCAGCCTGTTACAGTCGGCAAGCGCGCCACGCTGTGGATACAGGATCTGGTATCTGACGTCAGCGAGATAGATTTCGCACTCAGCAATATCAAATTCCTTGGCTGCAGGGGTACTACCGGAACGGAAGCAAGTTTTATGGAGCTCTTCGATGGAGATGAAAGTAAGATCGACAGTATGAACCGGGCAATTGCTGCAGAGTTCGGATTCAGTGAATGCTATGACATCTGCGGGCAGACATATCCGCGTAAGACGGACACCAGAATTCTCAACACGCTTTCGTCAATAGCACAGAGCTGCTACCGCATGGCCGGGGACATTCGTCTGATGCAGCATGATCGTCAGCTGGAGGAACCTTTTGAAAAAGATCAGATCGGATCATCGGCAATGGCTTATAAGCGTAATCCTATGCGATGTGAGCGCATATGTTCTCTTGCGAGGTATCTTATGGTCGATGCGATAAATGCTCCTTTAACAGCATCCTCTCAGTGGCTTGAAAGAACTCTGGACGACTCCGCTAACAGGCGTATATCAATGCCTGAAGGATTCCTGTGTGCAGATGCTATCCTACGAACCGTACTTAGTGTTGTAAAAGGCCTCAATGTTAATGAGAAAGTAATAGAGAAAACGCTTCAGCAGTATCTTCCCTTTATGGCTACTGAAAACATCCTCATGGTGGGTGTGAAAAGTGGCGGGAACAGGCAGGAACTTCATGAACTCATTAGAAGAAAATCCATGGAGGCATCAGAATTTATGAATAAGGGGGAAGATTGCGACCTCCTTAAAATGCTTTCAAAAGAGAAGGCTCTAGGCCTTTCAGAAGAAGAAATCAGTGCTGTCCTCTATGCAGATTTGTATACAGGGAGATGCAGTAGTCAGGTCGAATCCTATCTGAAAAGGATAAGCCATCTGATAACAAATGTTGCGGTGTCAGATGAAGAAGACATAGAGATTTGAATAATATGTATGGTAAAAGAGTCAAGAAATTCAATAGTTCTTCTGCTATATCTAAACTGTGGTAAGACTATATGTCAGAGTATACCTTTGCATCGGGAATAACCTATAAGGCTGTAATGGAATCTGTAGAGGAACTAGCAAAAATGCTGTTACACTAACTGTTACATTCCGTCGGAGTAGAGTGAGAGGCCTCCTTTCATTTCAACGGTTTGAGCTAACAGCCTTCGGAGTTCGAGTCCCATGTCCTCCGCTAGAAAACCGCAACTCGTTGAAAATACTGAGGTTGCGGTTTTTTCGTGCGTGTTGTTCACTGCTTGAAAAGCCTAATTTACACCACTTGATTTTATCAGCGTTTTTTAATAATCAAGTGAGGTGAAAAAATGGATAGAATTTCGCTTAATTCGTCTACGATGACGATAGAGGAAGCATAATAAGCTTAAGCAGTATTGAAATGTGCATTCACTTAATGTGGTATTATAAAGACGTAAACAAATCGGCATTTGCGGAGGTAACTAGTGACAGACATCAGACTTGTTAAACTTAAACCAGACGATAGAGAACAATTTATTACAGACAATCAAGAAGCCTTTAATTATGGTGCGCTGGAAGAATTTGGTATGAGAGATGACCATTTGGAAGAGGACGGCCAAATAATCTCACGCAAAACTATAGAGCAGTCTATAGATAACGGTACAGCCTATCGAATAATGAAAGGTGATGAAAAGGTCGGTGGTGTTGTAGTTAAGGTCGATGGAAACCAAGGTGAACTGGAGCTGTTATTTACATCCCCAAAGATACACAGCAAAGGCATTGGATATGCTGCTTGGTGTGAGATTGAAAAACTATATCCCGAAGTAGAGATGTGGGAAACAGCTACACCGTATTTTGAGACAAGAAACATTCACTTCTATGTGAACCGGTGCGGTTTCCATATCGTAGAATTCTTTAATAAATATCATCTGGGACCAAAAGAATGTGATGATCAGAATAGCAACACTGAGAACGATATGGACGGCATGTTCCGGTTTCAGAAGAAAATGAAGTAGATAAAACTTGCTAATGCTGTGTCGAGTATTATTTTGAACGGCAAGCATTAAATCGGAATATGTATGTCTCTTTTCTAAGCAATCAGCTCGACAAACTGCCGTTTGACTAAGACGACAGATTGGTTGGAAGAGAATAATAATTCAGGAATGTGAAGCGGCATGAAGAAACTGTTTACTGCTATAAGAGCATCTGACCTTGAAATGGTAAGGCAAATCATTGAAAAGAAACCTGAACTGGTAAATTGTGTTGCCAAGCAGCCGCCTAAGAAGGATGACGGGCAGTCGCCTTTGCAGGTTGCGCTCAAAACGGGAAATACCGCAATTGCCAACTATTTACTGGATATGGGTACGGATGTGAACTTTATCGAGGACGAGACCTGCTGCAACGAATGGAGAACACCGGTGCTTCATGATGCGATCAACTGTGCTGTGATGTCATGCAGGTGGAATATAGATGATAAATATATGGGCTTCAAGGTTTTCTCAACAAAGGAGAAAGCGGCTGAAGCTCTCGATGTCATGAAAAGGATGCTGGATATGGGCGCAGATGTAAAAGCGCTTGATTCATATGGCAATTCAGGATTAAACCGTTTTGCGCTGCAGGCAAAGCAGATATTGCCATCATACAATTATGTGGAACATCGTGAAGGAAAAGACCGGATCTTTACAGAGGAATTGCACGAAGACCTCAGAAGTGTGCTGCAGGCATTAAAAGACGCCGGAGCAGACGATTCTTACAAAGCTCCGAATCTCGGTTATTCCGTCAGAGAATTTTGCAGCGAAGGATCCATTTCGATCCTGTTTGATGAAGTGTTCGGGAGTGACGGCTGTTAAGGAGGCAAAATGAATTATTCAGGAATGCCGATGGGCATGTGGTATCTATATGAAAAATCATTTAGGGATAAGCTCGTATCTGTCATGGGATATGATCAGGAAACGGCTGATGGAGCAGCTAAAAAGGCTAAGTGGAAATACAAAAGCATCATAGATAAGCTTCCTGAGTTCGAGAAGGAAGACCGCTTCAAGATGAATATCGTTAGCTGCGCGATGCTCATCGCGTTTACCTTGAATATGCCAGATCGTCCGTCAGTGGAAATGCTTGCTGATTATTATGAGAAGTCAATGATGATCAAACCGGCAAAGGCGTTCTTCAGATTCATGGGAAAGAATAAATTCACGGATGCAGATATAAAAGGCATGAAACAAACTGCTGCCTTGAACGCTGCTGACAGGAATCCGTATTCCTGGAACATGGAATTCCATGAATACAAAGACGGGAGCGGCTACGAGGCCAGATTCACCAGATGCGGAATCTGCACTCTCATGAAAGAATACGGTCTGTTTGATCTCGTGCCTGCAATGTGCCGCCTGGACTATGCTATGACAGAGGCTGGAGGCGCATCAGAGTTTGTAAGAGAATATACTTTAGCGTCTGGAGGTCCATACTGCGACTGCGGGTATAAGCGAAAAAGATAAATTCCAAGTTTGTATAAGGAAAAAGATAAAAATCTAGAATAGGATATCATTCGTGATTCATCCAATTGCTATTTATTATGGTGAGTGAAATAAACAGTTTTGGGTACAATCCCGGGTACAAACGTGGACGGCGTTTTTCCTCCTTGAAAAATCAACGTTTGTACGCTTCTGACTTCTTCGAGTCTGCCTAAGAAAGGGCCCATGTGTCTGCGAAGCAGACTTATGGGAAGATGTCTTAGGCCATTTTTCATGCTTTCATTATGTGCGCAGTACTGATGGGAAGATGCATTAGGTCTTTTTCTTTGCCCATAGACGACTGTTGAAATATGCCGTATATTCAGCGTATCGGCTCACATTCTCAAATAAAGATATTGACTAACGAACGAACGGTAGGTAGAATAGAGATGCCCGTTATCGAAAATACGGTTGTTGTTGGAAGGAGTACTATGGAAAAGGCCAAAACAAGAGACGAAATACTGAAAGTCGCGCTCGATCTTTTTTCGGTAAATGGTTATGAAGCGACGAGCATTTCACAGATCGCGGATGCTGTCGGAATACGAAAAGCGTCTCTTTACAGCCACTTCAGCAGCAAACAGGAGATACTCGATAATGTTGTGGCATCAGTACTGACTGGTTATGACAATCATTCGGTATTTGCCAATACAAACTGGGATGATCCAGAGTTCACCAAGGATAAGAATGGAATGACTGCAGAAAACGCTGCCAACATGATACAGAGTCAGGTCAGGCGTATAATCCATGATCCTGCAATCAGCAAGGGCAGAAAGATGCTCATGATCGAACAGTTCCGAAACAAAGAACTCGCTGATCTGCAGACCAGAGTGAATTACGAAGATATCATAAGGTATTTTGAAGGGATGATCAGATTCCTTGTCCGCATGAATAAGCTGAAGGAGTCAGATACAGAGATCATGGCAGCGCAGCTCTCATCACCAATCACTGTATGGATCAATCTGTGCGACAGGGAACCTTCCCGCGAGGAAGAAGTTATGGAACTGGTTCATAAACATGTGCTGCAGTTCTTCGAAATCTACGCAAAGTAGAATAAAAAAAGTGATTAATTACATACAATAATAACTGCCGGCTGGCCATTGAGGCTGACCGGTAAAAAAATACATCTGCACCTACCGAACGATAGGAAGCGAAAGGAGAGAATCAATAATGTGCACAAGCATTGTAGTAAATAAGAATAAGACGATAGTGGGATGGAACTTGGATCTTCTGGATATGGTGTACAGAGTAAGACCTGCAGACGAAGGAGTATACATAGAGGTCAATGATGCAAAGGAAGGCTGGATGCCGCTGTTTGGCGCAAACTCCCGCGGAGATTTCGTAGGCATGCCTACATGCTGGCCTACAGACAGAAGAAGCGATCCTGCAGGAGATGGCGAAAATGTAATAATGATGGACATCGATCTTTTGCTGCAGAAGAAGACGCTGCAGGAAATCCGTGATATAGCGGCCGAAAGACCTGTTTACAGTATTCCCGGACTGACGTTCATGTCTGCTCTTTCAGATGCTGACGGCAATGTA
>Ga0256407_10002137_pt1 | contig 38557 bp, 32 predicted proteins | sample RumenRJG_04DNA_FD_193489 | JGI IMG/M metagenome (GOLD analysis project Ga0256407, IMG submission 193489) | Bovine rumen microbial communities from Lethbridge, Alberta, Canada - RJG_04 | ecosystem: Host-associated > Mammals > Digestive system > Stomach > Rumen | place: Canada: Alberta... | reverse complement strand
GATTCGGCACGCCCCGCCGCCTCAAAAGCCAAGGTCGGACAGCGGGGGCTAGCGGGCATAGTCACGAATCTGTCCTACACCCCTAAAGCGGTTTCCGGTTGATTGCGGGCGGCGTTTGGCGTAAAATGGGCGTCCGCGAAACGACATCCCATCCAAGGAACAACACACCATGCCCGCCTCCCCCCGCTTCGCCTCCGCGAAGGCCCTCTACAAGAATCTCGGCGTCGACGTCGAGGCCGCCCTCAGGACGCTCGGCCGCTTCCACGTCTCCATGCACTGCTGGCAGGGCGACGACGTCGTCGGCTTCGACCACGACGGCGCGCTCTCCGGCGGCATCCAGACGACCGGCAACTACCCCGGCCGCGCCCGCACGCCGAAGGAGCTGATGGCCGACATCGAGAAGGCCCTCTCCCTGATCCCCGGCACGCACCGCCTCAACCTCCACGCCAACTACGCCATCTTCGGCAAGGACGGCTTCGTCGACCGCGACGCGCTCGAGCCCCGCCACTTCGCCCCGTGGGTCGCCTTCGCGAAGAAGTCCGGCCTGAAGGGCCTCGACTTCAACCCGACCTACTTCTCCCATCCGCTCGCCGCGTCCGGCCGCACGCTCTCCTCGGAGGACGAGAAGGTCCGCCGCTTCTGGATCCGCCACACCGTCGCGTGCCTCCGCATCGCCGAATCCTTCGCCCGCGAGATGGGAACGCCCTCCGCGCTCAACATCTGGATCCCCGACGGCCTCAAGGACATCCCCGCCGACCGCACCACGCCGCGCGCGATCTACAAGAGGTCGCTCGACGAGATCTTCGCGACCGACTACGACCGCTCGCTCGTCGAGGTCACGATCGAGAGCAAGCTCTTCGGCATCGGCCTGGAGAGCTACACCGTCGGCTCCCACGAGTTCTACATGAACTACGCCGCGAAGAACAACGTGCTCTGCCTCCTCGACAGCGGCCACTTCCACCTCAGCGAGAACGTCGCGGACAAGATCTCGTCGATGCTGCTCTTCGCCGACAAGGTCGCGTTCCACGTCTCGCGCCCCGTGCGCTGGGACTCGGACCACGTCCTGCGCCAGGACGACATGCTCGCCGACATCGCGCGCGAGATCGCCCTCGCCGGCCCGGACCGCGTGATCCTCGCGCTCGACTACTTCGACGCGTCGATCAACCGCGTCGCCGCGTGGGTGATCGGCATGCGCAACATGCTCAAGGCCCTCCTCGCCGCGCTCCTGCAGCCCAACGCGAGGATGGCGAAGCTGCAGTCCGAAGGAAGGTTCACCGAGCTCCTGATGCTCCAGGAGGAGGTCAAGAACTACCCGATGGGCGACGTCTGGGCCGAGTGGTGCCGCCGCGCCGGCGTCCCCGCCCGCGAGGACTGGTTCGCCGCGGTCGAGGACTACGAGAGGAAGGTCCAGCGCAGGCGCAAGTAGCGCGCCGCGCCTAGCCGATCGCCTTGCGGACCTTCGCCGGGACGCCCGTCGCGAGCGTCCGCGGCGGGATCGGCGCCGTCACGACCGCGCCCGCGCCGACGACCGCGCCGTCGCCGATCGAGGCGGCGTCGAGGACGGTGACGTGGGCGCCGAGCCAGCAGTTCGCGCCGACCGAGAGCGGCCCCTTCGTCACCATCCCGCTCTGCCGGCAGAACGGAACGGGCGAGGCGTAGTCGTATTCGCCGCCCGAGAGCAGGTAGGAGAACGAGCCGACCATCGTCCCCTCGCCGATCGAGAGCGAGTTGGACGAGAACACGATGACGTTGGCCGAGAGCGAGGCGTTCGCGGCGAGCGAGACGTCGCCGTTCTTGCAGTAGATCGTGGTGTTGCGCCCGACGAAGACGCCGTCGCCGAGCGCGATGCCGCGGTTCGTCGAGCCCTTCGCGTCGAGCGTGGCGCGGTCGTCGATCACGACGCCCTCGCCGAGGAAGATCTTGGACGGGTGCCGCAGCGTGACGCCGCGGCCGATGGCGACCTTGCGCCCGCACGCGCCGAAGAACGGGCGGTAGAGCTTCGAGCGCAGGAAGAGGCCGAGCGCGCCGGGGACGTTGCAGAGGAACAGGACGGCGATCTCCATGAGGACCGCCTTCCAGCGCGGCATCGGGCCGTAGGTGAGGTCGAAGTACTTCTTCGCCGCCGAGCCGCCGCCGCCGAGGACGGTCTTGAGCTTGGCGCCCTCCGTCTCCGGCGCGGGGGGCGGTGTCGGGGCGTCCTCCGCGGGCGGTCGGACGGTCGCCGTGGCGGTGTCTTCGCTTTCGTTCATGGCGGTGGGAATCCTAGCAGACGGACGGGGCGGGAGGCAAGGGGTCAGGGCGCGGCGCAGAGCAGGCCCTTGAGGTAGAGGCCCTCGGGGCAGGCGAGCGAGACGGGGTGGTCGGGCGACTGGTCGAAGCGCCCGACGATCCGCGCGTCGCGCCCGGCCTCGCACGCCGCCTCGGCGACGACGGTCGCGAAGAGCGCCGGGTCGATGGCGCCGGAGCAGGAGAACGTCGCGAGCAGCCCGCCGGGGCGCAGCAGCTTGAAGGCGAGGCGGTTCGCGTCCTTGTAGGCGCGGCACGCCTTCTCGACGTGGTTCCTCGAGTCGGCGAACTTCGGCGGGTCGAGGACGATCAGGTCGAACGACCGGCGCGCGTCGCGGAACGCGCGCAGCTGCGCGCCGACGTCGGCGCAAATGAGTTCCGCGCGGTCCGGCGCGTGGCCGTTGCGCGCCAGGTTCGCGCGGAAGGCGTCGAGCGCCTCCGCGGAGGCGTCGACCGCCGTCACGCGCGCCGCGCCGCCGGCGAGGCACGCGAGCGAGAAGCCGCCATCGTAGCAGAAGGCGTCGAGCACGTCGCGCCCCGCGGCGAGCGCGCCGACGCGGGCGCGGTTCTCCGCCTGGTCGAGGTAGGTCCCCGTCTTCTGGCCTCGCGCGAGGTCGACGGCCGAGCGGATTCCGCACGAGACGATCTCGACGCGGGAGAAGTCCGGTAGCGCGGCGCCGGGGCGCGCGGCGAGGAGGCCCGTGCGCGGCTCGAGGCCCTCGCGGACGCGGGCGGGGGCGTCGGAGCGCTCGTAGACCGCGGCGACGGACGGGAAGAGGTCGAGCAGCTGCGCGGCGAGCGCGGAGCGGAGGCGCTCGAAGCCGGCGGAGAGGATCTGGACGCAGAGCACGTCCGCGTAGCGGTCGACGACGAGCCCCGGGAGTCCGTCGCCCTCGCCGTGCACGATGCGCAGCGCGCTGCGCGTCTCCGCGCTCCAGAGCGGCGCCCGCAGCGCCCATGCGGCGGCGAGGCGGCCGCCGAGCCAGAAGGCGTCCGGCGACTCGGCCTCGTCGAAGACGACGGCGCGGACGCGGATCTGCGACTCCGGCGACCAGAAGCCGCGCGCGAGGAAGTCGCCGCGCGCGGAGCGGACCTCGACCGCGGCGCCGGGGGCGGGGTCGCCGTCGACGGCGTCGACGGCGCCGGAGAACACCCAGGGGTGGCGGCGCAGGAGGGACTTCTCGCGCCCCGGCTTGAGGCGGACGACGGGGAGGGCTTCGGGCATGGCGGGGCGAAAGGGGATGGAGCCAGCGACAGGAGTCGAACCTGCAACCTGCTGATTACAAATCAGCCGCACTGCCATTGTGCTACACTGGCGCGTTCGGGAACGGCGCGCATTCTAGCGGAAACGCCCCGCCGGTTCAAGCGCGTCAGGATTCCGGCCCGGGATGGAGCGAGACGCTCTGGACGAGGCCCAGCAGCGCGAGGGTCGAGATGGCGAACGTGCCGCCGTAGCTCACGAGCGGCAGCGGGATGCCCGTGATCGGCATCACGCCGATCGTCATCGCGACGTTCACGAAGACGTGCGTAAAGAGGATCGCCCCGACGCCCGTGCAGACGAGGCACCCCGCCTCGTCGCGGCAGCGCAGGCCCGTCCACGCCACGCTCGCGAGCAGCAGCGCGAAGAGCCCGAGCACGGCGGCGCTGCCGCGGAAGCCGGTCTCCTCCGCGATGACCGAGAAGATGAAGTCCGACGAGGAGACCGAGACCGGCAGGTAGCCGAGCGCGTTCTGCGTCCCCTTCATGTAGCCCTTGCCGCGCTCGCCCCCGGAGCCGACGGCGATCTTGCTCTGCCAGGCGTTCCAGCCGGCGCCCTGCAGGTCGCGCTCCGGGTGCGCGAAGACGAGGACGCGGTCCTTCCAGTGCCGGTGCAGGAAGCGGCCCGTCACGGCCTCGACCTTCTCGCGCCTCTCCGGCGGGAGTTTCTCCGGCAGGAGGATCGCCCCGAGGAACGCCGACGCGCCGAGCGCCGCGACGAGGACGAGCGCGAGCAGCGTCCTCTTCGCGCACCCCGCCACGAACACCATCGAGAGCGCCGCCGCGACGAACGGGAGCGTCGTCCCGAGGTCGGGCTCCAGCAGCACGAGCGCGGCCGGCGCGGCGGCGAGCCCGAGCGAGAGCCAGAGCTTCGCGCGCTCGCCCAGCGCCATGCCGCCGCCGAGGACGAACGCGAGCGCCGCGACGAGCGCGAACTTCGCGCCCTCCGACGGCTGGAAGCGCCCGAAGAGCCAGCGCCGCGCGCCCATGTTGCTCGTGGTGCCGATGCCGGGGATCAGGACGAGGACGAGCAGCACGAGCGCGAAGAGGTAGATCGCCCACGCCCACTCGGTCCAGCGGCGGTAGTCGACCGCGGCGACGACGAGGTGGGCCGCGACGCCGAGCGGGATCCACGGCCAGAGCATCTGGCGCCAGAGATCGTGCGCGCGGCCGACGCGGACCGAGCACGCGCTGCGGATGAAGAGCACGCCGACGGCGAGCAGGGCCGCGGCGCACAGCACCATCGGCCAGTTCACGCGGAGCCACCAGGCGCGCGGCTTCTCGGGCGGATCGTCGAACACGGGCCGCGAGTCTACCAGAACCCCGCCGCCGCCGGCAAGCGCGCCCGCGCGGGGGGGCGTCACGCGCGGGGGAAGGCCTGGCGGTAGACGGCGCGAATGCGCTCGATCGAGACGTGCGTGTAGATCTGCGTCGTCGAGAGCGAGGCGTGGCCGAGCAGCTCCTGCACGGCGCGCAGGTCGGCTCCGGCGTCCAGCAGGTGCGTCGCGAACGAATGGCGCAGCGCGTGCGGCGAGAAGCGGTCCGCGGGCAGCCCCGCCGAGACCATCGCCGCGTCGAAGACGCGCTCGATCAGACGCGTCGTCGCGCGCCCGGCGCGGCGATTGAGGAAGACGGGCGCCGTGCGCGCGGCGGCGGCCTTCCCGAAGAGCGCGACGGAGCGCTCGCGCAGGCCGCGCAGCGCCTCGGCGGCGGCGCGGCCGAGCGGCGCGAGGCGCTCCTTGCGGCCCTTGCCGAAGAGCAGCGCCGTGCCGGCGCGCAGGTCGACCGCGCCCTGCGAGAGCCCGGCGGCCTCGGCGATGCGCGCGCCGGTGCCGTAGAGGAACTCCAGCAGCGCCCAGTCGCGCCACGCGAGGTAGGCGCGCTCGATCGAGGCGTCGGCGGGCGTCCGCTCCGCCTCGGCGCGGCGCGCGGCCGCGCGCGCCGTCTCGAGGAGCGTCTCGACCTCGGAGACGGAGAGCACGTCCGGCAGCTCGCGGCGCCGCTTCGGGCCGCGCAGCATCGCGAGGGGCGAGTCGGGCAGCTCGCCCTCCCGGACGAGGAACGCGTAGAACGAGCGCAGCGCGGAGAGCTTGCGGCGGACGGTCGTCGGCGCGGCGTCCGACTGCGAGAGGCCGACCATGAACGCGCGGGCGTCGTCGCGGACGACCTTCCTCCAGGGATACGGCGGCTCGGAGGCGGAGCCCCAGGTGAACTCGGCGAACTGCCCGAGGTCGCGGGCGTAGCCGAGGAGGGTGTTGGGCGAATCGTTTCGCTCCGATCCGGCGTCGGCGAGGAAGCGCGCGACGAGCGGATCGCCCTCGGCGCGCGGCCGGAGCGGCGCGCCCGAGGCGCCCTCGATCTTCTGCGGCGTGGCTTTGCGTGGCATGGGCCGCATCCTACCATGCCCGCTCGCCGCCGGGCAAGCGCGGTTGCGCGGGGCGCGTCGTCCGGGTATACTGCGCGGCATGGAACCCGTTCCCGAACTCGAGGCCCTGCGGGCCAACCTCCGCGCCGCGGTCCGCGGCGCCGACGAGACCGTCGAGCGCGTCCTCGCCGCCGTCCTCGCCGGCGGGCACGTCCTGCTCGAGGACGTCCCCGGCACCGGCAAGACGACGCTGGCGAAGGCTCTCGCGCGCTCGCTCGGCGCCACGTTCGCCCGCGTCCAGTTCACGCCCGACCTCCTGCCGACCGACATCCTCGGCGGCTCGGTCTACCGCGCCTCCGACGGCGCGTTCCTCTTCCGCCCCGGCCCGATCTTCGCCCAGGTCGTCCTCGCCGACGAGGTGAACCGCGCCTCGCCGCGCACGCAGTCCGCGCTCCTCGAGGCGATGGCCGAGCGCCAGGTCTCGATCGAGGGCGAGACGCGCCCGCTGCCCGAGCCGTTCCTCGTCCTCGCGACGGAGAACCCCGTCGAGCACGCCGGGACCTACCCGCTCCCGGAGGCGCAGCTCGACCGCTTCTGCATGCGCCTCTCGCTCGGCTATCCGACGCCGGAGGAGGAGGTCCGCGTCCTGCGCGACCACGCCGCCGCGGAGCCGGTGGACGCGCTCCGCCCCGTCCTCGCGCCCGCGCGCCTCGCGGAGCTGCAGGCGCGCGTCCGCGCCGTCGCGACGGAGGATTCGGTCCTCGGCTACGTCGTCCGGCTCGTCGCCCGCACGCGCGCCGAGCCGCGCCTGCGCCTCGGCGCCTCGCCGCGCGCGTCGCTCGACCTGCGCCGCTGCGCGCAGGCCGCCGCGCTCCTCGCGGGGCGGGACTTCGTCTCGCCCGCCGACGTGCGCGCGCTCGCCGTCCCCGTCCTCGCCCACCGTCTCCTCGCCGCCCCGCGGGCCGGCGCGACGGCGGCGGAGGTCGTCGACGAGATCGTCCGCTCCGAGCCCGTCCCGGACTAGAGCGCGGCGCAGTATTCATCGAAGGTTGCGGCCGCCTCGGCCGCGACCTTCTCGCGCTGGACGCGGACGCCCGCCGCGCGGGCGTCGGCGATCCAGCGGCGCGCGGCGTCGGCGCGGCGCTCGCCCCACGGCCACGGGACGCGCGCCCGTTCGCAGAAGGCGCGGGCCTCGTCCCAGTGCAGCAGGATCGCGTGGCGCGGCGCGAGCAGCTCGCGCCGCACGCGCGTCGCGTAGGGCTCGCCCTGCTCGGCGGCCTCCTCGGCCGCGCGCTCCATCGCGAGCGCGGCGGCGACGAGCGTCGCCGGCGGCATCCACCCGGAGCAGTCGCGGTGGTAGCAGCCGACCGGCACGCCGCCCGCGGCGGGCGGCTCGTTCACGAGCGCGATGTAGCGCAGGATGTGCGGCGCGGCGGCGGCGCCCCAGTAGCCGCGCACGAATTCGCGGATGAGCGCGCGGTCGTCCGCGGCGGGTTCCCAGAGCAGACGGCCGAGGAGCCACGTCCGCAGCGGCGCGAGCTCGCCCGCGCCGGAGCAGGTGTCGCCCTGCTCGAAGAGGCCGACCGCCCCCGCGCCCGCGAAGAGGCGGACGTTCGGGCCGAGCGAGAGCAGGTTGGGATGCGGGACGAAGTAGCCGTGGAAGTCCGTCACGTAGTCCCACACGAAGACCCGCCCCGGCGCGAGCGCGCACCAGTCGCGCAGGTCGCGGCGGAAGTCCGCGGCGGACGGCAGGTCGGCGTCGGCGAGCGGGACGGAGAACGGGCACTCGATGTCGCAGAGGCGCACGAGGACGTTGCGGCGCGGCGCGACGCCGGTCGGCGCGCGGCGCGTGTACTGGTAGGCGAACGTCTCGACCGTGACGCGCGGAAATTCGCGCTCCACCGCCTCCGCGACGCGGTTCACGAAGCGCAGCAGCGGCCCGGCGGGCACGCCGCCCGTCTCCGCCTCCGCGGCGCGGCACGCGGGGCATTCGCACGCGCCCTGCCAGTCGTTCTGGCTCACGGAGAGGAAGTCGCAGTCCGGGTCGGCGCGCAGGACGCGCAGCGTCTCCTCGACGAACGCCGCCTCCATCTCCGGGTTCGTCAGGCACAGCTGCTTCGCGCATCGCTCGCCGCCGACGAGCGAATACCATTCGGGGTGCGCGTCGAAGTGCTTCGCGGGCGGGAGGATCTCGAAGAAGGAGTGGTAGGCGCTGCCGCGCCCCTCGAAGAAGTGGAGCCGGTGGCAGCCGCCGAGCTCCGGCGGGACGGACGGCGCGTCGTAGGCCGCGTAGCGGATGCGCGAGACGAAGTTGCCCTTGAGCCAGACTCGGAAGTCGGGGTCGTAGGCGCCGAGCGCGGAGACCTCGCGGTAGCGCAGCGGCGGCGCGTGGCGGCGGTCGAGCCGCGGCGCGGGGAGCACCGGCCGCTTCGGCCAGTCGGCCTCCTCCGCGGTCCATCGCCGCACGCCGTAGCCCTCCTCGAGGAGCGTGTCCACGGCGTAGACCGGCCCGCGGTCCGGATGGCCCGCGAGGACCGTCCCGCCCGCGACGGGCCGCACGAGGATCTCGTCCGGCGCCCAATCGGCGCCGCCCTGCGCGGCCTGCGCCGCGCGCGTCGCGCCGACGAAGAACCCGTATGCGTCCGCCGTCGCGGCGGATTCCGCCGCGATCGGGACGTCGACGCCCGACATCCGGCGGAATCCCTCCGCGAGGCGCGCGGCCGCCGCGCGCTCGACCGCGGTGGGCGCGTCCGGCAGCACGATCTGCGCGGCGCCGCTCGCGGCGCCAAGCGCGGCGGGGATGGACCAGCCCGCCTTTTCGAGCATCTCCTCGGCGCGGGCGGGCTCGACGCCGGCGAGCGATCCGACGATGCCGATCATGCGCGCGCGGAGCTTTTTGTTCGACGGCCGCAGGTTCACCATGAGGTTCCCGAGGACCTTGCCGGTCTTCGCCATCGCGCAGGTGGAGACCATGTTGAGGACCATCTTCTGCGCGTTGCCGGCCTTGAGGCGCGTGGACCCCGCCACGACCTCCGCGCCGGTGTCGACGACGATCGGCAGGTTCGCCGCGCGCTCGATCGGCGTGGCGGGGTTCGAGCTGAGGCTCGCCGTCCGCGCGCCGCGCTCGCGGGCCGCCTCGAGCGCGCCGACGACGTAGGCCGCGCCGCCGGCGGCGGAGACGCCGAGCACGAGATCGCGCGGGCCCGGGACGAGCGCGAGCAGGTCGCGGCGGCCGGCCGCGGCGTCGTCCTCGACGCCCTCCGCGGCGCGGAACATTGCGCCCGCGCCGCCGGCCATGAGCGCGACGACGGTGCCGGGATCGGCGCCGAACGTCGGCGGGCATTCCGCGGCGTCGAGCACCGCGAGGCGGCCGGAGGTGCCGGCGCCGACGTAGACGAGGCGGCCGCCCGCGGCGAGCGCGGCGGCCGCGGCGTCGACGACCCGCGCGACCTGCGGCAGCGCCTCGCGCACCGCGTCGACCGAGCGCCGGTTCGCCTCGTCCATGAGCCGCAGCATTCCGTCCGTGCCTTCGCGGTCGAAATGCGCCGTGGCGGGATCCCTGCGCTCCGTGCTGAGCATGGCCGGGGAGTCCTAGGTCCGCGCGGCGACGAAGTCCGCGACGGCTCGGAGGTCGTTCGGGAGCGGGAACTTGCGCGTCGGGGCGCCCTTGAGCGCCTCGACCCGCGGCTCGGTCGCGAGCGAGGCGTCGCCCGTCGCGCGGCCGATGGCGTCCGGGAACTTCGCCGGATGCGCGGTGGAGAGGCAGACGACGGGCGCGCCGCCGTCGGCGTCGCCGGAGGCGAGCGCGACGGAGACGCCGACCGCGGTGTGCGGGTCCATCAGGTAGCCGAAGTCCGCGTGGAAGCGGCGGATCGTCTCCAGCGTCGCGGCGGTGTCCGCACGGCCGGCGCAGAGCGTCGCGTCGAGCGAGCCGTCCGCGGCGCGCGGGACCTCGAGCGAGCCGTTCTTCGCGAAGGCGTCCATCCACGCGCGCACCTGCGCCGCGTCGCGGCCGGCGTGCAGGAAGAGCCAGCGCTCGAAGTTCGAGGCGATCTGGATGTCCATCGAGGGCGAGAGCGTCGGGACGACCTTCCCGAGCGAGTAGACGCCCGAGGCGAAGAAGCGCGAAAGGATGTCGTTCTCGTTGGTGGCGAGGCGGAGGCGGCGGACGGGGAGGCCCATTCGCGCGGCCACGTAGCCCGCGAAGACGTCGCCGAAGTTGCCGGTCGGGACGACGAAGGAGACCTCCTTCGCGCCCGTGCGCTCCATCGTCCGGAAGGCTCCGTAGAAGTAGTAGATGACCTGCGCGAGGACGCGGGCCCAGTTGATCGAGTTCACGGCGCCGAGATGGTGCCCGTCCTTGAACGGAAGGTCGGAGAAGAGCCCCTTCACGATGCGCTGGGCGTCGTCGAACGTGCCGGCGAGCGCGATGTTGAAGACGTTGTCGTCGAGGACGCTCGTCATCTGCAGCTCCTGCACGGGCGAGACGCGCCCGGCGGGGTGCAGCACGAAGACGCGGACACCGCGGCGGCCGCGCAGGCCGTGGATGGCGGCCGAGCCGGTGTCGCCCGAGGTGGCGACGACGACGTTGAGCTCGCGGCCGCCCTCGCCGAGGACGTATTCGAAGAGGTTGCCGAGGAACTGCAGCGCGAAGTCCTTGAACGCGAGCGTGGGGCCGTGGAAGAGCTCGAGCACGTGGACGGGCCCGACGGGGCGGACGGGCGCGACCTCGGGGCCGGTCCAGGCCTGGTCGGGCGCGGGCGGGACGGGCGAGAACGTCGCGTAGGACTTGCGGACGATCGCGCGGAGGTCGTCCGCGGGGATGTCGTCGGCGAAGAGCCGGACGACCTCGAAGGCGAGGTCCTCGTAGGGCAGCTTCGCCCAGCCGGCGAGCTTGTCGCGGACGTCGGGGAAGGACTCCGGGAGGAGCAGGCCGCCGTCGCGGGCCAGGCCCATCATCACGGCCTCCTGGAAGGGAATCGGGGCGATGCCGCCGCGGGTGGAGACGTAGTTCATGTCAGGTCAGACGGCGGTACATGGCGCCGCCGATCGCGAGGAAGACGAGGTTCGGGAGCCACGCGGCGAGGGCGGGGGGGATCATGCCCTTCTCGCCGAAATACTTGAGCGTGATCGAGAAGGCGTAGAACGAGAAGAACGTGACGAGGACGAGGAGGATGCCCTTGAAGACGCTCTGGCGGCCGGTCGTGATGCCGGCGGGGATGGAGAAGAGCGTGATGACGAGGCAGGCCCACGGAGCGGCGATGCGATACCAGAAGTCGTATCGGTCCTCCGCGCTTCCGGTGCCGCTCGTGCGCATCTTGCGGAGCATCTCGCGCGAGGAGAGGTGGGCGTTGTCCTTCTGCTCGGCGATGCGGATGTCGCGCGGCTTCTCCGTGAGCTCGGGGAACGGGACGTTGCCCGGAAGGTCCACGACGCGCACCGCCGTGTCCGGCAGCTCCATGCCGTCGATGTCGAAGTGCATCTGGCGCGGGTTGGTGAGCCACCAGTTGCCGTCGAGGAAGTCGGCGCGGTCGGCGCGCACGCCCCAGACGTTGCGGCCCTCGGCGTTGCGCGCCTTGATCTCGACCGCGGGGGGCGGGATGCGGTCGGCGTCCGCCTCGGGGATGGCGATGCGGGAGGCGGTGGCGTCGGAGGAGAGGTCGATGCTCGCGATGCGCCAGGTGCGGTTGGCCTCGTAGTTGGTGAAGAAGACGTTCTCGGCGGGGCCGGGGTGCGTCTCCGAGAAGCCGGAGTCCTTGAGGCGGTCGGACCAGGCGCTCAGCGGCGGCGTCAGGACCTCCTCGTTGGCGAACGTGAGCAGGCTCATCGCGATGGCCGCGCAGAAGAACGGCAGCGTGAGCATGTGGAACGAGATCCCGCTCGCGCGCATCGCGGTGAGCTCGCTGTGGTGCGAGAGCTGCCACATCGAGTAGAGCGTGGCGAGCATGCACGAGGCGGGCAGGAACCAGTGCGAATAGGTGCAGACGACCCCGAGGTAGTACTTCAGGACCATCGGGAGCGGCAGGTCGGCGTCGAGGAACCGCGAGAGGTGCCCGGAGAGGTCGAACAGGACGAAGATCCCGTTGAACGCGACCAGGCACACCAGGAGCGGGCCGAGAAACTGCCGCAGCAGATAGCGGGTGATGAGCGACATCGGAGGCCGGCGCGACCGGGGCCGCGGCGCGGCCCCGGTCGCGGGGAGGGTCGCGGGCTAGAGCCCGAGGGTCCTGAGATACTTGCGGCTGATGCCGTATTCGACGAACGGGTCGTTCGTCGCGATCTGGTTGTCCTCCTCGACGATGAAGTCCGTCGTGCCGGCCTTCTTGCACTCCTTGACGAGCGTCGGCCAGTCGAGCGAGCCCTCGCCGAGGGCGCGCCACTCGGGCGTGGACGAATCGTCCCAGATGCCCCAGTCCTTGAGATGGACCTGGCTCATGCGGCCGGAGACCTTGCGGATCCAGTAGACGGGGTTGTAGCCGCCGCGGGCGCACCAGCCGAGATCGAGCTCGGCCTCGATCGCCTTGGTGCCGTCGTAGAACATGTCGAGGATGGTCTTGCCGCCCTTGCCGCCCTTGATCCCGAACTTCTGGAACTCGAAGGCGTGGTTGTGGTACTGGACGGTCACGCCCTCCTTCGCGAAGCGCTTCGCGTAGCCCTCGAACTCGCGGAAGAGCGCCTTCCAGTCGGCGAGCGTCTTCTGGTCGGAGGCCTTGAGCCAGGGGATGGCGACGTAGGAGATGCCGAGCTTGCGGCAGTCCTCGAGGACCTTCCCCTCGTTCTCGCGGAACTGCGGCAGGCCGATGTGCGCGCCGATCGGCGTCACGCCCGCGTCGTCGCAGACGCGCTTCAGGTCGGCCATGTCCATCGGGCCGAAGCCGGAGATCTGGGCGTAGTCGTAGCCGATCTTCTTGACGCGCTTCATGGTCTTCGCGGCGTCCTCGAGGGTCTTGGTGTGGTCGCGGAACCCGAACATCTGGGCGGCGACGCGGAATTTGGCGGGCATGGTGCGTTCTCCTGTGGGAGTGATGGGTGGGAATGGCGCCCGATTCTAGCACGCCGCACCCGCCCCCGCAAGCGCGCTGGGGCGGCTCCGCGAAAGATGCGGCCGCCGGGACGGCGGCCGCTCCCGAAAACAAGGGCGGCGGCCGTGCTCCCGCGCTAGAAGTAGAGGTCGCGCTCGCCGGCGCAGATGCGGTCGTAGCGCTTCTTCACCTGCGGGTAGAAGACGGGATACTGCTCCGCGATCGCGGCGAGCTCCCGCTCGATGAGCGGCGTGCAGACGGCGATGCTCTCGGGCGAGGCGAAGTCGTCGAGCCACTCGCGGAAGGTGAGCACCGCGTTGATCTTGCAGAAGGTGCCCTCCTTGCCGGTCTTCAGGGCGTCCATGATGCAGCCGCCCGTGCGGCCGCAGCGGTAGCCCGCCGTGCAGAAGCTCGTGATGACGCCCTGCCGCGCGAGGTCGACGATCATCTGCTCGAGCGAGCGGGAGTCGCCGAGCATGAACTGCTGCTCGTCGATCTTCTGCTCGCGGCTGCCGGCGGAGTAGCCGCCGATGTCGATGCGCGTGCCGGCGTCCATCTGCGTGCAGCCGATGCGCAGGCAGCGGTCGCGCAGCTCCTTCGTCTCGCGCGCGGTGACGATGAGCCCGGTGTAGGGCACGGCGAGGCGCAGCACCATCACGGCCTTGAAGAAGTCGTCGTCGGTGAAGGAGCTCTTCGCGTTGGCGACCTCGGAGCCGGAGGCGGCGTGCATGCGCGGCACGGAGAACGTGTGCGGGCCGATGCCGACGAAGCGCTCGAGCTCGCGGGCGTGCGTGCACATCGCGGCGACCTCGTACTTCCAATCGGGCTGGAGGCCGAAGAGGACGCCGAGGCCGACGTCGTCGATGCCCGCGTCGAACGCGCGGTGGAAGCAGGTGACGCGCCAGCCGAAGTCGCCCTTCACGGTGTCGGCCGGGTGCATTTCGGAATAGACCTTGTGGTCGTAGGTCTCCTGGAAGACCTGGAACGTCCCGATGCCGGCCTCGTGGACGATCTTGAGGTCGTCGATGCAGAGCGGGGCGGCGTTGACGTTGATGCGGCGGACCTGGTTCCTCGAGCCCGGGACGCGCCCCTGCACCTCGGCCGAGTAGATGGCGGCGAGCGAGTCGGCGATGAAGCGCGCGCCCGTCATGGGATGCTCGCCGTAGACGGCCATCACGCGCTTGTGGCCGATCCGGATCATGGCCTCCGCCTCGCGCCGGATCTCGTCCATCGAGAGGCAGCGGCGCTTCTCCTTGTGGTTGTCGAGCGAGAAGCCGCAGTAGCGGCAGCGGTTCATGCAGTAGCTCGAGATGTACATCGGCGCGAAGGTCACGATGCGGTTGTCGTAGACCTTGTGCTTCACGTCCCAGGCCGCCTGCGCCATCTCCGCGAGGAGCTCGGGGTCGTCGACGGCGAGCAGGGCGGCGACCTCGGGGCCGGAGAGCGTCTGGATCGCGAGCGACTTCTGGAGGATGTCGCGGACGCGGGCGGCGTCGGGGCGGGCGTTGGCGGCGAGCTCGGCGCGGATCTCGTCGTCGCGGATGAAGTCGCGGCCGCCGTCGCAGTAGCGGTCGATCTCGTCGCGCTTGATGATCGTCTCGGGCGCGAACCTCTCGTGTGTCTCGGGCATGTCGTTCCTTCCGGGGGACGGCCGCCGCGCCCGGGAAAGTGGCGGGCCTCGTGGCGGGGTGTCCCCGAGGGCGCGGATGATAGCCCCCCGCCGGGGAAAAGGAAAGCGGGCCGGACGGGTCCGGGGCCGCCCTCCCGCTCCGCGTGCGCTACCGGGGCCTGGCGGCGAGGTAGTCCGGGTCGCGCAGGAGCGCGGCGCGGTCGGCGTCGAACGCCGCGGCGGCGGCGAGGTCGCCGGCGCGGGTGAGGTCGTGGATACGGCGCTCGAGCTCGGCGACGTGGGCGTCGACGTGCTTCGCGCGCTCGAGAAGGAGCGCGGCGCGCTCGCGCGCGAGGCGGTCGGCGAAGGCGGCGCTGTCGGGGCCGTCGCCGAGCGGGAAGGGCTCGGCCGGGAGCGCCGCCTCGCGGTCGAAGCGGCGCAGCTCGCCGTCGAGGCGGCTCGTCTCGGCGAAGTCGCCGGCGTCCTGCGCGCGGTCGCGGGCGGCGCGGAGCGCGGCGCGGTAGTCGGCCAGGACGGCGCCCTCGGCCTCGCGCGCGGCGCGGGCGTCGCGCTCGAGGATGCCGCGCAGGTCGGCGCGGAGGGCGTCGAGCGCGGGCGGGACGGCGGCGTAGGCGGAGAGGTCCGCGACGCCCCAGAGCGCGGCCCAGCGCGAAAGCGCGGGGCCGGCGCGGTCGGTGCGCGCGGCGGCGAGGTAGGGGGCGAAGAGCGAGGCCGGGGCGGGGCCGGCGAGGCGCATCGCGAGGGGCGCGAGCAGGAGGTAGGCGAGCGGGATCGCGACGAGGGCCGCGGCGCCGCGCGCGACGGCGCGGCGGCGGCGCGCCCGGGCCAGGTGGCGGCGGAGCGCGCGCAGGCGCGCGGCGCCGGCGTCGGTGCGGGCGCGGACCGTGCGGAGGAGGCGTTCGGCGAGCGTCCGGTCGCGCTCGCGCAGGGCGCGCTCGACGCGGTCGAGGTCGCGCGCCTCGAGGAGCGCGGGGAGCGCGGCGCGGTCGGCCTCGTGCGCGTCGGCCGGGTCGGCGGAGAGGGAGGAGAGCTCGTCGAGGAACGCGGAGGCGCGCTCGTAGTTGCGGGCGCGCATCTCGATCGGGATCTGCTCGCGCAGCTCGTCGCGGCGCGCGAGCGCGGCGCGGGCGGCGGCGCCGCGGGCGCGCACGTCGTCGAGCAGCCGGCGCCCCTCGGGGCCGGAGGGCTCGAAGGCGAGCGGCGCGGCGGCGAGCTCGGCGGCGTGGGCGGGGTCGCGGCGCGCGAGGGCGCGCTCGATGCGGTGCAGGACGTTCGCGGCCGTCTCGTAGGCGGCCTGGTCGGCGCCGCAGACGCCGCAGAACGGGACGCCGAAGCGCAGCTCGGCGCCGCACTCGAGGCAGTGCGCCCGGCCGTCCCAGCCGCAGCCGTCGCAGAAGCGCTTCTCGAGCGGGTTCACCGTCTCGCACCACTTGCAGCGCCAGGTCGTGCGGACGGTGGGGACGGCGGAGCGCGGCTCGGAGAGGAGCGCGGAGACCTCGGCGTCGAAGGCGGCGGCGGAGGGGTGGCGGCGGGCGGGGTCGGTGGCGAGGGCCTTGTCGAGGAGGGGCCGGATCGAGACCGGCAGGTCGCTCTCGCGGAAGAAGCGCGGGTTGCGCCCGGTGAGCGCGAAGAAGAGCAGGGCGCCGAGTCCGTAGACGTCGGTGCGCTCGTCGCAGCGGGAGGCGTCGGTCTCCTGCTCCGGGGCGCCGTAGCCGAGCGTGAGGAGCTTCTCGCCGGTGACGGTGAGCGTCGGGGGGGAGCCGGGCGCGGGCGAGGAGAGGTGCGCGAGGCCGAAGTCGGCGATCTTGGGCTCGAGGTTCGCGTCGAGCAGGACGTTGGCGGGCTTGAGGTCGCGGTGGATGACGCCCGCGGCGTGGGCGGACTCCATCGCGCGGCCGGTCTTGAGGATCAGGGAGAGCGCCTCGCGCGGACGGTAGACGCCGGACGCGGCGACGCGCTGCTCGAGCGTCTGCGGCGGGCGCGGCGCGCCGGGGGACGGCGGCGGCAGCGGGCCCGCGACGTATTCCATCGCGATGAACGGCCCCTCGGCGTCCTCGCCGAGCGCGTAGATGTGGGCGATGTGGGCGCTGGAGAGCGCGGCGGCCGCGCGCGCCTCGCGCAGGAATCGGGCGCGGACGGCGGGGTCGGCGCGGCGCTCCGGGCGGAGGCGCTTCAGGGCCGCGAGGCGGCCGAGGCGGCGGTCGCGCGCGAGCCAGACCGAGCCCATCCCGCCCTCGGCGATCTTCGAGAGGATCTCGTAGTCCTCGGCGGCGGACGCGCCGGACGGCGCCGGCGCGCCGCCCGGCGGCGGTGCGGTGGGCGGCGCGACGGGGCGCGAGGCCTGCTGGGGAACGACGCGGGTCATTAGTGACGAGTGACGAGTGACGAGTTGCGAGTTGCGAGCGGCGAGTGGACGCAATCGAACGGGGATGAATTCTAGCAAAGAGGGCGAATGCGCGCAATCCGGTTGCGCGGGCGGGGGCGTTCTGGCATAATTCCGCGGCGTCGGCGGGCGTTCCGCCGGCGCAACCCAAGGACCCACATGAAAACCTCCCTCCTTCCCGCCCTTCTCGCCGCGGCCGCGCTCGCCGGCTGCTGCACCTCCGCCAAGGCCGGCGAAACCCCCGCCGCCGAGCCCGCCCCCGCCGCCCGGACGTTCACCGTCGGGTTCGACGCCGACTTCCCCCCCTACGGCTTCCGCGCCGACGACGGCTCGTTCGCCGGCTTCGACCTCGATCTCGCCCGCGAGGTCTGCAAGCGCAAGGGCTGGACGTTCGTCGCCAAGCCCATCGACTGGGCCGCGAAGGACACGGAGCTGAGCGCCGGCACGATCGACTGCATCTGGAACGGCTTCACGATGTCGCCCGAGCGCCTCGACAAATACACCTGGACCGTCCCCTACGTCCAGAACAAGCAGCTCCTGCTCGTGAAGGCCGACGCCGGAATCAAGACGTTCGCCGACCTCAAGGGCAAGGCCGTCGCCGTCCAGGACGGCTCCTCCGGCGCCGAGGCGGTCGAGGGCAAGCTCGAGGAGGCCAAGAAGGCCGACGCCGAGTTCGCCTTCAAGGACCTCAAGAAGGTCCCCGACTACGTGACCGCCTTCCAGATGCTCCAGTCCGGCGCGGTCGACGCGCTCGGCCTCGACTCCGCCGTCGCCGGCGGCTTCGTCGAGAAGGGCGAGGGCAAGTACGTCACGCTCGAGGAGACGCTGATGGACGAGAAATACGCCGTCGGCTTCAAGCTCGGCAACACCGCGCTGCGCGACGAGGTGCAGGCGACCCTCCTCGAGATGGTCGCGGACGGCACCGCCGCGAAGATCGTCGCCCACTGGGCCGAGGAGGAGATCGCCCACGGCGGCGACCAGATCGACTTCGTCCTGAAGCCGTAGTCCCCTCCCCTCCCCCGCGGCCCCGCTCCGGCCGGGGCCGCGCCGGGCCGGGCGGACCCCGCCACGCGATGGACGAGACGAACCTCCGCGCCAGGACCCTGCGCCTGCTCCGCTCCGCGGGCGGGGCGTGGCTCGCGCTCGCGCTGCTGCTGGCGGTGTGCGCCCTCACGAGCGCGCCGTTCCGCAACCCGCAGAACCTCCTGAACATCGTCCGGCAGTCCTCCTACGGCGGCATCGTCGCCCTCGGGATGACGTTCGTGATCGTCTCGGGCGGCATCGACCTCTCCGTCGGCTCGCTCTTCGCGCTCTCGGGCGTCTGCGCGCTCCTGGCCGGCGCGGCGCTCCCCGCCTCGTGGCCGCCCGCGCTCTCGTTCGCCGTCGCGTGCGCGGCGGGCCTCGCCGCGGGCCTCGCCGGCGGCGCGCTCAACGGCGCGCTCGTCGCGGCCGGCGGCCTCCCGCCGTTCATCGCGACGCTCGGCACCTACTCGATCTTCCGCTCGCTCTCGCTCTACCTCGCCGACTCCGGCACGCTCCCCGCCACGAACCCGCTCTTCGGACGGATCGGCGGCGGCGCGCCGCTCGGGATCCCGGCGCCCGTCCTCGCGCTGCTCGCCCTCACGGCCCTCCTGGACGTCGCGCTCGCGCTCACGCCCTTCGGCCGCCACGCGCTCGCGACGGGCGCGAGCGAGCGCGTCGCGCGCTTCTCCGGCATCCGCGTGGGGCGCGTGCGCTTCCTCGGCTACCTCCTCACGGGCGGACTCTGCGCGCTCTCGGCGCTGCTCTTCGCGGGGCGGCTCGAGTCGATCTCCTCCTCCAACGCCGGCCTGCTCTACGAGCTCGACGCCATCGCCGCCGTGATCATCGGCGGCGCGGCGATGTCCGGCGGCCGCGGCACGCTGCGCGGGACGCTCGCCGGCGTGCTCGTCCTCGGCGTCGTCACCAACATCCTCGACCTCTGGGGCGTCAACGTCTCGCTCCAGGGCTGCGTCAAGGGCGCCGTGATCGTGATCTCCGTCCTCGTCCAGCGAAACGCGAGGGATGCGCGAGCGGGCTGAGGCCGCTCGCTCATCCCGTCGTTTCTCCGCTGCGCTCCGGCCCCAAGGCCCTTCGGACGTCGGGGCCGTCTACCGGCGTTCGGTTTCGCTTGCCGCCGGTCCGCGGGTCGGGTAGAATAGCGCGCGTTTCCGTCCCGCACAACAACCGAAACAAAGCCATGACCCAGAAATTCCGTCCGTTCGTTGCGGCGATCGCCGCCGCGCTCTCCCCCTCGCTCCTCGTCTGCTCGTGCTCGCGCGAGGCCGCGCCCGCGACGAAGACGATCGGCATCTCGATCCCCGCGGCCGACCACGGCTGGACGGGCGGCGTCGTCTACTGGGCCGGCCAGGCCAAGAAGGACATCGAGGCCGCCAATCCCGGCGTGAAGGTCCTCGTCTCCTCTGCGAAGGACTCCGCCGACCAGGTGAGCGGCATCGAGAACCTGCTCGTCCGCGGCGTCGACGCGCTCGTCGTCCTCCCGAACGAGCCCGCGCCGCTCACCCCGGTCTGCAAGCAGGCCGCCGGCAAGGGCGTGAAGCTCGTCGTCGTGGACCGCGGCCTCGCCGAGCCCGTGCAGACGCTCGAGGTCGTGGGCGACAACCCCGGCTTCGGCCGCGTCTCCGGCGAGCAGCTCGCCAAGGCGATCGGCGGCAAGGGCAAGGTCGCGCTCATGCAGGGCGTGCTCTGCCAGGTGAACACCGACCGCGTCGAAGCATTCAAGAAGGTCCTCGCGGGCTACCCGGAGATCGAGCTCCTGGAGGAGGGCGTCTCCGACTGGTCCACCGAGAAGGGCCTCCGCCTCATGGAGAACTACCTCCAGAAGCACCCGCAACTCGACGCCGTCTGGGCGGGCGACGACGACGTGCTCCTCGGCGCGAAGAAGGCCTACGAGGAGTCCGGCCGCACGGACCTGAAGATCCTCCTCGGCGGCGGCGGCAGCAAGGCCGTCGTGAAGATGGTGCTCGACGGCGACCCGCTCGTCACGCAGACCGTCACCTACCCGCCGAGGATGATCTACGTCGCGGCGCAGGAGGCGGCGAAGCTTCTCGCGGGCGAGGCGCCCGCCGAGGCGCGCATCGTCGTCCCGGCCGAGGTGATCGACGCCTCGAACGCCGCCGCGAACTACTTCCCCGACTCGGCCTACTAGCGCCCGGGCGCTACCGCGCCGCCTCGTCCGCGAGGCGGCGCAGCAGAGCGATCTCGGCCGCCATGTCGGCGGCGCCGTAGAGCGCGGACCCCGCCACGAAGCAGTCCGCGCCCGCGGACGCCGCGAGCGCGACCGTGTCGCGCGAGACGCCGCCGTCGACCATGATCGGCAGCGCCGGCGCGGCGTCGCGCAGCGCGCGGATCGTCGGCAGCGGCTCGCGCATGAAGCGCTGCCCGCCGAAGCCCGGGTAGACGGTCATCACGAGGATCTCGTCGACGAGCGGCAGGTGCCGCAGCGCGGCGGCGGCCGGCGTGAGCGGGTTGAGGACGAGCCCCGCGCGGCAGCCCAGCTCCCGCACGCGCCGCAGCGCGGCGGCGACGTCGCACGACGACTCGGCGTGGACCTGGATCGTCGTCGCGCCGGCCTTCGCGTAGTCCTCCAGATACCGCTCCGGGTGCTGCAGCATGAGGTGCACGCAGCGCGGAAGCCCGGGCGCGACCTTCGTCGCGAGCGCCACGGCGGGCGGGCCGAACGAGATGTTCGGGACGAACGCGCCGTCCATGATGTCCAGGTGCAGCGCGTCCGCCCCCGCCGCCTCGGCGCGGCGGATCTCCTCCGCGAGCCGCCCGTAGTCGGCGGCCAGCAGCGACGGCAGGATGCGGGCGCGCCGCGGATCGGGTTCGTTTTCCATGCCCGCGATTATGGCACACCCCGACCGGCCGCGGCAAGGCCATTCAGAAATTAGTTGACATATAAACTATTGATGTATAGACTACCGGCCTTGTTCCCGACCGAAATCGCAAACCCGGCCCGAGGGAACCGCCCCAATGAAACATCCCCACTACAACGAAGTGAACCGATTCGCGAACCCCGCGCACGAGGCGCTGATGGGCGTCTGGTGGAGCGGGCTCAAGCTCAAGCGCGCCGCACGGACGTTCTTCCGCGCGCACGCCGTCTCCGACACGCAGTTCAACGCGCTCGTCGTACTGAACGTCGCCGGCCGCCCCCTCTCGCAGCGCGAGATGGGCGAGCGCCTCCTCGTCGACAAGTCCGACCTCACCGGGCTCGTCGACCGCATGGAGAAGGCCGGGCTCGTCGAGCGCCGCGCCGTCGCGGGCGACCGCCGCCGCCACGCGGTGTCGCTCACCGCCGCCGGCCGCGCCGAGCTCGCCCGCTCCGAGCCCGACTACGCCGCGCTCGTGAACCGGGCGATGTCCGCCTTCACGCGGAGCGAGGTCGCCACCCTCACCCGCCTCATGGTGAAGCTGCACGATTCGATCGACGAGCTCGAGAACCTCTAGCCGGAGACCATGCCATGGAAGCGCTCGTCGTCATCGTCGGACTCTTCGTCCTGATCGCGTTCCCGATCGCCGTCCTCTGCCATCTCGCCTCCCTGCACGGATCGCTCGAACGGACGAACCAGCTCCTGTCCCGGGTAAGCTCCGACCTCGCCGACGTCCGGCGGGATTCCCGGCACGCGGAGAAGAAACCACACGCAGAGACTGCAGAGTCAAAATCTCACGCAGAGAGCGCAGAGACCGCAGAGTCAAAATCTCACGCAGAGAGCGCAGAGTCCGCGGAGGCGGCCGTCGCGGCGGCCGGGCTCCACCCACCGCCGCTGCCGAAGCCCGACCGGGAACGCAAGGAGGAGCCTTCGGCCGCCGCTTGCGCGGGCCGCTCAGTCCAGCGGTCGTCTCCCGCCGTCCGGCCGCAGGCCGGCGGCGTCGAGGGGCCGCAAGCCGCGGAGCGGCAAGGCCCCGAGATCCTTCGCATGGCGCAAGTCGCGCCGTCGGCGGAGCTTGCGCCGTCGCGGCCGCCCGCGGCGGCCGACGAGCCGCCCCCCGAGCCCACGAAGTTCGAACAGTGGGCCGCGGCGGCGTGGGACTGGCTGCGCGTGGGGGAGGCATGGCGGCCGGGATGGATCCCGGGCGAATACGCGGTGGCGGCGGTGCAGCTGCTGCGCGCGGCGGCCCTGCTGCTGCTCTTCGGCGCGGCGTGGTTCGTGCGCTACGTCCACGAGCAGGGCTGGTTCTCGCCCGCGGGGCGCGTCGCGGCCGGGTTCGCCGCCGCGGCGGCGCTCGTCGCGGGCGGCGCGGCGCTGCTGCGCCGGCGGTACCGTCCCGTCGGGCTCGCGCTCGCGGGCGTCGGCTTCGCGCTCGCGGAGTTCGTCGACTGGGCCGGCGCGAACCTCTACGGCGTCCTGCCCGCCCCGGCGGCGTTCGGCATCGCGGCCGCGCTCGCGCTCGCCGCGGGCGCGATGGCGTGGCGGGCCTCGTCGCTCCTGCTCGCGCTCGTCGCGCTCTTCGCGGGCTACTCGGCGCCGGCGTTCTTCCCCGAGGCGGTGCGCGGCGGGGGCGACGGCCCCCTGCTCGCGTGGCTCCTCGTCCTCGCGGCCGAGGCGGCCGCCCTCGCCACGGCGCGCGGCTGGCGCTCGCTGCCGTGGCTCTCGCTCGCCATTTCGTTCGCCCACGCCGCCCCGCTCTTCGTGCCTCGCGCCGACGGGCTCGGGCGCGGCGCGGCGCTCGCGTTCCTCGGCGCGCACGCGCTGCTCGCGTGGGCGCAGTGCTTCGGCCACGCGCTGCTGCGGCGCCGCGCGCCGTTCTGGTTCGACGCCGCCGCGTGGCTCGCGGCGACGGCGGCGACGGCCCTCCTGGCGACGCCGGCCGCGGCGGCGCCCTGGCCGGTCTGGGCGCACGGCCTGCCCTGCCTCGCGCTCGCGGCGGGGTGCGCGGCGCTCGCGGCGGCGTTCTGGCGGCGCGGCGTGCGCGGCGAAGGGCTGCGCGAGCTGTTCGTCGGGACGGGCGTCTCGCTCGCGCTCGCGTTCCTCTGCCTTTCGCTCGAGGGGTCCGCGCGCTGCGTCGCGCTCGCCGCGGCGGGCGCCGCGCTCGCGTGGACCGCGGCGCGGTTCGGGAGCGTCGCGACCGGGTCGCTCGCGCCGGCCGCGTGGCTGCTCTGGACCGTCCACGTCGGGGAGCCGACCGGAGCCGCCGAGCGCCTCCTGCGCATCGGCTCCGGCGTCCTCTCGCTCTGGGCGGGCGGACTGCTCGTGCTGCGGACGCCCCCGCGCGGCGGGCATCCCTTCGCGCCGATGCTGCTGTGGGGCGCGTGGATCGCGTCGCTCGTCTGGGGCTCGTGGGAGGCGCGCCACGCCTTCCCGGGCGCGGCCCCGGCGCTCGCGCTGTGGTGGAGCGCCCTCGCGCTCGCGACGCTCGTCGCCGGCCTGCGCCACGCGCGGCGCGACGTTCGCGGCGCCGCGCTCTTCCTCTTCGCCCTCGCCGCCGCGAAGTTCCTCCTCTTCGACCAGGCCGGCGCCCCCACGCCCGAGCGCGTGGCGGGCTTCCTCGGCGTCGGCCTCCTCCTCCTCCTCGGCTCGGCCGTCTACATCCGCTCCTCCGCGCGGGAGAAGAACCAATGAACGCAAAGGTCGCGATCCTTGGCGCGAATGCGTCTGCCTACGATCCTCGCCGGACCGCTCGCTTCGCTCGCGTCCCGGCTCGGCCGGCAGAACGCATTCGCGCCGGGCGATGCCTTGGACGACGAGACGACGAGCTGACGAGACGACGAACTCTCGTCCCCCTCTTCCCCGAAGGCCGTCGGGGGCGATTTCTTGTCGTCCAGTCGTCCCGTCGTCTTGTCGTCCCTGTTCGCTCGCGCTCCGGCCCGGATGCGGTGTGCCGGCCCCGCGCGGCGCCGCCGCGCGGGGATCGTAGGCACCCGCATCCGGGCCACGCCTCCGCGTCCTTCGCGTTTCAACCTCTTCACCCCCTTCAACCTCTTCAACCGATGAACTCCTCCCCAACCTTCCCCCGCCGCGCGCGGGGCATCGCGCTCGCCGCGCTGGCGGCCGCGCTCTCCCTCCTCGCGCTCTGCGCGCTCTACGCCCCGCTCGTCCGGAGCCACGGCCCCTCCTCCTCCTCCTCCTCCTCCGACCAGTTCGCGCAGATCGCCGGTCGCGACGACTTCCACCTCTACCAGCTCGACTGCGTGATGTAGCCCGCCATGGAGAACGACATTCCCGCAACTCCCGCACCCGCGCCTTCGCGCGCGATCCCGCCCGCTCCCCTCGCCCTGAAGTGGGCGGTGGCGCTCGGCTCGTTCGTTCCGGCCGGCTTCCTCGCGTTGGTCGTGTTCCTCTTGGTCGGACTGGGGAACGCCTGGTCGTCGTCCTCGCACTCCCCGGACGAGCCGTACGCGGCGGCGTTCGTCGTCGGCATCCTCGCCCTCGCCGTTCTTTGCGTCCCCGCCGCGCTGCTCTGCAAGGGCGTCCGCGGCGTCCGTCCGGTCTACGCGATGGTGCTCGCCTCGCTGGCGCTTGCCGTCGGCGAGGCTGTTTCCGCCCTGGCCGTCGTCTGGCTGCTCGTCTGCACGATGCTGCTCTACAGCCCGGACGCGACGGAATTCCTTCGCATGCGGCGGCCCCGCCGCGGAGACGACGCGAACGATGCGGAGTCTTGGGCGCGGGCGGATCGTGCGGGCGTGCTGTCCCTCTGGTTCTTCTCGGTCGGCCTGGGCGTCTTGATGCTCTTCGCGCGGGAGCAGGAGCGGGCGCTCGCCTGCGCGGCGGGCTGGCTCGTGACGAGCTCCTGGCTGGTCGCGAAGGCAAGGTCCGGCGACTCGTCGAAATTGGCGCTCGTTCCGACGCTATGCGCATTCGCCACGATCGCCGGCTTCCATGTCCTCTGGGCCGCGACGCCTCGATCGTGGACCGACCCCGCCTCCTGGACGCTCACCGCCTCGATCGCGGAAACCGTTCTCGCGTCGGCCGTCCTCTTCCTGCGGTTCGCGATTGCGTCGCACCACCCGCGCCGCCTCCTTTGCGCGGGCGTCGTCCTCGCGACCTTGGCGCTCTGGTACGCGACCGTCGAAACCATCGTGCATTACATCGTCTGCTAAACCGCCCACCCCGCCACGCAACGTTACCCTTCCAACCTCTTCAACTAATGAGTTCGTTCTCCTTCCCTCTCCACGTCCGCCGCGCAAGGCGGTGGCGCCGCCTTGCGCGCGTGGCCGTGCTCGCTTCGCTCTGCGTCCCGTGCTCGGGATGCTTCACGGTCATAACTGGCTTCGGACGGGCATGGGGCGGAAGCGGGGGAATGAGCGCGGAGACGGCCCTCGTCCTCGACATCGTCACATCGCCCGTCCAGGTCGCGGCGCTCGCCGGGTACTTGATCTACGAAGTGACGGAACCCATTGCCAAAGGCGTCGTCGGCGGCGCGGTGTGCCTGGTATGGCCGCCATCCGCCCAGCGCGCCCACTACGAACGGAAATCCGCGAGCCGCCTGATCCGCTCCAATCCGTCGCTCGTCGCCGACGGCTCCTTCACGGCGGTCGGGGAGAACGGTCGCCCGACGCCGCGCACGCTCGCCTTCGCCGAAGCGCTCCGCGATCCGGAGATCCATTTCCAGCCCGACATCCTCGAAGCGACCGTCGAGCGCCTCCGCGCCGTTCCGCAGGCGATCCCCGCCTTCGCGCCGATCTTCGCCCGTCCGGAGCTGGACGCGGCTGCGCTGGAACGCCTGCGCCCGACCGTCGAGGAATGGAGCCGCGACTGGTCGCGCGACTGCGCCCGCCAGTTCGCGCGCAACCCCAACCTCGCGCCGCGCGACGCGCCGCCGCCCGAGCCGCCAGCCACGAGCGACGGCCTTCTCGCCGCCCTGCGCGACGATCCGACGCTCGTCCTCAAGGACAGCGTCTTCTGGTCCGCCTCCGGCCCGGAGGCCCGCGCCGCGCTCGAGGCTCTGCTCGCCGACGAATCGACGCCCGTCCCCGACCGCGTCCTCGTCTTCCTCGGGACGATCCTCCTCGGCGGCGATCCGGACGCCGAATCGCTCCTCCGCGCGAACGCGGACGGCAATCTCGCCGCCCCCGTCGCCCTCCGCCGCGCGCTCGCGGCGGAGCTCGCCCGTCGCGCCGCGGAACTCGATGCAGGCGAGGAGAACGCGGAGTCTGCGGAGAAATGAATCGGCAGTTGACGGATCGTTTCGGACAATGAGGACTGACGAACAATCGCATCGAATCGCTCCCGGCTGGCGCTCGCGGGTTCTTGCGGCGATGTCCGCCGCGACCCTGCTCGCTGCGCTGGGATTCGCCGCGGCCGAAGCGGCTCTCTCCCGTCTGGCGCTCCGCGGCGCGAGTCCGTCCTACGCGCCCGACTGGACGGGGTGGAGCCTGGTCTCGGAAATCGGGACGTTCACGGAACCGCACGTTTTCCAGGCGCTCTGCGCCGTTTGCGCCCTGGCCGCGGCCTCGATCGCGTGGCGGGGTCGTCCGTCGCCCGCCCCTTCCACGGATCCTCCGATCGGCGGAATCGCCGGATACGTTCTTCTGTTCCTCGTTCTTCTGGAGCCGGCGTTCTGGCTCTGGATCTGTCTCAAGGACGGCGCCACCTTCGCGCCGTTCTTCATGGACGGCGAAGTGGATTTGTTCGAGAACTGCCGCAAGGACGCGTTCAGCGTGGCGGTCCGCGTCGTCCCGGAACTTTCCCGGATCGTTCTTCCCGCCCTCACGGGCGCGGCGGTCTTCGCGGCGGGCATGACGGCGGGGGACCTTCCGGCGTTCGGAACGGGGGAAAGCCCCGTTCCCCGCGACCGCGCGCGCCGCGTGCTGACCGGACTCTGCGCGGTCCCCGCCCTCCTCGTCGTCCTCGTGTTCTTCGTGCGGGTGCGCGCGGTCGCCGTCCATCCGATTCCCGTTCCGCCCTGGATCGCGCTTCTCGGACTCGCGCCCGCGCTCTTCGTTCCCCTCGGGTTCCTGTTCGTGATCCGCGGACTGCTCCGCACACCGGAGGCGACGGCCGAAAGGCGCGTTCCGCGAAGGACATGGATGGCTCCGGTGCGCTTCGGTCTGGCCTGGCTGACGCTCTGCATCGTCTCGCACCTCGCCTTCTGGCTCGTCTCCCGCCGTCTCTCTCTCGGGTGGGTCGGCTTTTGGTGGCCGGCCGTCCTCCCCGTCCCCCTCGGCGCGTGGCTGTGCGAACGCCTTTCACACGCGGAGTCCGCGGAGTCTGATTCTCACGCAGAGAGCGCAGAGAACGCAGAGCCCCGTTCCGGGGGTTCGGGGGCAGAGCCCCCGTTGGTTGGACATCCGCCCACCCCCTAACTTTACCCTTTACCCTTTCAACCTCTTCAACCCCTTCAACCTCTTCAACCCCTTCATCCTCTTCAACCGTTTCAACCTCTTCAACCCCTTCAACTTCACACTCAAAATGAACCGTCTCTTCCTCCTTCTCCCCGTCCTCTTCTGCGCCGGCTGCGCGTCGCCGTACTGGCAGGACCGCCGCGCGGACGCGGCGGACGTCTTCACCGCGACGGCCGGCATCGGCATCGGCGCGACCGCGCGGATCGGACCGCTGCACGCGGGGCTCGGAGCGAACACCGACTTCTACGGGGTCGAGGCGGGCGAATCCGTCCAGGGGGGACTGGGACTGCTCGTCGTCGGTGCGGGCTACGAGGCGAGCGACGCGGCTTTCGGTCCGTTCGGGCGAAGCGTGGTTCATCTGGGAACGGACGCACGGCGGCGCGGAAAGAACAACGTGCCGCCGTCCGGCGAACGGGGGCTTCGCCCCATCCCGTTCTGGGATCCGCCGGAACCCGTCGGAGGCAATCCGGCGCGATGGACGCAGATCGAGGTCGCCGCCGGACTTCTGGGTGGCGTCCGGCTCGGGTTCAATCCCGGCGAACTGCTCGACCTTCTCCTGGGATTCTTCGGCGTCGACCTTTACGACGACGACATCGCCGGTCTTCCGTCGGACGAGAAGACGCCGGCCGAGCGGCGCTGGGAGGCGTCCCGCGCGCTCGCGCAGGAACGTGCGGACCGAGCGCGGCGCCGGCGGCTGGACCGGGCTCTCGACCGGTGCGGCTTTTCCGCGACGCGCGCCCTTGCGCTCGAAGATTGTTCGTCGCTGCCGTCCTGGCGGCCCGACTTCGCCGACGCCGGATGGGAGGAGCGGCCTTGCACCCTTGCGGGTGGCGGTTTCAAATGGTACAAGGCATCTCCCGCCACGGACGGCGGGCGGCACCACTGCGAAATCGGGGTCTTCGTCGCCGAATCCGCCGAAGCGGCACACGACGCGATGGCCGCCAAGATGGAACCGATCTTCGACTTCGCCGCCGACGAAATCCGCGTCTCGACCGGCGGAAGGGAACCGGGAGACGTTTGCGCGAAATACGGCTCGGACGACTTCCGGTGGCTGTGGTTCCGCCGCGGAAACGTCCTCGTCGAAGTGCGGAACGACGAAAGTCTCGCTCGCGCCCTCGACACGCAGATTCTCGCGGCGATGCATCACGCGGAGTTCGCGGAGTTGAATTCTCACGCAGAGAGCGCAGAGCCGGTCTCCGTCCACAACTCTGACCCCGCCCGATGACCTGGTTCTTCCTGTCATTGTTCCTCTACGCAGCGACGATCGGCGTCCTCGCCGCGTTCGCGATCCGTCTGGTTGTGGCCGCGGCTGACCGCTTTCTGCTTCGCGGGCATGCGCGGCTGATCACGAGATCGTCCGTCGTCTGGACCGCCGCCGCGGCCTTCGTGTTCTCGTTGCAGACAGCCCTCGGCTACGATCAGGTCCGCCGGGAGACCGCGATCCGCGCAGCCGCGGTCAACGGAGCCACGGTGGAGTCCGTCCTCGCGAAACTGGGACCGCCGGATCTTCGCTATGGACAATGGGAGACCGTTTCCGGGATGCACAACTTCCTTCTGTACCAAACGCCGGGCTGGTGGCTTGCGCCTGGAACGTTCGCCGACGACTACCTCCTGGAATTCGATTCCGCCGGACGCTTCGTCAACTGGAGGATCGACAAGTGACGCGAGCTTCAACTCTTCAACCTTTTCAACCCATGAAAGCCTTCGTCGCCCTTCTCCTTTTCGTTGCCGCCCTCGACGCCGCCGCGGACCCCGCCACGAACGCGGTCGACCGGGTCGAGGAAGACCTCGCCGAACCCCGCCACACGGTTTTCGCCATCGGCGGCGGCATCGGCGACAGCCGGTGGGCGTGGCCGGACGAAGGCGCCGTCGTCGACGGCTTCGTCCTCGCGTTCGGGCTTTCGCTCTTCGACACGCACAACGGCGTCGGGCTCGGCCTCGGCGCGCAATGGGCGGACGAGTCGCTCAACGGCGTCCACCTCTCGCTCGTCCAGCACGACGCGTCCGCGATGCGCGGACTCCAGATCGCCGGTCTCCTCAACACGGGAGGACGATCGGAAGGGCTCCAGATCGCCGGGCTTGCGAACCTCATCCGCGAGGGCGCCGGCGTCCAGCTGTCGCTTCTCATGAACAGCAACCAGATCCTCATGCCTCCGCGAACCGACCACTATGCCGACTACTACGAACGGTTCGACGCGAACGAATTCGCCGGCGTGCAGATCGCACCGTTTGGCAACGTGGCGAGCTGTCTCGAAGGCGTCCAGATCGCCGGCCTGATCAACAAAAGCGACGGCTACCACGCCGACGGGCTCCAGCTCGCGCTCGGCATGAACATCTCGCGCCGGATGCGCGGCGTCCAGGCGGCGCTCGTCGGAAACGAGGTCGAGGAGCGCCTGTCCGGCGTCCAACTCGGGCTGTTCAATGTCGCCGAAGGCGATCTGCGCGGCGTCCAGATCGGCGCGCTGAACGGAGCCAAGGCGACCGTTCGCGGCGTCCAGGCCGGATTCCTCAACTCCGCCCAGAATGTCCACGGACTGCAGATCGGCGCCTTCAACCTCGCGCGCCATCTCGAAGGCGTACAGATCGGTCTTCTCAACTACGCCGAAGACGCCGCCGTCCCCTGCCTCCCGATCCTCAACGCGCGCTTCTGACCCCGCCACAACATGGAACCCTCCGTCCTCTGAACGTCATGCGCTTTTCCCGTATTCCCCGTATTCCTCGGTTCCTCCGCCGCTTCCTCCGCCGCGCCGCGCTCGCGCTCGCCGGCGCGGTCGCGCTGTACTTCCTCGCCGCGGTCGTCCTCTCCGCGATTCCGCTCAACCGCGGCGCGGGGCGGAGCGGGCCGGTCGAGATCTTCGTCCGTTCCAACGGCGTCCACGTCGACCTCGTCCTGCCGGTCCGCAACGAACGGTTCGACTGGGGTCCCGTCGCGCCGGCGTCGGACGCCGCCGACCCGCGCGCCGCGGCGGCGCCGTGGGTCGCGATCGGCTGGGGCGACCGCGACATCTACCGCAAGGTCCCGACCTGGGACGACCTCACGCCCGGCCTCGCGCTCCGGGCCGGCCTGGGGCTGGACGGCGCCGCGCTCCACGCCGCGCGGCTCTTCGCACCGGAGGAGGGGCCCGACTGCCGCCGCCTCGCGCTTACGGAGGAACAGTACGGCGCCCTCGTCGCGTTCCTCCTCGAAAGCGGCGTGCGCGACGAGGACGGCCGCCTCGTCCCGCTCGCCGGCGCCTCCGGCTTCGGCGCGAACGACGCCTTCTACGAGGCGCGCGGGTGCTACCATCCGTTCTTCACCTGCAACACCTGGTGCAACCTCGCCCTCAAGCGCGCGGGCCTGCCCTGCTGCGTCTGGACGCCCTTCGCGTCCCCGCTCCTGCACGCAGTGGGCGCGGAGGGCGAATCTCACGCGGAGTCCGCGGAGTCCTCGGAGTTGAGTCCTCACGCAGAGAGCGCAGAGAACGCAGAGCCCGAATTCCACGCGGAGGCCGCGGAGGGCGCGGAGGAAAAGCCATGAAACTCTCCTCCCTACTCTATTTCGCCGGGTTCGGCCTTCGGACGATCCTGCTGCGCCGCTCCGATCCGATCGTCGGGACGGTCATCCTCACCGACAAGTGCAATCTGCACTGCAAGCACTGCTCCGTGAACAACAGGACGGCGACGATCCAGCCCTACGCCCGCGTGAAGGCCGACATGGAGACGCTCTTCCGGATGGGCGTGCGCATCCTGTTCTTCTGCGGCGGGGAGACCTTCCTGTGGAGCGACGACGGCCGGACGCTGCGGGACCTCGTGCTCGAGGCGCGCCGGATGGGCTTCCGGATCGTCAACGTCGTGACGAACGGGACGCTTTCCGCCGACCTGCCCGAGGCGGACCTGGTGCTGCTGAGCCTCGACGGGGACCGCGAGCGGCACAACGAGATCCGCGGCGACACCTACGACACGATCCTCGCCAACGTCGCGGCGGCCCCCGCGGGGAACGTCTGCCTCTACATGGCGATCAACCGGATCAACCGCGACTGCGTGCGGCACGTCTGCCGCCTCGCGCGGGACACGCCCCACGTCCGCGCCGTCTCCTTCAACTTCCACACGCCCTATCCGGACACCGCCGGCCTGGCCCTCACGACCGAGCAGAAGCGGGCCTGCTGCGCCGACATCGCGGCGATGATGGACGAGGGCGCGCCCGTCTTCAACCTGCGCAGTGTCCTGCCCTACGTCGCGGAGGGCCGCTTCCCCGCGCCGTGCCGCCAGTGCGTCGTCGTCGAGGGCGGCCGGCTGAGCGTCTGCGGGCGCTGCATCGACGTGCCCGGGCTCTGCGAGAAGTGCGGCTACTTCTTCGTCGCCGAATACACGCTCGCCTTCCGCGGCCGCCCGCGCATTGTCCTCGACATGCTCCGGACCTACACCCGATACGTCTAGGAACCCCGCCCGTGAATCCCGTCCGCACCCTCGCCGCCGCCTGGCTCGCGCGCTCCTTCCGCCCGTTCGAGTTCACGGACGAGGCCGACCCCGCGCCTCCCTTCGCCGGCGCCCGCAACCTCGGGCTCTACGTCCACGTCCCCTTCTGCCGGAGCCTGTGCGGGTTCTGCCCCTACTGCCGCGTTCGCTACGACGAGGCGCTCTGCGCCCGCTACCTCGACGCCCTCGAGGGCGAGATCGAAGCCGTCGGCGCCTCCGCCGGCCCCGGGCGCAGGCGCGCGACGAGCCTCTACTTCGGCGGCGGCACGCCGGCGCTGGCCGCGCCCCGGCTCGGCCGCGTCGTCGCCGCGCTCGAACGGCGCTTCGAGATCCCGGACGGCATCGGCGTCGAGCTGCACCCCGACGACGCCGTCCCCGCGACCCTCCGGACGCTCCGCGACGCCGGCGCGACCCGGCTGAGCATCGGCGTGCAGTCCTTCCGCCCCCGGCTCCTGGCCTCGCTCGGGCGCCGGCCCGTCCCGGCCCCGGCGCTCGCGGCCGCCCTGCGCTCCGTCCCGTTCGACACGGTCTCGATGGACTTCATCTTCGCCCTCCCCGGCCAGACCGCCGCCGACGCCGTCGCCGACGTCGACGCCGCCTTCGCCGCCGGCGCGAACCACGTCGCCTTCTACCCCTTCATCGACTTCTCCTTCGCCCGCGGCGGCATCACCGCGACGGGCGACCGCGCCAAGCGGGCGCTCCTCGACGCCATCGCGCGCCGCTGCGCCGAGCACGGCTGCGAGCGCACCTCCATCTGGACCTTCGCCCGGAACGGCGCCCGCTACTCCTCGATGACGCGCGAGAACTACCTCGGCTTCGGCTGCTCGGCCGCGACGCTGCTCGAACGGCAGTTCAAGGTCAACACCTTCTCCGTCGAGGCCTACTGCGCGCGCATCGCCGAAGGACGGACCCCGACCGCGCTCACGCTGCGCTTCACGCCGCGCCGCCGGATGCTCTACTGGCTCTTCTGGGCGTTCTACGGCCTGACCGTCGACGCGCGCGACTTCGAGTCCTTCTTCGGCGTTCCGCTCCGCCGCGCCTTCGGCGCCGAACTGCGCCTCGCGCAGCGGCTGGGCTGGATCCGCCGGGACGGCCCCCTTTACCGCCTCACCGACCGCGGCGCCTTCCGCTTCCACCAGATGGAGCGCCACTACACCCTCGCCTACATCGACAGGATGTGGGGCCTCCTCCGCAACGTCCCCTTTCCGAAATCCATGCGCATCTGACCCACGCCATGAACCATTCCATCCTTCGTCATTGCCGCGCAGCGGCGGCGTCATTCGTCATTGCCGCCTCGGCGGCGAACGCCGCCGAGACGGCGATCTTCGTCCCCGGCTGGTACCGCAACGGCGGGGATTCGGCGCAGGAGCTCGCGCTGCTCGCGGAGGCCTTCCCCGGCGCGCGCTGCGAGGCGCACCCGTGGGAGGGCGACGGCGTCGACTTCTGGGCCTGCCGCGACGAGGCGGACGCCGAGGGGCGCCGTTTCGGCGCGGCGCTCGCGGCCCTGCCGGAGGAGAAGCGCGCTGGTCTCGCGCTCGTCGGGCATTCTCTCGGCGCGCGGGTCGTCGTGCGCGCGCTCGCCGCGCTCGCGGCCGAGGGCAAGACCGTGCGGACCGCCGCGCTGCTCGGCGCCGCGCTCCCCGAGGACGACCCCGACCTCGCCGCCGCGGCGCGCGGCTGCGAGGGGTCGCTCGTCGTCGTGTCGAGCCGCGGGGACGCGATGCTCAAGTGGCTCTACGGTTCGGGCGGGGAGGGGCTCGCGCAGGCGCTCGGCCTCAACGGCTGGCCCGCGCCCGTCCCGACGAACGTCGTGCAGCGCTTTCTCCCGCCCTCCTTCACGGACGGCTTCGTGCCCGACGCGCCGCTCATGGACTTCGCCGCGATGCGCCGCCTCTGCCTGCACTACGCGCCCTTCTACCTGCGCTACCTGGCCGACCTCGGGAAGGCGGACGGCGCCGCGCCGCCCGACGACCCGGACGTCGTGCGGCAGGGCTGGCCGAACCTCGCGCTCCCGACCGTCGACGCGGAGGTCTGGTGGGTCGTCGAGGACCGCCTCGAGCCCGGATGGAAGCTCGAGCGCAACACCTTCTTCGGCCAGTGGCGCATCCTCGATCCGGCCGGCTGGCGCGCCGCCTGGGGCGACGAGGCCGCCATGCGCCGCTCCTTCGGCGAGCTCAAGGCGCGCCACGCGGAGAAAGCGAAGAAACCTCACGCAGAGAACGCAGAGACCGCAGAGCCGAATTCTCACGCGGAGTCCGCGGAGGACGCGGAGCATTGATTTTGGATTTGGATTGTGGACAATTGTGAACAATTGGGATTTGTGGACAATCCAACGCCGTGAAATCGCTTGTTCGAGAATCGGTGGGTCTCGTTTCTTCGACTCGTCGACTTGTCGACCCGTCGACCTGGGCCAAGTCGGCAAGTCGCCCCAGTCGCCAAGTCGCCCCTGCCGTGGCGGGGTTCCCACCCCGCCACGAGCCGCTCCCTGCATTTCCCACACTTTTCCCATAATTTCACACCCCGAACTGTGGTAGACTACGCCCCATCGCACCCCGCCACGCCGCATTCAGCATTCATCATTCAGCATTCAGCATTGATCCCGCCCCCGCCCGCAATGAAACGCCTCTTCCTCCTCCCCCGGCACGCGGTTTCGCGCATTCGCCCTTGACACCGAACCGAAAGACTGCAAGAATAACGCCGTTTTCCAAATCTGTAGAAATCTACAGATACTGAAAGCGGGAGAATGCGGACAAATGATCATCCAACGCACGCGCTACCTCGACCGCCTCGCCAAACTGGAGGGGAACGGGCTCGTGAAGATCGTCACCGGCATCCGCCGTTGCGGCAAGAGCTTCCTGCTCTTCACGCTGTTCCGCGATGTGCTGCGCAGCAAGGGCGTGGACGACGCGCACGTCGTCGCCGTCCAGCTCGACGACGACGATGCCGCGCCGCTCCGCACGCCGCGGGCGCTTTCCGCGTGGATCAAGGCGCGGCTTCCGTCCGACGGCCGGCCGACCTACGTTCTCGTCGACGAAATCCAGATGTGCAAGCCGCCCGAGGAGGAGAAGGACAAGCCCGGCTGCGTCACGTTCCACGACGTCCTCGCCTCGCTGATGAAGAAGCCGGGCGTCGACGTCTACGTCACGGGATCAAATTCCGAAATGCTCTCGAAGGACGTCGCGTCCTCCTTCCGCGACCGCGGAATCGAGGTCCGCGTCCGGCCGCTCTGCTTCGCGGAATACCTCGAGGCGAGCGGACGGGAGAAGGCGGAGGCCTGGGAGAACTATCTGCTCTGGGGCGGGATGCCGCTCGCCGTGCTGGCGCCGGACGACGCCGAGCGCGCGGCCTACCTCCGGTCGCTCTTCGAGCGGATCTACCTCCGGGACATCGTCGAGCGGTATTCCCTGTCCGACGACGGCCGCGCGATGGAGGCGCTCGTGGACGTGCTCGCTTCCGGCGTCGGCTCCCTCACAAACCCCTACCGGCTGGCCGACGCGCTGGAATCCGCCCGGGGCGTCCGCCTCAGCCGCCCGACCGTGGCCGCCTACGTCGAGCACCTGACCGACTCCTTCCTCTTCGAAAAGGCGGACCGGTGGGACGTCAAGGGCAAGCGCTACCTCTCGTCGCCCTCCAAATACTACGCGACCGACCTCGGGCTCCGCAACGCGCGCCTCAACTTCCGCCAGCACGAACGCTCGCACCTGATGGAGAACGCCATCTACGAGGAGCTCGTCCTGCGCGGCTGCAACGTGGACGTCGGCGTCGTGGAAACGGTCGTCAAGGACAAGAACGGCAAATCGGTCCGCTCGAACACGGAAATCGATTTCGTCGTGAACACGGGGACGCGCAAGGTCTACGTCCAGTCGGCCTTCGCAATCCCGGACGAGGCCAAACGCGAGCAGGAGACCTTCTCGCTGCGCCACACCGGCGACTTCTTCCGCAAGATCGTCGTGACCGACGGCTTCCAGAGCCCCCTCGCCGGCGAAGACGGCATCGTCACCGTCGGCGTCATCCCCTTCCTCCTCGACCCCGGCATCCTCCTCGGCTCCTGATTCCGCCCCCTTCCGAGACGATGAACGCAAAGACCGCAATGCTCGGCGCGGATGCGCCCGCCTCCGATCCCCGCCGCGCTTCGCGCGCCGGGGCCGACGGACCGCATCCGCGCCCGACGGAAGGGAGTCCGTCGTGATTCAAGGAAACGACCATATGGCGGTTTCGTTCTTCTCGGCGGCGGAGTGGTTCGATCCGGCCGTCTGGGAAGCCTTCTTTTCCGCTTTGACCGAGTGCCTGTCGCTGACTCCTCGGAAGTATTGCGAAATCGAGTCGAAATGGTTTCCGTGCGACTCGCTTCCGCAGATGGCCGCCGACATCGCCTGCGTCAACCACCGCAAGTGGAAGCGATGCAAGGCTTTCAGCTGGACGGTCCGGTTGGACGGCAGGGCGTTCGCCAACATCGATCTTTGGAAACGGAAAAGCCGGATGTACAGCGAGTGCCGTTTGCGTCTTCCGGCCAGATGGGCGCTCCGGGACGGGCGCCCGGCGGATCTGGAACGGTTCTTCGCAAAAGGCGTCGGGATCCTTTCGGCGTTCTACGGGGACATGGATCTGTGGTCCGCCATCGACGGCGAAAGCTCGCCGGGCCGCGCACCGTGGAATCTCAAATACGAGTTTCCGACCTTCCGCTGGCGGACGTTCTTCGGCAATGCCGTGGTCTCGTTCTTCGGCGAACGGAAATTCGACGGGCTTCCCTGCCGGACCGAACGGCTCGATTCGGGAATGCTGCTCGATTTCGGGGCGACCCCCGAAGAAGCGGATTTGAACCGGAACCGGAAGCTCGAGGCGGAGAGAATTCTCGGCGAGTATTCCTTCGTCGTTCCGGCGGCGTTTCCGCAGGTGGACGTGGATTCGGACCGCTTCCGCCGCTCTATGGTCCGCCTTGATCCGCTCTGGCATCTTCCGCGAATGCCCGGTGGCGCGCGCAAGCCGGAATTCACCTACGTCCCGACTTACGCGTCGTTGGCGAACGAACTCTCCGACCCGATTGACGGATTCGCTTCGCGGGAAGAATTCGAACGGATGCTCGCGTTCCTTGACCGGCAGATCGCAGAGGGAGCCGTCCGGGAAGAAGAAGTCGGTGCCGACTATTTCACGGGCGGGCCACCGACCAAACGCACAAAGGAAAGAGAACGCTGGTTCGTCGACGTCGGGAACGGACACCGGTGGAGACTCGTCGAACCGGACCCTCCCTTCTACGGCGCGTTCCTTCCCGTTCCGGAGGAAGGAGAAGAAGAGCCGGCGGTCCCGCCGCCCGCGCCTGCGTCGCCGGCGCCGCTTCCCGACCCCGAACCGCCGCCACCTCCCGCGACCGCGCCCGTCGCAACGCGCCCCCGACGGCCCAGACAGCGGCTCGATCTGGCGCTTCCCCCGGAACCGCCCGCCCGCCGCCGGTTCCGGCGCGACCCGTTCCGCCCGTCCCGGCGCCCGCTCCCGTTCTGGCTGATCTGGCTTCTTCTGATTCTTCTCTCCTTCGTTGTCCACAGCATTCTGGCCGTTCTTCGGCAGTCGCCAGCTTGACCCCCTCCGCTCCGCGCGGGCGCGGCGAAGCCGCCGCCCGCCGCGGAGCGGCCTTCCCGCACCCCGCCCCGCCGCATTCATCATTCAGCATTCAGCATTCATCATTCATCATTGACCCCGCCCCCGCCCGCAATGAAACGCCTCGCCATCCTCCTCCCCCTCCTCGCCCTCGCCGCCGCGCCGGCGCGGGCCGAAGACCCCGCCACGAACGCGCCGGCGGCGGTTTTTCCAGATCGTTCGGCAATCGTCCGTTACGAACTGTTCCGCCGGGTCGACGGCGAATCGCGCGATATTCCGAAGGAATCAGGAGACGCAATCCTCTATGATCTCGCGGAAGAATGGACAACCCTCGAGGAAATCCGGCCGAAACCGGGCAAGCCCGGAGAACCTGTCGGCGAGGTTTTTCCCGCTCCGTCCGATTTCGATCTCTACTGTTTTCTGGGCGACGGTTCGTCCAAGGTCGTCGAATTCCGCCGGGCAATAGACGGCAAGTCGCGCGAACCGCAACTCGACGTGCTTCCGCCGTCCTTCACGTGGCCCCGCCGTGTCTGCAAAGAGAACGCCCGCGCGTTGCTGGCGAAACTCGATGTTCTGTCCGGCCCCGCCCGACGCAGCGGAAATTCCCGATCTCCCGCGGAAAAGTTCTTGCTCGTTGTTTTCGGCCTTTTCGAACTTGCCTTCGTCTGCGCGGCATTCGCGTCGCTGGTTGTTCCTCGCGGTGAGAAAACGCCGCCGTCGCGCATTGTTCGGGTCTGCCTGGCCCTCGGTCTTTGCGTTGTCGCAATCGCGGTCGAGTGGTTCTGCGCGATGGACACCCATCCCGTTCTCGATGTCGATTGGCGGGAATTGGTGTTCGGACCGGTCGTGGACCTCTCTTCCTTTCAGTCTCCGGTGTATATCGTGCTCGCCCTGCCATTGCTCTTGATTCCGTTTCTCTTGGTTTTCCGAGGCGTTTGGAAAAAGACCGGAAAGTGGCTCCCCTTCGTCTTGTTCGGCATCTTGCTGTTCCGTTTCACCGGTTGTGCCTACGCCTTGCGCGACATTTGACCGCCACGCCGCATTCAGCATTCAGCATTCAGCATTCAGCATTCAGCATTGACCCCGCCCCCGCCCGCAATGAAGAAACTCGCCCTCCTGCTCCCCCTCCTCGCCCTCGCCGCCGCACCCGTGCGCGCCGAAGACCCCGCCACGGGCGAACCATTCATCCCTGTTGTTCCGGCGCCTGACGGGCTCGCCGATGCTACCGCCCTTACCCCGGACA